>OJSE01003864.1_pt1 | contig 12694 bp, 9 predicted proteins | sample 1599351 | NCBI WGS metagenome assembly OJSE01 (sample SAMN04168656, study PRJEB22393) | human gut metagenome | biome: human gut microbiome; feature: stool | host: Homo sapiens | collected 2014-03-17 | reverse complement strand
ATGATCATAGCCATGTCCCTGAACGAGCTGGTCGAAATCTTCATCGATCCGCTCTCCGATCACATGAAAGTCCGTAAAGTCCATCGGAGTTCCCTTTACCGGAAGAATCTCACCGGTCGGGATCGACGTCTCATCGGACGGAGTATAAAAATCGGCAAGGATCCGCGCCTGGTGCTCCAGGACAGAACCGCCATTGTTTCCAAGAAGGTTAAAGTATCCGTGATTTGTCAGGTTCACAGGCGTATCCGCATCGGAAAGAACGCGGTAAGTCAGTGTCAGCATATCCTCGTCAGTCAGCGTGTAGGTGACGGATACGATGGCGTTTCCCGGATAGCCCTGATCCCCGTCCGGACTTAAGAGTGTAAAAGTGACGCTGTTTTCCGACTCTTCCTTCGCATTCCAGAGTCTTGCGTCGTAGTAATCAAGACCGCTGTGGAGATTATTCGGACCGTTATTGATCGCCAGTGTGTATTCGGTCCCGTTCAGGGAAAATCTTCCTTTTCCGGTGCGGTTTGCGATACGACCGACGACGGAACCGAAGTGCGGACCGTTCTTTAAATAACCGGCAGCATCGTCAAACCCCAGCATCACATCGTCCATAACCCCGTTTTTGTCCGGAACGATCATGCGGACCCAGACAGCCCCCAGATCTGTGACGGATGCCATCAGCCCGTTTTTATTTTTGATCGTGTAGAGGCTTACTTCTCTTCCATCCGGCATCTCCCCAAAATGCTCTTTTGTTACTGACATGATAATACCTCCTCTGCGTAAAAAGAGCCCGCGAAAAAGCGGGCCCCTTGTTTTTATTTTGCTGTGATATATCCCTGCTTTGTGAGAAGCTCTGCGCAGAGGACTGCTCCTCCTGCAGCGCCGCGGACTGTATTGTGGGACAGACCGATGAACTTCCAGTCGTAGACGGTATCTTCTCTTAAACGTCCGATGGATACGCCCATTCCGTTCTCGAAATCGACATCCAGCTTAACCTGCGGACGATTGTCCTCTTCCATGTACTGGATGAACTGCTTCGGTGCGCTCGGAAGCTCTAACTCCTGCGGAAGTCCCTTGAAGCTTACGAGTTTTTCGATGAGCTGTTCTTTGGATGCTTTCTTTCTGAACTTTACAAATACAGCAGCTGTATGACCGTTTAATACCGGCACACGGACGCACTGGCATGTGATCACCGGCTCTTTTGCCTTTACGATCACGCCGCCCTCTAAGTGGCCCCAGATCCTGAGCGGCTCCTGCTCGCTCTTCTCTTCCTCGCCGCCGATGTACGGGATCACGTTCTCGACCATCTCAGGCCAGTCCTTGAAGGTCTTTCCTGCTCCGGAGATCGCCTGGTATGTAGTAGCGACTACTTCATACGGCTCAAACTCTCTCCATGCACTGAGGGCCGGAGTGTAGCTCTGGATCGAGCAGTTCGGTTTTACCGCGATGAATCCGCGTGTTGTGCCGAGTCTCTGCTTCTGGAATTTGATCACGTCAAAGTGCTCCGGGTTGATCTCCGGGATCACCATCGGAACATCCGGTGTCCAGCGGTGAGCGCTGTTGTTGGAAACCACCGGAGTCTCTGTCTTCGCGTAAGCTTCCTCGATAGCGAGGATCTCTTCCTTTGTCATATCAACGGCGCTGAATACGAAATCAACGGTCTTGGATACCGCATCCACGTCATTTACATTCATAACAACTAAATTTTTAACTTTTTCCGGCATCGGAGTCGTCATTTTCCAGCGTCCTCCAACTGCCTCCTCATATGTTTTTCCTGCAGAACGCGGGCTGGCTGCCACGGTCGTCACTTCGAACCATGGATGATTCTCAAGCAGAGAGATAAATCTCTGTCCTACCATACCTGTTGCTCCAAGGATACCAACTCTAAGTTTCTTTTCCATCACACATATCTCCTCATCTTTGCCTGACAGTCATCTTCAGTTGACGGCTTGCCATTTTTCCACCCGTCACGGACATATGTCTCCATGTACGCAACATTCGTGTTGATGTCTATCCTAACTCAAAATGACAAAAAATGCAAGCATTAAATGACCTCAAGCGCTACGCGGATCATATCTGCAAAGGAAGTCTCGCGTTCCTCGGCGGTCGTCTTCTCTCCTGTCACCATGGAATCGGATACGGTCAAGATGGAGAGTGCCCGCGCTTTTCCGAGGGCAGCGTTCGCGTAGAGAGCAGCTGTCTCCATCTCCACTGCGAGAACTCCCATATCGGCGAACTGGAGTCCGTCATGCTTTTTCTTTTCCGGCTCATAGAAAAGATCCGATGTGAGGACATTTCCTACATGGTAAGGAAGATTTTCCTGCTCCGCATTGAAGACTGCCTTGATCAGAAGACCAAAGTCTGCGATCGGAGCGAAGTCTCCCGGAAGTCCGAATTCCTTCACATAGTTTGTCTGTGTGCACGCGCCCATGGCGAATACGAGATCACGGATATGAACATCTTCGGAGATCGCTCCTGTCGTGCCTACACGGATCAGTTTCTTTACTCCGTATCCCTCGATGAGCTCGTGGGTGTAAATTCCGATCGATGGGCATCCCATTCCCGTTCCCATGACGGAAACAGGTTTATCACGGTAAAATCCGGTATAACCGAACATATTTCTTGTGGCATTAAACTGTCTTGCTCCTGCAAGGAAATTCTCAGCGATAAATTTTGCACGGAGCGGATCGCCCGGAAGTAAGATGGAAGGTGCGATCTCGCCTTCTTTTGCTGCGATATGAGGTGTTGGTACGTTCATGGTAGTTCCTCCTTTTTTATCGAATGCTATTCCTATATATTATATTATAACCGAACTTTCGTCCCTTTTCCATCCCTCTTTGCGGCTTTTAACCGTCCGAGGGCAACTTCTTTTCCTTTATAGTGAGCAGTTCCGTCGACATCCGGCAGATAGACATGTTCCAGCGTATCTTCCTTTTCGAGACGGATCCCGCGAACGCCGCGGCTGTTCTTTTTAAGTTCCGGGATCTCCGCGAGCGGGAATTTTAAGAACATTCCATCCACAGTCTGGAGAACCACATCTCGCTCCCCGTCGACTTCCGTGCCGATTTCCCGGATCTCCACAAGTTTATCATCTTCGGCGAGCTTCGTTGCGACAACGGTCTTGTTTGCCGTCATAAATTCCTCACCGGGAACGATCTTTACGGATGCCTGGGATGTCGCGAACAGGAACTTTTTCCCTGCAAGGCCGGAAGCCGGAAGCATAAAGAGAAGTGTCTCCGTCTTGCCGTCAAATTTGCTGATATTCTCGATAGGGATTCCTTTATCCTTCATTTTGAGCGCAGGGAACTCGGCGACTTTCACCTGATACATGGTTCCGGTATCAGAGAACATGCAGAGTTTATCATCTGTCATCACCGGGAGGACGCGGACATTCTCGCTGTCCACCGTTTCCTGGTTTCTCTCATAGATGGAGCGGTCCATCGTCTTGCAGTAGCCGAAGCGGTCCATAACGAAGATCACTTCCTTCGCTGCTTCCTTCGCCTCCACATAGACCATCTCCTCGCCGTCCTCGATGAGTGTTCTTCTCGGCTCTGCGAACTCTGCCTTGATCGCATCGAGATCTTCCTTGATGACAACGTCCATGTTTTTCTGGTTGGAGAGGATATGCTGATATTCCCGGATCTTCCGCAGGGTCTCTTTATACGATTTCTGGAGTGCAAGGATCTCGAGGCCGATCAGCTTATAGAGGCGCATCTCGAGGATCGCTGTCGCCTGGCGCTCGGTAAAGTGAAGATTCTTTGCATCCTCCTCAAAGCCCGGCACACGGAATCTGATCTTTTCGGTATTTCCCGTCATCAGGCATTCCTTCGCGTCCTTCATGTTCTTTGAGCCGCGGAGTACGGCGATGATCAGGTCGATCACGTCGCAGGCCTCGATGAGACCTTCCTGAACCTCTTTCTTCTCCAGTTCCTTTTCGAGGAGCACATTGTACTTCTTCGTCATATTCCGGTACTGGAATTCCAGGAACGTATTTAAGATCTGTTTGAGGTTCATCGTCTCCGGGCGTCCCTCATCGATCGCCAGCATATTGACGCCGTAAGTGTCCTCCAGCTTCGTCTTCTTGTAGAGGATCGCCTTGATCTTATTGACATCGGCGTCCTTCTTGAGCTCCAGGACGATTCGGATGCCTTCTTTGTTTGACTGGTTCGAGATGTCCACCACATCGGTGAGTTTTCTCGTCTCCACGAGATCGGCGATATCGACGAGCAGTTTGTTGATCCCGGCGCCGATCATCGTGTATGGGATCTCTGTGATCACGAGCTTGTCGCGGTCCGCTTTTCTTCTTCCGAGCTCCACCTCGATCTTTCCGCGGAGCTTGATCTTTCCAGTCCCGGTTTCATAGATCTGTAAAAGATCGCTCTTGTTCGCGATAATACCTCCGGTCGGGAAATCCGGTCCCGGCATATATTCCATCAGTTCTTCCACGGTGAGAAGGCGGTTGTCGATATACGCCTTCACCGCATCGATCACTTCGCCCAGATTGTGGGTCGGGATGCTGGTGCTCATTCCGACTGCGATTCCCTCCGCGCCGTTTACGAGAAGGTTCGGCACACGGACCGGAAGGACTTCCGGCTCTTTTTCCGTCTCATCGTAGTTCGAGACGAAATCCACGGTCTTATCAAGATCTTTTAAATAAACTTCTTCCGCGAACTTCTTTAAGCGCGCCTCAGTGTATCGCATGGCTGCAGCGCCGTCACCTTCGATCGAGCCGAAGTTTCCGTGACCATCCACCAGAGCCATTCCTTTTTTGAAATCCTGGGATAATACGACTAACGTCTCATAGATCGAGCTGTCACCGTGCGGATGATATTTACCCATCGTATCGCCGACGATACGGGCCGATTTCCGGTGTGGCTTGTCGTGGTCCAGATGGAGCTCGCTCATATCATAGAGAACTCGGCGCTGTACCGGCTTTAAACCGTCCCTGGCATCCGGGATCGCTCGTGAGGTGATGACGCTCATGGAGTAGTCCAGATAGCTCTTCTGCATTTCCTCCGAATATTCAGTTCGCAATATTTTTTCAGACATGGTAAACTCTCCTTCTATGCGTCGATCTCCGCCTCATCGGCATGATCATAGATAAATTTCTTTCTCGGCGGGACATCGCTTCCCATCAGAAGCTCCGTCACCTCACTCGCCATACGGGCATCTTCGATCTCCACCCGCTTTAAGACACGGTTTTCCGGGTTTAAAGTCGTCTCCCAGAGCTGGTCCGCGTCCATCTCACCGAGACCTTTGTAGCGTTGAAGCGTAAAGTCCCCGGAATGGCTCCTTCTGTACTCTTCTAACGCCTTGTCATCGTACAGATAGCGCTCTTCCCCGCGCTTCGGAACGACCTTGTAGAGCGGCGGCATCGCGATATAAACGTGACCGTCGTAGATCAGCTCCGGCATAAAGCGGTAGAGGAACGTCAGGAGCAGGGTGTCGATATGGCTTCCGTCCACATCGGCATCGGTCATCAGGACGATCTTATCATATTTCAGTTTTGTGATATCAAAGTCATTTCCATAACCTTCAGAAAATCCGCAGCCGAACGCGTTGATCATCGTCTTGATCTCGGCGTTTGCCAGAACCTTGTCCATCGATGCCTTTTCCACGTTTAAGATCTTTCCGCGGAGCGGCAGGATCGCCTGAAACTGACGGTTTCTTCCCATCTTTGCGGAACCGCCGGCGGAATCTCCCTCGACGATGAAGATCTCACATTTCGACGGATCACGGCTCTCGCAGTTTGCAAGTTTTCCGTTGCTGTCGAAGGAGAACTTTGACTTGGAGAGCATGTTTGTCTTTGCTTTTTCCTCCGCTTTCCGGATCTTCGCGGATTTTTCTGCACAGGCGATGATCGCTTTTAAGGTGTCAAGGTTACGGTCAAAGAAGCGCTCCAGCTCCTCCCCTGTCATCGTGAACACGGCCTTTGTCGCATCGGCACTGGCAAGTTTTGTCTTTGTCTGTCCCTCAAAGATCGGATCCGGGTGTTTTACGGCGACAACGGCCGTCATGCCGTTTCTCGTGTCAGCACCGGTAAAGTTGCTGTCTTTCTCCTTTAAGATGCCGAGTTCCCTCGCGTAGGAGTTGATCAGCTGGGTAAATTTCGTCTTAAAGCCCACCAGGTGGGATCCGCCCTCCTGGGTAAAGATGTTGTTGCAGAATCCGAGGATATTCTCCTCAAAGGCGTCCACAAACTGGAATGCGACTTCCACTTCGATCTGGTCTACACTGCCCTTAAAATATACCGGCTCATGGATCGGTTCTTTTCCGTTGTTCAGTTCACGGACATAAGCGACGATCCCGTCAGGCTCATGGTAAGTTACGCTTTCCTCTTCGCCCGCACGTTTATTTACATAGTGAAGGATCAGCTTCGGGTTTAAGTATGCAGATTCATGAAGGCGGCTCTTCAGCCACTCCGCCTTGAATTTTGTCTTCTCAAAGATCGTTGGATCCGGCAGGAAGTTGATCTCCGTTCCCGTCTCCTTCGATTTTCCGATCACCGGAAGAAGACCGTCCTTCAGCTCAACGACCGGATGCCCTTTCTCATATTCATCATAATATACTTTTCCATCTCTGGAAATTTTGACCTTCATCCGTTCCGACAGAGCGTTTACAACAGAAGAACCGACGCCGTGAAGTCCGCCGCTGGTCTTATAGGAATTATTGTCGAATTTTCCGCCCGCGTGAAGAGTTGAGAGGACCACGCGCTCTGCGGAGACGCCTTTTTTGTGCATCTCCACCGGGATCCCGCGGCCGTTGTCTTTTACGGTACAGGATCCGTCCGCCTCCAGCGTTACCGTGATCTCTGTACAGAATCCGGCCAGGTGCTCGTCCACCGCATTGTCGACGATTTCGTATATCAAATGGTTTAAGCCCTTAGTTCCAACGCCTCCGATGTACATTCCGGGACGTTTGCGGACTGCCTCCAGTCCTTCCAGTACGGTGATACTGTCAGCATTATACTGTGCTTTCGCCATGTAAAGACCTCCAATTATAAGTCATAAACTGCGGCAGAGAGCATTTCCCCGCCGCAGTTTCATTTTTATTTTCGTGGCCGCTGCATAATGCTCCGGCCATGTTTTGTAGTCAGCTTTTCCTATTATACACTCAAAACTTCCAGAATTGCAAGTGTTTTCTATCGAACATATATTCGAAAAGCAGATGAAAACACGCTTCGCGGGTTTCCCCTTGTTATCGCGACAGTCGCCAGGGTCTCGCGCAAGCGCGGACTTTGGCTCGCTGTTCGCGTAAATAAAAAGCCTGCGGAAGATCCCCCACAGGCTGATGTACTGAAATTTATACTCCACCGAACCGGAGCACGATCCCGATCACAGCGGAAGCCGCGATGAACGCTACCGGGTGAAGTCCTTTTGTTTTTTTGCAGATCGCGGTGAAATAGTAGAGCACCATGAGAAGGACGATGCTGCGGATACTGATCAGGTCTGTGATCTTTCCGCTCGCCGCGAAGGCGTCCTTATGAAGAAGGACCAGTGAAAGGACGGAAAGTCCTGCCGCCGCGATCAGGCCTGTGGAGGCCGGGCGGAGACCGTAAAAGGCGTTCTGGACATATTTGTTTGTCTTAAATGCCTTTAAGAAGCCGGCAATGATCAGGATCACGATGATCGACGGTGTGATCAGACCGAGTGTGGCAATGACTGCGCCGACCGGTCCGGCCGTTGTAAAGCCGACATAGGTTGCCATGTTGACGCCCATCGGTCCCGGTGTGGACTCGGAGATCGCCACCATATCGGCAAGCTGTCCGTAAGTGAACCATCCGGTCTTGTCGGAGATATTATAGAGGAACGGCAGTGTCGCCATTCCGCCGCCGATCGCGAAGAGTCCGGCTTTGAAAAATTCGAAGAATAATCGGATCAGGATCATCATTTGGAAGCCACCTCCTTATTCTTCAGGATAATTCCAACAACCGCCGCAAAAATTACAAATACGATCGGGGAAAGATCTGTCAGCGCGGAGCCGAGGATCACGAGCACGCAGATCACAAGTGTCGGCTTATCGACGACCGCTTTTTTCCAGAGCTTTACGACCGCATTGAAGATCAGGACGCAGACACAGACACGGATCCCCGCGAAAGCGTTCTGGACGATCGCAAGGTGTGCGAAGTTCTGGATAAACGCTGCGATGACCGTGATGATGATCAGGGACGGGAATACAACTCCCAGGGTTGCAACAATACCGCCGATCGGACCTGCGAGTCCCTGACCGACGAAAGTCGCTGTATTTACCGCGACAACGCCTGGAGTACACTGTCCGATCGCGTAATAGTCCATAAGTTCTTCTTCCGTTGTCCATTTTTTTTTCTCAACGACTTCTCTCTGGAGGATCGGAAGCATCGCATATCCGCCGCCAAAGGTAAGACCGCCGATTCTGGCAAACGTAAGGAAGAGATCGAGTAATCGATTCATGTTTTTCTCTCCTTTATTTTCAAAGTTATGTATTATAATAGCTCAAACAAGAAAAAAAGGCAAGGAAAAGGTAGATTCTCTCTCCTTTTCCTTGCCTTCTGACCTGAAAAATTCTCAGAAACTTTGCAAAACAAGTCTCTTCCGCATTACTGAAGATCTTTTTCCGGGATCATTCCGTTTAAAAGATTCAAAACGACATTATTGTCGACCACCATGATCATGTTGGAACCGTCAAGCTGGATATAACGGTATGTCTGATCTGGATTTGCATAGGTTCCGACATAGACTGTGAGAGATTTCTTCTCTCCGTTTACCGTAAGCTCTGCCTGGAAGGTGTTGCGCGTATCCGTCGTCAGGTCTGCATTTGTAAGTTCCTGACTCAGGATATGATAGCTCGCATAATCAAATGCCTTGAGGTTGTTGATCCCGTCTGCGATCTTCGTCATCGCTTCCGTATCGGAGCTGCTGATGGTCGTTGTCTTTCCATCCATTGTGATGGAGACACTCTGAATATCCGATGGGGAGATCTGAAGATCAAGACCGTCACGGACAACAAGTGTAGAGTAATCGAATACCAGGGAATCCACGGTGGCAGCCTTTATCGTGTAGATCTTCTTTTCATCGGAAAGGTAATAATTGCCATCGGCGTCCTGATTTCCGATATCCATGGTGATTGCTCCTTTTTCTCCATCTGTGATCGTAACCGTATATGCCGGTTCGCTCAGCCCGTAAGAAGAAAGATCACTGCCGTCTGCATCCGCGATCTCGGAAACTGCGTGGAGATTTAAGAAGTTCCGGGCCATCGCATCAAATTTATCCTGATTGATCGGGATCGCGGAATCCATGGCATCCAGCCATACTCCGTCCTTCTTTTTAAAGATCATGTCGGTGTCCGCACTGGAATAATCGAAGTCGATCGGTGCATTTAAGGAATATACCTCGATATCAGCGCCGGAAAAGTCAGGTTCCACGGTCTCATCACGGATCTCAGCGATTTCCACCTTTGGAGAGCCGGATTCTTTTGTGCCGGAAGAAGAACAGCCGGTAATGCTTGCAGAAAGTGCTGCAGTCAGGAGCAGTGCTCCTAATAATACATGTTTTTTCATATTTTGTAATCCTCTCATCGTTAATTGTTGGCAAAGCTTTATTTGTGCCAACTATAGCACACCACTGTGTACTTTTTGTGAATTTGCCATACCTTTTCTTTCCACAGCGGCAATATCCCTGATCACGCGGTCCCATGCGGATCATTTCTGCTCTATCTGTGATCAGATTTCCTCCGCCGCCGGAACCTCCCGCAAAAAGTGGATCCGGTCCGAGACCTCTTCCCCGAACGCAGTCGTGTAGATATCCAGATATTCCTCATAGGAGCACGGCATTCCGTTCGACAGCATCTCCATCTCGGTTCCCCAGAGATCGATATCGTAGGGCAGCATCGTGAACCCATTCCGGAGATAGAACTTCTTCCGGCGTGTACGAAGGAAAAGTTCCTCCTCATCCACACATTTTGTACTCTCGATCTCAATGATGAGCCGCATGCCCTGATATTTCCCGCGAAGTGCCCTAAGTGCTGCGGATCCCACGCCATGTCCGCGCGCCTGATCAGCGATCGCAAAATAATCGAGCAGGACGCGGTCTCCCGCTTTCGCCATGATGGCGAGACCGAGAAATCCGTTATTCTCCTCGATCGCCAGGATCTCGACAAGTCCTGTCTCCTGACCGGCGGTGATCATGGAAAACGGCTTTTTCTCACATGCCGGGAAGGCGGTCTCATAGAGTGCATGGACCTCCTCCAGGCGCTTTCCTGAAAATACCTGTTTCAGTTCGATCATCATAGATTCTTTCCTCTTACTTTCAATCGTCGTTGCCGCCCGGCACCATTGGGTCCAGGCGGTTTATTTTTCGTTTTCTCCGCTCTCGAACATCAGGCGGAACAGGCGTTTTCCGCCCTCCGTCCGGAAATTCCGGATAAATACGTTTTTCTGCATATCCGGCGTGGAGCCGTCCTCAAAGAGATTGACAAGGAAGTCCGCCTCCACGAGGATCTGGTAATCCATTCCGTCAATGTTGTCGTAGGTATGGTGGTGTCCCACGAGATAGCAGACGCGGTCAATGACCTCCTGCGGCCAGGAAAGCGCCGTGAGCATCGTCCGTGCCTCTCCCGGACCTTCCATCTCCTGATATTTTCCGGTATTCCGTCCATATTTCTCTTCTGCCTTGTGAATTCCGATATCATGAACGATCGCTGCGGCCTCCAGGACCTCCTGGGTGTATGGATCGAGGTTCTCCGCGAGACCGATCAGTCTCGCAAACTCATGCACCTTTAAAAAGTGCTGGATCCGTCGTACATCCTTATCGTCATAGCGTGTCATTTCATATAAGAGTTCATCAAGTCTCGTCATGTGTGTCATTCTCCTCTTTTTCTATAAATTCAGCTTCTCGTACTTCTCTTCCATAAACCGGTCAAGCCGCTTTCTCAGTTCCCGGTTTTCTTCCTCTTCCAGGTTCTCATCCCTCGCCAGAAGCCGGTTCACATCCTCGGACACCTTTTTCAGTGTCACGGCATCCGTATAGATATCCGCCAGCTGGAATTCGAGATCGCCGCTCTGGCGGATCCCGAAGAGATCCCCCGGACCCCTGAGTTTGAGATCCTCGGAAGCGATGTAAAAGCCGTCGTTGGATTTATTTAGGACCTCCAGACGCCGGTTCTTCTCCTTGTTTCCGGACGCGTTGACCATGATGCAGTAGGACTGCTTGTCTCCGCGCCCGACGCGCCCCCTAAGCTGGTGGAGCTGTGCAAGACCGAACCGTTCGGCATTCTCGATCATCATCACCGTTGCGTTCGGCACATTGACGCCGACCTCGATAACGGTGGTGGAGACCAGGACCTGGATATTTCCTGCGGCAAATTCTTCCATGATCTTATTCTTCTCTTTTCCCTTCATCTTTCCGTGGAGGTATTCGACCCGGATCCCCGGCAGATTTTCCCTTAAAATCTTCGTGTAGTCCAGGACATTCTCCGCCTCGATCATCTCGCTCTCCTCCACCATCGGGCAGATCACGTATGCCTGGCGCCCATTTTTTACCTCGTTTTCGATAAAACGGTAGGCGCGCGGGCGGTAGCTCTTGTCGACCACGCAGTTTTTGATCGGGAGACGGTTCGCCGGAAGTTCATCAATTACAGAGATGTCGAGATCCCCGTACAGGATGATCGCCAGGGTCCTCGGGATTGGCGTCGCGCTCATGACGAGCACATGCGGCAACTGTCCCTTGCTTCCAAACATTTCCCGCTGGGCGACGCCGAAACGGTGCTGCTCATCCGTGATGACGAGAGCCAGATTGTCATAGACGACCTTCTCCTGGATCAGGGCATGCGTGCCGATGATGATATCCGCTTCGTGCGAAGCAACCTTTTCGTAGGCAAGCCGTTTTTCCTTTGCCGTCATGGATCCGGTGATGAGCACCACTTCCTTTTCGACTCCATGTGCGGCAAACAATTCCGCCACAGACTCATAGTGCTGTCTCGCGAGGACTTCAGTCGGGACCATCAGCGCGCCCTGATACCCATTTTCACAGACCGCCAGGAGTGCCAGGACCGCGATGATCGTCTTGCCGGAACCAACGTCTCCCTGGATCAGGCGGTTCATGACGGAGCCGCTCTTTAAGTCTCCCAGCACCTCCTCCAGGGTCCTCAGCTGGGCATTCGTGAGCCTGTACGGCAGATCTTTCAGGAGTCTTCTGCATTCTTCCTGCTTTTCTACATGAAACGGGCTCCGGATGTTCTGGCGTTTTTCCTTTAAATGGCGCACAGCCAGAAGAAAGAAGAAGAACTCGTCATAGACGAGCCGCTTTCTCGCAAATCTCAGGTCTTCCTCGTTTGCCGGAAAGTGGATGTGCTCGATCGCAAAATTATACTCCGCAAGTTCGTTGGAGATCCTTAAGCTGGCCGGAAGATAATCCCTCTCCAGGGTGCGGATCGCGAGCGCCTGTTCGACTGCGGAGGTGATCGTCTTATTTCCAAGACCTTTTGTCTGTGCATAGACCGGGCGCATGCTGGATAAAAGTTCCTCATATGCCTCCGGTTTAAACATCTGGGGCTGTTCCATCGTGAGTCCGTTCTTTTTGCGGATCACACGGCCCCGGAAGATAAAATGACTGTCCGGCCGCAGAGTGTTCTTTAAATACGGCATGTGATACCAGACGAGACGAAGTTTTCCGGTCATATCGCTGATGGTCGCCTGGACGATGGAAAGACCGTTTACGTGGACTCCTGTGGC
>OJSE01003845.1_pt1 | contig 12767 bp, 9 predicted proteins | sample 1599351 | NCBI WGS metagenome assembly OJSE01 (sample SAMN04168656, study PRJEB22393) | human gut metagenome | biome: human gut microbiome; feature: stool | host: Homo sapiens | collected 2014-03-17 | reverse complement strand
TGCCGCACCTCGCTCGCCGTATCGGCACTTAGAATTATGCGGTATTGCCCTAAAAGTAAAGAATAAAAATAAAAAAGCCCCGCCTGCCGGGCAGAACATTCTGCATCCGGCAGGTGGGGCTTTTGGTTGTTGCAAATAGATAAATGAAAATTTACTGCCTTTTCTGCATCCGCAGCAGGCTGTACGGCATCAAGGGCGTGGCACAGGGAATGGTATACTGCATCATCGGGTGCGGGGTGGCATCCACCGCTTCCCCTTCCGCGTTTTTGATCCATTCAGGGGTTACGGACACGACCGAACCATCTGGCTGCAAAATTTCCAGCGAATCTCCCAGGCAGAACTTGCTGCGCTGGGTGCAATGGGCAACGCCGTCTTCCCACGAATCCACAGTGCCGATGAAATCCCAATCTCGCACATAAGTATGGCTGGGCGTCTGCAGGGCTTTCTCTTTGCCAAAATAGAAACCGGGTGAATAATGGCGGTGGCTGGTACGGTTCAGCTCATCCAGCACGGAATCCGGTAAATCAAACGTATCACTGGCGGGGTTTGCCAGGTACTGGTCCAGCGCTTTGCGGTAAGCGGCGGTAACGGACGCAACGTAATAGAACGTTTTGGCGCGCCCCTCAATTTTCAGAGAATCCACACCAGCCTTGCAGATCAGGTCCAAAAACGGTGCGGTGCATAGGTCGTTGGCGTTCAGGATGTAGCTGCCGTCCTCATTTTCGCCAATGGGCATATACTGGCCGGGGCGGTTTTCTTCTACAAGATAGTATTTCCAGCGGCAGGGCTGGGCACATTCACCGCGGTTGCCGCTGCGCCCGGTCATATAGCTGGAAAGCAGGCACCGACCAGAAACGCTCATGCACATGGCGCCGTGCACAAAGGCTTCCAGTTCCAGCTCCGGCGGGGTGTTATCGCGGATCTGGGCAATATCGGTCAGGGTCAGCTCGCGCGCCAGCACCACACGCTTGGCGCCCAGGTTGTAGGCCATGGTTGCAGCAGCATAATTGGTGATGCCTGCCTGGGTGGAAAAATGCACATCCACATCCGGAGCATACTGTTTGGCAAGGCTCAGTACGCCAAGGTCCGCAATGATAAAGGCATCCACCCCGGCTTCGGCCGCGTCCTTGATATACTGCGGCAGCTCGGAAAGCTCATCGTTGGTGGGCAGGTTGTTCAGGGTCAGGTATACTTTTTTGCCGCGAGCATGGGCAAAAATGCAGCCATCATGAAGCTCGCCAATGGTCAGGTTGACCGGTGCGGCGCGCATACCAAAGCGCGGCAGTGCGCAGTATACGGCATCGGCACCATACATGACGGCATATTTCAGGGCTTCAAGGCTGCCGGCAGGCGACAGCAGTTCCGGACAGGACAACATAAGATAACGGCTCCTTTGTTCAGTGAAGTTCAGCTTTTATCAGCCCCAACCGGCGATGATGCAGTTCTGATGGTGTTCGTCTGCCGTTTTGGCATAAAAATATTCGCCAGGGTGGTCGCCGTTCGGGTTGCCGGTAACAAAGAAATAATAGCCTTCGTCCAGATATTCCTGGTCGGGATTCAGCGCGGCGGCAATGGCATCAATACCGGGATTGGTGATGGCACCGGCGGGCAGGCCGCTGATGCGGTAGGTGTCGTAATGAGCAAGCACATCATCCGGAATAGCACCCTGTTCCGGCCAGCCGTAATAAGCGGCGGTGGGCGAATTCCACAGGTAGTTATTGTCGCTATCGTTCATGATATAGCTGCTGGCATTGGATTCCAGCTTATGCTCTGCCCACTGCGGGTCATCGGATTCCAAACGATTGTGGAAGCAGGCGGAAACCTTGGCGTCTTCTGCGGGCATACCGGCTTCTTCCTGAATAAAGCTGGCCAGAATGACAACATCATTCATTGTGGTGCCCTTTTCGTTGATGGTATCCCACAGGTCGGAAGTTTTGGCGTCGAATTCCTTATAGAAGGTGTTGACGTAATTATAGACCGAGTCATCGGTGAAGAACTCGTAAGTGTCCGGGAACAGGTAGCCCTCGCACTTCATCAGGCGGCCTTCGGTATCCGGGATGGCATTCCAGAAATCATACTGGCTGAAATCGGAACCATCCTCGCCGTTGGCGCAGGCAAGGAAATCATCCACCGAGCACAAGCCATTTTCTTCCATCTTCTGGGCAATAGCAACGGCTGTGTAGCCTTCGGGGAATGTGATGGTAATGGTCTTGCGCTTGACCTGCTGCACGCTGAGGGTTTTCAGGATCGTGTTATAATCCATGCCGGAGCGCAGGGTAAAATCGCCATACTGCAAACCGGAAGCGCGGCCGCTGTATTTGGCATACAGCTTGAACAGCCAGTCATACTGGATGACGCCATCCTCTTTCAAAACGTTTGTGATGTCTGCAACAGTGGAACCCTGTTCAATGGTAACGGTCTGTTCCGGGCCGAGTTCGCCGTTGCCGGCAACTTCGCCGTAGAACTGGAACACTTTCCAGCCGCCGATGCCGACGATAGCCAAAATGACAACAAGAACCACAAGCCCAATGGGAAAACGGCGGCGGACGGGTTCATCATCGTCATCCTCTGCGTACTCGTCTGGACCTTCGGCGTCTTCGTACAGGTCCTGCGGGTCAGGATCAGGCTGTACCGGGCGCTTTGGTGCGGGGGCTGGCGCAGCATGATAAGCCTGGCGCGACTGCGAGCCCTTGTCCTGGGAATCACCACGATTGATTTTCATTCCAAATCTCCTTTACCAGGCAGCAGAACTGCCCTGTTTCACGTATGCACGGTCTTACAGCAACAGGCGGAAATAAACGTCCGTAACGGGGAACGGCTGCCCAAGGTAACAAATCATGCCGTAACCACAGCGCTTACCCTCGCCCAGGTACAAAAACTGATTTTCCGCCAGCAGCAGCCGTGCTTTGGTCAGACCGGTATGTTCCCGCGCGGCCTGCAGCAGAATATCAGCCGAATGGTCGTTATCGGCCTGCAGCTCCATAAAAAGCAGCTCGTCCTTTTCCTGGCAATAGAGGCCGTAACCGCGCTGGTTGGAAACAATGGTCATACCGCGGCGGTAGAGCCGGGTGATCATGGTGTTCATGCTGCTTTCCGGCAGGGCGATGCAGGCGGGTTGGTAGCGCATGCGGGTGTCGATCAATTTGCGGACTGTCAGGTTATCAAACTCTGCTCGTGCCCACAAATTGTGTTCAATGGGCTTGCGGATGATGCGCAGCGGGAAGCGCCCCTGAAAATTCAGCTGGGAAAACGCTTTTGCGGCCCGCGTGCTTTGCGGTGCCGCCACAGCGAAATCACACCCTTTGGCGGAAAAGGCGCGCAGGCAGGTTGCCAGCAGTTTGGGCATCAGCCCGCGCCCCTGCAGGGACGGGTCCGTTGCCATGCAGCAGAGCCATACGCCGTGGTGGTGCCCGCATTCCACTGGAACCGCACCAATCATGGCGGCCGGGATGGGCTTTGCACCGGGGGCCGGGTCCCGGGCAAGGATCAGGATATTATCCAACCCCACAATTCCACAAAGCCAGTCCAAAGCATCCTGGCGGGTTCCGCCATACGTTTTGCGGCGGAACGCAACCATCTGCTCCAAATCAGCTTCCGTTGCTTTGCAAAGCATGTTCTATCCCCTCCTTGCCGTATTCAACGTGTGGGCTTTTGCTGCCAACGGGTTTAGCTCAAAATCCGCTCCAGGTATGCCATCACTTCGGACTGAATATCCTCCGGCGTGCGGATGGTTTTCTGGCCGTCTACCGTTGTGGTACACTCAATGCGGTGCCAGCCCAGCTTGCGTGCGCAGTATTCAGCGGCGGCGCGGGAACGGGCCAGGTATTCGGTATCGCGTTCCTGAATATCTTTTTTGCTTTCATCGCCGTGGTAGCGCTGCGCAATCAGGCGCTGGCTGACATCGGGATCAACCGCAAGGTATACAACCGCATCCGGCGCAGGCAGGCCGAGCTTTTTGTACTCGAACTCAAACAGCCACTCCAGAAAACCATCCCAGTGCATCGGCGGCAGTTTGGAACATTGGTGAACAGCGTTGGAGGTGGTGTAACGGTCAGAGATGATTAGCCCATTCTGGCGGTAGACATTGCCCCACCTGGTTTTGTAGCTGGCAAAGCGGTCAACAGCATAAAACGTTGAAGCTGCATAAGCGTTCACGTCATCCGGGCGCTGGCCGAACTCGCCGGAAAGATACATCTTGACCAGTGCGGAGGACGGACTGTCATAATCTGGGAAGCTGATTTTCAGCGGGTCATACCCTTTGCTATGCAAATTCTGGCAGGCAAGTTCTGCCTGTGTGCCCTTGCCGGAACCATCCAGGCCTTCAAAAATAATCAGTTTACCCATGGTTTTCAGCCTCCTGTTTCAGTGTTGCATATTTATCACGCACGGCGTTCTGCTTGCCGCAGCACATACCGCCCTCCGGGCAGGGACCCGCCAGGCAGCGGGGACCAGCTGCGGCAAAAACATGCGGCGCAAGCGGGTATACAAGGCGCAGCATTTCATCGGCAACGGCGCGGATCTCCCACTGGGCACGGTTGCAGCAGCGCAGGTTGAAAAAGTTGTTCAGGCTGCGGCAGTTCATGGTCATTACCATTTTTGTCTCGCAGGCGTTGGGCAATACAAAGCGGGCGTCCTCGTTTGCCATTTTGCTGGCTTTGGCGCGGGCGGTCTTTTCCGGCATGCCCTGCTCCATCAAGGTGTGGGTATGCTTTTCTTCCAGTGCTTTGACCAGCTCCAGGTAGTGTTTGGCATCGGCGTTCATTGCATCAATAAAAGCCGCTTTGGCCGCAGGGTCAGCCTCAATTTCCGGGGGAATCACATAACGGAAATCTTCCAGCCGCACATAGCGTTGGCTCTGCACACTGAAACTTGCAATGCGGTGGCGGGTGACCTGTGCCAGAAAGGTGCGGGAAACGCCCTCAATGCCAAAGGTAAAGCTGGCATGTTCAATGGGGCTGGCGTGGCCGAAGTCATTCAGCTTTTGCAAAAAGGCTGCGGTCTTTTCCGGTGTTAGGCCATCCAGCAGGGTTTCGATATGTGCATCAGAATAGCACAGCTTGGCGGCTGCGGCAATGGTCTTTTCGGGGTCATTGGTGTGGGCGATCAATGTTACAAGCATGGGCCCGTTCCCTCTTTTCCTTTTTTATCAGTGGTTTATTCTTCGCTGGTCAGCTTGGTCAGCGGGGCGTAATTGGCCATTGTTTTTTTGATGCCAACGCGGTCAAACTGGATTTCTACAATACAGTCCCCCGCAACCGGCGTTACTTTCAGCACCTTGCCGCGGCCAAACACCTTGTGGTCCACAAGGTCCCCGGCTGCAAAGTTGGCGGCCTTTTTGCGTGCGGGTGCGGCGGGCGCAGTGGTAACGCCACCGCCCGCCGGAGCAACCGGAGCACCGGAATGATGGTTGACGCGGCTACTGCCATACCCGGCGCCAAAGCTACTGCTTTGGACCGTGTGGCGGCCGCCGGGGTAGTTCGGGCTTTCGTGCCCGCCGGAAGCAAACCCACTTTGGAAGCCGCCGGCATACTTGCTGCCAAAGCCGCCGCGGTTGTATTCACTGTTCAGATACCCGCGGGAAGCCCCGGAGTATCCGCTGCGCCCGCCGGGAACATTGGTGCTGTAGCTGCCGTACCCGGCGCCAAAACCGCCGCTGTAAGCAAGCTCTGGACTTTCGGTTTCGTCCATCACATTGGGGTCAATCTCATCCAAAAAGCAGGAAGGCGGGTTGCGGCGCGTCTGGCCGAAAATCATACGGCTGCGGGAGGAAGAAAGATACAGCTCTTTCTTGGCGCGGGTAATACCGACATAGCACAGGCGGCGCTCCTCTTCCATTTCTTCCTCGCTGTAGCGAGCAAGGTCACCGGGGAAAACGCCATCCTCCATACCAATGATAAACACATACGGGAATTCAAGGCCCTTGGCGCTGTGCATCGTCATCAGGGTAACGGAATCAGCATCTTCATCATAGGAATCAAGGTCTGCAATCAGGGCAACTTCTTCCAAGAAACCGGAAAGGGTTGCGTCTTCCCCGTTCTGCTCCGCATAAGTCTTTACGGAAGAAATCAACTGGCCCAAGTTTTCCAGCCGGGTCTCGCCCTCTTCTTTCTGCGCTTTCAGCATGGCTTCGTATCCGGTCTTGCGGATCACTTCACCGGCAAATTCATCCAGCGGAAGGGTGACGGAAAGATCACACAGTTCACGGTACATGGAGTAAAACGCGTTCAGCGCGCTGGCGGCACGGCCCAGTGCGGGATAAGAAGAAGCCTCCCGGATGATCTCCATCATCGGCACGCCGTTGGCGGCGGCCAGTTCCCCGATCTTATCAATGGTGGTGGCACCAATCTTTCGTGCAGGTTCATTGATGATGCGACGCAGGCGCACGTCGTCCCGCGGGTTGACCACAACGGCCATGTAAGAGTTGATATCCTTGACTTCCTTGCGGTCAAAGAAGCGTTGGCCACCCACAATGCGGTACGGGATACCGGCACGGGCAAAATAAGTTTCGATGGGGTTGGACTGCGCATTCATGCGGTACAAAACGGCATGGTCTTTTAAGGAAGCACCATTTTTCAGGTTCTGGCCAATAACCTCGGCCACATGGCTGGCCTCATCCTGTTCCGAAGCAGCCGTGTAATGGTGAACTTTGTCGCCATCGCCGTTCTGGGTCCACAGAGTCTTGCCCTTGCGGCCGTTGTTGTTCTTGATGACGCTATTGGCCGCATTCAGAATGTTGGAGGTGGAACGGTAGTTCTGCTCCAGGCGGATGGTTTTGGCCCCGGCAAAAACTTTTTCAAAGTTCAGGATATTTTCAATGGTAGCACCGCGGAACTTATAAATGCTCTGATCGTCATCGCCAACAACGCATACATTGTTGGAACCACCGGCCAGCAGGCGCACCAGGTGGAACTGGGCCACGCTGGTATCCTGGTATTCGTCCACCACGACATAGCGGAACTTCTGCTGGTAGTATTCCCGCGCTTCGGCATCGGTTTTCAGCATCTGCACGGTATGGAAAATCAAATCGTCAAAGTCCATGGCACCAGCCGTGCGCAGCCGGTTGGAATAGGCGGTATAGATTTTGGAAATCAAAGCAGCCTTGGTATCGCGCGGCGCTTCGGCGGCGACATCTTTGGCGGAAAGAAGTTTATCTTTGTAACCGCTGATCTGGGAAATGGCTGATTTGACCGGCAGGAACTTGTCATCAATCATCAGTTCTTTGTAGATCTGCTTGATGACACGCTGCTGGTCGTCGGAATCGTAAATCGTAAAGCTTTTGGGGAAGCCAATGCGTTCGGCATCGCGGCGCAGGATCCGTACACAGGCAGAGTGGAAAGTGGAGGCAAATACATCCCCGCCCATGGTATCGCCCAGCATGGCTTTCAGGCGTTCTTTCAGCTCTCCGGCGGCTTTATTGGTAAAGGTAATGGCCAGCACATTCCACGGGCGGGCCGGGGCAACGCTCATCAGCGGCATCAGGGACTGCGGAACCGGCTGGCCGCACATGATGGCGGTGCGCAGCTGCTCCAGATCACTCTGCGCAACCGGGCGGCTGACCTCTTTGGAGCCATAGGCGCGGCCAAAACGAATGATATTGGCAATGCGGTTGACCAGAACGGTGGTTTTGCCGGAGCCTGCACCTGCCAGGATCAGCAGCGGGCCTTCGGTGGTAAACACAGCCTGCTGCTGCACCGGGTTCAGCTTAGTAAAGCAGGAAGCGATATAGCGGTCCCGCAGGGCCAGAAATTCAGTGGTAATGGTATCGGGCATAATGAACCTGTCCTTATATTATATGGCAGAACCAGCCCGGAACCATGCAGGGCTGGGAATTTTGGCAAACGCTGTATAGTATAGCACACTTTTGCCGGATAGAAAAGTAGGCTGGCGGAGGTATCCGCAGAAAATCACACTTTTTACAACCTGCACAAAAGCTGCGCTTTAATTGGAAAAGCCTTCTGGGGATTGCAGTCGGTTATGCCACGCTCTGGGGGTGGCATCGCGGAAACCGGCTGTCAGGTATTGGCCCAGCGTTAAGCTGGCTGCGGTTCCGCGTGCCACACAGTTGATGGGGTCTGGTGCGATGGCAACATCCACATGCAGCTCCCCGGCAATATAACCAGCCAGGCCACGCAGCATGGAGCCGCCGCCAGTCAGCAGAATGCCGTTCTTGGCAACATCAGCGGCCAGTTCCGGCGGGGTGCTTTCCAATACATTGCGGGCAGTGGCGGCAATGCGGGCGGCCAGTTCCTGCACGGGCAGGTACAGGTCCCGCGTATAGACAAGGCGGCGGGCGGGCAGGTTGGTCTCCCAGGAATGACCACGGATCTCCATTACGCCCTCAAACTCGCTTTTGGTGCAGCAGGCAACCTGCTTTTTCAGCGCTTCGGCGGTTAGAGGGCCGATGGCAATGTTGAATTTTTCCTGAACATACTGGGCAATGCACTGGTCAAAAGCGTTGCCGGCGACCGGCAGGCTGGCGGCGCGCACCCGCCCACCCATGCTGATCACGGCGATATCCGTGGAGCCGCCGCCGATATCAATCACCATGCAGCCCATGGGTTTGCGGATATCCAGCCCTGCGCCAAGGGCGGCGGCGACAGGCTCATCCACAAGGAAAACCTGCCGTGCCCCGGCTGCCATGACGGCTTCTACCACGGCGTCAGCTTCAATGCCGGTAATGGCTGCCGGAACGCAGACCGATACGCGCGGCTTGATGATGCGCGAACGGCATACCTCATTGATAAACCGCACGATTAGTTCGTTTGTCATGCGGTGGTCCTGAATAATACCGTCCCGCAAAGGGCGGATGATATCAATATAAGAAGGCACACGCCCCACCATGCGCAGGGCTTTGTCCCCCACTGCCAGAATGGTGCTGCTGCGGGTATCAACAGCACCAATGCTGGGCTGATGGAACACAACTCCCTGTTCCTGTGTGGCAATGATAATGGAAGTTGTGCCAAGATCAAGGCCGATATCATATTGCTTCATGTTTATCTGGTACTCCTTGCTGCCAGAAGCAGCACTTTGTTATCTATTGTGAATTGCCATCAACCATCCGGCAGATAAAAGTTATTTGCTTTCTTTTGGTGTTCCGGCGGCACCGTGGCTTTTGGGCATCAGTTCCGTCGCTGCAACACACACGCCGTCCACACTCACAGCGCCACCCTCCAATAGCGCTTTGGCGCAGGCAGAGATGGTGGCACCAGTGGTGATCACATCATCCAGCAACAGCAGCCGCATTCCGGAAAGGTCAACCCCAGTACGGCAGGCGTAAGCATCCTTGACATTGGCAAAGCGCTTTTGCTGGTCCAGCGATTTTTGCGGTAAAACCTGCCGGGTCAGGCACAGCGGCTGGATGACCGGAATGTGCAGGATGCGCCCAAGGCGCTGCGCTAGCAAAAGGGGCATATTTTCCGCGCGGTTCTTCTTTACGCGCGGCGGCACCGGAACAATGGCGCTGTACAGCGAAATGCCGGATAGATTCTCGTATACCGGGCGGTACCCTGGGGCACGGGCGGGCTGTGCGCCAAAAATCAGCACAGCCATCAAATCCGCCAGTTCTCGCGCATACCAGGGGTTGCCGTTCTCCTTACAAAGCAGGATAGCATGGCGCACACTGTCTGCATAGTAAAAGGCAGCTGCGCAGGTGTTGACAGCGTAAAAGGCGTGCTCCGTTACAGGCAGACGCGGTGGAAGATGCCGCAGACGCTCGGCTTCCGGTATACAGGAACGGCACACGGCGGCTTTCCAGGCGCTTTGCTCAAGTACCGTGCCGCACAGCGGGCAGTGCCGCGGATAGGCAAGGGCCAGCAGCGGTTCCAGAGCCGTTCGCCCACGGTCCAGCCAATCCGGAGATATGCGTTTTCTCTGTTTCATCTGCGTTTTTCAGCCGGAGTGACTGCCTCGCGCAGCAGGTAGCGCAGCCCGCTGTAACGCATGTTCTGGCGCACATTATCCACCATGGCCTGCTCGGTGCGCCGGGTTCCCGCCAGAATGCACAGGCGGCGTGCGCGGGTAACCCCGGTGTACAACAAGTTGCGGTAACACAGGCGCGCGGGTACATCTGCCACAGGCATAATGACGGCCGGAAATTCAGAACCCTGGCTTTTGTGCACTGTTACAGCGTAAGCGGGTTCCAGCTCGGCAAGCTGGTCAGCACCGTAAATATACTTTCGGTCATCCATCTGTACCGTCACAGCACGGCTTTCGGGGTCAACGGCAGTAATAATACCCATATCCCCGTTATAGGCACCCACACCGGCTTCGGCACCGTCCCGCTCATAGGGAATGTCATAATCGTTTTTGATCTGCATTACCTTGTCGCCACAGCGCAGCACACGGCCACTTTGCTCCCAAATGATCTGCGGCTTATCCGGTGCAGGCGGGTTCAAAATGGCCTGCAGGCGGCGGTTCAGTTCTACGCTCCCGGTGGGGCCAACCTTGGTGGGGCAAAGCACCTGGATGTCCCGCACGGGGTCATAGCCATAACTTTTGGGCAGCCGGGTACTGACCAGGTCGCAGATCAGCCTCTGGCAGGCAAGACCGGTGGATTCGATCATGAAAAAGTCATCATCCCGCCCGCCTTTTATGGGCATCTGTCCTTCCACAATGCGGTGGGCGTTCTGTACAATCATGCTTTTCTGCGCCTGGCGGAAGATCTCATTCAGCCGTACGGTGGGCAGAACGTCTGCCTGCAAGATCTCCCCCAGCACACTGCCGGGGCCAACGCTGGGCAGCTGGTCGGCATCACCCACCATAATAATGCGGCAGTGGTAACGCGCGGCGGCCAACAACGCCTGGAACAGCTTGGCATCTACCATACTCATCTCATCCAGAATGATAACGTCAAACGGGAGAAGATTCTTTTCATTATGAATAAAACGCACGCTGCCGGTAGAATAGTCCACTTCCAGCAATCGGTGGATGGTGGAAGCGCTGTGGCCGGTCAGCTCGGTCAGCCGCTTGGCGGCGCGGCCGGTAGGGGCACACAGGGCAACCCGGTCATAAATACCTTCATACAAATTCAGAATCGCTTTGACCGTTGTGGTTTTGCCGGTACCGGGACCGCCGGTCAAAACCATTACGCGGGAAGAGAGTGCTAAGCGGATTGCTTCCCGCTGCAAAGGGGCATATTCAAAACCTTGGGTTAATTCCAAAACGCGGATATCGCTTTCCAGCGTTTTGGGGCTTTCTGTCGGGAATGTGGCAAGCTCCCCCAGCCGCGCAGCAATATCCTGCTCTGCGCTGAGCAGATCTGGCAGGTAAATATATTTCGTTCCGTCAAAGGTGCAGGCGCGCATTTCGTCATGCTCCAACAGGCTTTGCAGCCCGGCCTTTACGGCATCCGGCTCCACCCGAATAAAGCGCGCAGTGCTTTCGATCAGCTTATCTGCGGGCAGGCAGGTGTGGCCGTTGTTGGCGTTGTGGCGCAAAGCGTACAAAAGCCCGGCGGCAATGCGCAGGTCGCTGCCCTGTCCTACCTGCAGCTGGGCGGCGATACCATCGACCTGGCTGAATTTCAGGTTCAGCGGCTCCCCGCACAGCATGTAGGGGTTCTTTTTCAGTGCTTCTACCGTGGCGGGGCCAAACGCGCGGTAGGCTGTAACAGCCATCTGGGCGGAAAGCCCAAACTTGGCCATCCAGGCAACCACTTCCCGCACACCGTACATACGTCGGAACTCGTTGGAGATGGCGGCGGCCTTTTGCGGGGTGATACCTTTTAGCTCACAGAGTTTGTCCGGCGTTTCGGAGATGACGTTCAATGTATGTGCCCCAAATTTTGCCACAATCTTTTTTGCTGTGGAAGGCCCGATATAGGGCAATACCCCACTGGAAAGGTAGCTCAGTAAAGCCGCGGTATCCTGCGGCAGGCTGGCCTCACAGGTTTCGGCACGGAACTGTTCGCCATAGCTGGGGTGGTTGACCATATAGCCATACGCCGTAATGGACATACCGTTATCCACACTGCCCACGTTGCCTGCCACCACAATATCGGTGCCACCGGCATCCACTTCAAACACGGCATAACCGGTATCCGGGTTTTCGTATATCACATGCTCAACAACGCCCTCTAATTTGAGCATCTCAGCAGTTTGTGCTGTACTATTTGTCTGTAAAGTATCCGTGCTTGCCACCTCCTTCCGGGTGCAAATGGGGTAAAAACCGTTCAATACACAATTTTTTATTTTATATTATAGCCTATTTGTATCTCTTTGGCAATTTTTTTGACAACTTCCCCTTGTAGCTGATATAATAAATGTCCTTTTGCGGTTTTGAAGTGAGTGCAAAAAGAAGGCGCTGGGCAAGGAGGCGAAGCTGGAATAAAATTGCATGGATCGAATTTTCTGGCAGCGGCAAGTCCACAGTGGCGCGGACGCTGAGGTAGGAATACGCGGTGTAAATGCCTTGCAGCTTGACTGCGTACAGCATATACTGGGCAGGCAGGTACGCCCGCTGGAAGAAAAGCGGACAGCCGTACCCGCAGGCAAACTGAAAAAATCGCCAGGTTTTTGCGCAGTGCCCGAGGAAGTGCGTGTGATCAAAAAAGCAGGGAGAATTGGATGAATTTTACCGGGAAACGGGAATGCGGACAGAGCAGACTTTGCAGCAAAAGCGTTAACATATGCTTGCACAGGAGCAAACAACGGGAAAAATAAGAGCAATTTATACATCAATGGTAAAAAATGTTTTGAGAAATTGTTATCACTTGTGGAAGGGATGCAAACAAAATTGTGTATTTTGCTAAAAATCAAGACATTTCGATG
>OJSE01003818.1_pt1 | contig 12867 bp, 6 predicted proteins | sample 1599351 | NCBI WGS metagenome assembly OJSE01 (sample SAMN04168656, study PRJEB22393) | human gut metagenome | biome: human gut microbiome; feature: stool | host: Homo sapiens | collected 2014-03-17 | reverse complement strand
AAATTTTTTGTAACACAAGATAAAATATCAGATAATCAAATTATAATAGACAGCGAGGACGTAACGCATATTTCAAGGGTACTCCGTCTTGAAAAAGGTGATAATGTTACGGTGTGTGACGGACAGGGAACGGATTATGACGCTCAAATCGATACGATAGAGCCTAAGAAAATTCTTTTGAATATCGTATCAAGACAAAAGAGCGAAACAGAGCCGAATATAAAGGTTACACTTTTTCAGGCACTTCCAAAAGCGTCCAAAATGGAGTACATCATTCAGAAAACAACGGAGCTTGGCATATCCGAAATTGTGCCTGTGAAACTTTCAAGATGTGTTGTGAAAATAGACAATAAAAAGGACGAGAAAAAGAAAATTGACCGTTGGCAAAAGATTGCCGAATCGGCGGCGAAACAGTCGGGCAGGGGTATTGTTCCGACAGTGTCTGAATTTATGACTATCAATGAAGTGATTGAAAAATCAAAAGAATTTGAATTGTTTTTTGTGCCGTACGAATGTGAAGAACAGAAAACACTGAAAGAGATTTTAACTTCAAAAAGTGACGTTAAGTCGGTGGGATTTGTCATAGGTCCGGAGGGCGGGTTTGATTTAAGCGAAACCGAAAAACTTCATTCAAGCGGTATCGATACAGTAACGCTCGGTAAGAGAATACTACGCACGGAAACAGCCGGTGAGGCGGTTTTGGCAATGACAATGTATGAGATAGGCGATATAAACTGAGAGCCTGTCGACAAAATGTCGACAGCTCCAAAAATCACATCTGCGATGTAATTTTTGAGTATTTTCAGAGAAAAAAATCATAAAGTTCCTCCAAAGTCGAAACTTTAGATTTTAAGCCATTTCTGCCGCACATGTCGTCAGAAATGATTTTGACTTGAGGTTGCACCTCAAACTCCCAAAAATAAAGTAGACAAAACCGCAGCGGTTTTGCCTACAATCTTATAAATTAGGAGATGGTTTAAATGACTTTACAAGAGATAATTGATTCAAGTGACAATATTGTATTTTTCGGCGGTGCAGGTGTGTCAACAGAAAGTGGTATACCGGATTTCAGAAGTGTTGACGGACTTTATAATATGAAGTATGATTATCCGCCTGAAACTATTTTAAGTCATACGTTTTTTATGAATAATACGGAGGAATTTTACAAATTTTATCGTGACAAGCTGATTGTAAAAGGTGTTAAGCCGAACAAGGCACATATCGCACTTGCAAAACTTGAAGAAAAGGGAAAGTTAAAGGCGGTTATAACACAGAACATAGACGGACTTCATCAAATGGCAGGCAGTAAAAATGTGCTTGAACTTCACGGTTCGACTCTTAGAAACTACTGTATGGATTGCGGAAAATCGTACGATATTGATTACATTGAAAACAGCAAGGGTGTGCCGAAATGCGAATGTGGGGGTATAATCAAGCCTGATGTTGTGTTGTACGAAGAAATGTTAAATGACGATACAATCACAAAATCGGTGCAGTATATCAGTAATGCGGACGTACTTATAATCGGAGGTACATCGCTTAACGTATATCCTGCGGCAGGGTTTATAAATTACTTCAAAGGCAGTAAACTTGTTATTATCAATAAAGCCGCCACTTCTGCCGATAAAAATGCCGACCTTGTTATAAGCGAGCCGATAGGCGAAGTCTTGGGAAGTCTTAAAATATGAAAGTATATTATATGAACGTCAAAAGCATAAATGCCGATGATGAAAAATGGTTTAAGTATTTGTCGCAAAAACGAATTGAAAAAGTCAATAGGTTAAAAAAGACAAATAAAAAATCACAGTCAATAGGTGCGGAACTGCTGCTAAATTATGCTGTAAACGGTGATATAAAAAAAACGGTAAAGTGGGACACAGAAAACGGCGGAAAACTTTACTTAACGCAAAACAGGGATTTGTATGTAAATCTATCACATTCCGGCGGATATGCGGTATGTGCCGTACATAACAAAGATGTTGGCATTGACATACAGCACTTGCGAGAATGTGATATGAATTTGGCAAAACGATTTTTTACGGCGGAAGAAACCGAATATATAAATTGTTCAGCCGATAAAAATAATGCGTTTTTTGAGGTGTGGACAAAGAAAGAAAGCTTTGTCAAGGCAATCGGTACCGGACTTACAATTCCGCTGGACAGCTTTTCGGTGCTTTCCGATACAACCCGGTATGACGGTAAAACGTATTGCTTTAAAGAGTATTCGGTTGGAGAAGACGACTATAAAATGTTTGTCTGCTATTTGTCGTAGTTGTAGATATTTGCACTTTCGGGTGAGTAGTTTATGATTTCGTCATAAGCGTCAAGCTGATCTTCGCTGTTTGGCGCCCACGGAATAAGCCCGGTACAGTCAGTTGCGGATATGGCATTGCATACGTCAAAGTCAAAATTACTGTTACGGAAAATAACGTGATTCGGATATTTTCTTTTCATAACATCATAACCTTTCTGCTCAAATTTGGTTTGGAGCAGTATTAGTATTATAAAAATCCCGATGAATTATGTCATCGGGATTTTTGTTATTTTATCATATTTATGAAATATTTGTGAAAATCAAGATTTTTTGTTAGTTCGGGGTGGAATGAAGTTACAAGCATATTGTTTTCTCTTGCGGCAACTATATGACCGTTCAGCTTACACAAAATTTTTACGTTATCGCCGACACTGTCAATCCACGGTGCACGGATAAATACAAGCGGAAATGGTTTATCCGATACTTCGGGGATAACGACTTCTTCGGAAAAACTGTTGATTTGCTTGCCGTATGCGTTGCGTCTTACGGTAATATCCATAGTACCTATGTGTGCCTGTTCGCCCTCAATATTTTTCGCAAGAACGATAAGTCCGGCACAAGTACCGAAAACAGGCATACCGTTTTCAATCATATTTTTAATCGGCTCATATAAATCGAGCTTGTGAAGAAGTTTGCCGATTACCGTACTTTCTCCGCCCGGGATAATAAGACCGTCAAACGGTTTTTCAATGTCTTTTTTTTGACGTATTTCAAATGATTCCACACCAAGCGCGTCAAGCGAATGTTTGTGTTCAATAAATGCACCTTGAAGTGCAAGTATACCGATTCTCATTATTTACCACGCTCCGCCATAAGTAGTGCAATTTCGTTTTCATTTATGCCGACCATTGCTTCGCCAAGGTCCTCTGAAAGTTCTGCAAGAAGTTTGTCATCAGTGTAATTTGTAACTGCTTGAACAATAGCAGATGCTCTCTTTGCAGGGTTGCCTGACTTGAATATACCTGAGCCTACGAATACACCCTCTGCACCGAGGTGCATCATAAGTGCGGCGTCGGCAGGTGTTGCAACACCGCCTGCGGCAAAGTTTACAACAGGCAATTTACCGTTTTCGTGAACATATTCAACAAGGTTGTAAGGCACTTGAAGTTGCTTTGCAGCCTCATAAAGTTCGTCTTCCGACATATTTTGAATACGTCTGATTTCAGACATCATCATTCTCATATGACGTACTGCCTGAACAACGTCACCTGTACCCGGTTCACCCTTTGTTCTTATCATAGCCGCACCTTCGTTTATACGTCTTAGCGCCTCACCCAAATCCTTTGCACCGCATACGAAAGGTACTTTAAAATCGTTCTTGTTGATGTGGTACTTGTCGTCGGCAGGTGAAAGCACTTCGCTTTCGTCTATGTAGTCAATTTTGATTGCTTGCAAAATTCTTGCCTCTGCAAAGTGACCGATACGGCACTTCGCCATAACAGGGATTGAAACTGCGTCTTGAATACCCTTAATCATTTTAGGGTCGCTCATTCTCGACACACCGCCTGCGGCACGAATATCGGCAGGGATACGTTCAAGAGCCATTACAGCACAAGCGCCTGCCTCCTCGGCAATTTTAGCTTGTTCAGGTGTTGTTACGTCCATAATTACTCCGCCCTTTAGCATTTGGGCAAGGTTTCTGTTTAGTTCCATTTGTGTTGACATAGTTATTAACATTCCTTTCTGATCGGCTTAAATAAATCAGCCGTCTGTTGACTTTTTCCCTGGGATTGGTTATAATTATACCACCGATTGACACTATTAAAAGTGCCAAAATACAAGTTTTTTATGGGGTCAGATTATGTTTAACTTTATTTTTACAGCAGATAAAGCGTCAAAAAAACCGCTTTACGAACAGCTTTATTCATATGTCGCAGATGAAATAAAAAATAAGAATATTAAAGAAAATGAGCGTATGCCGTCAAAAAAAGCACTGGCAAAATATCTCGGAATAAGCGTAAATACCGTTGAAACAGCATATTCAATTTTGGTACAGGAGGGGTATTTAAGAGCGGTTGCAAGGAGCGGTTTTTATGTTTGCAAGGTTGATATTCCCGTTGGTGACAGAAACTTTGAATATGAAGAAGAACAAGAGAGTGTAACGGCATATAAGGCGGATTTTAAGACAAATAAAGTCGATATAAATTCGTTTCCGTATTCGACTTGGATAAAGCTTTCAAAGGAGGTTATGTACTCAACACCGGATTATCTTAATTCCGGAAATGTAAAGGGCGATTATGAATTGAGAGAGAGTATTGCAAAATACTTGCACGAATTTCGCGGAGTAAAATGTTCGCCTATGCAGATTGTGGTCGGTGCGGGTATTGAGTATTTGACAATGCTCCTTACAGAACTTTTTGACAGGGATAAAGTGTTTGCTGTTGAAAATCCCGGTTATAAAAAAATATCGGCAATACTCAGAAACAACAACAGAAAAATAAATTATATAGACGTAGACGAAAACGGACTTTGTACGGATTGTTTAAAACAAACAGATTCAGATATAGTGTATGTCACACCGTCACACCAATTCCCGACAGGTGCGGTAATGCCTGTATGGCGCAGAATGGAACTTCTTTCGTGGGCGGAAGAAGGGGAGGACAGATATATAATTGAGGACGATTATAACAGCGAGTTTAATTTTTCGATTAAGCCTGTTCCCGCAATGCAGGGACTTGCAAGCAGTGATAAAGTCGTGTATTTAAGCACATTTTCAAGAGTTCTTGCACCGTCAATCAGAATTGCGTATATGGTACTTCCGAAAAAAATGCTTGAAAAATTCGACAAACATTTCGGTACATATTCGTCAACCGTTCCGCGATTTGAACAGCATACGTTAAATAAATTTATTTCGGGAGGGTACTATTCAAGACATTTGAGCAGAGTGAAAAATATCTATAAAAAAAGACGCGATAAGATTATCCAGTCGCTAGGTAACGCAGATATAAGCGGTGAAAGAGTCGGACTTCATATAGTCGTTAAAACGGATAAGGCAAAGGAAATAATAGAGTATGCTCTAAAATGTGACGTGAAACTTTACGATATGGACGATTATTATATGACTGAGAATAAAAAAAGCAATTCAATCATCATAGGCTATGCCGGTGCGGAAGATGATGATATTGAATTACTGAAAAGTATATTTGATAAATTTATATAAATCAAAATATAAAAATAATATTTTGCACGTTCCAGACAATTTATCGACAAACTGAAAAAAGCTCCGATAAAATCGGAGCTTTTAAATGGAGCGGAAGACGAGATTCGAACTCGCGACGTTCACCTTGGCAAGGTGACGCTCTACCACTGAGCCACTCCCGCATTTCTTGACTGCTTTGTTATTATAGCATGGGAAATACGGTTTGTCAACTGTTTTTTGAAATTTTTTTTGATAATTTTTTTGAAACTGTCTTAAACAGCATATAAATCAGCACGGTTAAGCCGAAATCGAACGATATGTTAAACAGAAAAAGCTGTTTTGAAATATCAGCCGCACCGTTGCCGATATACGGCATAGGGAACTGAATAAGTCCCATAAGTATCACAAAAATAAAAGGAACGGCATATCTGTTTTTCTTTTTCAACATCACAATACCAATCAGTAAAAATATCGCATAACTCGGTATTATAAAGAATAACGTTTTCGGCAAATGCTCACGGATATTTTCCCATAAATCAAAACGATATGAGGATGTATTCGGTGCGTAGCCGTATTTTTTCTCAAATGTACCGAGGTTTATTTTGTTTGTAAAAGCATTTTGTGCGGTTGTTTCCATAACAGATACAAGACGCAGGGGATGAGTGATGTAGAATTTTATAAGTTTTCCGTTACTCATTTTTGAATGAAACTTTTCATTCATAATATCACTTCGCGGCGGATATTTGTATTCTGATTTATCAAGGTATGCGTGCTTACCGCTGTCGGCCGCCATATCTTCGTCAAGTCCCATATCGATTAAATCCTGTTTCGGATTGGGACTGTCTTTTAAAATACCGTAAAACACACTGTTATACTGTGTATCCAAATTAAGCTGACCGCCGTTTATAACGTATCCGCCGACTCCGTGCCAAAGTAAAACGATTGAACACACAATGCACAAATTTCGCTTGTTGCTTTTAAAACCGACATACAATACAGCGATAATAAGGAACGGTGTAAATACGGCACACTGCAATTTTGAACCGAGTAACAGGCAAGACGAAACAGTGAAAAATATTATTACGCTGTTTTTAGCATCGTGTACATTTTCAAACATATACAATCCGAAAAGCACGACAGTTGCAAACGATACAAGCATAACGCTTTGACCGTACAGACTGTTTAAAATCGTCAAATTAACTCCGTTAAAAAATACAACGATAAAAAACAACAGAAAAATACAATGCAAAAACTTATTTTCAATTTTAAATTTGCGTTGTATAAAAAAGCATACTGTTGCGTACCACAAAAACATAATACCCGCCAAAATCCGCATATCAAAAGCACTGAACGGCAGACATATAAGCCTTGCTGTTGCGGTAGGGAATATAAACGTCGTAGTCGGCACTAAAAATAAAAGTCTTGGCACATATAACAACAAGTCGACCGACGTAAATTTCATATTAAAAAATCTTACGGCATAATCGTAAAAAGAGTAGTCGGACGGAAAATCAAGTCCGCACGGACGCATAACTCTTTCAAAATCGCCTTGGTCGGCAACCGAATGGACAGGCGGTATAAATACCGCATATATAAACACAGCAATGACCGATATTATAAATATTATATCGTATGCGGAAAAAATCTTTTTCTTCAAGTAAAATCACTCCAAAATCAGTAATGTAAATTTATTATACAAAATAACGGAAGCATTTGCAATAAAAATTGTACGCGCAATCACAAAATCTTGTGCAATTAATGTTGATAAATCTTTTATTTTGTGATAGAATGAATATATATTGAGTTTAGTTTTAATATAAAGGAGTTAAATCATGGAAAACGTAAGAAGAATTTATGTTGAAAAGAAAAACGGATTTGACGTTGAGGCAAAGGGTGTACTTGCTGATCTTAAAGAAAACCTTTCTTTAAAAGGTCTTAAAGACGTCAGAATTATTAACAGATATGATGTTTCGGGCGTAAGCGATGAGGAATATCAAAAGGCGAGAAATCTTATTTTCTCAGAACCTCCTGTTGATAATGCTTATGATGAAGAAATTGAAATCAGTGAGGGCAAAGTGTTTGCGGTTGAATTTTTACCGGGACAGTTTGACCAGAGAGCCGCGTCGGCTGAAGAATGTATTTCAATTCTTACGGAAAAGGAACGTCCGACTGTAAGAAGTGCAAAGGTATATGTTCTTATCGGCGATATTTCAGATGAAGAAACAGAGGCTGTTAAAAATTACGTTATAAACCCTGTTGAGGCAAGAGAGGCGAGTCTTGAAAAGCCGACTTCGCTTGTTATGGAAACAGTTGTTCCCGATGACGTTGCGACAGTTGACGGCTTTACCGAAATGGACGAGAGCAAAATGGAAGAATTTCTTTCAAAGATGGGCTTTGCAATGGATATGGACGACCTTGCATTCTGTCAGAAGTATTTTAAGGATACTGAAAAGCGTAATCCTACAATTACAGAACTTCGTATGATTGATACATATTGGTCTGACCACTGCCGTCATACTACGTTTTCCACTAAGATAAATGATGTTAAGATAAATAACGGCAAATATGCCGATGTCATTAAGGCTGCATATGATGAATATAAGGCTGCAAAAGCTGATTTGTATGCACCTGACAGAGATACTTGCCTTATGAATATGGCAACAATCATAGTTAAGCAGCTTAAAAAGCAAGGTCTTTTAAAAGAAATTGATGAATCGGAAGAAATCAATGCTTGTTCAATCGTTGTTGATGTTGACGTAAACGGCAAGGACGAGCCATGGCTAATTATGTTTAAAAACGAAACTCATAACCACCCGACAGAAATCGAGCCTTTCGGCGGTGCGGCAACTTGTCTTGGCGGTGCTATTCGTGACCCGCTTTCAGGAAGAAGTTATGTATATCAAGCTATGCGTGTAACCGGCAGCGGTGATCCGAGAGTATCACTAAAGGATACACATGCCGGAAAGCTTATGCAGAGAAAGATTACAACAGGTGCGTCGGCAGGTTACAGTTCATACGGTAACCAAATCGGTCTTGCAACAGGACAGGTTCAGGAAATATATGATGAAGGCTACGTTGCAAAGAGAATGGAAATCGGTGCGGTTATAGGTGCGGCACCAAAGAAGAACGTTATTCGTGAAGTGCCGTCAAAGGGCGACGTTATTATTCTTCTAGGAGGAAGAACAGGTCGTGACGGTATCGGCGGTGCAACAGGTTCGTCAAAGGCGCATAATGAAGAAAGCGTTGTTACTTGCGGAAGTGAAGTACAAAAAGGTAATCCGCCTGTTGAAAGAAAAATTCAAAGACTTTTCAGAGATGAAAAGGTTACTACACTTATAAAGAGATGTAACGACTTCGGTGCAGGCGGTGTATCGGTTGCTATCGGTGAGCTTGCGGACGGACTTGTTATTGACCTTGATAAAGTTCCTAAAAAGTATGAGGGACTTGACGGAACCGAACTTGCAATCAGCGAATCGCAGGAAAGAATGGCTGTTGTTGTAAGAGCGGAGGACTCAGATAAGTTTATAGAATATTCAAATAACGAAAATCTTGAGGCAACAAAGGTTGCATATGTCACAGACGAAAACAGACTTGTTATGAACTGGAGAGGTAAGACAATCTGCGATATTTCAAGAGATTTTCTTAACACAAACGGTGCAACAAAGAATACGGATATTGAAGTTGTACTTCCTGATACTGAAAACAGTTTCTTTAAGCAAGAAGTTGTTACTGACGTAAAGGCAAAGTGGCTTGAAACACTTTCAGATCTAAATGTATGCTCACAAAAGGGACTATGTGAAAAGTTTGACTCAACAATCGGTGCAAACAGTGTACTTATGCCGTTCGGAGGTAAGTATCAGCTTACTCCTTCAGACGGTATGGCTGCAAAAGTTCCTGTACTTGGCGGCGAAACAAATACGGCAACCGTTATGACATTCGGTTATAATCCGAAACTTTCAAGCTGGAGCCAATATCACGGTTCAACATATGCAATCGTTGAATCTGTTTCAAAAGCGGTTGCGTTGGGTGCTGATTATAAGAAGATTTATCTTACATTCCAAGAGTACTTTGAAAGACTTGGAACCGATCCTAAGCGATGGGGCAAGCCTTTTGCTTCATTGCTTGGCGCATATAAAACACAGCTTGCATTAGGTATTGCGGCAATCGGCGGTAAGGACTCAATGAGCGGTTCGTTCAACGACCTTGACGTACCTCCGACACTTACATCATTCGCCGTTGCACCTGTAAAGGCTGATAAGGTTATTTCACAGGAAATCAAGAAAGCAGGCTCAAAGCTTGTTATGTTCACAGTTAAACGTGACGAAAACGATTTACCTAAGTTTGACGAATTGAAGAAAATGTATGACACAGTTCATCAGCTTATTCTTGACGGCAAAGTATTGTCGGCAAGCGTTGTTAAGGGATTCGGTCTTGTTGAAACTGTTTCAAAAATGTCATTCGGTAATATGATCGGTGTTGAATTTGACAAGAATCTTACAAATGATATGCTATTCTATGCACCGCTTGGCTCAATCGTACTTGAAGTTGAAGAAGAAATTGACGGTGCCGTAACAGTTGGTACAACAGGCTCTGACTCATTTACGGTAGGCGGAGTAAATATTCCGCTTAGCGAGGCGGTTGAAGTATGGAAAAAACCGCTTGAAAAGGTATTCCCTACAAAAGCAGGTCACTTTACAAGTGAGCCTGAAACATTCAGCTATGATAAGAGAAATATAACTGTTGCAACAGAAAAATTTGCAAAACCGAGAGTATTTATTCCTGTATTCCCGGGTACAAACTGCGAATACGATACTGCAAGAGCATTTGAAAACGCAGGTGCGGTAGCAGATGTATTTGTTGTAAGAAACCTTACGGGTGACGATGTTGTTTACTCAATGAAAGAGATGCAAAAGAGAATAAACAATTCTCAAATCGTAATGATTCCGGGCGGTTTCTCAGGCGGTGACGAACCTGAGGGCAGCGGTAAATTTATCGCAACCGCATTCAGAAATCCGCTTGTAAAAGACGCGGTTATGAATATGCTTAAAAACCGTGACGGTCTAATGCTTGGTATCTGTAACGGTTTCCAGGCACTTATCAAGCTTGGTCTTGTACCTTACGGAGAAATTCGTGACCTTGACAGTAATTCACCGACACTTACATTTAACACAATCGGCAGACACGTTTCTTGTATGGCAAGAACAAGAATTGCGTCAAACAAGTCACCATGGCTTGCAAATGTAAATACAGGCGATGTTCATACAATTGCACTTTCACACGGTGAGGGTAGATTTATCGCGTCGGAAGAACAGGTTAAGGAACTTGCGGCAAACGGACAGATTGCAACTCAATATGTAAACCTTGAAGATAAGGCAACATATGATATTGACTGGAATCCAAACGGTTCGGTATATGCTATTGAGGGTATAACAAGTCCTGACGGCAGAGTGCTTGGTAAAATGGGACACAGTGAACGTATCGGTAAGAACGTATCGTTTAATGTTCCCGGTAACAAAGACCAAAAGCTGTTTGAGGCAGGCGTTAAATATTTTAAATAATACAAAAAGGCTGTCGGCAAATGTCGGCAGCCTGTTTTATCACGAGGAGAAAGATGTTATATGAAACCGAAAATTGGTGTTGTGTTTCCAAAGATAACGGATAAAGATATAGCCGATTTGGAAATAGAAAAAATAAGAGTTTCAAAAAACAGAAGAAAAATAGGTATTTTGCTTGGCTCTGACACGTCCGCTTATCAGCAGGCGAAGGTCGAAAGTGAAGTGAAAAAGGCTTGTAATCTTACGGAAGTGATCGTTAGGGTTGATAACAGAATTAAACAGCAAGATAAAAATGTAATGATTTACGAAGTCGAACCCGGTCAAGAGGGCACTATGCAGTCTGCATCATCAGGCCCGAAAATCAAAGGTAAGGCAAATGTTTCGGATATGCTTTACGGCAGACCGATTAATGACGATATTATATCAATTCATTCGATTAACGATAATTCGGGCAGAGTTGTGTTTTCGGGTAAGGTATTTTTTGTTGAGGACAGAGATATTAAATCTAAAAAAACTGGCAAGGAATTTCACCTTATAACAATGGATATTACCGATAACGAGGACTCAATATCGGCGAAAATGTTCGTTACAAAAACGGAAGATGACGAGCCGTTTAACAAGCTTTTTTCAAAATTGAAAAAGGGAGTCAAGGGCGGCGGTATATATATAGTTGCACGCGGTAAGGCACAGTTCGACCAATATGCAGGTGAAACGATTGTGATGATTAACGACATTGCGGAAATTGAAAAACCGCCTGTTCGTATGGATGAGGCATCGGAAAAACGTGTGGAACTCCACTTGCATACACAGATGTCGGCGATGGACGCGGTTTCCTCCGTAAACGACCTTATCAACAGAGCGATTTATTGGGGACATAAAGCGATTGCCGTTACCGACCACGGCGTTGTGCAGTCGTTCCCGGATGCAATGAAAGCGTCTAACTTTAATGAAAAAATTAAAATTCTTTACGGTGTTGAGGGATATTTGATTGACGACAGCAAGAAGATTGTCTATAATGCGGAAAATCAGAATATCGACTCACCGTTTGTTGTGTTCGATATAGAAACAACAGGACTTCACAACGACAAAAACAATATCACCGAAATCGGTGCGGTAAAGGTTGTAAACGGTCAGATTGTCGATAAGTGGTCTACGTTCGTTAATCCATGTAAGCCGATACCCGAAAATATTGTGGAACTTACGGGTATTACGGACAGTATGGTGGCTGACGCACCGAAAATCGAAGAAATACTCGGTGAGTTTTTTGAGTTTTGTAAGGATTGCATACTTGTTGCACATAACGCGGCGTTCGATATAGGATTTATAAAAAAGGCGGCAGAACGTCATAATTTTGAATTTAATTTCTGCTACCTTGATACGCTTATGCTTGCAAGATGTATGTATCCCGAACTTCCGAATTTTAAACTTGATACGCTTACAAAACATCTTCACGTTATTCTTGAAAATCATCACCGTGCGGTAGATGATGCAAAGGCTACGGCTGATGTTTTCGTTAAGATGATAGAAAAACTTCGCGAAGAAGATAAGACGGAGCTTAAAACTTTCAATGATATTTTTGATTTAAGAAGTGCGTCAAAGAAAAATAAAGCGTATCACATTATCATACTTGCAAAAAATCAAATCGGTTTAAGACATATTTATGAAATGATTTCGGAATCGCATTTGAAATATTTCTTCAGAACACCGAGAATACCGCGAAGTTTGCTTGAAGAAAAACGCGAGGGACTTATACTCGGTTCGGCTTGTGAGGCTGGCGAACTTTTCAGAGCGATGATAGACGGTGACAGTGACGAGGAATTAAAGGAAATAGTTGATTTTTACGACTATCTTGAAATTCA
>OJSE01003786.1_pt1 | contig 12959 bp, 10 predicted proteins | sample 1599351 | NCBI WGS metagenome assembly OJSE01 (sample SAMN04168656, study PRJEB22393) | human gut metagenome | biome: human gut microbiome; feature: stool | host: Homo sapiens | collected 2014-03-17 | reverse complement strand
ACAATGAACAAGCTCATTGTATTGCCAATTATCTTTTTATGGCTGAACTGTTACACATTAGTAAAAAAAATATATATTTCCTATTGACAAAGTAGGAATAAGAGAGTATTATAATTTTTGTCAGCAAATCATACCAAGGTAATATGAAATATATGACAAGTAGAGTATGGAGGGAGTTAAATGATAAACAGACGATTTTTAGTTGACTACACAATGAAAGACAGTCGAATGTGCAGCTTTAAATGGTGGCATGATTACTGTTGCCGCTGATATATATTAAAAAAAGACCGAGCGAAAGTGATGAAAGAACTAAAAGCTGAGAGCAAAGATATTTTTTTGCTGAAAGTCAAGCTGAGAGTCAAAAGCTGAGAGTGAAAGATACTTATTGATTGGAAATAAAGAATACAGACACAAACAAAGAATAGAATTGATATATGGAGGACAGATATATGAGTAAGAAATCAAGAGCAGATAGAAATTTTAAATTTGAAACATTACAGTTACATGTTGGTCAGGAAACAGCAGATGCAGTTACAGATGCAAGAGCAGTTCCTATTTACCAGACATCATCTTATGTATTCCACAATTCACAGCATGCCGCTGACAGATTTGGTCTTAAGGATGCAGGTAATATTTATGGAAGACTTACAAATCCTACAGAGGATGTTTTCGAGAAAAGAATAGCAGCACTTGAAGGTGGTGTTGCAGCACTTGCAGTTGGTTCGGGTGCGGCAGCAGTTACATACACTATTCAGAACCTTGCACTTGCAGGAGACCATATCGTTGCAGCAAAGAATATCTACGGAGGAACATACAACCTTCTTGCACACACACTTGTAGATTACAATATTGAGACAACATTCGTTGATCCGCTTGATCCATCAGCTTTTGAAGCTGCTATCAAGGACAATACAAAAGCTCTTTACATAGAGGCTCTTGGAAATCCAAATTCAGAAGTTACAGATATAGAAGCAATCGCCAAGATAGCACATGCACACAAGATTCCACTCGTTATCGACAGCACATTTGCAACACCGTATCTTCTTCGTCCTATCGAGTATGGAGCAGACATTGTAGTTCATTCAGCTACTAAGTTTATCGGTGGTCACGGAACGACTATCGGTGGTGTTATTATTGACGGAGGAAAGTTTGACTGGAAAGCATCAGGTAAATTTCCACAGCTTACAGAGCCAAACCCAAGTTATCATGGAATAAGTTTTGCTAATGCAGCAGGTCCGGCAGCTTTTGTTACAAGAATCAGAGCTATCCTTCTTCGTGATACAGGAGCTACTATCTCGCCTATACATTCATGGATATTCCTTCAGGGGCTTGAGACATTGTCACTTCGTGTGGAGAGACACATAGAGAATGCACTTAAAGTAATAGACTACCTTAAGAAACAGCCACTTGTAGAGGCTATTCATCATCCGTCAGTATCCAAAGACCCTGAGCAGCAGCGTCTTTATAAAAAATATTTTCCTAATGGCGGTGGCTCTATCTTTACATTTGAGATTAAGGGAGATGCAGACAAAGCAAAAGAATTTATCGATAACCTTGAACTTTTCTCACTCCTTGCAAATGTAGCAGATGTTAAATCACTTGTTATCCACCCTGCATCAACAACCCATGCAGAGCTTAACGAAGAGGAACTTGCAGACCAGGGTATCAAGCCAAATACTATAAGACTTTCAATCGGAACAGAGAACATTGACGATATTATCGAAGATCTTGATGAAGCATTTAAGGCAGTTCAGTAAATAAAAAACATTGTAAAGTAAAATAAAAGTTATATTCAGACACTTCATTAAGTGTTAGAATATAGATATAACATAAACAGGAGGATTATTATTATGGCAAATATATATATAGGTGCACTTGGACTTATCGGAAACACACCGCTTGTAGAACTCACACATATTGAAAAGGCATTTAATCTTGAAGCAAAAATTCTTGCAAAACTTGAGTATTTTAATCCGTCAGGAAGCGTTAAGGACAGAATAGCAAAAGAGATGATAGAAGACGCAGAGGAAAAAGGTCTTTTAAAAGAGGGTTCAACTATCATTGAGCCGACATCGGGAAATACGGGTATCGGACTTGCAGCAATCGCAGCAGCAAAGGGATACAGAATCATCATTGTACTTCCGGAGACAATGAGTATCGAGCGTAGAAATATTATAAAGGCATATGGTGCTGAACTTGTACTTACAGACGGAACAAAGGGAATGAAGGGTGCTATCGCAAAGGCGGAGGAACTTGCAAAAGAGATAGAAAACAGCTTTATACCGGGACAGTTTGAGAACCCTGCAAACCCTGCTGCACACAAAAAGACAACAGGTCCTGAAATCTGGAATGACACGGATGGAAAAGTAGATGCATTTGTAGCAGGTGTGGGAACAGGTGGAACTCTTACCGGAGTAGGTCAGTATCTAAAAGCTAAAAATTCTGAAATTGAAGTTATAGCAGTTGAGCCTGAAACATCACCTGTACTTTCACAGGGACACGCAGGAGCACATAAGATTCAGGGAATAGGTGCAGGATTTGTTCCAAAGACACTTAGCACAGAAGTCTATAACGAAGTTTTGCCTATAAAGGATGATGATGCATTTAAATATAGCAAGACGATTGCAAAAGAGGAAGGTATCCTCGTAGGTATCTCATCAGGAGCAGCAATTGCAGCAGCAATCGAGTATGCTAAAAGAGCAGAAAACAAAGGAAAGAATATTGTAGTATTATTACCGGACAGTGGTGACAGATATTATTCAACATCATTATTTACAGATTAAACTGAGCTGGAAGTAAAATCAAAATATATATAAAAGACCTTGCATGGTGGAAATGCTGTGCAGGGTCTTTTTTAACCGACTTTGTTCTTTTAAGGTTTTGTGATATGTGTTATACTTGGAATAAAAGATGCAAGGGTTAAAGGCAGACAGCAAACTGTTTTCATATATGATGTAATAGTCAAAAGCAGATAAAAATCCATAACATTATTTTTTGGAAAAAATATCTTTTGATTAAATATCATATAAAATAACATAACGGAAATTATGAGGTGATATATAATGGGTGTATATTTTAATCCAAAGAATGGGAGCTTTACAGGTGACAAAAACAGCAGGATATATGTGGATAAAACAGGACTTTTGGAATATCTTAACGGTCTGCTGGGGACGAGTGGCAGATGCGTTGCGGTAAGTCATGCAAGACGGTTTGGTAAATCACATGCGGCTGGAATGATAGATGCGTATTATAGTCTTGGCTGTGATTCGTCAAATCTTTTTGATGACACAGCAATTGCGGATAGTGCATACTATAGGAAATACATGAACAAATATAATGTTATCCATTTAGATATTTCATCAGTCTGGGATTTTCATAAAGAAGATTTGGCGGACACAATTAAAAAGAGAATATGTAAGGATTTTAAGAAAGAATATGGCGATACATTAGATTATAATGAAGATTTATATTTGCTGATACAGGAGATTTATGAGATAACAGAAATTCAGTTTGTGATAATAATTGATGAGTGGGATTGCGTTATCAGAAACAGCGATGACAAAGAGTTGGTACACGAGTATTTACAGTTTTTACACTCGCTGTTTAAATCGGAGGAGTCAAAATCTTTTCTCGCATTGGCATATATTACGGGAATTTTACCGATAAAAAAGATTAAAGATGAGTCAGCTTTAAATAATTTCAGTGAATATACAATGTTAAAATCAAGTCCGATTACAAAATATTATGGTTTTACGGAAGATGAGGTTACAGGATTATGCAAGCGGTTTGATATGGATTTTGACAGTATGAAAGCATGGTACAACGGATATTTGATTGACGGTATTCATATGTATAATCCAAACTCTGTTTCTATGGCAATAGAGAGAAATGATTTTGATTCATACTGGAGAAATACATCTTCATTTGCATCAATAAATACATTTATATCGATGAATTATGCAGAACTAAAGGATGATATTATGAAGATGCTTGTAGGTGGAAAAGTCATGGTAAATCCAAATACATTTCAAAATGATTTTTCAACTATTGCATCAAAGGATGATGCTTTAACGGCATTGATACATTTGGGTTATCTTGGATATGATGCGGACAGAAAGAGTGCATATGTGCCAAACTATGAAGTGGCAACTGCATTTGAACTTGCATTGCAAACAGGTGGGTGGAAAGAGATTGCAAAAGCGATTTCAATTTGTGATGAACTGCTTTTTGAAACTATAGATGGAAATGCAGAAAAAGTTGCCGAACTTATAGAACTTGCTCATGATACTTACACATCTGTTTTAAAGTATAATGATGAAAACTCACTTAGCTGTGTTCTTACAATGGCATATTTTACGGCACCGGGTTATTACAATATAATCCGTGAGATGCCTGCCGGAAAAGGCTTTGCTGATTTTGCGTTTATTCCGAGGGCAAATGCTGGATTCAGACCTGCAATGGTAGTGGAGTTAAAGTATAATAAATCGGCGGACACTGCGATTAAACAGATAAAAGATAACAGATACCACGGTGCATTGTCAGGCTACAGTGACAAAATACTTCTTGTAGGGATAAGCTATGATGCGGAGGGAAAAGATAAAAAACATCATACTTGTGTTATAGAGGAGATAAACGGCTCTGCAGCAGACACACAATAAAGCAGAAAACAAAAATAACATACAGTAATCTTAATAGTGTAGAACAAATATAATATTTGAAAACAAACTTATTGATAGAAATATTATGTTCAGAGTTATTTTTAAAGAGAATGTTGCATTAATGAAAAATCGTACATGATATAGAAGTAGTTACTATAATAGAGCATCTATATCATGTATGTAATTTTCTTATTGCGACAGTCTTTTTTTATGTTATAGGAAAATGCTCGTAATGTAGAGGAAAACCAACGAGAATTGCGAAGCAATTCTTGGAGGGCAAAACGCTGGTTTTGCCCTTTTTTGTGTTATAGGAAAATGCTCGTAATGTAGAGGAAAACCAATGAGAATTGCGAAGCAATTCTTGGAGGGCAAAACGCTGGTTTTGCCATTTTTTACTTGACAAAGTACAACAATATGTATATATTTTATATATAGTATTTTTATATATAAAAATTTTGCATATAATTCAAACAGAAAGGAAGTGTAAAGATGTACTATCCTGTATCTGCACATCTGATAGAATTTTTAATCCTGTCGGTGCTGCAAAAGGAAGATTCATATGGATACGAGATAAGTCGGACTGTTAAACTTGTGGCGGATATAAAAGAGTCCACGCTTTATCCAATCTTGAAAAAACTTGAGAAAAACGGGTTTATGACTACCTATACAAAGGAGTATCAGGGAAGAAAAAGAAAATATTATTCTTTGACGGATGCGGGTGTGGAAGAACTTAAATTCTTAAATTCAGAGTGGATAAGTTACAGAGATACGATTGACGGTATAGTGGAAGGGAGAATAAAAAATGACGAGAGATGAATATTTAGGGCAGCTTAGCAAATATCTGAAAAAACTGCCTAAGGCGGACTATGATGATGCGATGGAATATTTTACGGAGTATTTTTCTGAGACAGATGATGATGAAGCAAAGAAACTTATGGAGGAACTTGGAACACCGAAAGAAGCTGCCTGTGACATTATAAGCAATGTTCTTGACAAGAGGATAGATGAGAAAAAACAAGCTGATGAAAAGAAACAGGATGACAGTGGTAAAAGGTCGGTGCTTGGTATATTGTGGGTGGCAATACTTGCTATATGTGCGATTCCTGTTGCGACACCGCTTCTTATAAGCGGGCTGGTCGTAATGTTTTGTATCTTGCTTTGTATTGTACTAGTTTTGTTATGCGTATTTTTAGTCGGGGTGTGCTCGGTTATAGCCGGACTTGCCGTTATAGCGAGGGCGGTAGTTACGATAAAACTTTCAATATCAGCAGCGTTGATGCTCTTGGGTCTTGGAATTGCAGCGATAGGCGTTGGAATAATTGTTTCGGTAATCGGAGTTTTATTTAGCAGATTTCTTATTGATATTACTATTAAGTTTGCACAGAAAGCATCTAAAAGGGGGAAAAAATAATGAAAAAATTTATAAATATATCTTTGATAGCAGGAATTTTATGTCTGTTTTTGGGGACAGGATTGTTTTTTGTCGGAAGAGTAATGGGCGGTGGAAAGGTTGTAAAGAAGCTTGATTTTAGCTCAATGCTCACAACTGACAGTAATAATCTTGAAAAAGAGTATGCGATATTAGAAAAGACAAAGATAGATGATTTTGATAAGATAAATGTCAAATTAAATACTATTGATTTTAAGATTGCAAAATCAGATGACAAAAACTGTTATATAGCATACAATCTAAAGAAAGAGAAAGGTGAAGTGACGGCAGAGTATGAGGTGAGCGATGGAGAATTTAAGCTCAGACAGAAATCAAATCATGTTACGGTAAACATGGATTTGAGTGGTATCGAAGCCTTGATAAGCGGTACGAAAGATTATACACAAAGAAATCAGTTTATATTGTATCTGTCTGAAGCTAAACAGATAAGCAGTGCGGAGCTTGATATGGCAGACGGTGATATTTCCGTGGACAGGCTAAGAAGTGACAGGATAGATATTTCCGTGGATGCAGGTGATATAAAACTTTTGGATACAGAGTCAAAAGAAATAAAAATAGCATCTTCTGACGGTGATATGGCGGTAAAAGATTCCAAATTTAATACTGTCACCATTAACGACAGCAATGGTGATATTAAGTTTGAAAATACTGATATTAACAGCGGAAAAATATCAACAAATGATGGAGATATTTCTGTTAAAAATACAAATCTTAAAGCTATAAATATAACAGACAATTATGGTGACATTAAGTGCAATGACGGTTCGTTCGAGGATATAGCCGTAAAATTAAATGACGGTGATTTAAGACTTGAGGATACTAAATTTGACGGCAATATAAAAATTAAGTCAGGTTATGGGGATGTGAAAGTAATAGGATTTGATGACTGGAAAGGCATTTCGGTAAATGCAAAGACAAGTTATGGAGATGTGAGTGTAAAGAATATAACAGATGGTGATAAAACGGAAACATCTTTTGAGAGAAATATTGAGTCTCCGACGGCAACAGTTGAGATAAAGTGTTCGGATGGTGATATTTCCATCAGATAGATAAAATAAAAACGAGGAAAGAAATGAAGATAGGAATTATTGAAGATGAAGTTGTGCATATGCAGATATTAAACAGATATATTAAAAACTGGGGAGTGGAAAGAAAAGAAAATATACAGATAAAAGAGTATGACAGTGCGGAAAGTTTTTTATTTGCATGGGAGGACGAAAAGGACTTTGATATATTGTTTATTGACATTCAGATGAAAAAGATGGATGGTATTAAGATGGCAAAGCGTATAAGGAAGTCTGACAATAATATAGCACTTGTGTTTACTACAGGGGTTGCTGAATATATATCAGAGGGCTACGAAGTCGAAGCACTTCATTATCTGATAAAGCCTATCAGGGAAGAAAAAGTTGTTCAGTGTCTTGAGCGTGCTATAAAGAAAAAATGTGACACGGAGTACATTATATTTCGTGGTGAGGACGGAGTTTTTAAGTTTGATAAAAGAAAGATAATGTATGTCGAGGCATCAGGCCACAATACTGTTTTTAATGTTTTGGAAAATGGCAGATGTGTTTCTTACACTGTTCTTGAGGCTGTTAAAAATGTTGAAAAGAAACTTGACGGTGATAATTTTGTAAAATGCCATCGTTCATATATTTGTAATCTTGAATTTGTACATAGTATAGGAAAAAATGATATAATATTTGATGATAGTTCAAAAATTCCGGTTAGCAGGCGGGCATATCCTGTTGTGAACGAAGCATTTATAAATTATTACAAGAGAGTAGAGGGTTTTAAATGAAGATAAATATATTAGGCATAATTGCGGCAGTTATCTTACTTGTACTTTTTATGGTTATAATATTAAGAAAGCTGATTGTTTTCGTGACAGAAAAAAATATATCTGCATATCAGAGCAGTCTTATCGAAAGACATTATGAGGAAGTTGAAAATATGTATCGTCAGACAAGAGGGTGGCGGCACGATTACCGCACACATATACAGACGATGAAAGCTTATCTGCAGATGAAAGAATATGATAAACTTGATACATACTTAAACGACCTTGAGATTGACCTGACTACTGTTGATACTGTTATAAAAACAGGAAATGTAATGATTGATGCGATTTTAAACAGCAAGATTTCACTTGCAGGACAGAGAAAAATAAAAGTTGATGCGAAAGCCATCGTGCCTGCTGACTTAAATACTTCTGTTTCTGAGGTTGACTTAAGCATTGTGCTGGGCAATCTCATGGACAATGCGATAGAGGCGTGTCAGAAGATAAAAGATGAGGATAAGAGATTTATCAGGGTTTACATTGATATTCTGAAAGGTCAGCTTTATCTGTATGTTATGAACTCATCGGAGGGTAAGTTAAAGAGAAGTGGAAAGCTGTACCGTTCAACAAAAACAGAAGAATACCACGGCTTTGGTCTTAGAAGAACAGACAAAGTAGTGGAAAAATATGGTGGCTACTTGAACAGACAGGATGAGGAGGGAGTGTTTGCGACCGAGGTGATGCTGCCATTATAAAACTGCCATAACAAGATATTATTATAAAAAATTAACCATTCGTGCATGAAATGTACCGTTCGTGCACGAATTTATTTTTTGCTTAAAAAAGTGTTATTATATGGAAAATAAAGTGATTGTAAAGCTGATTTTATTATTATATTTTTACAATTTAAGGGAAAATTATGACAGTTTCGCAAATGCCTGATAAGAATAAATCGAAGGAGAGGAAAAAAGAAATGAATGAGAATAAGACGAAGCGTTATGGAGTGATAAGCGATATACTATGGATTTTTGGCCTGATAAAAAAATATTCTCCGTTAGCATTATTTCTTGCAGTGGTTGAGATAATTATGCGGGTGCTGCTGCCGTTTCTTAGTATTATATTATCCAAAGCGGCAGTAGATATTGTCACAGGTGACACAGGAATGAATTTAAACATATTTATACTGCTGCTGTTTGTCTACATCGTGGTGAAAGCTGCCAGTGCAGGAACCGATGGAGGTAAGTATATTCCATGTAACGATATGAGATTTTTGCTTTTGTCGGAAATTTTTTTAAAAAGCCAGAAAGTAGCTTATCAGTGCGGTGAGGGCGGAGAAAATAAAAAGATATATAACAAAGCGGTAGATACATTAGGGAATGAGGGCGATATTGGTGCTACGAGTAATCTGATAAACAGAACGGTATCTATTATCATAAATATTTTATGTTTTGTATTATATTCCGGAGTTATAGGAAGTCTTAATCTGTTTATGCTTGCTGTTGTTATCATTTTGTCACTTATAAACTGTTATGCACAGGATTATGGCATGAAATACTATGAGAGTGTGAGAAAAGAAAGTGCAGAACTTAACAGTAAATATTACTGTATAAGGGGCAATATGGGAAATACAAGTATGGCAAAGGATGTAAGGATGTTTGATATGGATAACTGGCTCTCAAAGCTGAGGGACAATATCATAGGAAAGATAACGGATTTTAATATCAAAAAAGGAAAAGTTACATCCCGTGTTGAAAAAATTGGTTTTTTAATATCCATGCTGTGTGATATGACAGTGTATATATACCTTATAAATAAAGCTGTACAGGGAAGCATAACGGCAGGAGAATTTGTGATGTACTTTGGTGCAGTGGCAGGCTTTTCAAGCTTTGTGGGAAATATTATACATGATATGTTAGAGTTGGGCAATGCCGCTAAAAAGGCAGATGATATAAGAAAATATTTTGACCTTCCAGATGAACAGATGGATGACGGTGAGGGGACAAAAGAGTTAAAAATTCCTCTGGAAATAGAGTTTCGTGATGTGAGCTTTTCATATAAAAGTGATGATGAAGATAGGGAAAATTTAAAGATTTTTGAACATTTTAATCTGAAGATAAATTCTGGAGAAAAAATAGCATTAGTAGGTGTAAATGGTGCAGGAAAGACTACACTTGTAAAACTGCTTACAGGAATGTATGAGCCTGATGAGGGGTGTATTCTGATAAACGGCATTGACAGAAACAGATTTGCAAGGTCAGAATTTTATAAGTTATTTTCTGTTGTATTTCAGGAATATTTTATACTTCCGTTTAAGATAAGTGAAAATGTATCTTTGAAAAGGGCAGTCGATGCAGACGATGAAAAGGTACTTGATGCACTTGAAAAAGCGGGCTTAAAACAATACTTTGACAGCAGAAATATAACACCTGAGCGTTATATAACAAAGTCAATGCACAAAAACGGCATTGAACTGTCAGGAGGTCAGAACCAGCGTCTTTTGCTTGCAAGAGCATTGTATAAAGATGCACCGGTGCTCGTGCTAGATGAACCGACGGCGGCACTCGACCCGATTGCTGAAAGCGAAATATATAACAGTTATGTAAAATATACGGACAAAAAAACGGCAATATTCATATCGCACCGATTTGCAAGTACAAGATTTTCAGACAGGATAATCATGCTTGAAAAAGGAAAAGTGATAGAACAGGGAACGCATGAGGAGCTTATGCAGATGAACGGAAGATATGCACAGATGTTTGAAGTGCAGAGCAGTTATTATGAAAGTACAGTCTGAAAAATATATATGCAGGATAGTGTGAAATAACCATATATGCAAGGTTTTTCATACTGTGCAAAAAAATATGTACAGGAATAAGAGGTAGTATGATGGAAAAATTAACAGAAAAAATTTCATTAAAACAACATATAAAAAATATTAAAAATCTCTATAAGATAATAAATGAGACAGATAAAAATTATTTTAAGATTTCTATGATAACACATATCACAAATGTTGCGGCAGCTTTTATTGCACTTTGGCTTTCATCTTATGTCCTCGATGGGCTTGCACAAAAAAAGGGAGCAGGAGAGTTGTCAGAGGTTACTATTATTACGCTTGTTATAATATTTTTGATAAGGTTTGTAGCAAGTACGGCGTGGAATTATGCAGAGGCAAGGCGCGACAGGATATATAATATTTATTCATCAAACATAGAAATGAAAATATTAGATATGGATTACAGTAAGATAGACAGTCCAAAGGTGAAAGAATTAAGGGATAGGATAGATAAGGATACAAATTGGGGATGGGGCATAAATACACCGATATTTATAATAAACAGTATATTGTTTGATATAGTGAATATTTTTGTGTCGCTTGTACTTGCATATCCGATAGTAAAGATAGTGAGTCATACAGGCAGATATTCCGTATTATTTTCTTTTGTTATGATAATACTTATTGCGATAGTTACGGAAAAAATCAGACTTCATTATAATAAAATGTTAAAAGAATACCAGTTTTTTGAAGCTGATGAAAAAGACCGTGAAGAAATGGTTAATTTTACATACGATTTTGTTTACGGCAGAAATTATACTTATGCCAACACAAAAGATATTAAGATATATAATGGCTATGATCTTTTAAAGCGTTATACAAAAGAAACTTTCTTTTCCCAAAAGCGTAAGAAAATTGATAAAAAAGGAGTTTTCAGTATGGGAATGGAAGCTGCAATGGGGAATGTTACTATGGGAGTAGTAGAGGCAGGTGCATATCTGGTTGTAATCCTTGCCGCACTGTCAGGAAAGGTAAGTGCAGGAAATGTGGTTGTTTTTGTGGGCAGTCTGCAAAAACTTCTGACAGGTCTCACACATATGTGTACATCATTTGTAACACTTGCATTTGAGGCGAAAAAGCAGATTTCCACATTGGAACTTATCGGGTTAAAAGATGAGATGTATAAAGGAAAACTTCCGGTTGAAAAGAGAAGTGATAATGAATACAGGATAGAGTTTAAAAATGTATATTTTAAATATCCGGGAAGTGATGAGTACGCACTTAAAAACTTTTCAATGGAATTAAATATAGGAGAAAAACTTGCGATAGTCGGAATGAACGGTTCGGGAAAAACAACAATGATAAAACTTTTGTGCCGTCTTTATGATGTTGAAAAAGGCGAGATACTATTAAATGGTGTTGATATAAGAAAGTTTGACCAGAGGGAATACAGGAGATTGTTTTCAGTTGTCTTTCAGGACTTTAATATTCTTCCATTTACATTGGAGCAGAATGTGGCAGCAGATATGGAGGGAGATAAGAAAAAGATAGAGGAATGTCTCGAAAAAGCAGGATTAAAAACAAGGCTTGACAAACTTGAAAACGGACTCGATACATATATAGGAAAAAGTTATGATGAAAGCGGCGTTGAATTTTCGGGAGGGGAATTGCAAAAGATAGCGATAGCAAGGGCAATCTATAAGGAAGCTCCATTTGTACTCCTCGATGAGCCGACAGCGGCACTTGACCCGATTGCGGAATATGAAATCTACAGCAATTTTGACAAGATGGTAAAAGATAAAACGGCAATTTATATTTCACACAGACTTTCATCTTGTCGGTTCTGTAAGAATATAGCAGTATTTAACGAGGGTGAGATTGTGCAGTTTGGAACGCATGAGGAGCTTTTGGGAGATACGAACGGAAAATATTATGAACTTTGGAATGCACAGGCACAGTATTATGTGTAGGGGGAGGTAATTGTGATTGACATTAAATAGAAAGAAAAATATACTATATATAAGTGGAATTAAGAGGATATATCATGTTTGGAAATATAAAAACTATTTGTGATTATAAAAGCATGAAAAGTGTTTGGAAATATAGGGATTAAGTTGTGATTACAAAAGCACGAAGATTTATAGTAAAAAAGTAGTAATTTATAACAGCACTTGTAAAAATATTTTTGTTTATATAAATGTGAGATGAGGTGAATTAAGATGGGAGTATATTTTAATCCAAGTAATGCGAGTTTCAGGCAGGCAAAAAACAGCAGGATTTATGTAGATAAAACAA
>OJSE01003783.1_pt1 | contig 12965 bp, 10 predicted proteins | sample 1599351 | NCBI WGS metagenome assembly OJSE01 (sample SAMN04168656, study PRJEB22393) | human gut metagenome | biome: human gut microbiome; feature: stool | host: Homo sapiens | collected 2014-03-17 | reverse complement strand
GATTCAGTCGCGCGGGCAGCATTTCCCAGTTGACAAAACTATAGGAACACCCCCCAGTTCACCCCATACTCGCCAAATGAGCGAGATTGCAATCAAAGATGCCTCAAGAAAGCGCGCACATCTTCAACCCACCATGCTAGAATGTGAAAATAATTCTGCATTCGTTCCGTCACTTTTTTTGCATTGGAGATGATATGAACTATATCCCTCGTCCACTTGGAGCTCGAATCGTCGCCGCTCATAGCAATGTAGTCGTACTCGAAGGCGCACGCGCAGTCGGGAAAACCATGCTTGCAAAAAAGGAGATCGTCCCTTATGGATTCGAGTACGTAACGCTTGCCGATGATGCAACTTATCAGCTTGCGAATACCGATATCTCTTCATGGGTACGTAACCTGCCAAAACCTGTCATTATCGACGAAGCTCAACGCATCGAGGCGCTCCCCCTTGCCGTTAAAGAGGTCGTTGACGAACTCGGCGCAACGCCCTCGAGCCATGGCATTCCCCAATTCATTCTAACGGGCAGTGCTTCTCTGAATAGAAAAGGCCTCGATGGCCAAAACCCCCTAACCCGACGTGCCCGTAATTTCGAATTGCACCCGCTAACGCAACGGGAAATCCACCTCACCTCGGGCAAGAGCATAGTCGACCTACTTTGGGATGCTCAGCCTAACCTGAAATATCAGTCGTCAATGGAAGTAAAAGAAATCTCAGTCCTCCTTACCAAAGGAGGTTTCCCACGATATGCCCTGAACAGCACCGTTTCATCTAGCGAGCTAAGTCATCTAGTCAAATCCGACATAGACAACACACTTGGTGACTCCCTTTTACCCGGTGAGAAAATCGACATTGCCATCGCGAACGCCATTCTCAAGTCATTGCTCGCTCTGCCCGGCAACATCCTCAACGTATCTCGAATGGCAAGCGAGCTTGGAAGAGACGGCCGCACAATTGAACGCTACATCGATATATTCGAGAGACGATTCCTCATACGAAAGCTGCCGAACCTCGCCCTTCAAGCCCATAAGCAAACACAATCACGCCCCAAGGTCCATCCGATTGATTCCTCCTTCAGCATTGAGGAATTCAAGCAAGCCGGGAAAGATATTTTCGGAGACAACCGCACCTTGCTCGGCAGCGTACTGGAATCCTATGTTGTAAGCCAGATAGTTCCCGAAGCGCAATGGTCAAGCCGCTTTCCCGATGCCTTTTACTGGAGACAAGCAGGGAAGCATCCAAAAGAAGTTGATCTGGTGCTGCTGAACAACAACGAACTCATCGGCATAGAAGTGAAGGCAGCGAGCAATGCACGCCCGGCGGACTTCGACGGGCTTAATGCCCTATCCGAGGACCCTAGGTTTATACGGGGCTTTCTCGTGTATACCGGAAAGAAAATAATTCGCCATCGCGACAATATCTGGGCAATCCCCCTTGAGGCCCTGTGGGACAACGACGCTTTTGAGGACGCAGCCAAACCACCGCTTTCCGCAACAGCGATAACCCATACCCATACCCATACAGAAAAGGAGGCTTCTTTGACCACCGTGGACGCATCTTTGTTTTTAAGCTATCGACATTCTGACAACGATTACCTAGATGGCGCAATCACGCAGCTTGCTGAGGAAATAGCTAAAAGCTATGAGTTCCTATATGGAAACAAGCTTGACGTTTTCATTGACAAGAAGTCAATCGAATGGGGGCAAGACTGGCAGCGAGAGCTCGACAGAAGAATTGAATCTTGTAACATCATCATGCCCGCCGTAACGCCCGGTTACATCAAAAGCGAAGCATGCCGCAAGGAGTTATTCGCGTTCAATGAAAAAATCGCGGCGCGTCCAAATTGCAAGATCATGCCTCTGATATGGCAAAACGCAGAATTGATGCAAAACAACGGCGATATGGCCATCGTTATCATCAATCAATATCAATATGAAGACGTAGAGAGCCTCCGCGGAACAGACCCGAAAAGCTCGCAATACCGCAATCGCGTCGAAGAACTGGCTCGTCGAATCCATTCTTCTGCCATAGAGGTTAATACGGCAGCCTATAGCAACAGCGACGTCGCGGCGGAAAACGCGGAAAACTCTAAAGAAGGCTTGCTAGAAAAACTTGCAGAATGCGAAAGGCAGATGCCGGTTTTCACGGAGTCGTTCACCAGTGTGGCCGAAATAACCAAGCGATTGCTCGAAGCATTCAAGGAACACCCTGCGCCGAATAACGGGCAAGCCACCGATTTTGTAATTTGGACGGCAGGAATCGATGCATGCACCAAATCCGACATCGATGCACTGCGACGCGATCTAGCTACCGCACGAGAATCGTGGAATATCATGCTCGAAGCCCTTTCGAGCTACGTTAGCGTCGCCATCCTTTTGGGAGAATCAGCTCCCGAGAAAGAGCCACTGAAAGATGCATACACCATGATCGTCTCCCTCGGGAACAACCTTAATTTACCCGAGGAAGTCAAGATGGCTTCTTCGTTGATGGGCAGTTTGCAATTGATTTCCCCAAAGCTAAAACCCTTAAGCGATAGCTTTATCGGCGTAATCAGCTTTTTAAACGATGTGAAGGCTTCAATAGACCCACTGGAGCAAAAGCTCTATAACGCATTGGCAAAAGAAGGTTAGCACCTGCTTAGCTCAAAGCAAGAACAGCCTATTGGCTTCCATATCGCGATCATTCGGATAAAAGCGGCAGACACCTTCCTAGAAGCGTTATCCCCAGCAGGAATAGCGCCAGGGAGGCGGCGATCCAGTTGTCGTCGGCGGTATTGGGGAGCGTGACGGTGGCGGCGCTGGCGGTCTTGGCCCTGGATGGTGTGGCCGCCGTGGTCCTGGTCACTGTCGTCTTGGTCGTCGTGGTCGTCTTGGGCGTCGCAGTCGCGGGCTTCAGGACGGGATCCGTCGCGGACCCGGCACCAGGCTGCTCAACGGTAGGACCAGCACCACCAGCCGGCTCGCTCCCGTCGCTCTCCCCCGCCGGCGCAGTGGCTCCCCGGGGCTCGATCGCCACATGCGGCGCCATGCCCCCGGAGGCATCCACAACGCCGCCGAAACCGAAGGCCCCGCCCGCAGGCGCCACAAACCGCGCGGACACGAGCGACCCGCTCGTGCATGCAACACCGCCATCGGTACCGGTCGCATCGAGCCACGAGGCCTCGACGGAAAGCGTGCACCCGGCCGAGCCAACGCCCGCGTCCTGCAGGTACACGCCGTAGGCACGCGCGCCGACGGCGACGACGCGCCCGCCGCTGCGCACGGCCATGCCGCCGGCGATCACGTCGGCCACGGCCTCGCCCGCGACGCCGGCCCCGTCCGCCCGGGCATCGACGGCGCAGCCGTCCACAACGAGCGCCCGCGAGACGTGGATCGCGCACTTCGAGCCCGATGCTGCCAGGGACCCGGTGCCGCTAAACGTCAGGTCGCCCCACACCTCCATGCCGCACTGCGAGATGTCCGCATCGGGCGCATGCGACTCCGTCACAAAGTTCTGCCCCGCAAGCGTCACGACCAGGTCGCCGTCGGCGCCGATGGCGTCGCCCGCGTAGCCGTCGAGCTCCAGGTGGCCGGCATCGGTCCAGGCCCAACCGGGGCCCGACACGCCCGGCTCGCGGTACGTCGCGCCCGCGATGAACAGGCTGTCCGCGCCCGCGGCATAAGAAGGCCCGCCCAGCAAAACGCATAGGCAGGCCATGGCAGTAAACAGGATGTAGTGACGGCTAGTGTGGGACTCGGCGGCAAACATAACCGCTCCGATCTTCGCAGGAGCCAATAGAATGTGCACCAGAAAATGCCCTGGTAGCAGCACTTATTAGTTTAGCGAGATCGATGCGGGGGCAAAGAGAAATCGCGTGGGCAATGTCCACGATTAGGTGTAAATCGTTTTGCCATTCGGTGAAAGGAAGAATCACGCCCTCCTGCTAATTTGCCTCCAACGCGCAAGGAGACTACCAGCTTTTTCGGCAGAGACCTCGTTCCTATCATCATCGTCTCTATTCGCAACGCAGAAAGCTGCCGCAACCAGCTGGCAGTCTTCCGGCAACTCAAAAAAGCTGCCGTCTGCGCGTGCCTCAGCAAGAAGACCGTCGATCTTTGCGAGCTCGACCACCCTTGCGACACCAGCCTTATCGAATGAGAAGCTCGTTACTTCGCCGCTGTCAAGCGAGGTGTAGCGCCCCGACCCGAACGAGAGAAAAGACGCGCACCCCGCCCCGTCAACGTTGGCAACCCTTTTCGCATAAGCCATGAATTCATTGGGTTTACGCTCTTTGAGCAAGATCAACGCATAATGACACTCATCGTCTAGGAACAGGTTCCTCGTGGCGGCGTCCTCGATCACCTTGGCGCAAACGGCATCGGAAAGCTCGAAAATGTCGCCTTCGGGCAAAAGCGTCTTGCAGCCACCGTCTCCCCTGTCATTCAGGCTGTTCAGCTGCGATATCAAGAAAGGCGTGAGCGGACAGATCACTCTCCCCTGGCTCTCGTCCACCGACGCTCGCAGAATCTCGCCAGACTTAGCAGGCCCCAACTGTTTGAACAGCAACTCGATGAGTCTGAGGAGTTCCAGGTCGGCACTCGTCGAGGCCAAAGGGGCATAGTGCTTTTCCTTGCTCAGACCCAAGGCCAAAAGGCACGCTTTGGCGACGACTTCGGCACGTCCTTCCTCCAACGTCGATACGCGGGCCCTCATGGCCGACACAAAGTCAATCATGCTACCCGCTTCGGCGTGCCTGCGCAGGTCTTCGAGCAGCACTCCGCCCTCGCTCACATTCAACGCATCCTGTACCTCGTGAACATCGATTCCGTCCGGCATGTTCGAATGGAAGTATAGATCGAAGGAATCGGCCCGCCAGATAGCGTTCAAGGTCTCCCTCGAGTAAGAGACGCAATGACTCATGCCAGTTATATTTGCCACCCGCGGGAAAAGCCTGCAGACGGCCTCGACCGCCCACTTGGCCTCAGAGCTCGGGACTATCCCAGAAAACAGCTTCTCCAAATTGGCGAGGCTGTCTTTCGGATCCATGTTATTCATATACAACGAAGATCCGATCGTGCCGCAAAGGAGGTCCTTGTGCACGCGAATCCAATCAACGAGCTTTGGCACCTTGAGCTCCAGCACCGCCAAGGCGACGACGTCCTCGAAGCAGCAGAATCGCGGCAGGATGCTTAACTTCGCCTTTAACGCGTTCGAGAAGCGCCGAACCTCCCTTATGGTGAAGAACCGATTGTTCAGAAACGTCAGGCAGACGCCGTTCCACCTCTTGTCGTCAAGATCCTCCCGCCTGTAGGCAAACGCCTCAAAAATCGCGTTAATGTCCTTGAGAAGCATCCGCTCCAAATCGCCCGATGAAATGGACGGCAGGCGCACAGGGACCTGGACTACCTTCTCCAGGTATTCAGCGCCATCGCACTTCTGGACCTCACTTAAAGCCCGCGTAACCACCTCCTCATCGAAAGAAAGAAGGTAGTTTATCTTGGGAAGCTTCGCCAGAGAGGCGACGAGCTGAAACACCATACGCACCTGGTCGTTCGGCAGCCGATCGATGTCATCGATGATCACTACGACTCGCCCATCGAACTTGAGGAGCTCCTCCTCAAGTCTCTGTTTCTTCGAGGAGACGCTTCCCGCCCTAACTGCGGATTTCCTCAACCTGCTCGTCAAACGATTGCCGAAGGCGGGCACAGCAACGCCCGCAAGCGGCATGCCCGCCAAACTGGCAGCGGCGCCGGCGGTCATCAACAAGGCTTCAGAATATGCCGCGAAGGCATTGAGGACCTCGGGGCGCTTAGCGCGCAACTTTCCGAATAGCTTGCGCCGCCCATGTGCATCTTTATCAAGCGCACTCCCGACTTCCTTAAGGAACTGAGCGAGCAGCTGCTCGGCCGTGAGGTAATTCCAGGGCTCAAAACGGACGACAGAGACGCCCGCCTTGTCGTCATCGTCTTTTCGGGAGAGCGCATTTTCAACGAGGTTTATAACCGAAGTCTTGCCTGATCCCCAAGGTCCGTACAAACCAATGACGAGTGACTCAGGACCAGCTGCGGATTTCAGAATATCAGCCAGCCTCTCAGCGAAAGGGACCCTTCCGATAAGATCTTGCTCCCTCGCCTTGATTGGTGTATCCGTGGCAAGAGATAGGTTGGAGTTATCCAAGGCCACTACCTCCCTTTAGAGTCAGAAATGAGCTATTTGATACCCCCACATTAAATTTGCGTTCGCTAGAATCGGCTCATTTACCCGTAGAGGGGGCTAGCGCCCATGGTCGACCACGCCGACGTAGCTTGTAATCTCCCCCAGCGCGCACATGAGCTCGTCGCAGAATCCGTCCGCATCGAATCCAGCTGTCAATTAGCCTTATTCGATGGGAACCACGCGCATGGACGCGATACGGAATAAGTCATCATCCCAAACCACGTAGTTGCTGTACGTTTTGCTGCCGTAGTATTTGATTCCGTCGATGCCGGCATGGCGACAGCATTGAGCAACGAAGTTCGGAACGAGGTACTCCGGCGGAATGACCTGGTCGGTGTTGGTGAATGGAAACCGAAGGTACTTCAGAAAGTAGTTGGTCCCGCGGCCTACGCCGGAAAGGTCGATGAGTCGGACGTCGCGCTTGCCCTCTATCTCGGCGACCTGGGCTTCGTCCTCCGAACCGTGCTTCCCAATCTCCTGCATCGCGCCGTGCTCTGTGTCGGAGAAGTAGTAGTAAGCCTTCTGCGGGCCGTTAAACCTTCCCGCTTTCACAAGCAGACGGGGCGCTTTGGCCATGTCGTCCTTGAGGTACGGGGCCGTCCCTGCGGGTTTCAGCCGAGCATGGTAATAGACCGGCCTGTCGAACGAAATCGCATCCTTCCAGTCGCGAACCGTCTCCCAGATAACCCTACCGGCCTTGCAATCCCTTGCGAAGGCGGGGTCATCCGAGCAGAGCTGCTGAAGCTTCATCATGTCAACCTCGGACAGCCCCTCAAGGAAGGACAGGGATGAGGTCAGGACGTTGAACGAGCGAACGTTCGCGGATACCACGCCGGAATCATCGCCGACGCAATTGCAGGCCCCGGGGTCCGTCTCGGCGTCCGCCGCAATCAACCTCTTTCCCCTGATGTCAACCGAGACATCCTCGCTAACGGAGAGCCGCTCGAGTGAGGCCTTGCTGAGGTCCCTCACGAAGGTCTTGGTGCCACGCGGTATTGAGCCGCCGTAGCCGAAATCCCCGAGGGATTCGACAAGCCCGCCGACATTGCCAAGGAGGGCGATGTCGGGGCCCCTGACAGTTAACCCAGAAAGGCTGCTGGCAAGGCTCTCGTAGGCGCCAAAGTAGTCTTTGGACGAAAAGCGGTCCGCCATGTCCCGAATGGCGGGCGTCTGGAGCGAGGTCGTACATGCTGCAAGAAGTTCTTGCTGGGCGGAAACAACCTTCACGACGTCGGAAGCTCGATAGGAAGAGAGCCAGCCACTGGAGTTGATGGAATCGAGGACCGCATGAATGGATTCGAGGCGGACGCCCGCCGTAACGGACTTGATGCTGTCAGCAACAGCTGCGAGGGTCGGCGCCATACTAGCGTAAACCGCCTCGGACGTCTTATGCATCATCTCGGCATATGCGACAGACTTGCTCAGAGCCTCCGCCATGTTGAGCCGCATTGCCTCCGACTCGCGCAGCGCCTCGGAGAGGTCTGTGCGGGCGGATGCGGAATCCTCGCCAGCCTTCATCTCATCAACCGTAGCAATCGGCTCCCCTCATCAAATTACTCGATCTGTCTTCTATCCGAATCGCCATGGCCGCAGCCTGCGTCAGCGTCGACCCGCGACTAATTTGTCGATTATACCAGCTGCAACAAAGAAGATCTTTCCCAGGCGCTCGCGTCGAAAATGTTGGTGTAAGGTCTTGAATATCAACTTCTCCGCATTGGCAGCAGGTCATCATGAACCGGTGGGATAGCATATGCGAGAAAAACTCATCAGCGCGTTCGGCGGAGTGAAGGAGTGGAATCTTTTCCGCGCATAACGCCATCTTGTCGAAGCGTTCCCCCGCTCGTAGGAGTCGTTAAAGCCGAATCCCGCGTTGAACATCTCTTCAATCTTTGGCACGGATAGATACGGGAGAAGTCTCCAGCATCCTCTACGATTTCTCCGAGACGCTTCTGATATCGGCTTCGTTGGTATCAGAATGTGCCGAGATGAACCTCCTCTGATGAACCCCAATGCTGCGGTTTCCATTACTTGCTGGTGGCTGGCATGGCTGTGACACGAAATGATTCGATGGCCTCCTCTATTGCATTGGGGTTCATCACCTTGAGCTCGCCGCTGGCGCGCATCTCGCTGATCTCTTCCGAAATATCATCAATAGCGTAATCCAGGGAATTCGATATTCAAATCGATATCTCTCGGTAAAGCGAGGAAAGGCGCTCCGTTCCTTTATTTTCTTGCGAGTAGAATCGGCATCTTCCATTCCACCTTGGCAACCTGCCGTTTTCATTTGAATCCGGCAGGAGGAAGAAGCGCTCTTTTACGATGCCATTCTCGAGGCTAATGTAGCAGGTCGCTGAATTTTCGAAAGCTCTGTTATGGACGATCTCGTTTCTCAGTTCTTCTAAGTACACGGCTTCGGGAAAGTCGTTGCATATATGGCCTTCGTCGCCAGAGTGCGGACTCTTTGACCTGAATTTGGAATATAGGGCCGACTTGTCTGATCGGATTTTCTTGAAGGATTCGAATCGATTGGGAATCCGGTCCAGCTCAAATAGCAGATGGCTGAGAATATCCAATGAAGAATAAAGCCTAATTATGAACGACTCCACTTCTCTCATCATTGAATGAGACTTTGGAGAGGATACCTTGAATACTCCGTCCGAGATGTCTCCAATGGGCTCGATTTCCCCTAGTGCGCAGAATGCCATCCTCAGTGAGCCCACGGCCTGATCGTACGTTTCGCCAAAGCTTTCGGTTAAATACCTTAGATTGTCTAAATAGATGAGCCTTCGCGCCTCCTCGAATGAGAAGCGTTTGGCGTAACCAGCGAACGAATCTCTATCGAAAGTCATTTCGGGACTGAAGCCGCCCTCTGATATTGCAATCGGACAGAAGTGGATGATGGAATAGTACGTCGATTGGTTTCCGAACAATCTTTCGATGATGAGATTGTCGAGGTCGATCAATCTCGAATGGATTTGCTCCTGAATGCTGTCAAAGGAATCGTATAAAAGATCTTGCGACGGCAAGCTGTACACATAGAAGCCATCAGGTTCATCGTCCAAAGTCCCTTTTGATACTGTTCCTAGTTCAGATTAATATGTAATTAATGGTCTATCCATCGTATTAGAGGGGTTGCTGGCGTTCAATTCCATGACTTGTTCTCCTCGTGTGAAAATGTGATTGCTGGGAGAAAAATAGTGTAATGAGTATTTGCGCGTTTCCGTACCGCGAATATAGCCGGACAGCACCGGCGGTATCGTGAATCGGTACCGCCGGTGTCCGTTCGGTACCGTCAGCCGTATATGTCGCGCATGTTGATGTCCCCCGTCTCCAGCCAGACGGTGCCGTGCACGATCCTGTCCATGATCGCCTCGGCGTGAAGCCCGCCGCCTAGCCTGGTGTGCCAGTCCTTCGGCCTGTACTGCGTACAAAAGACGGTCGAGGACGAACCGTAGCGCAGCTCCATGAGCTCGGGGAACATCGCCCTGAACAGGCCGTCTGGCTTGTTCAGCAGCCACTCGTCGATCACGAGCAGGCCGTACCTGCCGAACTTCCTGAGCAGTATCTCTCGTGGTGCGGGTTCGCCAATGGCTCGTCGGCGTACAGGCGCCACCTTCAATCAATCGCGCCCCGCCGCGAAAAGCGAGAAGCCGCCTCGAAGGACGGCTCCCCAGTGCCCCATGCGGCAGAGGATGACCGCACGGCTATGTTCCTAGATATGTCGCCATGAGAAGGGCCGCCCGGAGGGCGGCCCTGCAGTTGTCAGGCGTCGCTACAAGCCGACGAGATTCCTGACGAGTGGATGGCTGAGTGCTAATATCACCGCCATTATCAGGACGAGAATCGCATTTGCGAGCACGAGGCAGTTCCTCGGCCATTTTCCCAGCTCGACTTTCCGATGGTTGAAGGACATCTTCCAGATGAACACGAGGAGGATGCACACTGTGTTGATGAGGACGAATCCGACCAGCGCGGTCAGGAACACGAGGGCCCTCATGCCGCTGCCGATGCCGAGCGCGTCCATCGCGGACGTGGCGAACCCGACACCGCCGTTGAATGTAAGCACGACCGCGGCGAAGACACCGAGGATCGCGATGTACTCCATCCTCGTCTTGTCGAGGCGCTCGTCGAACTCCTTTTCCAGCTCTGTGCGTTTCTGGTCCGCCTCGGCCCTTTCCGCTTTCACTTCGGCGATTGCCGCCTTGAATGCGCGCATGGTCCGCTGCTGTTCGATGTCGTGGCTCAGCCTCGTCTTTTACAGGTCGATGTGGTCGGCGAGTTTGAGGACACTTTTCGCCTGATCGCAAAGTCCCCGCGTCGTCAGGTGCTCATGGATGATGCGAATGTTCTCGGCGAGGCAATTGACCGAATAGGGGACCCCTTCGTCCAGGTCCTCAGAGGACTGCCCGAGTGCATTGAACACCAGATCGCAGATGTCGGCATATCTATGGCGATAGGGTTCGCTCCCCCCATATAGCATTGCGAAGAAGTCCGAGGCTCGGTGAATGTCATCTTGGGAGAGCGCCGCGGCATCATCCGTGCTGGCGAGGGATTCGAGCATATCGCGGAGAGCCTTGCGTTTCGCTGCGTCGTCGCTGCCTGCACTTATTTGGGGAACTTTCAGAGGCGGCTTCGAAGGGGTCCCAATTTTGCTGGCGAGTAGAGAGAGGACCCTTCCGATGTTTTCGGCTGCCTTTGCGTAGTCTTGCTCAGTCACTCAGAGACCTCGCTAGCGCACTGCATGATCAGCTCATTTGGGATGATTCCCTTGTGTAGGCGTTTTTTGTTGTAAATGACGTCCCACGGGGACCCCTCGGCGTGTGAGATCCTGACGAGCTCCCATGGGGATTTCTCGGCGAGCATGTCCACCCCTGCATCCAGGAACGGGCGGATGGAATCATTTATCTCGATGTCGAACTCACGTTTTATCGGGAAGCCGCCGCAGGCAGAGAACTCTACGTAGACATCTCTGATGACCGGGCCGTAGGGCCATGCCTCAAACTGGTCGGCGAATAGCAGCTCGCCGGTCTCGCCCGCGTGTATGACTTGCAGGAAGTAAAGAATCTTCTGTAGCTGAAGATTGCTGATGGGCGTGCCGTAGCGATATCGCCTGCTGACAGCGTACTCGGCGATTTCCATCGCGCAGTACTCTGTCCCGATTTGGACTTTCATCTGTTTCCTCCTTTTCCAAATCATACCAGTGATGTGCTTCCCATCTGTGCTTATTGTGATAAAAGCATCTCAGCTCGTCCGGACAAAAAACGGACGGCCCTCCAGCGGTGGCTTCTGTCTCGGACGCGCCCCTAGTCCTTAACAGCCCCAGCACCAGGACGACCGACACGAGCCGCAGGAACGCCACGAGCGCGAGCGTCGTGACCGCAATACCCAACGCCCATTTCACGTCTTGCCCTTCACTTCACCTCCTTTCGCTCGAACCTGCAAGAGCGCGCCAACGGCGGAATCAAGCGCCGCAGCCGCGCGATGCAGGCATTCCTTGGCGGGAAGTCGCCCATCAGGATGATATGCATCGTGTTCGCCGAAATGTTCGAGGACTGGACTGGCCACCGCTGGTTCAACGACGACTCCATCGGCAGAGCCGTGGAGGGCGCCAAGGTCAATGCGCCCGCGCCCGCCTGTGAGGGCGCTGCCGCGGAGCACGCGGTCGGGATCATCTCGCTCGACGTCGCCGACGACCCGATTCTCGACAAGAAGGCGGCGTGGCATGGACCAGAATGACTGCATTCCAGGTGAATCTCGGTTCTCAAGGGTGGCCGCAGGCTGCCCTTGAGAACCGAGATTCACACCAACTCTGTCGTCCGTAGTGATCTGCAGGGCTCACGATAAGCTTGGCGACCGCCGCCGCTCTTGTCGCGGCAGGGCTTTACGTTAGACACAAGAAAAGCCGCCGTCAGAGGACGGCGGCTTTTAACCTCGCAAATTGAATAGCGACTAGAGCGTCTTGAGGTACTCCCCCAGCTCTTCCTCCCAGTCGGGCATGTGGAAGCCTGCGGACTCCAGCTTGGAGAGGTCGAGCGCGGAGTGGACCGGGCGCGGGGCGATGGGGCCGGCGGCGCTGGCGTAGTAGTCGGCAGTGCTGACCGGGACCACTTTGTCGCCGTTGCCGTTGGCGGCCTCGAAGACGGCGCGGGCGATGTCGGCCCAGCTCTTCACGGCGCCCGAGCCGGTGCAGTCGTAGGTGCCGTAGTGGGCCTTCGCGTCCAGCACGTGGAAGACGGCCGCGGCCATGTCGCGCGTGAAGGTCAGGCGGCCCAGCTGGTCATCCACGACCGTGATCTGGGCGAGTTCATCCTCCGGGTCGGCGACGCGGTCGGACAGCGCCTTCATGGTCTTGACGAAGTTGTGCCCCTCGCCGATGACCCAGGAGCTGCGCATGATGTAGTGGCGCGGGCAGCCGGCCACGGCGATATCCCCCGCCGCCTTGGTCTGGCCGTAGACGGAAAGCGGGCTGAAGGGCTCGTCCTCGTCGTGGACCTCGGCCGTGCCGTCGAAGACGTAGTCGGAGGACACGTGCACGAGCGTGATCCTGTGCTCGGAACAGGTGCGGGCGAGCAGCGCCGGCCCCGTCGCGTTGGCCTTCCAGGCGGATACGCGGCCCTCGGGGGTCTCGGCCCTGTCGACGGCCGTGTAGGCGCCGCAGTTGATCACGGTGCCGTAGAGCGACCAGTCGTATTGCGTATAGGCCGCCGGGTCGGACATGTCGAAGGTGTCGATGTCGCAGAAGTCGAAATCCTTGGCGACGCCGCGCTCCTCGG
>OJSE01003782.1_pt1 | contig 12966 bp, 11 predicted proteins | sample 1599351 | NCBI WGS metagenome assembly OJSE01 (sample SAMN04168656, study PRJEB22393) | human gut metagenome | biome: human gut microbiome; feature: stool | host: Homo sapiens | collected 2014-03-17 | reverse complement strand
AATATATTATAAAAAGCAGTTCCATGAGACATCTGCACGTCTCTGGAACCACATGAAAAGGATATCATTTCATGAAATTTCCATTTTTCTGTCTTTTAAAAAAATTTCCGCGCGATCATGACCAGATTTTCGCAGGAAGCCGTCCAGCCGCACTTCTCCTGGCTCTCATCCTACTCCCCCTCTCCTATGTCCTCGGCGCTTTCGCCGCCACCGTCATTCCGTCAGTCCCGGCATCTGCGGACGGAAACTGGGGACTCTCATTCCAGCAGGATGGAAAACCGCCTGTCGCTAACGCCACGGCAGATGAATTAAAGCAGTACAACACCTGGTACGCCGATCTTTCCGGCGAGAAAGTCATCTACCTGACCTTCGACGCCGGATACGAGAACGGCAATACCCCCATGATCCTGGACGCCCTGAAAAAACATCAGGTTCCCGCCGCGTTTTTCGTCGTCGGAAACTACCTGGAGACCAGCCCGGACCTCGTAAAACGCATGGTCTCCGAGGGGCATATTGTCGCAAACCATACATACCACCACCCGGACATGTCGAAGATCAGCGATCCGGAAAGCTTCGCGAAAGAGCTCTCAAGCCTCGAAACAAGCTACACAGAGATCACAGGAGAGACCATGCGGAGATACTACCGGCCGCCCCAGGGAAAATACAGCAAAGCGAATCTTCAGATGGCAAAAGCTCTCGGCTATCAGACCTTCTTCTGGAGTCTCGCCTATGTGGACTGGTATCAGGATCAGCAGCCCACAAAGGAGGAAGCGTTCAAAAAACTTCTCGGCCGCATCCATCCGGGTGCCATCGTGCTTCTGCACAGTACTTCCTCCACAAACGCGGCGATCCTCGATGAGCTGCTGACGAAGTGGGAGGAGATGGGCTACCGGTTCGGGACATTGGATGAACTTGTCCGGAAGGCTGCTGCCACACAATAATTTCAGCAAGTTTAAAATTCCCTGGTCTGCAGTGTTCACCAGCTTCATACAGCGAAAGCTGACATTTTCACGCATACCGGCAGCACCTGTAAACGTAACTTTCATTCGAACATATAATATAAATAAGAATGGGCCTTGGCATATCTCGCGCCTCGCGCGGTCGCTTGCGACAATCTACATCTTCGCGCGAGTGCGCATCATTGGCACGTTAGTGCCTTTTGTGTAATAGGGAATTCCTCGGAATTCCCTATTACACAAAAAGCACCTGCTGCCCTCTAAATTTATAGAGGACACAACAGGTGTTTTTACCATAGCTTATTCCCTTTCCGCTGCAACGCGGCATCCTGTCCTAATCCGGCTCCACGATCCGGTATCCGACGCCAACCTCTGTAAAAATATACTGCGGCTCCGCCGGATTCTTCTCGATCTTTCTCCGGATATTCGCCATATTCACGCGAAGGATCCGGTTATCGTTCTTCATATTCGGTCCCCAGATCTCTTTAATAATATAGTCGTAAGTCATGACTTTCCCGGCATACTTTCCAAGAAGACTCACAATTTTATACTCGTTCTGGGTCAGCCCCGCGTCCACACCGTCGATAAACACGCGGTGCTTGTCATAATCGATGGTCAATCCGCCGGATTTAAAAACTCCCGTCTGTCCGCCCGGCTGATTCGGGATCCCAGACCTTGTGTGGCGGATCGCAGTGCGGATCCTCGCGAGAAGCTCGGATGTTCCGAAAGGTTTCGTGATGTAATCGTCGGCTCCGAGATCCAGTGCCTCCACCTTATCCCTCTCATGGGTTCTCGCCGACACAACGATCACCGGCATCGCGGACCATTCCCGCACGCCCTGCAGGATCTTCATGCCGTCCATATCCGGAAGACCGAGATCCAGAATCACCACGTCCGGACACTGGGAGGTCACCATGCTGTATGCCTCCGCTCCCGTCTGCGCAACGATCACATCGTAATTGTTCGCTTCCAGCACTGTCTTGATGAAATTGCTGATCCTCTTGTCGTCTTCCACGACCAGCACTCTGTCTTTAATCTCCATATTCCGTGTCCACTCCTTTCGGCAGCCAGAACATCACTCTGGCACCGCCTTCTTTTCTGTTTTCTGCTTTCATGATTCCGTCGTGGGCTCTTACGATGGTCATGCAGACCGAAAGTCCGATTCCCATATTTCGCTTGGAATCGCTCTCTTTTCCGTCCTCCGACTGGAAACTTCCGTCGAACATTCTCGGAAGAACGGACTCCTCGATTCCGGCACCGTCATCCTCAACGGAGAATTTCACCTGGTCCCCGTCCTCCGTCACGATCAACCAGATCTTTGTCATACCGTCCGCGTGGAGCACGCAGTTTTCCAGGAGATTTACGATCACCTGCTCGATCAGGATCGCGTCCATAGGCACAAACAGGACATCTTCCGGCACTTTCGGGATTATCTCGATATCCGGGAATCGTTTTCTGAATTTCGTGATCGCTCCGCTGATCACGTCCTCCACCAGTTCATCTTCCTTATTGATCCTGGCGGTTCCATCCCCGATCCTCGTGATGGAAAGAAGGTTTTCCACCATCCGGACGAGCCACTGACCCTCGGATTTCATGTCCTCAAGGAGTTCCAGGATATTTTCCTTAGAGAGTGCGTCATAGTTGTCGATGATACCGGACGCGGAACCGACGATCGCCGTCAACGGGGTGCGGATATCGTGGGACACCGCCCGCAGGAGGTTTGCCCGCATCTTCTCCCGCTCAACCTCCAGCCGCATCTGTTCCTGTTTCTTGATCTGGGTCGTCAGGGCGCTGACGCTGCAGGCCACGGCCAGCATGGCGACGAAGGTCAGCGGGTATCCCGTGATCGCAAAGTTCAGTTTGAAATATGGGAATGTAAAAACGTAGTTCACACCGAAAACAGCGATGATCGATGCGACGATTCCATAAACATATCCATCCGTAAAGCGGGACACAAACAACACCGCCAAAACGAACAACAGCGGGACGTGCGTGTCTGATTCTGAGATCCGCTGGACAAGAAAACAAAATGCCGTCGCGATTCCCAGGATCCCGAACGCGATCCCGCTGTTCTTTAACACTGATCTGACTTTTGTGCTCATAGGGGAACCTCCGGTTTTTTTATGATCCATGAAGAACAACTGCTGCCATTCTTATCACTTGTTCTTCTTTTGGATTCATTATAACATAATTTCTGCTAAAATCGTGTTAAGATTGCAGATAATTTTCCGAAAAGTCACCCGTCTTAATGATATTTGTTCAGATTTCACTGCCGGTTTTTCAAGCAGCCAGTCAACCATCCCTTTATTTTAACGATATAAAGAATATCCGTACTTCACTTTTCTATAAATCTTCTGAGCGATCATGACCGGAATATAACCCGTGATCACGATGGTCGGAATACCGCCTACAATTGCAACAAGGATGATGAAAAGGATCGAAAATAAATTAGCCATGATATAGACCTCCCAAACTCTTCTTTTATATCCACCCCGCTTTTGTTTTCTGCAAAGAATCTTTGCCAAATTTCTTTTTCGGGATGTTTTAATCTGACAGGATGAAATTTCTCTCCTGTTTTTAAGTCGAACCATATATATCACAGAATTTTTATCCCCGCTACCTTTTTACCTGCTTTTTAGCCGCCGCTTAATCGCTTATTTTTTCTCCTTAACACGAATTTTGCAAATAACATGTACAATATATTTCGTCAGGATTTTTGTAACTTTTGTATGTATTTTTCACGTTTTGCGTCATCTTAACAGACTTTTTCAAAAATATAATTTAATTTTTGCAGTCTGGGCTTCCCTACATATGCCAAAAAGAGCTGCTGACCCAAATATAGTCACACAGCTCTTTTCAGCTTTGCGCAGAAAAATCTTCCTCCGCGCCTTATTTACTTCTCAAGCATCTTGTCCGCATGGTCAAGGGCTTCCTCAATATTCCTGCAGAAGTTCTCTCTGCCCACCAGATCAACGAATCCGGCTTTCTCCATCGCGCGCATCGGCTGCTCGTTGACATGGGACAGGATCAGAGTCACGCCGTTCTTTTTGCAGCGCTCATAGAGGGCTGCCATGGAGTTCATGGCCGTGCTGTCCGCCGCCGGTACTGCACGCATACGAAGGATCAGGCATCTTGTGCCTTCCCCCACTGTGATCTGATTGATGCGGTCAGCCGCGCCGAAGAATAACGGTCCTGTGAGCTCATAGACTGCAAGCTCCATCGGGATCTGGCGTAAATCTGCCGGGTTGATCTCCTCTGCCGCCGCCTTCAGCTGCGCTTCCTCTACAGAAGGAATCGCATTTGCCTTTTTCGCGCCTTTGGCAGCTTCCTCTTCGTCGCGCTTCTGCTCCTCAAGTTCCTCCACATGGAGCCAGCTTCTGACTCCCATCTCATCGCTCATGCGCTTCATGAACAGCAGGCAGGAAAGGACCATGCCCACCTCGATCGCTACGACAAGGTCAAAGACAACGGTTAAGAAGAAGGTAAGAACAAGAACTGCGATATCGCTCTTCGGAGCCGTCTTTGCGAGTCTTGCGAAGGTTCTCCACTGGCACATGTTGTAGGCTACCATGAACAGGATCGCCGCGATCGTCGGCATCGGGATCCAGCTTGCATACGGCATCAGGATCACGAGAATCAGAAGAAGGACGCCCGCATGGACCATACCTGCCACCGGAGTACGTCCGCCGTTTTTGATGTTTGCTGCTGTACGTGCGATCGCACCGGTTGCCGGGATACCGCCGAACAGGGCGGAAACGATATTACCTGCACCCTGGGCAACAAGCTCTGTGTTGGAGCGGTGCTTTCCGCCGATCATGCCGTCCGCGACAACGCAGGAAAGCAGGGACTCGATGGCTGCCAGGATCGCAATGGTGAAGGCATCCGATAAAGAGCCCTGGATCACGTCATAGCTGAAGGCCGGCATGTGGAACGCCGGGAGCGCGTTGCTGACGCTGTAGAGGTCACCGATGGTGTTGACCTGTAACGGGAGGAATTTCACCATCACGATACCGGCGAGAACTGCCACTAAGGATCCCGGGATCTTCTCCGTGATCTTCGGCATCACGATGAGGATCGCCAGACAGACAAGACCTACGATCACCGCATGAACATTCATGGTTCCGAAACCCGCGGCGAAAGCTTTTAACTTCTGCATGGTCTCGATGGTCTCCATGCCTGCCGGGTATGTGACACCAAAGAAATCCTTTAACTGTCCGATCACGATGGTCACCGCGATACCGGAGGTAAATCCGGTCGTGATCGTGAACGGGATAAACTTGATCAGGGAACCAAGCTGGCAGAATCCCATGATAACAAGGATGATACCTGCCAGGATCGTAGCGACTGCCAGACCTTCCACGCCGCTTCTCGCAACGATGCCGGCTACGATCGTCGCGAACGCCGCTGTCGGGCCCGCGATCTGCACCTGGCTTCCGCCTAAGAATGAGATCACAAATCCTGCTGCGATCGCCGTGTAGATACCCTGCTCCGGACCCACGCCGGATGCCAGTGCCAGCGCGATAGATAACGGAAGGGCGATGATGGCTACGATGATACCCGCTATGACGTCAGACATCAGCTGGGCACCGGAATACTTCTTCAATGTTGTGAACAACATTGGACGTATTTTTTCCATACTCAAACTCTCCTTTTTTCTTTTCGTGTTCTAAATATAGTAGGATCTTTTTTGTTTTCTAAAGAATTTACCTGAAATTTCTTTTAAAACAAAAAATAACCGTCAACCGTAAAAAGACCGACAATTACCTATTATACAGAAAAATAAGGAGCTGTCTAGTTTTTTCGGGATTTTAGCGGAAATAGATATATTTTTAACAGGATGCGCAGTATGATGACTGATCTTATGCGATCAGGAACCGGGCAACCGCAGTTTCTTGCAGGTAAATGGAAGCAGAAAAATCCCCGCACATACCTGTCTGCCAGGCACATGCGGGGATCTATGATTACTCTGCGTTTTCTTTTTTAATTTTAGCATTGATACCGGATTGTTCCGCACTTCGTGCTCCCACAATCCTTTCGCTCATGTCGTTATACGCATCCATATTCAGATTTCCCATCAGCTTATCCACCACAAGGGCATTCGTCAGGGAACCTGTGACGTTGATCATGGTTCTTGCCATATCGATGATCGGGCTTACCATACCGAACTGGGCGCCCATGCCGACGCCGGAAAGTCCGACGGAAGCTGCCATCGTGGCTGTTCCCGGGATACCGGCGATTCCAAGAGAACCGATCGTAACGACAAAGATCGTCATCACAATCATCGTGATATCGATCGGAGTTCCTGTCACGTTGCAGACATAGATGATCAGGAGTGACGGGAAGATACCCGCGCAGCCCTGCATTCCTGCGGTTGTACCGAATCCGGCTACAAAGCTTGCGGTACCCTGGTCAACACCAAGCTTCTTTGTCAGTGTCTCGATCGTCATCGGAAGACATCCGACGCTGGAGCGGGAGGTGAATGCCATCAGCATGGTCGCAAAGGACTTCTTTATGTATACGACCGGATTCAGACCGTTGATCACAAGGAAGAGGATCTGAATGATAAACTGAACGACAGCCGCCACATAAAGCGCGATGATGAATTTTCCGACTTCCAGGATGGAGGAGAGACCTCTCTGCGCGATCGTGTTCGCGAGGAGCGCCATCACAGCCCACGGCATGTAGTCGAGGATCAGGAGCGCCATATTGATCATCGCCTTGTGAGCCGCGTTGATCAGATCGTATAACGGCTTCGCCTCTTCCTTGCTCTCATAGTTGATCCACCAGATCGCAAGACCCAGGAATCCGGAGAAGATAACGAGGCCGATGATGTTGCTGTCGACCATCGCCTGCACGATGTTTCCCGGGATCAGGTTTTTGATGGTCGTAGCGACCGGGGTAATATCCTTAGCAGTCGCGGTTCCATCTTCCACGATCGCTGCGCCTTTTCCGACGCCGAACAGCGTTCCGATCACGATACCGGTCACAGATGCGATCAACCATCCCCATTGTGACTAAAAGTGTCTTTTTTACGAGCTTCGCCATGCTGCTGCCCTGCTGCATGTTGATGATCACCTGCATGATGGAGATCATGACGAGCGGGACAACGATCATCTTGATCAGGTTGATGTAGCCGCTTCCGAACATTGCAAACCAGGTTGTCGTCTCTGCGACGAAAGCAACTTCCATCGGTTTATCCGGGAATCCGGCCACAAACTGGATCGCCAGGCCGAGGACAAGTCCAAGTCCGGTACCAACCATGACTACGGCAGCAAAATCCATGTGTTTTTTATGGTACAGCACATGGATCAGATAAAACAGAGCCGCGAGAACAGCGAGGAACGCGATCGTCCGAACGTCGCTGATCATCAGAAACTACTTTAAAAATACGTTTTCCATCTTCTTTTAACTCCTGGTGTTTTCTAACTTCCTTGTTTTTGGTTTTTGTCCAACTGCACAAATACGGCAGTCCGGATTTTTTTACTGCGAAGAGTGAATTTTCTCCACCTGCTTCACATAGAGCGTCTCTCCCGAAACCGTGAATTTTACCTCATACCCGGCAAATTCCATCCCGTAGACCCGTGCCGGATCTTCCTGGTAGGACGGACGCGGATCCTGGGAAAGGACGGTGCGGAGCGGGGCGCGTTTCTCCTCCGGAAGGAGTGTTAAGAACTCCTCCGGGATCCGGACATTGAGCCCGTATTCCTTCGTCTGGTCCGTAAACCCGCCCTTCGCCTCCGGATGGCTGTCCGCGAAGGGAATATACGGCTTGATATCAAAGACCGGCGTCCCATCCATCATATCCGCCCCTGTCACCACAAGGACCGGCATTCCGTTCTCCCCGGTTTCCACCGCCTTTAAGCGGACCACGGAGAGCCCCAGGGAATTCGGGCGAAACGAAGATCTCGTCGCAAACACGCCGACTCTCGTGTTTCCGCCGAGCCGCGGCGGGCGGACGGTCGGAGACCACTTCTTCGGATCCCTCACATTTTCGGAGAACTCCCAGATCAGCCAGAGATGGGAGAATTCTTCGATCCCGCGGACCGCGTCCGGATTGGAAAACTCCGGTTCAAATACGATCCGGGACTCCAGATCTCCTGTGAGGCCGCTCTGCCTGGGGATCCCGAACTTTGTCGGAAAATCCGTGTGGATCCTGGCAACCGGGCGGATCCTGTGATCCGTATTTCCCGATCCCGATTCTTTCACTGACATAGGCGCTCTCCTTCCTTCTTTTCACTGACTGTTTCCTGTTCCCGGTCTTGTTTTTCACCGGTCACACTCTGAGGTCATTCTCATCCGCGAATATCGAGCCATTCTTTCAACGCAGCCATCTGTTTCTTTGCGTCGAGAACTCCGACCTGATACGTCTTTTCGATCTCCTCTGCACTTCTCGAAGTCCTGCTGATCGTGAGCGGTACACTCGGCCGGATCACAAAGATCTTTCCTTCTTTTTCCAGCTTCTCGATCCTGCGGATGCTGCGGTTGTACTCCACCGAGCGGTTCTTTAACACCTCGGCAAATTTCGGGTACTTCCGGTACACAAGATCCGCCATCCAGGCATTCTCCGGCTTTTTCCGGTACTCCAGATCACGGGTCAGAACGACAACATCCTTTGTAAAACCGAGTTTCATGAATGCCTCGACCGGAACGCTGTCGGTACAGCCGCCGTCGAGAAGCTTTCTGCCGCCCAGCTCCACAAACTTTGAGACATACGGGAGCGACGCTGACGCGCGGATATAATCGATATCCTTCTTCATGTCATGAAGCTTCGCGTAGACAGGTGTTCCCTTCTCCACATCGCTGCAGACCACATAGAAATCCGTTTTCTCCTTATTGCGGTCGAACGCCTCATAATCATAAGGATCCAGGACCTCCGGAAGTTCATGGTAACAGAAATCCGTGTCCACAAAGTTTCCGGTCCGTATCATGTTCTCAGCGCTCATAAAGCGTTTGTCCGCACAGTATTTTTTATAATACCGGATACTTCTCCCCCGCTGCCCGGACAGGAAACTGCATCCATGGACTGCACCTGCCGAGACACCGATCACGCCGTCAAATTCAAGCCCCTCATCCAGAAAGACATCGAGCACACCCGCGGTATAGATCCCGCGCATGCCGCCGCCTTCGAGAACAAGACCTGTCTTATTCTTTGCTCTATCTTCACTTTCATTGTTCAAAAGCTCTTTTCTCTCCTGCTCCAATGTTTTTTCCTCCTTCCTATCATAAAAGGGCATCGGATTCCTATTTTACAACGAATGCGGCTCCCCGTCAAGGAAGCCGCATTCTGCAAGTCCATATAAGTTTTATCATCGTTACTTTTAATCGACCAGTTTATCCAGTTCGCTCACATACTCGGTCTTGTCGCTCGTCACATGTCCGGCTTTTCCCGCATAGAGGTTTACCGCAACCTGAGATTTTTTGACCGGCTGCATCGTTCCGGCACCTGCAACGCAGCCGCCCGGGCATGCCATTCCTTCCAGAAGATAGCCATTGTACTTTCCGGCTTTGGCGAGCTGAAGAAGTTTCTTGCACTCCTTTAAGCCTTCCGCGTTCGCAACCTTGATCTCCTTCTCCGGATACATCTGTGCGATCACATCCACCACGGATTTCGCGACACCGCCGGCAACCGCAAAGTTTCGTCCATCCTTCGATGCAGCATTGACTCCGCCTTCATCCTCCTCGATATTTTCGATGTCGACATGGCGCGCATCAAAGATTCCCGCCATCTCCTCGAAGGTCAGGACAAAATCCACATCGCTGCGCACGGAAGTCCGCATCGCCTCCAGCTTTTTCGCCGCGCACGGTCCGATAAAGACAACTTTCCCTTTCTCATGTTTCTTCTTAATGAGTCGCGCTGTCAGCGTCATCGGTGTCAATGCCATCGAGATGCAGTTCGAGTAGTCCGGGAACAGCTTTTTCGCCATCACCGACCATGCAGGACAGCAGGAGGTCGCCATAAACGGAAGCTGTTCCGGAACTTCTTTCACGAAGTCCTCCGCCTCCTGGACTGCACATAAATCCGCGCCGATAGCAACCTCAAAGACATCCGCAAATCCGAGCGCTTTCATAGCCGCACGGAGTTTTCCGGGTGTGACCTTCTGTCCGAACTGACCGACAAACGCCGGTGCCACAGCCGCATAAACGCGCTCGCCCGTCTGGATTGCGCGGATGACCTGGAAGATCTGGGATTTGTCTGCGATCGCACCGAACGGGCAGTTCACAAGGCACTGTCCGCAGGACACGCACTTATTATAGTCGATATCTGCCTTTCCGTTCATGTCGGAGTGGATCGCATCCATCCCGCACGCCGCCGCACACGGACGTTCCTGGATGATGATCGCATGGTACGCACAGACATTGGCACACTGTCCGCACCGGATACACTTATCCGGGTCGATCTTCGATCTTCCGTTTGTCCGGTCAAGCGTCACGGCATCCTTCGGGCAGACCTCCACGCACGGATGTGCCAGGCAGCCCTGACAGCCGTCTGTCACGTAAACACGCTTTTCCGGACATGCATTGCACGCAAATTTGATCACGTTGATGAGCGGCGGCGTGTAGTAAGTCTCCGGTTTGTCCGCCTCCTCGATCCCTGTTGAGACAGGCGCCGGATCCGCTGCCCCGCGGTACGGAAGTCCCATCGCAAGCCGCAGTCTCTCGCTCACGATCGCCCGCTCAAGAAACACATCATTTCTGAAATTTCCAACTTCTCCCGGAATGATCTTATAAGGTAGTTCCTCGATTCGTTTGTCCACCGGCCATTCCGTATGGTACGCCATTCTTGCTACTTCCCGGAAGATCCGGTGACGGATCTCCTGGATCCTTGTCTCTACACCTCTCATAAATGTTTCCTCCAAACATTTTCGTTGATACGTCCTTCCATCTCCTGTCTCCCACATTCGCAGGATCAGCGAGCCGAACAGATCTTTCTTGTCAAAAATATAACACCGGCATTCTTTTTCTTCAAGACCAAGTTTCCGATTATCTGCCTTTTTGTTAAGATTCATGCAGGATCTTAACGTTTTTATCTGCCGGTATTCCGCTGTTTTTTCGTGGGATGGAATTTCCCGGGCTGAGAATTCCATTTGCATTTTCGTCCTATGCCTTTTATAATAGGAACAGCAAAAGATCCGGCACCTGTGCATGGATCTCTTTACAGAAATTTCCGTGCAGACAAGTTTCTGCCCCACCAATGAAAGGAGTTTTTCCCATGGCATTCAAAGAAGTTGATATCAAGAGTCTCACCTTTAATCCCTTTACAAAGATCGGTTCCGAGTGGATGCTGATCACTGCCGGCGATCAGTCCGGATACAACACCATGACCGCAAGCTGGGGCGGTCTCGGCGTTCTCTGGGGCAAAAATGTTGCCACCTGCTATATCCGCCCGCAGCGCTACACAAAGAAATTCGTCGACGCGAACGATACCTTTACCCTGTCCTTCTACGGGCCGGAGCACAAACAGGCACTCTCCATCTGCGGTTCCAAATCCGGCCGTGACTGCGATAAGGTCAAAGAAGCCGGTCTGACTCCGTACTTTGTTGACGGTACAGCAGCTTTCGAGGAAGCGGACATAGTCTTCGTCTGCAAGAAGCTCTACGAGGATGAGATCAAGCCGGAGAACTTTATCGCAAAGGAGAACGATCGAAAGTGGTATCCGGAGAAAGATTACCACACCGTTTATATCGCAGAGATCACAAAAGTTCTTGTGAGAGAATAATCCTGCGTTTCCAGCCAGACGTGCGTGAGACTTGGCGCATAATTCCGGTCGGCACAAGCCGGTAGATTCCGATAATCTATATCAACATAAAAAGACCTGCAGATTTCATACATTTCTGCAGGTCTTTTTCGTTTTATGCATTTATCATATTTTCTTTGATCATCCGATAAAATCGTAATTCTTACCCGTGAAAAAACTGCCATAGCAGCATTCTGCCGACATTCCTTTACTGCTCGCTCATCTTCCTGTCATACGCCTCTTTCAGGCTGCACTTCAGCGTGATCCCCAGATCTTTGAATACCAGATCCAGACCGGCCATCACGGCTCCCACTTTCTCCGGATAGGCGTTTTCGCCCATATGCCCGATGCGGATCACTTTCCCCGCAAACGCGCCGAAGGATCCGGCCAGCATGATGTTGCATTTTTCCTTCATTGCGGTGAGGATCGCGGTGTCCGTGGTCCCTTCCGGGACATTGAATACCGTCACAGTGTTGGAAAATCCTGTCTCCTGGTATAATTCCAGGCCGGCTTCTTTTACTGCCGCCCGGACCGCATTTCCGATCTTTGCATGCCGCTCCAGCATATACGGATCATTTTTAATGTTATCGAACGCCTGTCTCAGTCCGTAGATATCGCTGATCGGCATCGTATACGGGAACCACTTTTTCTCATAATAGCCGTCAAACGCCAGGATGTTCGCATAGAAGGACGCGACCGGTGTTTTCCGCGAATGCATCGCCTTGTAAGCATCCGCACTGATCGTCACAAAACTTAATCCTGGAGGTGCGGAAACCGCTTTCTGGGATCCTCCGCAGAGAAGATCGATCTGATAATCGTCCACCCGCATCTCCTCGCCGAACATGGCCGAAACGGAGTCCACCAGGGTCAGGATCCCGTACTTCTTTAACAGCGGGCAGAGCTTTGAGACATCATTTAACATCCCGCTTGGAGTGTCACAGTGTACCAGCGCCGCATATTTAAAGTCATGATCTTTTTCCAGATATTTTTCCAGTTCCGCCACATCAAACGCGTTGCGGTAGTCGGTGGAGTAAAGAACCGGCTCTCCGCCGTACATGGTCACGAACCCGGCAAAGCCTTTTCCGTATTCTCCGTTATCCATTACAAGCACGCGATCTCCCTTTTCGGTGAGCGTCGCACAGGCCGCTTCCAGTCCTAAAATTCCTTCTCCGTCGAGGATCAGCGTCTCATTTTTCGTATGAAGGAGCTCGCTGATCTCCTCACAGGTCTCCTTATAAAAATCATAAAAATCTGCATCCAGATCTGGATTGGTGC
>OJSE01003734.1_pt1 | contig 13142 bp, 9 predicted proteins | sample 1599351 | NCBI WGS metagenome assembly OJSE01 (sample SAMN04168656, study PRJEB22393) | human gut metagenome | biome: human gut microbiome; feature: stool | host: Homo sapiens | collected 2014-03-17 | reverse complement strand
ACACGACGCTCTTCCGATCTCGTCGCCCGGAAGCGTCGTATCCAGATCGGTTGAGGCGCGCGCGCAGACCTCTTTCACATCCGGCAGCGCGGCAACCTTCTCCAGCGCGGAACGGTCGGCGGTGGGGAGCGTGATCCAGAAATCGGCGAGGTTGTTTTCTTCGTAGTAGGTGTTGAGCGTCGTGCGGATCATGCGCGCCGTGCCATCCAGAGCGGAAAACGCGAACGTGCCCAGCGCGCACAGCGCGATGATGGAAAGAAACTGCATCGCCGCCCGCGACATGTCGCGGTAGAGCTTCTTTCGCAGCATATTGTTTTTCGGCCTTACCATGCGATATCCTCCACGCGGGCGGGATGCTCGCATGTTTCAATCGATTCAATGCCGCCGTTCTTCACGCGGATGACGAGGTTGCCCAGCGGGGCGATCATCGCATTGTGCGTGATGATGACGACGGTGGCGTTGTGCGTGCGGCAGACGTCCGTCAGCAGCGAGAGCACCTGCACGCCGGTCTTGGAATCCAGCGCGCCGGTCGGCTCGTCGCACAGCAGCAGCGCCGGATTCTTGCACAGCGCGCGGGCGATGGACACGCGCTGCTGTTCGCCGCCGGAAAGCTGGGCGGGGAAGTTGTTCATGCGCTTGCCCAGACCGACCTGCTCCATGATGGTCTTCGGGTCGAGCGCGTCTTTACAGACCTGCCGCGCCAGCTCGACGTTTTCAAGCGCCGTGAGGTTGGGCATCAGGTTGTAAAACTGGAAGACGAAGCCGACGTCCGTGCGCCGGTAATCCGTCAGCTGCGGGCCGCGGAGGCCGGTGATCTGTTTGCCGCCGACGGTGATGGTGCCGCTGGTGGCTTTATCCATGCCGCCAAGCAGGTTCAAGATGGTGGTTTTGCCTGCACCGGAAGGGCCAAGCACCACGCAGAATTCGCCTTTTTCAACGGTGAAATTGACGTCGTCCACGGCCTTGACCACGGTGTCGCCCGTCTGATAATACTTGCAGACGTGCTCAAAGTTGATATAGCCCACGGAAAACCTCCTTTTCATCCCCAAACGGGGAGTAAAAACAAATGTTTGTTTTTGTTTTTACGATATCTGAAAGAAAACGCCGAACGAAATGCGGCGCGCATCGAACGTCGTAAAAACAATATCTGAAATTCGTTTTTATTATATGCAGAGGCGGGGGCGCTGTCAAGATAAAATTTGGAAAAAGAATGGACCGGACTTTTATTAGAAGATGCAAACATATTAAGACTGCTTTACACGGTTACCTTTTTGTGCCTATATAATAAAAAAGTGCGTACTTGTTTCGCCGGACAGGTGCGGTTCGATCCGCGCGCTGACCGATGGCTTTGTGGCGGCGTTTGGCGACGCAGTAGCCGCGGATCATCCTGAGAAAGCGCAGATTGTACACTTCGGCGACACCGTGACGCTGGCCGTTCCGGCAACGCTGCGCTGCCTGACGAATGATAACGTTGCTTCGCAATCGGGGAGAACGATGGGGCTTTGCCCCAAACCCCACAAGGGAACTGAGTTCCCTTGACCTTCCCCTTTCGCTTCGCGGCGGTTTAAACATTATTTGAGGGAGAAAGGGCCGAAGCGATACACATATTCATCCACGTCTTCAAAGACGGTATAGCTTTTGCAGTCGCAGACGATATAATCCGCGTTGACGAACCCGGAATTGACCACGACGCCGTGATCATCGGTAATCCGGATATTGGCGTAATACCTGCCCTTATAGGCGACGACGTTGGTCAGCTCAAATTCGGTATCCGGGCCGACTTTATTGGTTGTGCCGTTGGGATAATAAGCGACGCGGCTGTCGCCTTTTCCGGGGGAATCCCACAAAGTGACGCGGCGGCCCGTCAGGCGCAGGATGCCGTGCGAAATGAGCGTCGTCAGCCGCGCGATCGGATAGAGCAGCAAATAGAAGAAATAGATTACCGGCGCCAGCGCGCGGTAATAGAAGTTCGGATTGTTGCGGAAGACCGACTTGGGCAGGAATTCCGCGAAAAAGATGATGATGACGGTCGAAACGGCGGTTTCGATCGCCACGGAACCGTTCCGGGCGATGCTCTCCCACCCCAGCGCGTAGAAAATACCGCGCAGCAGCAGCGACATGTAGAGCGAGTAGATGACCAGCGCGATATTGTTGCCCACCAGAATCGTGGTGATATACTGTCCGGGGTGGCGGGAGAATATATCCGCTATGCGGTCGAACATGCGGCTCTGCTTGCGGTCGATCTCCAGTTTCAGGCGGTTCTTGCTCGTAAAAGCGATCTCCATACCCGAAAAGAATGCCGACAGCAACAGCATCAGGACAATCAGTATGACCGAAGTAAGCATCTCTTATTGGGTTGATTGTATCTCGTCATCGTCCAGTTTCAGATCCACCGGCTTCATCTGCTGCTGTTCCGTTCTGGGCCGGGCTTCGGCAGGCTCCCCTGCGGGCGCCGGTCTGCCGGGCGCATCCTTGCGAACGGGCCGCCGGGCCGGAACCGGAGCGACGGCGGGCTTGACAGCGGGTTCGGGCATGGGTTGGCCGACGGATGCAGCGGCGGTTTTACCGGACTGCGGCGCAGGGACAGGTCCCGACGCCCCCGTCCGGGAGCCGGCAGTCGAGTCGGGAACGACCTCGACCTCCTGTTCGGTGGGTTTGACCTCGACCTCCATGCGGCCTTTCATGCGGCGGAAACGCCAGTCCTTGAACTCCTCGTCGGATTCGAAACCTTCGCCGATAAAGACGTCGCGTCCGTCGTTCTGCACGATTTTCGAATCGACGTTCGAATAGATCTTCTTGGTCTGCTGATTCCAGAACAACTGCTGCGTGTAGAGGTTCTTGCCGTCCGATTTGACGACCACGACATTGCCTTTGGCCTCCCACAATTTGCGGTTCTCGTAGTAGATGGCGTAATTGGCCGTCAGCACGGCATCGACCGTGGAGAGCGAATCGTCCTTGTAAGTGGTGATCTTGACTCCCTTGCGGAACTCGCGGTAAGGTTCGCGGGCCAGCGAATAGCCCTCGACCAGCGGAGTTACGAAATGGTAGGAACGGCGGCCGTTCTGCGATTCGACGATCGACAGATTTTCACTGTATTCGGTTCTCATCGTCTCTTCGGAAGCCGCAGCATCCTCCGCCTCGTCGCGTTCGCAGGAGAATAGCAAGATAGCACTCCCCATAACGGAGAGTGCTACCATGGCGTATCTTGCGATGAGCCTGTTCATTTATTAACGGGGACGTACGGAAGTCACGACACCGGCGGCCGTACCGCAGGTCACGGTATAGCGGGAACCGGCCTGCAGCTCGTTGAAGAAGCACTCCTCCGAGGTCGGGAAACGGCTGCGGAACGCATTCAGCGACGTTTTGGCAGACTCGATGTATTCCGAATCGGCAGGCAGCAGTTCGATGGCTTTCGACATCGTGTCGTAAGCGGCCCAGAAGGTAGCCTGACCGGCAAAACCGCCACAGTTGGCAGCCGAAATGGCATAGCACTGAGCCAGCACGTAATAGGGCACGCCGTCCTCAGGATTCAGGTCGCGGGCCTGACGCGCAGCGGAAGCGGCTCCGGGGATATCGTTTGCAACCAAGTCGATCAGCGCGATGCGCACCAGCAGCAGCTGACGCTCCGCAGGATCCTGCTCGACGGCAAGCGCCTCGTTGAGGTATTTGATCGCCTTGGCGTAATCGCCCTTGCTCTGGAAAGCCTGCGCAAGGAACATGGCGGTCTCCGAAGAGGGTTTCACGGCATAGTATTTCTCTGCGAGCGTGAAATAGAAGTCGCCGTCGCACTTGGCGCGCGACATCAGCGCCACGGCCTGCGCCAGCAGCGCCTCGTCGTCGGGAGCCGCTTCGAGCTTGCCGCGGAAGAGCTTTTCGAGGTTCTCGCAGCTTGCGGCACCGCTCAGACCGAACGCGGCGTCGAACTGTGCCTTGTACTCGTTGGCATTGGGATTCTTCTCGAAGAACGGCGTCAGACGGTCGTACTCGGCAATGATCTCGTCGGGCAGCACCTCGTCGGTGTTCTTGTAGTCGTCGCAGAGGTTGCTGAAATAAGCCACGACGGTTTCGGGATCGGTGTTGTCGCCGCCGGCCTCGATCGCGGCACGGAACGCCTCACGGATACCCTTGCGGTCGCTGGGCTTGTAGCGCAGGTACTCGCGTGCCTTCTGATCGAGAATGAAAGCGGCACCCTGCTTGGGATGGTCTCCGAAATACTTGGCGCGCAGGTCGTACATGAGCATCAGCGAGTCGATATACGTATTCTTCTCGGCGACGCTCTTGGCGCGGTTGATCTTGTTCTTGTAGATCACGGCGCCGCGCTGGTAGAACGAGACCGAAGCGGTCGGAACGCTGTTGATGAGTTCATTCAGATAATGAGCAGCGGCATTGTAGTCGCGGTTGTCGCACGACTCCTTGAGGAAGTTGCTGTTCAGAATGTTCTTTTCGCGTTGTTCGGGCGTGTCTCCCCACTTCTCGTACTGCGGAGCGCTGAAGTCCTGAGCCAGAGCCGTCGCCCCTACGAATACAAGAGCAGCGGAAAGCAGAATTTTAACGTTTTTCATCGGTCAGAGATTAATTTTTGTATTTAATTTTATATGTTTTAGTGTCCGTCGGATGTACCGAAATCCAATGCAATTTACTGCCGGTTCTCCAAAAGTGCAAATTTTCGGGTCAAAAACTAATCGTATTTAGGCCGCAGGAACCAGTACTCGCCGTTCTCGCTGCCGGCAAAGAGCGTGAAGCCGATCGAGAATTTGAAATACTGCTGCCGCACCAGTCCGAGGCGTTCGGCCAAGTTGTAACCGCGGCGGCCGTATTCGACGCCGACGTCTATGGACGAGATGGCGAGGAACTTCACGGGCACCCCGACGCCCAGCGTCACGGCATACTGTCCCAGTTTGTCACCGTTGTAGGTCTGGTTGTGGGTTCCGTAGCGGAATCCGGCCCGGTAGGACCAGCGTTTCAGGAAATTACGCACATCGTAGCGGTTGGGGGTGTACTCCACGCCGGCCTTGATCGTGTGCGTATCGGTATACGCCACCGCAAAGGCGCTCCGGTCCGGTCCGCTGACGCCGGTGGATTCGATCTGCCTGTTACGGCCGCCCCAGTCCTGATAGACGTAATCCACACCCATCGTCCACTTGGAGGTCTGGTAGAAGACACCTGCCGAAAGCTGACGGGGCAATACGAGTGCCAAATGCGTCGTATCGCCCTTTACGGTGGAGTTGTAGAGGTCACCCACATAGATGTTTTTCGTCACCGTGGGATTGAGGTCGCCGCCGAAATCATAGGCGGCGCCCAGCGTCAGGGCGCGTTTCTGATTCAGGATGGCGTTCCACTGCACGCCGATCTGCCCCTTGATGCTCGAAATGCTGTAGTTGTCGGTACCTACCGTCGAAGAGTAGGAGCCGTCGCCCGTGATCGGGGTCGGGGTCATCACGAACGAGCGGTCGATATCGCCCCAGTAATACTGCGCGGCGATACCCAGCGAGAAGTTCTTGAAAAGCTCCCAGCCGACGCCGAGTTTGACCTCCGTCACGTCGCCCTCGCCCTGATAGACGTACTGCGCGCGGCCGACGTTGCCCCATACGGGATCGGACGGATCGTAGTCATGGGTGTATTTGGTGCGGTAGCCTACCGAACTGTAAGGCGTGAGGCTGAAGCCCAGACCGAGCTTCTTGGCCAGCGGCAGCTGAAATGCGATGTCGTGGAAGTTGAAGGTGTTGTAGGCCGTGCTTTTCGACATGCCGTCGACCTTCTGGGAGTTGTAGTAATTCTGGCCCTCCAGCCCGAAGTTGAAGAGGAAACTCTTCTGCGGCGCGGCGCTGAAAGCCGCCGGATTGAGCAGATTGACCACGCCCGAACTGCGCATGGCCACACCTACACCGCCCATCGAACGCATCGGCAGGGTGCCGGGCGTGTTCTGTTCGCCGATGCCGTACATCGTGTAGGGAGAGAATGCGTTAATACTGCTTGTCTGGGCCGCTGAGGCATAGGGAATCATCACGGCTGCAATGACAACCAGTTTAATTAAGGTGTTCTTCACTTGCATTGTACTCTAAAATTCTATTCAATCCACAAAAAACCAGATTACAATTTGCAAATATCGTATTTTTAATTCGTTTAACAAAGAAATTCGCGTCTCCTCCGGTAAAAATTACGCATAAATCCTCTATTCGGCTGCGCATGCGGGCCGCATAACCCTCGATTTCGAACGTGATTCCGTTCATCACGCCCAACTCGATGGCCTGCCGGGTGTTAAGCCCCGCAAGCTCTTCGCTTTCGGTCGCAGCGCACAAAGGCAGTTTGGCCGTATAGTCGTGCAGCGCCCTGAAACGGGTCTTCATGCCCGGCGATATGCATCCGCCGCGAAACGTTGCGTCGGCCGTCACCAGATCGATGGTCACCGCCGTACCGAAATCGACGATCAGCACGTTGCGGCCCGGATAAAGCACCGTGGCGCCGACCGCCGCGGCCAGCCGGTCGCGGCCCAGCGTTTCGGGCGTCAGGTAGGCGTTGCCGATGGGTACGGGCGTCTGCGAAGAGAACTCCAGCAGATACTCCACGCGCGGCCGGAGCAGATCGGCCACTTCGTCCACTTCGCCGCGCGTCGAAGCCACGACGGCCCGGCGCACGGGCCATGCCGCGAACAGCTCTTCGAGCATCGACGGATGCAGCCGCTCCACGCAGCGCTGAAAAACGATCTCCCCCCGGTCGAAAACAGCGAGTTTCACGAGGGTGTTTCCGATATCTACTACCAAATTCAAAGCTGCTGCAACGTTTTATATGCGTCTTCAATGTCTTTGACATTCCTAACGGTCATCGCCAGACGATTATTGTGCTGTTTCAACACAAATCTGCCGGGATTCTGCGTGACCTTGCGGAGCAGGTCCATGAAAGTGTCGCTCTTGTAGTAGGGCGAGTCCTGCTCGCCGACGAAATGCACGATCATCAGCCCGTTCTTGACCTTCACGCGCTCCATGCCCAGCCGGATCGCCTCCCAGCGCAGGCGCACCACGTTGAGCAGCTCTTCGGTTTCACGTGGCAGAGGGCCGAAACGGTCCGCCAGACGCTCTCCGAAGGCCAGCAGCGCCTCCTCGTCCTTGGTCGAATCCAGCTCCCGGTAGAGCTTCAGGCGCTCGGCCTGCTGCGCCACATAGGAGTCGGGAAGACCGGCTTCGACCTCGATTTCGATATGCGCGTCGTCGATATAGCGCAGCTGCTCGACCACCTCCTGTTCCGAATCGTTCAGGCCCGCGACATGCAGTCCCTCGGCGCGCAGTTCGGCAATCGCTTCGTTCATGATCTTCTGATAGGTCTCGAAACCGATATCGGCGATGAATCCGCTCTGCTCGGCTCCCAGCAGGTTGCCCGCGCCGCGGATATCGAGGTCCTGCATGGCGATATTGAAGCCCGATCCCAGATCGGAGAACTCCTCGATGGCCCGCAGGCGGCGGCGCGCATCGGACGACAGCAGCTCGTCGGGCGGCGAAAGCAGGTAGCAGTAGGCTTTCTGATTGCTGCGGCCCACACGTCCGCGCAGCTGGTGCAGGTCGCTCAGGCCGAAGTTCTGGGCATTGTTCACGATGATCGTATTGGCATTGGGAATGTCAATGCCGTTCTCGACGATGGTCGTGGCGACCAGCACGTCGAATTCCCCGTAGATAAAGTCCATGATCAGCCGCTCCAGCTTCTCGGCGGGCATCTTGCCGTGCCCCACGCCCACGCGGGCCTTGGGGCAGATGCGGGTGATAAGCCCCTGCATGGTCATCAGGTCCTCGACGCGGTTGTGGACGAAGTAGACCTGTCCGCCGCGCGCGAGTTCCGTTTCGACGGCGTCGCGGATGATCTCCTCCGAGAAGACGTGCGATTCGGTGACGATCGGCTGCCGGTTGGGCGGCGGCGTCGAGATGACCGAAAGGTCGCGCGAACCCATGAGCGAGAATTGCAGCGTTCGCGGAATCGGCGTCGCCGTGAGAGTCAGCGTATCGACGTTGACCGCCAGCTGCGTCAGCTTCTCCTTGGCCGCCACGCCGAATTTCTGCTCCTCGTCGATAATCAGCAGCCCCAAATCGCGGAATACGATCTGTTTGCCCAGAATCTTGTGCGTGCCGATCAGGATGTCGATACGGCCCGCTTCGAGGTCGGCGCGGATCTGCGACACCTCTTTGGCCGTTTTGGTGCGGTTGAGATACTCGACCCGCACGGGGAAGTTGCGCAGACGCTCCGAAAACGAGCGGTAGTGTTGCAGGGCGAGAATCGTCGTCGGCACCAGCACGGCGACCTGCTTGCCGTCCACGGCCGCCTTGAACGCTGCGCGGATCGCCACCTCGGTCTTGCCGAAGCCCACGTCGCCGCAGACCAGCCGGTCCATCGGCTGGTCGGACTCCATGTCCCTCTTGACGGCCGCCACGGTCGTCTGCTGGTCGGGCGTGTCCTCCCACTGGAACGACGCCTCCAGCTCGTGCTGCAGATAGCTGTCGGGCGTAAATGCGAATCCCTTGCTGGCCTTGCGTTTGGCATAGAGGGCGATCAGTTCGCGCGAAATATCCTTGACGGCCTTCTTGGTGGCGTTCTTGAGCTTCTGCCATGCGCCGTTGCCCAGCTTGTAGACCTTCGGCGGCTCGCCGTCACCCGACTTGTAGCGCGAAATGCGGTGGAGCGAATGGACGTTCACGAACAGCACGTCTCCATCCTTGTAGACCAGCTTGATCGCCTCGTGCGCCTTGCCGTTTTCGTTGATCTTCACAAGCCCGTCGAAGCGGCCCACGCCGTGGTCGATATGCACCACATAGTCGCCCGGCCGCAGCTGGTTCAGCTCGGCGACGGTCATCTGTTCGTCGCGCCTGATCTCGCCGTTGATGCGATAACGCTGGTAGCGGTCGAAAATCTGATGATCGGTATAGAGGCACAACTTCAGGTCGTTGTCCACGAAACCCTCGTGCAGCGTCACCGAAAGGGGCCGCACGACGGCCTGCCCGCGTCCGATCTGGTGAAAGATGTTTTCGAGACGCTCGACCTGCACCTTGTTTTCCGAGAGGATATAGGTCGTGTACCCGCGCAGCGAATTGCGGATCATGTCGTCGGCCAGCATCTCGAAATTCTTGTTGAACTTAGGCTGGGGAGCCGTATCGAACTCTACGGCCGCCGTGGCGGGACGCTCCGGCAGGTTGTCGCGCAGGGCGAGCATCCGGCAGTTCGCCAAATCGCCGAGCAGTGCGTTACGGCTGGTCATCAGGCGGTCGATCTCCTCAGGACGTTCCATGTCGGCAAGCGTCTTGCGGCGGATATCGTTCACCCGACGCAGCACGTAATCGGCGTCGTAGAACCAATAGGCCGCCGCGTCGCCCGCAAACTGCACGAACGACACCTTCGCCGCCCCATCGCCGGCATTGAGGTTGGGAATGATCTCCACCCGGTCGAGTTTGTCGGCCGAGAGCTGGCTCGAAATGTTGAAACGGCGGATCGAGTCCACCTCGTCGCCGAAAAAGTCGATACGGTAGGGTTTGCTTTCCGAGAAGGAGAAGACGTCCACGATACCGCCGCGCACCGAATACTGGCCCGGCTCATAGACGAAATCGACGCGGGTGAAGTTCGCATCGACGAGCGCGTCCTCCAGCACGGCGATCGAGATACTGTCGCCGACTTTCACGGCGATCGTGTCCCGCCGGAGGGTTTCGGCGTCGGCGACCCGCTCGGCCAGCGCTTCGGGATAGGTGCAGACGATCAGATACCCTTTCGTGAAGCCCTTCACGGCGCTCATCGCCGCCGTGCGCTGCACCACGCCCTGCGCATCTTCGGCGCCGTAGGCCACCGAACGCTTGTAGGAGGAGGGGAAGAAATAGACCTGCTTCTCGTCCAGCAGATTATAGAAGTCGTTCATCAGGTAGGCCGCAGCGTCGCGGTCCTCGGCGACGAAGACGTGTACGCCCCCGGTTTTCGCCGCAGCGGCAGCGGCATAGAACGAAAGAGCGCCGCCGACCAGCTCTTTCAGATGGACGGTTGCGCGCTCTTTCTTATATTCGCGGCACAGGCGGGGCAGGGCTTTCGACCCGGCGGCGAACTGCGCCAGCTGCTCGCGGGCAGTCATACGGTTACTTGTTTATCAGGTCGTTGTCCTTGCGGTCGTGGTAATGGACCTCGACGATACCGAGACTCTGGTCGGCGACGACATGCAGCCGCACCTTGTATTTCCACTGCCAGCGGCGGCGCAGCGACCAAAGGCCCTGCTTGAGGAAGGAGGCCACATAGGGGCTTACGACCAGCTTGATATATTTGTGACCGCGGTCATGCGTAAGGAACGAAATCTGGTTCTCGATCTTCTTGTCCAGCAGCACCGTCGGTTCGATCTTGCCCGATCCGTTGCAGGTCGGGCAGACGTCCGAAACCTCCTCCACGGCCACGGGACGCACCCGCTGGCGGGTGATCTGCATCAAGCCGAACTTGGTGAGCGGCAGGACCGTGTGCTTGGCCTTGTCGGTAGCCATCAGCTTCACCATTTCGTCGTAGAGCGCCTGCCGGTTCTGCGCCTTGCGCAGGTCGATGAAGTCAATGATGACGATGCCGCCCAAGTCGCGCAGACGCAGCTGGCGGGCGATTTCGGCCGCAGCGGCCAGATTGACGTCCATCGCCGTCTGCTCCTGATTGTCCTCTGCCTTGGTGCGGTTGCCCGAATTGACGTCGATGACGTTCATGGCCTCCGTATGCTCGATAATGAGGTAGGCGCCGCGGCGCAGCGAGACATATTTGGCGAAGAGCGACTTGATCTGCTTCGAGATGTCGAAGTTGTCGAAAATGGGCACGTTGCCGCGGTAGAGTTTGACGATCTTCTCCTTTTCGGGTTCGATCTGCCTGATATAACCGCGGATGTCGTTGTACATCGCCTCGTCGTCCACGGCGATCTGCGAGAACGAACCGTTCAGCGAGTCGCGGATGATCGTATTGGCGCGGTTCATCTCGCTCATCAGCTGGGCGGGAGCCGTGTTTTTCTTGATCGCCGCGCAGGTCTTGCGCCAGCGGTCGATCTGGGTCTGAATGTCGTGTTCGATATCCTCGTCCTTGGCCTCCATGGCCGCAGTGCGGATGATGACGCCGAAATTCTTGGGCAGCACGGCGGCGGCGATCCGCTTCAGGCGTTTCTTCTCGTCCACCGAACGGATCTTCTGCGACAGGAAGACCTTCGACGAGAAGGGCACCAGCACGACGTTGCGTCCGGCCAGCGAAATATCGGCCGTCAGACGGGGCCCCTTGGTCGAGATGGCCTCCTTGGCGATCTGCACCATGATGTTTTGGCCGACCTGCAGGTAGTCGCCGATCTTGCCCGACTTCTCCACGGGCGGTTCGAGCTTCATGCTCTCGACGCGCAGGCCCCGTTTGCCGGGCTGCTGCGAAGCGACGAGCTTCTGCAACGAAAGAAACTGACCGCCCAGATCGAGATAATGGATAAAGGCGTCCTTTTCGTGTCCTATATTGACGAATGCCGCATTGAGACCCGGCATGATCTTACGTACTTTTCCGAGGTAGATATCCCCGACGGCGAACCCGGTCTGACACTGCTCCTTGTTGAGTTCGACAAGGACCTTGTCCTCGCACAACGCGATGGAAATTTCGGTCGGGTTGACGTTTACAATTAATTCTCTGTTCATCTATATCGTGTGTCGCGCTCCGGAGACGAAGACACGGAATACTGAAATCGGTTAGGCCGCTTTTTGGTCTGAAGTGGCGGCGAACTCCAAAGGATAAAAACCGTGCGGACCCGTCGTCCGGCACGCGGTCCGGGCGCGGAAAGGCCCCGGACTATTTTTTGCGGTTATCGTGGAGTCCGCCCCGAAACGCCCTCGGAAGAGGATCGGGAAAGGTTAGGACTCCCGGAAACGGCGGCTCCGCACCGAGTCCCATGCCCCGGAAGCAGGATGCCGTCACGAAAAACCGCTGAAAAATAGGTAAAGCTAAAAGAACTTGGGGTTCCTTTAGCTTTATCTATCGTTTAGCACTAAAGTGCTACCCTACTTTTTCTTGTGACGGTTCTTACGCAAACGTTTTTTGCGTTTGTGGGTAGCCATCTTGTGTCGCTTATGCTTCTTTCCGTTTGGCATAGTCCTTGATTTTTTGAGGTTCTTATTTATTTAAATTATTTCACCTTCGCCGCAAAGCTCTTGGCGGGCTTGAAAGCGGGAATGTTGTGTTCGGGAATGGTGATGGTCGTATTCTTCGAGATGTTGCGGGCAACCTTTTTGGCGCGCTTCTTTACGATGAAACTGCCGAAACCACGGAGATACACGTTGTTCTTGTTGGTCAGCGACGTCTTGATGCTATCCATGAAAGCCTCAACGATTGCCTGTACCTGCACCTTTTCAACTCCGGTGCTCTTAGCGATTTCGCTTACGATATCTGCCTTTGTCATTTCTATATAGTATTAAATTATTAAGTTCGTGTGAAGACATTCGGACTGCAAATATACGCTTTATTTACATTTTAGCCAACAAACCGCAGTTTTTTTTCATTATTTTTCCCGCAGTCCTCTACCTGCCACTGGAACAGTACGATAACAAATATCGGGCAAAACTCGCCCGAAAATTAAAATATTATGTGTCAGGCAATTATTCCCCGTCGGACTCCGTCGGACGGACGACACGGCAATCAATTATGGATCAGCAACATAGTCTCTAAGCGCCCAAAAGCGCCCCGACCTTTTGGGAACAAAAATATACCCAAAACGCCATCCGGAATTCCGGCGTGCAGGGGCGGAAATCCCGCCCTGCACGCCGGCACCGAAGCGGTTATATTCCGCGCCGGAAAATACGGGACTCAATAAACGCCCGGTTTTTGCGTTTGATAATAAAATAACTAATTTTGCAAACTAAATTCCGCTAACGGTATGGTCAAAATACTCTGGGTGGACGACGAGGTCGAACTGCTGAAGCCCCACGTCCTGTTCCTCAAACAGAAGGGCTACGAAGTAGACACCTGCAACAACGGCTACGACGCGATCGACATGGCTTCCGAAGGGGCCTACGACCTGATAATCCTCGACGAAATGATGCCCGGCATGACGGGACTCGAAACGCTCCCCAAGATCAAGGAGGTGCGCCCCACCACGCCCGTCATCATGGTGACCAAGAGCGAGGAGGAGAACATCATGG
>OJSE01003726.1_pt1 | contig 13161 bp, 10 predicted proteins | sample 1599351 | NCBI WGS metagenome assembly OJSE01 (sample SAMN04168656, study PRJEB22393) | human gut metagenome | biome: human gut microbiome; feature: stool | host: Homo sapiens | collected 2014-03-17 | reverse complement strand
ACGCGCCCCTCGGGCGGTTGGTCAGCGACAGCAACAACATGAGAAATTGAACATGAACCACACGATAGCACATCCTCCAGCGGCAAAAACTAACCCATGTCCGAATAGCGGACATGGGTTAGCTTTGCGGGAGTCCATCACATCGAAGCGGCGTCAACCAACCGTTTCGTATAGTCGTTTTTCGGACGTTCCAGCACTTGGGCGGCCGTTCCAATTTCGACGGCATGCCCGTCATGAACCACCATGATGCGGTCGGCTATGTGTTTGACAACACCCAGATCATGAGACACCATGATGAGCGCCATCTCCGGTTCGGCGGCACGGATCGCCTTGAACGATTCGAGAATCTGCACGCGTGCGGCAACGTCGATGGCGCTCATCGGCTCGTCAGCAAGCAACACGGTCGGATGGTCGACAATGGCGCGGGCGATCGCGGCACGTTGTGCCTGTCCTCCGGATAGGTCCATGGGAAAGCGGTTCCGGTATACTGTCGGATCGAGGCTCACCCTGAGGAAAGCGTCGTCCACATGCGCCGAAATCTGTTCAGGGGACCAGTCGTGGTGGCGCAACCGCAACGGCTCCATGACGGATTTTGCGACACGCCATCGCGGATCCAACGAATCGAATGGATTCTGGAATACCAGTCCGGACTGGCTACGCAACGATTTCACGGTCTGCTTGCGCAGAACCTCACCGCGATAGCGTATGTCGCCGGCATCGGCATCTTCCAAACCGAGTAACACACGCGTAAGCGTGGTCTTTCCCGATCCGGAGCCGCCGATCACGGCAAGGCACTCCCCCGCGTAGACCGTGATATCCACGCCGAACAGCACCTGTCTGCGTTGCCTGCCTTTGCCGAAGAACTTGTCGATGCCACGTCCTTCAAGCAGAATGGTCGGTTCGGCCATCATCGTTCTCCTTCGACATCGAGCGAAAGCTCGCGCGCGGCCCGAACCAGATTTGTGGCTTCGGGCGTCGTGGGACACTCAAGCAGCATGGAAGTCGCGCCAGATTCCACGACATGCCCTTCGGATAGCACGTAGCATCGGGTGGTGGCGCGACGCAGCACCGAAAAATCATGGGTGATGAACAGCATGGACGCGCCAGAATCGTCGACCAGCGAAGTCAGCAGATCGACGATCTGCCGCTGTGTGATCGAATCCAATGCCGTAGTCGGCTCGTCTGCGATAATCAGTCTCGGCGAGGTGATCAACGCCGTGGCGATGCCGACGCGCTGCTGCTGGCCGCCCGACAGCTCATGTGGATATTTGAGCAGCGCATCCTCGGCAAGACCGACTTTCGACAGCATCGTCTTGACACGCTCCGCCCGCTCTTCAAGCGTCAGGTCGTAATGGAGGTACAGCGGCAATCCGACCTGCTGGGCCACTGTCATCACGGGATTCAACGCGACGGATGGGTTCTGGAACACCATGCCCACGGAGCGGCCGCGCAAGTTGGCCATGACCTCATCGGTGGCGCCGACGACATGTGTGCCATCCAAGTCGATGTCGCCGCTTACCTGCGCCATACTGGGGAGGATTCCCATCATGGCTTTGGCGATCATCGACTTGCCGGAGCCGGATGAGCCAATCAGCCCCACGCGTTCGCCGTCCGCAATGGTCAACTGCACGTCATGCACAATTGAATTGCCGTTGATGGAGATATCGAGATTCCGAATATTCACGCTCATGAGATGTCCCTCAATGCCGAGTTCGTCAATGGGTCGATGGCGTCACGCAGCGCATCTCCGAAAAGGTTCAACGCGATGACGACCACAGTGACCACCAGACCCGGCCATAGCACGGCCATAGGATAGATGCTGATGAATCTGACCGACGTGGACAGCGAGTGCCCCCAACTGGGAACGCCCGAACCGACGCCCACGCCAAGGTAGGTCAATCCCGCCTCGGCAAGCAGCGAGGTGCCGGCGCTGATGGAAAGCTGCACGCTGAGCACAGGCAGGGTGTTCGGCAGGATATGCGTAAAGAACACGCGAATCGGACTGGCCCCGGCCCATAATGACGCTTCAACGTATGGCGAGCGCGCCGCAAGCATGGCGGCTGGGCGCAGAATCCTTGCCAGATTCATGCCGTATGCGAATCCGCAGGAGATGACGATGACCGCGGCCGAAGCTCCGAACGGCACTGTGAGAATCAATGCGATCAGTACGGTGGGCAGGGAGATCAGCGCGTCCACGACGACCACCGATGTGGAGGCAAACGCACTGTTGCGTGACACCATGGCTGCGACGAGCAGCAGACCAACCGCAGCGGCGACGCATACAGTGAGCAACGCTATCGCCAGATTGGTACGAGATCCCGCCATCAGCCAACTCAGCACATCAGAACCGACACCGTCCGTACCCAGCGGATGGGAACCGGATGGTGACGCCCAGACATGGTAGCCATCGGTGTCCAAGAGACGGTACGGCGTCCAGAACAGTGATATGGCCGATACCGCAACCCATAGTCCGATGACGATCATCGCGTATTTGCCACCGCCGGTATGCCAGATGGATGCGATGACCGTCTTCGCTGCCGACGACCCTGCTGCCGTGCGCTTGGCTCCGTCCGGAACCGTCGCGCATGACACGGGTTTGGGCGATGTGTTTCGATTGTTCGAATCGGTCATGCGGACACCTCCTGCGAGCCGACGCCCGCACTTTTGAGACGTGGGTCCAACGCGCGGTGTGCCAAATCGACCGCAAACCCCAGCAACAGGAACAACGCCGCAAGCAGGAACAGCTCGCTTTGCACGGAGGTAAGGTCGCGGTTGCCCACATCGGTAACGAGCATGGCACCAAGTCCGGGAAGCGCGAACAGGTTCTCCACCACCATCACGCCGGTGACCATATGTGCGAAGGTCAGGCCGATCACCGATACGAGCTGCGGCGTGGCAAGACGCAAGGCGACCTTCAATATCGCCTGCTTGCGGGTCATGCCGCATGCCATTGCCATATCGACCGCCTGCGACGAGGCCATGTCGCCGACCGCCGCACGCGTGTACCGCATTACCGACGCCCCCGCAGTGATACCGGTAGCAACTGACGGCAATACAAGAGAAGACAATGCGGATGACGGATCCGACCATCCCTCATCAGGGAAACCTTGGGATGGGAACAATCCAAACAATCCGCTGCCGCGAGCGAACAGCAGAATCAGCAGCAGTCCGCCCCACAACGCGGGGATGGCGCCCGCGACGATGGCGATCACATGGAACAAACCACGCAGATGCGGATTGCGGGTCAGCACAGCAGCGCATCCCAGCGGAAGCCCTATGACCAGTGCGATAGCCAGGCTCATAACGATCAGAGGAAAGGTGATACCGACACGTTCCGCCACTTGGGATGCGACGGAACGTCCACTGATCACGGATGTTCCGAAATCGCCGTGCAACAGATCAAGTATCCAATCCGCGTATTGCGCCGGATAAGAACGGTCAAGTCCGAGCTGCGAGCGCAACGCGGCGATGCGTTCGGGTGTCGCCTTCGTTCCCGCAATCACCGCGGCGACGTCGCCGGGAAGGATGCGCAGTGCGAGAAACACCAAAAGAGAAAGACCGGCCAGGGCCGCGATGAACAGCCCCAGCCGTTGGATGATGAATTTCATTACCGGTAACTTACTTGGTCTTGTAGACCTGCCATAGCGGCAGCAGGATCTGCGTAAGCTTGCCCGGGAAACCGTGAAGATTCTTGTCACGGGCGACCGTCACACGGTATCCGAACAGCCAATCCGCAGGAGCGTCCTCGCTGACGATACGCGCCGCCTGCTTGAGGTACTTCTCGCTGGTCGCGGAATCGGTGGAGGCCAGCGACTTGGCGTACAGTTCCTGGACCTTCTTGCTGTTGTAGTGGAAGTAGTATTCCGGGTTCGTCCAAGAATAGAAATCGTGGCTTTCCGCGTGGTCCACCAAGGAAAGCTCATAGTCGCCATTGGCGTGCACGTCCTGCAGCCAAGTGGAGAATTCCACATAATTGATGTTCAGGTTGATGCCGACCTTGGCGAGCTGGCTTTTAAGCTGGTTGCCAAGTTCGGGACCATACGTGTTGGCATAGGTGAGGGTGAGCTTCAGCGGCTTGTCGGCGGAGTATCCGGCTTCGCCCAGCAATTTCTTGGCCTTGGATGGATTGTACGGGTACAGGCCGGTCAGGTCCTCGTAGCCAGGATCGACGGATGGGATTGGACCGCCGAGCGTCTGGTCGACGTTGCCGCGGGACGCGATGATCTCCTTGTGGTTGATGGCGTAGCGGATCGCCTGGCGCACGCGCTTGTCTTCCAGCTTCGGATTGGTGCAGTTGAAGGCGAGCACGAACTTGTCGCTTCCGGATGCCGCGGAGACCTGATACTTCGACTTGTCGAGCCCCTTGGCGAGCGTGGCGTTCACCGGCGAGAGCACATCCACGTCACCGCTCTTGAGCGCGTTAACTGCGGCGTTGTCGTCGGAGAAGAAGCGGACGACCACCTTGTTGGTCTGCGCCTTGTGCGCGGTGCCCCAGTACTTCGCATTGGCCTTGAGCACGATCTTGTTGCCCGGGTCGAAGGATTCGACGGTGTACGGTCCGGAACCAACGGCCTGGGTCTTCGCGTCGTACTTGGCGTCCTTGTCGAACACCAGTCCCGGACGTCCGGTGAGGTTCCACAGCAGGTTCGAATCCGGTTCGGAAAGGGTCATCTTCACGGTGTCGGCGTCGACCGCCTCGATCTTGCTGACGCTTTCGATGGCGTCGGAATCCAGATACTGCTTCTCGATGAGCTGGTTGATAGACCACACCACGTCGGCCGAATCAAGCTTGTGGCCGTTGGAGAAGTTCATTTTGTCATTGAGATGGAACGTATAGGTCTTACCGTCCTTGGAAATATCCCAGGATTTGGCGATGCTTGGCTGGACCTTGTTGTTCGAATCGCGCGACACCAGTCCCTCGTAGACGTTGCCGTCGAGGATCTGTTCGAGCGCGGCTCCGGACTGTTGGCGAATGTCAAGGCTGACCGGGGAAAGTTTCAGACCCACAGTAACGGTGTCGGCTTTGGCCGATGTTCCGTTCTCGTTCTTGGATTCACTGTGGTTTCGGAAAGCGGTAACACCAATGATGATGGCAATGACCGCAATGACGGCGACAAGCACATAGGCCCATTTCTTCGGGCCTTGCGTTTTTGGTGATTTGGCCCGCGCGTTCAACGTGGTGTCGGTGCTGGCCGTGTTGTGCGGCTGTCCCTTCGATTCGTTCTTCTGTTCGGTTGCGTCGGCTTCGCCGTGCGCACCTGAAGATTGCGACATGATTGCTCCTGTTTGATTATGGGTTTGTTCTGGTTGACCGCCTGTACAGGTCGATCACCGAAGTCTGATTCTACAATCCGCTATGCCCACTGATATCTCAATGGCTGACTCCCCCGACAGCAATACCGTATGCTTCAGCCGGTTCGATATATACTTGACGCAGTTTTCGTAAGTCTTGCCAACGTCAAGGGAAGGACAATATCGGCTATGGCGCATATTCTTCTCGGCGTGACCGGCAGCATCGCCGCATTCAAGGCCTGCCATCTCGCCTCCGACTGGAGCAAGCAGGGGCATGAGGTTCGCGTGGTGATGACCGCAGCCGCACAGGAGTTCGTCACTCCGCTGACGTTCAGCTCGCTTACGCACACGCAAACACGCACATCCATGTTCGCCGCACAACGCAACGATTGTGATGTTGCCTACACTCCTTCCAATCCGTTGCATATCAATCATGTGGATGATGCGAAATGGGCGGACATGCTTGTCATCGCCCCCGCAAGCGCGGATATCATCGCAAAAATCGCATGCGGTATCGCCGACGACCAACTGACGAGCACCGTGCTTGCCTATAGCGAGGGGCCGAAAATCCTATGCCCTGCCATGAATGTGCGCATGTATGAGAATGCTGTGACGCAGCGCAATCTCAATATCTGCCGTGAACTCGGGTGGACCATTGTGGAACCGGGTTCCGGCATGCTCGCCTGCCAGGATGTCGGCAAAGGGCGCATGGAGGAGCCTGCCGCGATCGAAGCGGCCGTGGCCGATTTGCTGCGTGCGAACCAACCTGCTGAAACGTTGCCATTACGCGGATTACATGTGCTCATTACCGCCGGCCCCACGCAGGAACCGCTCGACCCCGTACGCTACCTCACCAACCATTCCACCGGAAAAATGGGCTATGCGATCGCCGAACAGGCACGCGATATGGGTGCGGATGTGACGCTCGTGTCGGGCCCTGTGTCATTGAGCGCACCACATGGCGTTGATGTGATTCACGTCACCACCGCGCGGAACATGTTCGACGCAGTACGGGAACGGTTCGCGCAAGCCGATCTGACGATTATGGCGGCCGCAGTCGGCGATTTCCGACCCGTCGAGCAGGCTCAGGAGAAAATCAAGAAGAACGGGCGCGTCAATATCGACCTGCATCTCACATCGAATCCCGATATTCTCGCGTGGGCGGGCGAGCATAAAACAGCTGACCAGACCTTGTGCGGTTTCGCCATGGAAACGCAGGATTTGGAAGCGAATGCGGCGAAAAAACTCGCGTCGAAGCATTGTTCAATGCTGGTGGCCAACAATCTCAATACCCCCGGTGCCGGTTTCGCGGTGGACACGAATGTGGTGACGGTATTGAAGACCGGCGCAACCCCTGATGAGCCAATCATCGAACATTGGAACAAGATGGGCAAGCAGGAATTGGCGGAACGCATACTCACCGAATTGTCGGCATTGCGCAACACCGACAACACAATTCCGCCCAAATCGTGAATATCCGTAAATATCAACCACAATCGCAAGCAATAGCGTCAATACCGTAATCGTAAGGAGAATTCGATATGCTTCTGGTCGCAGTCGACATCGGCAACACCAATGTGGTAATCGGCTTCCTCGATGACGGACACATCGCCGGCACATACCGCATCACCACGAAATCGAACCACACGTCAGACGAATATGGCCTGATGATCACGCAATTCCTGCAGTTGAGTGGCTACACACCGGGCGATGTGGACGATGTGATCATCTCATCGGTGGTGCCGAAGGTCATGCATTCGTTCCGCGCCAGCATTGTGAAATTCCTCAATATCGATCCGATGATCATTGGACCGGGCGTCAAAACCGGCATTAACATTCGTATGGACAATCCGCAGAACATGGGTGCCGACTGCATCGCCGACTGTGCTGGAGCCTACTACGAGTATGGCGGTCCGATTCTGGTGGCGGATTTCGGCACGGCCACCACATTCAATTACGTAACAGCCGACGCTTCAGTGATTTGCGGACTGATCACCACCGGCATTCGCACGGGAGCGACCGCCTTGTGGGAGGCCACGGCCCAGTTGCCGGAAGTGGAAATCACCCGCCCCGCATCAATTCTGGCGAAAAGCACCAAACCAGCCATGCAGGCCGGCTTGTACTACAACTTCCTCGGAGGCATCGAACGTACAATCACACAATTCCATCGCGAAATCGACGAAGAATTCCGCGTGGTTGCGACGGGTGGTTTAAGCCGAGTATTCGCCGATGATACCGATATGATCGATATTTACGATCCGGATCTGATTTTCAAAGGCATGCTGCATATTTACGAGCGTAACGTACGATAGAAAATCTTATATTTAGATATATGTAATCTCATTACATAATAATGTATGGCTGTCTTGCTTTCAATCGAACACAAGACAGCCATCATTATTTTTGTATTTTTGCAAATAATTAATATTTATTGAATAGTAAAGCCCTGATTGGTTCCATATTCCTTCAGATCCTTCTGCCAAAGCGCGATGCCGCTTTTCAATGTAAGTCGATCTGCGGAATCGGTTTCCTTCAACGCGTCACCGATGGCGGATTTGTCGGACACTTTGCCGCCGGCCGCGATGATGTTCAACCGGTCCTGCTCCTTGCACAAGAGACTCGACCATTTGTAGGCTTTGCCCACGGTGGAGCGGAAGTCACTTCGCGCATACACTTCGAATGGCAGATACTGGTAGCCGGTCGAAACGTTTTCCGCAGCTTCGGAAAGCACGCGATTATATTCCTGACCGCCGAAATACGGTATTTCAATGCCACGCTCGTCGGTCACGGTGGTTTTGTGCAGGAATTCCGGATCAGACAACGTGTTGTTGTCGGCGGGGAATGCGCCGCCATCCACGCGGGCTTTGATGCCTTCCGCTTTATGGCATGCGTATTCAATGAAACGATATGACGCTTCGGGTTTGCGAGAGCGTTGTAGCACGGCCAGCGCGGATCCGCCGTTTTCCGACGTGGTGGCGCTGCCATCTGGTGTCGGCATCTGTGCCACACGCCATAATCCCGCAGTTCCAGGAAGGTTCGACATAAGTAGCGACGGCAACCATGCGCCGGAGAACATGGAGGCGATCTTCCCCTCTCCTACGGCTTCCTTCCATCCATCGGACCATGCGGTCAGACTCGTGTCCACCAATCCTTCGTTGATCATTTTCTGCCAGAATTCGGTGAAGGTTCTCGTACCCTCATCGCCGGTGAGGTTGATGGTCACGTTTTTGCCGTCGTTGGAGGTGGAGAAGGGGCGTCCTCCGGCAAGCCAGATCATCGTGTCGTAGAAGCTGGCGTCTCCAGAATCGGCCGCGATGTACACGCCGATCTCCTTGAGCTTTTTGGCAGCCTCGTAATAGTCGTCCCACGTGCGAATTTTGGACGCGTCAACGCCGACCTGGTCGAACACGCTTTTGTTGTAGAAGAACGCCATTGGGCCGGAATCCATGGGCAGGCCGTACACGCGGCCGTTCAGCTGCACCGAAGCCCATGTGCCGGGCGTGTAGAAATCGCCGTAGTCTTTCGTGCGCCCGGTGATTGCCATCAGCTGGCTGCTTACCGCGTACTGGCGCAATGCATAGTATTCCAATTGCACCACGTCGGGAATGCCGTAGCCGTCTTGAATGGCGTTGTTGAGATTGTCATAGCCGCTTGTGTTCTTCCAAATAACGTGGATGTCGGGATTTTCCTTTTCGAAACCGGCGATGACTTGCTTCATGCTCGGCTCCCACGACCACACGGTGATTTCGGTGCGGGAATCGACGTTGGCTCCGCAAGCGGCCGCGCTGACTGCCATAATGGCCGCACAGCAGATGGCGATGATTCGTTTCACCAGTTTCAAGCCGATTCCTCCCATTTGGTGTTCCCACACGAGAACGTGCGTACAGGCATACGCATTTGAGTGTACGTCAGTCACCCGAAAGCCAGCGTACAATCCTCCAATCTCTTCGATTCAGCTACGCAATCCACTGATAGCTCAAAAAAGCGTCCGCCGATTGACAATCCCTCAATCCACAGACGCTCATATTTACCGATTCCACTATGGAATCATGCAGCTACTTCACGGTGTAGCCCTGCTGAGATGCATAATCCTTGATATTCTTTTCCCAAGCCTGAACACCTTCAGCAAGGGTGACAGACTTGTCGGTATATGCACCACCGGCATCATCGCTATATACGCCACGCGCATAAACCTCGAACGGCAGGAACTTGTAGCCAGTCGAAACATTGGCCGCAGCCTTGGCGAGCTCCTCATTGAACTTCTGACCACCGAAGTATTCGTGCGCATTGCCATCGGAATCAGTCAGAGAGGTCATGTTCAGGAAGTCATCAGAAGCGAGAGTGTCGTTATCGGCAGGGAATGCGCCGCCATCGACGCGAGTCTTGATGCCTTCGGCATTGTGGCACGCATATTCAGCGAACTTGTATGCAGCTTCGGCCTTGGCCTTGTCATCCGTCTTGACCATCGCAAGCGAAGAACCACCGTTCTCGGAATTGGTTTCAGATCCATCCGGAGTCGGCATCTGAGCAACACGCCACTTCCCCTCACCGTCAGGAGCACCGGAAAGCAAGTTGTACGGCATCCAAGCACCGGTCAGCAGCGAAGCGATAGAGCCGTCATTCAAACTCTTGTTCCAATCATCACTCCAGCCTGCGGTCTTGGTATCAATAAGATCATCAGCAATCATCTTCTGCCAGAAATCAACAAAAGTCTTGACCTTGGAATCATTGCTGAGGTTGATGGTGACGGACTGTCCATCGGAACCAGTGGAGAACGGCGTCGCACCCGCCAGCCATGTCATGGAATCGAAGAAGCCAGCATCACCAGAATCGGACGTAATGTAGGACCCTGTTGCGCGAACCTTCTTGGCAGCATCGTAGAACTCATCCCACGTCCTCACCCGAGTCGGATCGACCCCGGCCTTATCAAACACATCCTTGTTATAGAACCATGCCATCGGTCCGGAATCCATCGGCAGTGCATACACACCGCCATTAAGTTTCACAGAAGCCCACGTGCCCGGCGTATAGAAATCCGAGAACTTGTCCGCACCAAACTGACTCAGGTCTTCAATCTCTCCACGAACCTGATATTCGGGAAGTGCATAATACTCAATCTGCACCAAATCTGGCGCACCTTTACCTGCAGAAAGCGCATTGTTCAAAGCCGTGTATTCGGTGCTGTTCGTGCCGGCATTGGTCACCTTAACAGTGATGTCCGGATTGGCCTTTTCAAAATCCTTCACGGTACGCGGCAAAGTGGAATCCCAAGACCATACCGTAATTTCAGTCTTACCACCCTCTGTCACCCCCGAAGAACTCGAATTCGAGGAACTCCCGCAGGCTGCGACACTAGTCAGCATCGCAGCAGCAGCAACCAGAGCGATTGTTTTCTTGGATGCAGTGAACTTCATCGTTCTTCCTTCCTTTAAATATGGCCGACCTCCTACATCGACCAACATTATCGGCTATGAATCATTCATTGACCCTTCCGACAATCATGAGGATAACACAAAAGCTATGTTTACGCAAACAAATAGGCAAATCGTTGATTTTCCAATATTTCTTTAGTTACCTAGCATATTTTGTTTAGCTACGCAAACACGATATGATTGCATACTAGACGATGCATATCCGTCGAAGCTCGCGCAACGCAGACATTTCATCAGACCACTCATCGAAAGGAACGGCATGACTTCCGGAACCAGCACAATCACAGTGCAAAAAAACAGCGCAATTGCTGATATACCACCCCGCATTTTCGGATCATTTGTAGAACATCTTGGACGTTGTGTCTACGGAGGCATTTATGAGCCAAGTCACCCCACAGCCGACGAAAACGGATTCCGCCAAGACGTCATCAATCTAGTCAAAGAACTTGGTGTGACCTGCGTGCGTTACCCCGGCGGCAATTTCGTCTCTGCCTACAATTGGGAGGATGGCACAGGGCCACGGGGGCAACGCCCAATACGACGAGATCTCGCATGGCACAGCACCGAAACCAATGAAGTCGGTATCGACGATTTCTACCGATGGAGCAAGAAGACCGGTACCGAAATCATGCTTGCCGTCAATATGGGCACCCGAGGATTGAAGGCCGCACTGGAAGAGTTGGAATACGTCAACGGAGCGCCCGGCACCGAGCTTGCCGATCGCCGCGTACGTAACGGAATCACCGAACCAATGGCCATCAAAATGTGGTGCATCGGCAATGAAATGGATGGCCCTTGGCAGGTGGGACATATGAGCCCTGACGAGTATGCCGCAGCCGTGGACCGAGTCGCACACGCCATGAAACTCGCGGAATCAGGCTTGGAACTCGTGGCCTGCGGCTCCTCCAGCGCCCATATGCCAACGTTTGGATCCTGGGAACGCAGCGTGCTTACCAAAGCGTACGACAATCTCGATTTCGTCTCCTGCCATGCCTACTACTACGAACGTGGAGCAAAATCGTTGCAAGATTATCTGGCAAGTTCACAAGACATGCAAACGTTCATCTCCACCGTGGCGGCATGTGCAGACGAAGCCAAAAATGCCCACACAGGCGATCATGATATAGCACTGTCATTTGATGAGTGGGGCGTCTGGTATTCCGACGTCTGGAATCAGCAGGAAGCTGAATGGAAAGCCCAATCAGGCAAGGATCTTCATCATGAGTCATGGCCGAAAGCACCGCGTCTGCTCGAAGATATCTACAATGCAGCCGATGCAGTGGTAGAAGGGTCGCTGATGATCACTCTGCTTAAGCACTGCGACCGAGTGCGTTCTGCCTCGCGCGCGCAGTTGGTCAATGTAATTGCGCCAATCATGGCCGAAAAGAACGGTCCCGCATGGCGTCAAACTGTCTTCTATCCGTTTGCCGAAGCCGCACAACACGCCCATGGCATTGCCTACAGTCCAGTCATCGACTCTCCCAACGTAGAGACTGAATCTTTCGGCTTGGTCAATGCCCTTGATTCAGTAATCACTTGGGACGAAACGAATCATTCCGGTCTTCTGCTTATGGTGAATCGCGACGCATCCGACGCACATAAGGTTACAGCTTCTCTGTCTCAACTGCCGTATTTCGACATATCCGACTTCCATATAGACAAGGCCATTATTCTGCATGACGACAATCCATATCAGCGTAATTCCGCAGACGACCCAACCGCAGTGACACCCCAAGAGCTTCATGCAACAATCGACAATGGATCAGTTCACTGCACTTTGCCAGCAATCAGTTGGGCTGCAGTGGAATTCCACGCCTAGTTTTTATTCGAATATAAATTAAATGGGTGTCGGCAGATTGACAATCATCAACCTGCCGACACCCATAATGTTGCGATTATTTGCTTGCTGTCCGCTTACTGCTTAGTGACGATCACGCCGTTTGGTTTGATCGAAATGGTTTCGCCACTCACTTCAGCGAACGAGGAGACCACGACTTCGCCTTCCACCGGAACCCGGACCGTCTCATGCGTGCGGTTGAACGAGAACACGAACCTCGAACCGTCCGCGCCCTCACGTTCGACGCGCAGCACTCGGCCGTCGTTTCCGCCCGCTTCGGCCATGCCGAGCGAATCAAGGATTTCCGGCAGGCTCAACGCGATGCCGTCCCGCCCGAGGCGCGCGCCCACGTACACGCTACGGCCTTCGCCGAATGTGTACGCGACGATCGCCGGAGCGCCGTCCATGCCGGTCCACGGATCGTCCTTGAACGTTTCCAGCACGGTGGCCGTCCCGTCGACCGAACCGATCACGTCGGCGATATCGTGCGCGACCGCGCCGTTCGACAGACCGAGACAATCCGAGATCGGAAGAGCACACGTCTGAATCCAGTCACAGTCAACAATCTCGTATGCCGTCTTCTGCTTGAAAAAAAAAAAA
>OJSE01003720.1_pt1 | contig 13200 bp, 9 predicted proteins | sample 1599351 | NCBI WGS metagenome assembly OJSE01 (sample SAMN04168656, study PRJEB22393) | human gut metagenome | biome: human gut microbiome; feature: stool | host: Homo sapiens | collected 2014-03-17 | reverse complement strand
CCCAGGGCGAGCCGATGGCCGCGCTCGGCCGCATCGCCGACGGCAACCACCGCGATATCCACATCAACGAGTTCGACACGGTGATTCTCGCCAGCTCCCTGATTCCGGGCAACGAGCACGGCGTCTACAAGGTGATCAACAAGCTCGTGCAGCTCGGCGCCAAGGTCGTCAACCGCGACAACGCCGCCGTGCACGTGTCCGGCCACTGCAACGAGGGCGAGCTGCTGTACATGTACAACATCGTCAAGCCCAAGTGCGCCATGCCGATCCACGGCGAAAACCGCCATCTGGTGGCCAACGGCCTGATCGCCGTCAAGACCGGCGTGGACCCGCAGAACGTGGTTTTGGCCGAAGACGGCGATGTGGTCGACCTGTACCACGGCAGGGCCGCGGTCGTCGGCTCCGTGCCGTGTGGTTACGTGTACGTCGATGGCGATTCCGTCGGCGAGCTGACCGATGACGAGCTGGAAAAGCGCCGCATTCTCGGCACCGAGGGCTTCGTCTCCGCGTTCGTGGTGGTCGACACCGACAATCACGAGGTCGTCACCGGCCCGAAGATCTACCTGAATGCCGTGGCCGAGGACGAAAGCGAGTTCGACAAGGTTCGTCACCAGATCGTCGAACAGCTCAACGACCAGATGATGCAGGGCACGCGCGACACCTACAAGCTGCAGCAGACCATGCGCCGCACGCTCGGCAGCTGGGTTGCGCGCCAGCTGCACCGCAAGCCGATGATCGTGCCCGTCGTGGCCGACATCGCCCAGGACGTCGAAACCGTAGAAACCAAGTAGTCCGGATTATCCAGGGACGACCGTAAGGAGTAATTGAAGTCATGCCCGGTTCTAATCTCACTCGTATTGAAGCCGAAGAACGTAAGGCCGTTATCGAAGCGCCGATTCACTATCACGTCGACCTTGACCTGACGGTCGGCGCGAAGAACTTCGGTTCCAAGTCGTTCATCTGCTTCAACGCGAAGCCTGGTTCGTCGACCTTTCTCGACCTGATCGCCGACGAAGTGACCTCCATCGACCTCAACGGCAAGTCCCTGGACCCGGCCGTGGCCTTCCAAGACAACCGCATCGAACTGATCGACCTCAAGGAGAAGAACGAGGTCACCGTCGAAGCCAGGTGCCGTTACTCCAACACTGGCGAGGGCCTGCACCGCTCGGTCGACCCGTCCGATGGCAACATCTACCTGTACTCCCAGTTCGAGGTGCCGGACGCTCGCCGCGTCTACGCCGTGTTCGACCAGCCTGACCTGAAGGCCACCTTCGACTTCAAGGTGCTCGCTCCCGCCAGCTGGATCGTCACCTCCAACATGCCGGTTGCCACCATCGAGGACGATCCGCGCGAAACCCTCGACGGCACCCTCGGCGACAAGCCGAACGAAAGCACCCGTCTGTGGGACTTCGAGCCGACCCCGGTGATGAGCTCCTACCTGACCGCCATCTGCGCCGGCCCGTACGCCGAATGGCACACCGAATACCTGAACGAAGACGGTCGTACCGTGCCGATGGCCCAATACTGCCGCCAGTCGTTGGCCAAGGCCTTCGCGAAGGACGTCGACTACCTGTTCGACATCACCAAGAAGGGCTTCGCGTTCTACGCCAAGACCTGGGGCGTGCCCTACCCGTACGCCAAGTTCGACCAGATCTACGTGCCCGAATACAACGCGGGCGCCATGGAGAACATCGGCATGGTCACCATCCGCGACTCCTACGTGTTCGAATCCAAGGTGACCGACGCGCTGGCCGAGCGCCGTGTGGTGACCGTGCTGCACGAGCTTGCGCACATGTGGTTCGGCGACTATGTGACCATGAAGTGGTGGAACGACCTGTGGCTCAACGAGTCCTTCGCCGAATTCACTTCCACGCTGGCCACCGCCGAAGCCACCGAATGGCATGACGCCTGGGCCACTTTCTGCTCCGGCGAGAAGAGCTGGGCGCTGCGCCAGGATCAGCTGCCCACCACGCACCCGATCGTCGCCCCGATCAACGACCTCAACGACACCTACGTCAACTTCGACGGCATCACCTACGCCAAGGGCGCCTCCGTGCTGAAGCAGCTGGCATTCTACGTGGGCCGCACGCAGTTCTTCGAAGGTATCCACAACTACCTGAACCGTCACGCCTACTCCAACGCCACCCTGGCCGACTTGCTGAGCGAACTGGAGAAGACCTCCGGCCGCGATCTCAAGTCCTGGAGCGCCAAGTGGCTGGAGGAATCCGGCATCAACACGATCGCCACCGACCTGACCGTAAACGCGGACGGCACCATCGCCGAACTGAAGCTCACCCAGAGCGCGCCGGCCGAACACCCGGTGCTGCGCCCGCATCGCCTGGCCATCGGCTTTTACAACGAAGACGCCGCAACCGGCAAGATCGTGCGCACCGAGCAGTTCGAACTCGATGTAGATGGCGAAACCACCATCGTCGAGGCCGCAGCCGGCAAGCCGCGCCCGGCATTCGTGCTGGTCAACGACGATGACCTGACCTACACCAAGATTCGTTTCGACGCCGAATCCCAGGCATTCGCCGAAGCCAACCTGCATCGTTTCGATGATGCCCTGGCCCGCGCCGTGACCTGGCTCGCCTTCTGGGATATGACCCGTGACGGCGAATTCCCGGCCGAACGCTTCGTGGACATGACCCTGCGTCTTCTGGCCACGGAAACCGAATCCACCACCTTCCGTTACGCGCTGGCCTGCATGAGCACCACCGCCCACCACTACGTGGCGCCCGCCCGCCGCGACGATGTGCTGCGCCACGTGGCCGCCGAACTGTGGACTCTGGCCAACGCCGCCGAAGCCGGCTCGGACACCCAGTTCCAGCTCGTCACCGCCTACTTGGGCTACGGCGAGGAGGGCGACGCCGCATTCGCCGCCAACGCACACGGTCTGCTGGACGGCACCGTGCGTCTTGAAGGCCTCGAAATCGACAACAACTTCACGTGGACCATCGTCCAAGCGCTCACCTCCGTCAACGAGATGACCAACGACGACGTGGACGCGCAGCTCGCCAAGAAGGAGACCACGGAAAACCGCGAGTTCGCCTACGGCGCCCGCGCCTCCATGGCCACCGCTGAGGCCAAGGAATGGGCTTGGGATCAGGCGCTCCACAACGACGAGCTGACCAACTCCCAGCTCGAGGCCGTGGCCCGTGGCTTCTCCGCCACCCCGCGCTCCGATCTGGCCGAGCCGTTCGCCGCCAAGTACTTCGAGACTGTGGACTGGGTCTGGGCCAACAAGACCTACCACATGGCCGACGCCCTGCTCAACGGCCTGTACCCGGGCTACGCCGATCCCGCCACGCTGGTCAAGCTCGGTGACGCCTGGCTGGACGAGCACATTGCCGCCGACAATGCCCTGAAGCGTCTGATCGTCGAAAACGTGGCATCCTCCCACCGCACCCTCAAGGTTCGCGAATACAACGAAGCGCTCTGATTTCCTTCTGGCTCCCCTCGGGCGCGAGGGGAGCTGTCGCCTCAGGCGACTGAGGGGAGTCGCTTCCGCGAGAAGCTACGTCCACATTCCAACATAAAACCCGCAACCAATCCTCAACAGCGTATTCTCGCTCAAGGCCGGCAATATGCCGGTCGATGAGCGACAAGGATACGGGGAATGATTGCGGGCTTTTCCATAACTTCATTACTACTGATTCTGTTGGCCGGAATCGGCGCAGGATTCGTGGGCTATGCGGTAGGCGCATCGTCACTGGTCTCATACCCGGCCCTGCTCGCGTTCGGCATTCCGCCTGTATTGGCAAACGCTTCTAACACCGTTGGCGTGGTCGGCACGGGCATCGGTGGCGTGATGGGTGCGCGCAAAGAACTCAAAGGCCAAGCGGTACGCTCCATTACGTATGTGGTCATCGGCGCATTCGGCGGGGTGGCCGGTGCGTTTCTGTTGCTCAAACTCGACCCGAGTGTCTTTGAATTTGCCGCACCAGTGCTGATTTTGCTGAGCTCGCTGATCATCGCCATCAATCCGCGCGGCCGTATGCAGGCCAAGCAAGCCGCCGCGGATGCCACCGCGCAACTCAAGCACATCGAAGCCACTGAGGCCACTGATGCCGCCAAGCGTGCAACCACCCCTACCGCACCTCACCGCCCGCCGGAACAACTCGTGCAGCCCATGAGTCAGGATTCCTGGTGGGTATGGCTGGGCGTAGCGGCGGTCGCCATCTACTCCGGCTACTTCGGCGCGGGCGCCGGCACCTTGGCTCTCGCCGTGCTTGATGCCGCCAAAATCGGCCCATTCCACAAGATCAATGCATTGAAAACCCTGATCGGCACAGGCGCGAACATCAGCGCCTCAGTGGTATTCATCATCCAAGGCGCGGTCGATTGGCCGGCCGCCATCATGCTGTGCATCGGATGCTTCATCGGCGGGTACATCGCCCCGTCCATCACCCGCAAGATTCCCGCAAACATCATGCGCGCCGCCGCCGTAATCGCCGGCATCATTCTCACCATCGATCTGGGGCTCAAAACCTATTGATTCGTGCCTTACACTGATGCAGTGAAGCATACAGCATGGCCGTCAACCGCAGCGTGGCCGCAGACCCCGATAAGGTGGCCAATGTCTGGCATTTGGCGACTGCGGAACCTGAGCGCCTAGAAACCAGCGCGGCAGGCGAAGCGGTGAACGACTTCCTCGATTCGCCAGACACGTCGCAGATTCACGGCATTGCGTGCCATGCTGATTGGCGGTTCGCGGCGCGAGCAGGTGCTGTTCGCCGGCGTTATGAAGGAGCTACTTGCGCCCATCAACAATCCGCGATATGTCATCATCGGTAAGGAATGGGGCGTGCGCGCTTACGGCGTGAGCTTCCCATGCCCGTCCGTATTTGCCCGCCGCCAGCAGGATGCCGAGATACTGAGCCGGCAGTTGGACCGCTGCCTGACGCATTGCACCATGGTATACACCCGCACTGAGGAAGGTCGGCATACGCTACTTCGCTGCCAAACGCGTTCTTTCCTCAACCGCGACGAGCAACTGCCGCACATACTGACCACAACATCGGAGTAATAGATCGTTGCATTCATGGCCGAGACCACCCCGGTAGAGGAGATGCCGTTGGGCATGTTCATCGCATGGCTCAGCGTGTTCCTCGCCGTCGTTCTGTTTGGTGTTGCTTTGCCGGTTATCGATGTACGCTGGGTAGTTCCGTTCGTCGTATTTGCCGCTGTATTGTTTACAGGCGCGTTTGCCGGCCCGTTCTTACTAGTGCGATGGCTTCGCTCCCGTGCCGGAGTGCATCGGTCCGCCCGGCATGCCCGCTAACGAATGTATCTCATCATTCATCCGCCGAACAAGATGAATATGCGGGTTTGTGGGTGATGCCATTGCGGCTGTTGAATGCTGATTTCCGGTTCTGGAGCAGATTCCGTGGCGGTTTTTTGCCGAGTCGGGTCCTAGGGTGGAGCACAACGACTACGATGGTGCGGGTAACGCGATACAAGGAGTGGAACTTCATATGCCGAAGATGTTTGGAACCGATGGTGTTCGAGGACTGGCCAATAGGGATTTGACCGCACGTCTGGCGTTGGATTTGGGCGATGCCGCCGTGCGTGTGCTCGGCGACGCCGGCACCCAAGACGATCAGCCTGAGGGACGCCGCCGCGCGCTCGTGGGCCGTGACACCCGTGTGTCCGGTGATTTTCTGGCTTCCGCCCTGTCCGCGGGCATGGCCGCCGGCGGCTTCGACGTGATCGATGCCGGCATCATCCCCACTCCTGGCGTGGCCTACCTGACCTCCGTGCTCAACGTCGAAATGGGTGCCGTGATCTCCGCCTCCCACAACCCGATGCCCGACAACGGCATCAAGTTCTTCGCACGCGGCGGCTTCAAGCTGCCCGACCAGAAGGAAGACGACATCGAGGCCGTGCTCGGCCAGGACTGGGACCGCCCGACCGGTGCCGGCGTGGGCCGCGTGAGCCACGACCAGACCACCGCCACCAACCTGTACATCGATCATCTGGTGGCCACCATCGCTCCGCTGAACGATGACAAAACCCAGCCCAAGCCGCTCAAGGGCCTGAAGATCGTGGCCGACTGCGCCAATGGCGCCACTTCCGTGGTGGCTCCCGAAGCCCTGCGCCGTGCCGGTGCGGATGTAATCGTGATCAACGCCTCGCCGGACGGCTACAACATCAACAAGAACGCCGGTTCCACCCACCCCGAGCAGCTGCAGGCCATGGTCAAGGCCACCGATGCCGTGATGGGCGTGGCCTTCGACGGCGACGCCGACCGTTGCCTCGCCGTGGACGAAGACGGCAACATGATCAACGGCGACCAGATCATGGGCATTCTGGCCCGTGCTAAGCAGCGCGAAGGCAAGCTCAACCACGACACCCTCGTGGTCACCGTGATGAGCAACCTCGGTCTGAAGCTCGCCCTGAAAGACATGGGCATCAAGACCGTGGAAACCGCCGTGGGCGATCGTTACGTGCTTGAGGAAATGCTCAAGGGCGATTACTCGCTTGGCGGCGAGCAGTCCGGCCACGTGATCAACCGCGAATTCGCCACCACCGGCGATGGCACCCTGACCGCACTGACCCTGTGCAACGAGGTCGTCAAGTCCGGCAAGAGCCTGAAGGAGCTCGCCGCCGACTTCCCGCAGCTGCCGCAGACCCTCATCAACGTGCCGAACGTGGACAAGAAGGCCGCCTCCACCAACAAGCGCATCCAGGATGCCGTGGCCCGCGAGGAGGAACTGCTGGGAGACACCGGCCGTGTGCTGCTGCGCCCCTCCGGCACCGAACCGCTCGTACGCGTGATGGCCGAGGCCGCCACCCAAGCCTACGCCGACGAAGTCTGCACCCGCCTCGCCAAGATCGTCGCCGAAGAACTCGCGCTGTAGCACCCTTCCCTAAGGAAAAGCAATGTTTGGAAAGAACGCCAAAGTCGACCTCGAACTCAACCGTGATGTCGAACAACTCATCAAAACCGGCGGCAAGGAGAAGCTCCTGCCCATCGTGCAGGCCGGCGAACCGGTGTTGCGCCAACGGACAGTGGCCTATAATGGCCAGCTTTCCAAGCGTACGCTCGCCAAACTCATCGATACGATGCACACCACCATGCTGGAGGCACCCGGCGTGGGGCTCGCCGCCACCCAGATCGGCTTGGGGCTCGCGCTCGCCGTGGTCGAAGACCACGTGCGCGACGACGAGGATGATCCGCGCGAAATCGCGGAATTCCCCTTCCACGTGATCATCAACCCGAGCTACAAACCCACCAGCGACAAAACCGCCTCGTTCTACGAGGGCTGCCTGAGCTTCGACGGATACCAAGCTGTGCGCAAGCGTTGGCTCGACATCACCGCCGAATGGGATGATGAAGACGGCAAACACCACAGCGAGCCGCTGCACGGCTGGCCCGCACGCATCTTCCAGCACGAAACCGATCATTTGAGCGGCGAGCTGTATATCGATCGCGCCGAAATCCGTTCGCTGACCACCAACGAGAACCTCGAGGACTACTGGTGCGAAGACCCGGTGCCCACCGAGGCCGCTGAAGAGCTCGGTTTCGCACTATGACCGACCGTGCATGGTTCGACGCCGCCAAGGGAGACATTCCCCAATGGGCGGCGTCCATGCCCAAGGACGCCGATGGCACCACCATCGACTGGGACTGGGTGCGTTCTCTGGACCTGGCGCATGGCGTCGGCACAATACCGGAATCCACCCCACAGTCCATCCACGACGCATTGAAGGTCGACTACGCCACACGCGAGCGTCTGGAATCGATCATCGCCCAATGCAACAGCGCATTCATGACCGATTTCGACCGGTTCATCGGCTCCTATCGTCTGCCTCGCGCGCTCGCCTACGCCAATCGTCGGCTCAACGACAACATCAACACGCTGTTGCATCTGGGCGAACAGCAACACCTATGGGCGGTCAGTCGCGAACGGCGGGGGAGGGCCACCATTGCCGTGCTCAAGCCGTACTCCGGCAGCGGCCCGTCGAACGATGACCAAGGCATGCTGGATCTGAGCGGCGAAACCGGTGGCGCATCTGCCGGAAACACTGCCGCCGAAAACAGCGATGTCAAGTTCCCCACAACAGTCGCCTTGGACGATATCCAAGATCGTACGGCGGCGATTCTTGACGCACGCGCCGAACGGCGTAAGGCCCAGCGCTTCCAGAAGCGTGCGGGCGATGCGGCGATGGCCCGCGCCAATCTCTCCGGCGCGACTTCGCCGGGTGGTGCCGCTCTGCCGGGTGGTGCCGCCTCGTCTGGCAACGCTACCGGCCACCATCCCAAGCCCGACTGGCGCGACGCCTATCTGCCCGGCCGCGACGTGGACGCGGTGATGGGCATCGACATCGAAACCACCGGCATCGATCCGGCGCGTGACTACATCATCGACGTCGGCTTCGAGTTCATGAACATGGCCAGTCCGCGCCCGGCCGGCGAACCTGAGACATACGCCTATGAGCAGGGCTATTACGCCGCCGGCGACGCCTACGGCCAGTCCCGTCTCGCTTTTGGCGTGCCGCCGGAAAACGCGGCGCTCGGCAACGCCCTCATCGCCAAACTCACCGGCATCGATGTACGCGGCCGCAGCAGCGAGGCCGGGTACCGACTCTTCGACGAATGGCCCCAAGCCCAGGCCGGCCTGCTCGCGCGGCTTACCCAGCAGCCGTACGTGGCGCATAACGCCACCTTCGAACATAGCTGGTTCATGCTGAACGTCGCCGGATACGCGGAAAGCTACCGTGCCGGGCGCATCACCATCATCGATACCCTGCCGATGAGCCGGCAGTGGGACCCCGGCGCGGTACCCACCAACGAGCATCCTTACGGAGACAACACGCTCGACGCCTACGCCAAACGTCAGGGCGCGCTTGATTCCGCCCACAACGAACGCCACTTGGGCCTTGAGGATTCGCACATCATGCTGGTGGCCATGAAACACCATCTGGCGGCGCTGAAAGCGCAAAGGAAAGGGCCGTGGGGGCCCGCCGGCAGGGCTGGCGTCGGCGGCAAGTCCTGCGGTCGTAAGCGGTGAGTACACTATTGGTCTCGTGAGTAACTATCAGGACGGCCGACAGCAGCGTGAGAACCGCCGCCGCACCATCGTGCGTGTGGTGTGTGTCGTCATAGCTGTGGCCATGTTCGGCTCCCTGATCATCCCGGCGATTTACGCGGGGCTTTGACGTTGCCTTCGCATATTCGTGCCCGCAGTTGAACACGTCTGATGCGAGGGATTTGTGAGGTCGCCCGGCCGGTTATCGGCAAGGCAGGCCCGGAACCTTCTGGCAGCATGGATTGCAGGCGGATGCGTGTGTGGCGCGGCAATGCCCGCCAACGCCAGAGGAATGTGCGAAGGCTGTCAACAAGGACGTGACTTCCCAAAGAATCTCAAAGAATCAACAGTAAGGTAAACCACGATGGCAGAATTTGACTTTACCCAGGCGATCGGCGAAGCCCGCGCCAAATACGAATCCATCGCCAAGGCGCTGGACGTCGACCGGCTCAAGGCCGATATCAAGGATCTCGAAACGCAGGCCGCGGCCCCGGGCCTGTGGGATGACCCGGAAAACGCCCAGAAGATCACCAGCCGGCTGTCCGCCGCGGAGTCGCAGCTGAAGCGTCTGAACTCCGCCTCCCAGCGCATCGACGATGTGGAAACGCTCGTCGAACTCGGCCACGAGGAGGGCGATCAGGACTCTCTGGACGAGGCGCAAAGCGAAATCGGCGAGATCCAGAAGGATCTCGACCAGATGGAGATTCAGACCCTGCTTGACGGCGAATATGACGAACGTTCCGCCGTGGTGACCATCCGCTCCGGTGCCGGCGGCGTCGACGCGGCCGACTTCGCGCAGATGCTGCTGCGCATGTACCTGCGCTACTGCGAGCGTAACGGCTTCAAGGCCAAGGTCATGGACACCTCCTACGCCGAAGAGGCGGGCATCAAGTCCGCCACCTTCCAGGTGGACGCCCCCTACGCTTACGGCCGACTGTCCGTGGAAGGCGGCACCCACCGTCTGGTGCGCATCTCCCCGTTCGACAACCAGGGTCGCCGCCAGACCAGCTTCGCCGCCGTGGAAGTGGTGCCGCTGGTCGAGGCCACCGATCACATCGACATTCCGGATACGGACATCCGCGTGGACACCTACTGCTCCTCCGGCCCCGGCGGCCAGGGCGTGAACACCACGTACTCGGCCGTGCGCATCACCCACCTTCCCACCGGCATCGTGGTGACCATGCAGGATGAGCGTTCGCAGATTCAGAACCGCGCCTCCGCCATGGCCGTGCTCCAGTCCCGACTGCTCGTGCTGCGCCACGAGGAGGAGGCCAAGAAGAAGAAGGAGCTCGCCGGCGATATCAAGGCCAGCTGGGGCGATCAGATGCGCTCCTACGTGCTGCACCCCTACCAGATGGTCAAGGATTTGCGCACCGGCTACGAAACCAGCCAGACCCAGGCCGTGTTCGACGGCGACATCAACGCGTTCATCGAGGCCGGCATCCGCTGGCGCCACGAACAGCGCCGCGCCGCCGAAACCGAGGAGTAAGCAGCATTATGGCGCTGATCTCACTGGACAATGTGTCCAAGATCTATCCCAAAGGCACCCGACCGGCGCTTGACGACATCAACCTCGATATCGAACGCGGTGATTTCGTGTTCCTTGTGGGTGCGTCCGGCTCCGGCAAGACCACGCTCTTGAGCCTGCTGTTGCGCGAGGAAGAGGCCACCAACGGCGAGATTCGCGTGGCCGGCAACGATCTGCGGCGCATCACCAACCGTCAAGTGCCGCAGTACCGCCGTTCGCTGGGCTTCGTGTTCCAGGATTACAAGCTGCTCAATAACAAAACCGTGTGGGAGAACGTGGCGTTCGCCCTTGAGGTGATCGGCACACGGCGGTCCACCATCAAATCGTTGGTGCCCAAGGTGCTGGATACCGTGGGGCTCACCGGCAAGGAAAAGAACTACCCGCATGAGCTCTCCGGTGGCGAGCAGCAGCGTGTGGCCATCGCCCGCGCCTACGTGAACCACCCGCAGATTCTGCTGGCCGACGAGCCCACCGGCAACCTCGACCCGACCACTTCGCTGGGCATCATGGAAGTGCTGGACGCCATCAACCGCACCGGCACCACCATCGTCATGGCCACGCATAACGAAGAGATCGTCAACTCGATGCGCAAGCGCGTGGTCGAACTGCACAACGGCAAGATCGTGCGTGACGAGGCTCATGGCTCCTATGATTCCGCCCTGTTCTTCCCGGATGCCGAAGTCGAAGCCAAGTCCGACGCCGCCCATCATGTGCTGGCGGCGGCGACCAAGGCCATCGAGGGCAGTGACGAGCCGTCCGAAGGCATCGCCCGTCTGGCCAACTCCGTGCATTCCGGCCGCACCGGCCGCTATGGCGAGACGTTCGCGCCGCTGGAAGACACGCTGACCTGGGGCAAGGGCATTCCGCTGGACGAGCAGGCCGCCGCCCTGGAAAGCACCCAGGCGTTCGACCCGTTCAAGGACGAGTCCGCCGCGACCGCCGCGACCGCCGTGGTTGCCGATACGTCCGTGTCATCCGCCGCCGAGCCGCCGGCCCCGCCGGAGCCGCCCGCACCGCCGGAACTGCCCTCCCCGCCGGAACTGCCCGCACCGCCGGAACCGCCGGAACCGCCCGAACCGCCGGCCAACGAGCAGTCCGCCGGCGAGCAGTCCGCCGCAGACCAAACATCCGACGATCAACCCGCTGAGGGCGCGAAGGAGTAAGGGGGATCATATGCGAGCACGATTCATTCTGTCCGAAACGTGGGCCAACCTCACCCGTAACCTGTCGATGCTGCTGTCGCTGACGCTGGTCACCTTCATCTCATTCCTGTTCATCGGCGCTTCGGTGCTTACTCAGGCGCAGATCACCAAAGCCAAGGGCGACTGGTACGACAAGGTCGAGGTCGTGGTGTGGCTATGCCCCGACGGCACCAGCCAATCCGCGAACTGCGCTTCCGGCAAATCGCCCTCAGCCAATGAGATCACGGCACTGCAGAAAACCATTCGCGACGAACTCAACGACGTGGTCTCCAACATTGACTACGTCAGCAAGCAGGACTTCTACGACAGCACATTCACCAAGCAGTACCCGAACGGTGAATTCCAAGGCCGTACGCTGACCGCGGACGATATGCAGGACTCTCTCTGGCTCAAGCTGAAGGATCCGACCAAATATCAGGTGGTCTCCGAAGTGCTCTCCGGCAAGGAGGGCGTGGAAGACGTCACCGACCAGCGCCAGATCTTCGACCCGGTGTTCGCCGTGCTCAACCGAGCCACGGCGGTTACGGCCGTGCTCGCCGGCGTGATGGTGGTGGTCGCCATCCTGCTGACCGGAACCACCATTCGCATGTCCGCCGCATCCAGACGAACCGAAACCGAAATCATGAGGTACGTGGGTGCCTCGAACTGGACGATTCGCCTGCCGTTCATTCTGGAGGGCACCATCGCCTCGCTGATCGGCTCGGTGCTCTCGTGCCTGATGCTTTCGGCTATCGTCAACGTGTTCGTCACCGGCTGGCTGGCGAAATCCGTTACATGGATTCCTTATGTGAATCAGCTCACGGTACTGGTGATATCGCCGTTCCTGGTTGTGGGCGCGATACTGCTGTCCATCATCGCTTCAACCATCTCGTTGCGGCGTTATTTGAGGGCGTAACGCGACCGGCTTACCCGCGAGAAATGTGATGACATCGTGTGCAAGCCTCTCAGGTTCGCATGTTATGGTATTGGCTTAAGTGAGCGAAAGGACTATTCACATATGACGAACGTACGTGTGATCAAGCCCGCACTGGCGGCACTGGTGGCCGCCGCAGCCTGTGCGGGAGGTCTGGCGTTCAGCTCGGCACAGCCTGCCCAGGCAGACACCTATTCCGACCTGATCAATGCGCAGAACCAGCACGCCGCGTCGGTACAGCGCGAGGCCGAACTCAAGCAGCAGCTGGCCGGTGCCAGCCAGGACCTGGCGAATAAGGTACTTGAGCTGGACGATCTGACCAACAACAAGATTGTCGCCGCGCAGGCCAAGGTCACACAGGCCAACGAGGATGCCGCCACTGCTCAGGACGAGGCCGATGCCGCATCCGGACGTCTTTCCGCCGCGCAGAAAGACAAGGAGACGCTCGAGGAGCAGATCAAGCAGACCGGCAAGGACTACGATGACGCGCACGCCGCCGTGGCCCAGCTGGCCCGTGACGAG
>OJSE01003711.1_pt1 | contig 13237 bp, 10 predicted proteins | sample 1599351 | NCBI WGS metagenome assembly OJSE01 (sample SAMN04168656, study PRJEB22393) | human gut metagenome | biome: human gut microbiome; feature: stool | host: Homo sapiens | collected 2014-03-17 | reverse complement strand
TCTCTGCCGTACCCTTGTCCCTATTATGACAGCCGCGTATTATTTCACACTCCCCTGTGACTAAAATTGTTTTATTCTCTAAACTCACCGCATTCATTTTTCCTTTTCTCCCGTGCAGTCATTTCATTTTAAGTCTCCGAATTCAGAAATCCAACAATATTTGTTGACGAAATTTGTATTCAATATTCATACGTATCGTTCAATTGATTTAATATGCCGCTTTATCCTGTCAGTAATAAATATATTTTATCAAATGACATTATTTCACATTTTAAGTCTCATATTATTTTATCACGTGTCTCGTCAACAATCAATAGTTTTCGCCTTGTCCTCATTATATTACTATCTGAAAAAAAATCGCATCAGCTTGAGCTTTCTTTACAAATTGTCTGATTTCTTATCGGTTCTGAACCATCAGCGGTTTCTCATTCCATAAGTTCCTGTGCTTCTCTTCTGACAAACTTATACTTTTCAGCAATCAAGCCGCTCGAATGCCCCTCTATCTCTCATTTTCCTCCAGCAAAAAAGACACCGCGCCCTGGCTTGCATCTTACAAGCAGGGTGCGGTGTCTTTATTTCTTCTATTTCCGTGATCTTTATTTCAGGTGCTTTTTCTTCTCATATTCCTGCAGAGCGGTCAAAGCTTCGCCGGACAGGGGGTAAAGAGCGATCATATTGAAAATGGTCATCAGGCCGATGCCCACATCGCCCAAATCCCATACGACCGTATAGGCTGCCACACCGCCCACCAGCATCATCGCCAGTGCCAGCAGCTTATAGGCGGTCTGCCAGCCCCAATGGTCGCCAAAGAGATAAGCCACGTTGCATCGTGCATAGAACAAAATCCCGATAAACGTTGAGAAGCTGAACAGTGCCAGCGTGACGGCAATGAACACCACTCCGAAGCCGCCCAGATGGTACTGCATCGCTGCCTGTAACAGATTCATGCCCTGCAGCCCAGCGGTCACGCTTTCCGGCGCCAGCAACATTACAAAAGCGGTACAGCTGCAGATCACGATGGTGTCAATCAGAACGCCCAGCGCCTGCACCAATCCCATCTTGACCGGGTCATCACACTCGGCAGCCGCCGCCGCGCAGGGAGCAGAACCGGAACCTGCTTCATTGGAAAAAAGGCCTCGCTTGACGCCATTCATAACCACGGCTCCAAAGCCGCCAGCGGCCGCCTGCCGCAGGCCAAATGCCTCCGAGAAAATACGGGCAAGCACGCCGGGCAGCTGCGGCAGATTGGTGAAAACAACATAGAGCGTCATGAGGAAATAGCAGCCCGCCATGATGGGAACAATCACATCCAGGCTCTTGACCGTTGCATCTTTCCGCAGGACGATGACTGCCGCCAGCGCGGTAAGCGCAAGGGTCGTCACCAGCGGCGGAATGGAAAACGCATTGGAAAACGCCTCGCTCACCGAGTTGCTGATAACCTGGCTGATGCCGCACCAGCAGATGAGCCCGGACACCGCAAACAACGATGCCACAACAGATTTTTTGAGCAGTTTCCCCCGCTTGCGCTCTGCCAGCTTGTGCAGATAAAACGCCGGGCCGCCGCGCCAGCCGCCATAAAGCGGATCGGGCTCTTTATATTTCTGCGCCAGCGTGGACTCCACAAAGGAAGTGGACGCCCCCAGCAGCGCCGTGACCCACATCCAGAACACGGCCCCTGCACCACCCATGGAAACCGCCGCCACCACGCCAACGAGGTTGCCCATACCCACCCGGGTAGCGGTGGAGACCACCAGCGTCTGGAGCGACGAAAGGCCGCCCTGCTTCCCCTGCTTTTTCTCGCAGACAGCGTCCAGCATATCCCGGAACAGCCGCATCGGAAGCAGCCGGGTGCGCAGTGTGAAATAGATGCCCGCCGTAAACAGCAGGATGACCATAAGGGAGAGGTTGAGCGTCACCCCGCCCAGCGGCAGAGTAAGCAGATCTCCCCACAAAAAATTGTAAACGCTCTCAATCAGAGTAACCAGCACCAAATTTTCCTCCTTTGGTTGTGTTATATCGAAACACAGCGATTTTATTATAATATATCTCTTCAGGTTTGTAAATTGATTTCCGTGAAGTTCAGGACACGAAAGTGTTTCATCTGCAAAACAGCGCCGCTGCATTTCTCAGGAAATTCTCCCAGAGCCGCAGCGGCGCTGTTTTTCTTATTTCCATCTCAGTCCACGATGTTTCCATCGGCGTGCTCGGCCAGCCATTTGCCGGATTGGCCGCTGCCGTCACCACCGCTGTAGGCCTGGCTGGTCAGTTCCTTGATGAGGGCGTTTTTCTTCTGCTTATAGGTTTTTTCCGCCTCATCCGCAATGTTCTCATCCCGGCCATTTTCTCGCAGGGTCTTCCGCATGGCAGCCATGATCTGCGCAAACTCCGCGTCACACTGGTTCTGGGCGGCCGTTAGCTCCCCGCTCTTGGAGAGGACCGCAGACACTTTCGTCACAAGGTTCCGCTCCTCCACCGGGTGAGACATATACTCGCTATAGGCCGACAGCATAATACTGTAAAGCCGCTTTTCACTGCGGGCCTGCAGCTGCTCGATCTGGCGGATATACTCCGCAATCTTCTGGTCACAGAGTTCCTCCGCAGTGGGGGCACTGCTGGCCGCTGTACTGGACGGGGCACTGGCGGCTTCGGACACGGCATGGGATTCCGCCGCACTGGATGGCACGGAGGACGCGGCGGCTTCCGAGGCCGAGGAAACCTCCGGGGCGGTGCTCTCCGCCGAGGCACTTTCTTCCGAAGCAGCCGCCTCGGATTCCGGCATCTCTTCCGGCACGGCCTCACTGGAAGCGCTGTTTTCCGCGTCGATCTCTTCCAGCTCTTCTTTTAACTTGCTGACAGCGGCCGCTTCTTCCCCGATGGCTTCCGGCAGGCCAGACGCTGCTTCCAGATCTTGCTCCGCGGAGGCCGCCTGAGTCTTATCCCCGGCCAGCACCAGCAGCTCATGATACGTCAGGCTGGGGCCGGATTCCTTTGCGCCCACAGCCACCAGACCCGCGGCCACCACAATTCCCATGGCCAACGCTGCCACAGCCTTTCCGGCCCGTTTGTTTCGCATCCGCTCCGCCCACTTTCTTTCCGGGTATTTTAACCGTAAAATTTAAAGTTTTGTGAATTTTCTTGTTCAAGAATATCTTAATTTTACCATGCACCCGGCGAAAAAACAAGAAACAAACCGTGAAATATGACAAAACGGTAAAAAAGAAAAAGCCCGGCGAAGCTCTTGACCTGCAAAACCACATAGCCCCGCCGGGCAGCACCCCGTTCCCACACACGGTGCCGCCCGCCGCAAGCCACACAGCGGTCAAGTTCTCTATGTACAGCAATCCCCAGACTGCCGCCAAGAGCCTCGTCAGACTTTCGGAAAGCAAAGGCCAGAGGCCCTGCACACACGCATCGCAGGGCCTTATGCATCAGCAGACGCCCCGGAAAAATCCGGCCGCAATCAAAGCGCCATTCCCGCTCAGGTCGCCTTTACTGCCTTTATCATAGCAGATTTGTGCCGCCAATGCACGGGAGTTGTCATATTCTGCATCTCAGGATGTCATATTCCGTTGGTCGGGAACGCGCAGGTAAAGCGGAACCAGTTGTCCCGGCAGCTGAGGGTGTACTCGGCGTTGTGCGCCTCCAGCACCGCACAGACATTGGCCAGCCCCATGCCGTGGCCAGGTTCACGCTTGGTGGAACGGGGCAGCTGCCCCTCCGGGATCTCCACATTCTGTCTGACCCGGTTGCGCACCGAGATCACCAGCTCTCCCTCCGTCTTCTTCATCCGGACATGCACCTCGGGCGGGGCCGCCTCTGCCGCCGCCTCAATGGCATTGTTGAGCAGGTTGGACACCACGATGACCAGATGCGTCCGATCCAGCGGGATGTCTTTCAGGTCTGAGAGGTCAAAGTACATCATGACCCCTTTCCGGGCTGCTTCCTCGTACTTTTTGCTGAGCAGAGCGTCCAGCAGGGGGTTGTGGGTGTTGAGGATGGCACTGTTCATCTGGATGGTCTTGCTGATGGAGGTCAGGTAGCCGCGGGCTCCGGCCACGTCGTTCTGCTGGAGCATCAGGCTCAGTGCTTCGAGATGGTTGGCAAACTCATGGGTCAGGCGACGCTGGGTGGTGTAGGATTCCATCAGGGCTTCCGCCCGCTCCTGCTCCAATGTGGCACGGTACTGAGAATCCTTTTTCTGCACCACCTGCTCGTTGAGCATCTGGACAAAGAGCAGGTGCACCAACACCGCCACCGTGAGCCCCACCGTAAACAGCACGCTGAACTGGGTGGCGTCGAACCGACCGCCCGAGACCATCAGCAGCATGTTGAGCACCACGACCACCCCCGGGAAGAACATGGCAACCACCAGCTGCAGCGGTTCCAGCGCCTGCTTCTGGCCCCAGTGCTTTGCCATCTGAGCCGTGATGCCACCCACGATGAGCATCGCCGCTGCCATGAGCAGAACGCCCAGCGGCTGCCGGATCACCTGCGCAGGCGGAACCGCTTCTAGATAGGTATAGAGATATATGACTGTATTTTCCGTCAGCAGGCAGACCACGCCGTTGACCATGCAGGCCATCAGCTTCTGGCGGATGGTCCCGCCAAAAAACGCCGATGTCACCAGCAGGTACAGCACGTTGAACGCAATGGAAGCGGCATTGAAAAAGCCGAAATCGATCCAGAGCGAAATTACCAGCATCCCGCACAATGCCAGCACCGTACAGGCAAAGGGATGTTTCCACTTGCCTTTGCCCAGCATCTCCCAGTGGATGAGGGCAAACACGCCCCACTGCACGATGCAGACCAGGTGCATCAGCAGCTTCATCTTCAACTCATAGCTCATCGCCAAACTGCCCTTTCCACTCCAGATAAGCGCCCCGGATGGCTGCATAGCCGTTCCGGCTGACGCCCAGTTCCACGCCGTTCTGGAGCATCACTTTGTAATTGCTGATCTGCCGGATATACCGCATGTTGACCACAAAGCTGCGCCCGACCCGCAAAAAACCGTCTTCCTGCAGGGAGGCGGGCAGGTCCGTCAGTTTGCCGTAGTAGGAGCAGAGCGGCTTGTGGAGCGTCTCACCATAGACATTGATCTTGCGCAGGTCGCTCTCCAGATAATAGATCTGATCCAGCGGCACCTCTGTCTCGCGCCGCCCCTGCCGGATGGGCAGCGTCCGGCACTCCCGGCTGTGCTCGGCAAGCACGGCGTCCAGGCAGCTGGGCAGCATCCGCTCCATATCCCGCTTGAGGAGATACCGGAACGCGCGGACCGTGTAGCCCTCAGGAGCAAACTCCAGATAGGCTGAAATGTACACCAGCACCAGCTCCGGGTTCTGCTGCTTGAGCCGCCGCCCCAGTGCAATGCCGGTCATGGTCTCCAGGTCCACGTCCAGCAGGGCCAGCTGGTACTGGGCCAAGTCTGACCGGGCCAGCACCTCCTCGCCCCGGGTGCAGACGGTGCACTGCACCGGGATGCCCCGCTGTTCCAGGTGCTGCCGGGCAAGTTGTTCCACCTGCCGGGCCACCGCGGGCTCGTCATCACAGATCAGAATATACATGGTCATTTTCCTCCTGTGGAAGCAAAAAGAGGCAGTCCTCCGGGAAGGAGGGCCGCCTCTTAGGGGTCAGTGGTCATTTACAGCGGCCCCGGCTGCCGGGTTACGCCAGGAATTTATCGTACAGGCCAAATGCAAAGATGAACAGCACGATGACCGGCAAACCGTAGGTCAGGTAGCCGCGCATCCAGTCGTGCACTTTGAGGCCATCGCCGGTGTTGACCTCTTTTTTGTAGTTCTCCCAGCCCCAGCCATAGCGGGAGGTGCAGAACAGCAGGTAGACCAGCGAACCCAGCGGCAGGAACAGGTTGCTGACGAGGAAATCCTCCAGATCCAGCACGGCGCCGCCGAAGATGGCAAAGCCATCCCAGGCCCAGAGGTTGTAGCCCAGCACGCAGGGCAATGAGAGGGCAATGATGAGGAACAGGTTGACCCAGCTGGACTTTTTGCGGTCCCAGTGCATCAGCTCCATATCGCAGCAGATGATGTTCTCAAACACGGCCAGCACCGTGGAGAGAGCGGCAAACGCCATGAACAGGAAGAACAGGCTGCCCCACAGCCGGCCCATGGCCATGTTGGCAAAAATGTTGGGCAGGGTGATAAAAATGAGGCTGGGGCCGGAGGTCTGGTCCACGCCATAAGTAAAGCAGGCCGGGAAAATGATGAGGCCGGCCGTAATGGCTACGAATGTATCCAGCACCACCACACGGACGGACTCGCCCAGCAGCGCGCGCTCTTTGCCAATGTAGCTGCCAAAGATGGCCATGGCACCCACGCCCAGGCTCAGGGTGAAGAACGCCTGGTTCATAGCACCCACCAGCGTGTTGACGACGCCCACCTCTTTCATGCGGGCAAAGTCCGGCACCAGATAGAACTTGAGGCCCTCAGCTGCCCCCGGCATGAACAGGCTGTTGACGGCCAGGATGACCATGATGGCCAGCAGAGCGATCATCATGACTTTGGTCACACGCTCCAAGCCGTTCTGCAGGCCACGGGCACAGACAAAGATGCCGAACACGACCACCACGACCATCCAGAACGCCATGATGCCGGGGCTTGCCAGCATCTCGGTAAAGGCACTTGCCACTTCATCCGCGGTCAGGCCGGAGAGCTTGCCCGCAGCCGTCATGTAGAAGTAATGCATCATCCAGCCGGCCACGGTGGTGTAGAACATCATCAGCAAGTAGCAGCCAATGAGGGTAAAGTAGCCGTGGATGTGCCATTTCTGGCCCGGCTTTTCCAGTGCCTGATAGGCGCGCACCGGACTCTTGTGGCTGGCGCGGCCCACTGCAAACTCCATGCTCATGATGGGCAGGCCCAAGATGACCAGGAACAGCAGATAGAACAGCACGAACGCGCCGCCGCCGCCCTGGCCGGCCATGTAGGGGAATTTCCATACGTTTCCGATGCCGATGGCACAGCCTGCGGAAAGCAGGATAAACCCAAGTCTTGATTTGAGTTTTTCTCGTTCCATGATTTTTCTCCTCTTTCTTCCACCGCCGCACCGATTTGTGCAGCCGGATTTTTGCCCTGCGGGTGTTTCCGTACACCCAGTGCGCATAATGTTACTATTATAGCACAATCCCCGCCGGATTACCGGGTTTTTCAATCGTCTTATTCTTCATCTTTAAAGAGTGTTTCTTGCATGGAATTCAACTGTTCAAAACTGTACAGACGGTTCAGCGCCTCCACCAGCTCCTTTTTGGAGAGGCGCGGCGGCAGGCCCAGCGCGTTGAGGAGCTTTGTTTTCCGCTCCGCGCTGCCTGCCGTGCCGGAAAGGCCCCAATCGTACAGGTCGGTATAGGTGATCTGCCGTCCCTCCGGGCGGGGGGCTACCGCATCGGCCTCCGTGCCCAGTGCTTCCCGCAGAATCTTGACCACAATGGCGTCGTCCACGCCCTCCACGCCCAGAAGCCCCTCTTTGCCGGGCTGGGGTTTCCGCTTCTCCTTGCCGTGGATGGCCGGGACATAAGCCTGCACCACATTCCGCGCCCCTACTAAATTGGTGATGTAGTTGCGGATGCGGAACCCTGCCGCGTCCGAGTCGGTGAGCAGAATGAGGCCGTTCTTCTTCGCCAGCGCCTTGAACAGCTGCTGGCGCTTTTTGTCCTTATAGATCGCAAACCCGTCCGTCAGCAGGATCATGGCGTCGGTCAAATGGGAAAGCCGGGCTGCATCGTATTTTCCCTCCACGATCAGCACCCGGCTGGTGTGTACAAAATTTGCTTCGTTCATCGGCTGCTCCCCGCCAGTGCCAGACGGCAGAGGGCCGTTTCCATCAGCACCCCGTCGTCCACAGGCTGGCTTTTCAAACTTTTATCCAGCTCCAGCAGCACCTGCATACAGGCTTCCAGCTGGGGCAGCGTGTAGTGGGCGGCTGTCTCCGCCGAGCGCTTGAGCCGGTAATCGCTCCCCCTGTACCCGAAATCCTTGAAGACCGTGCTGTAGTTTTTCCGCCGGACCGCCCCCAGCTTGACCCGGTACAGGTCCACATAGCTGCCGATCATGGCCGCTGTAATGGCAATGGGCTCCTGCTGCAGGCGGAGCAGTGTCTGCATTTTTTTGCAGGCACCCGTGGCGTTTTTGGCCGTGATCATCCGGATCATCTCAAACACGTCTGCTTCCAGGCTGACAGTGCCCATCTCGGCCACCATGGCCGTGGTAACGGTCTTGTAGCCGGAAACGGCGCAGAGCTTGTCCACCTCATTTTCCAGCAGAAACGGGTCCTCGCCGCAGCGCTCCAGCAAAGCACCGGCCGCGCCCTCGGGCAGGTTTGTTCCCTGCTCCTTGGCCCGCTCGATCATCATGATTTTCAGTTCATAGGGCTTGGGTTTGGCCAGCTCCTCGGTAAAGCCCTGCTTTTTGCACTGGTTGATGAGCTTTTGCGCCCGCTTGCCCAGCTTGAGCTTATTGCGTTCCAGGTCAAACACGGTGCCCAGCACCACCACGGCGTTTTCCAGACTGCCCAGCGTCTCGCAGAGCTCGTCCAGGTCTTTGTCGCTGTAAGCGCTTGGGTCGATCTCCGGCAGGACGACCACGCGCCGGGTGCCAAAAAACGAGATGGTACCCGCCGCCATGATGAGCTGCTCAATGCCCGGGGTCGCTCCGTCCAGCACGGTGGTCTCTTCGTCCTCCCCTGCTGCCAGCAGCTGGGACGCAGCCGCCACCGCCCGCCGCACCAGATACCGCTCGCTGGAATAAAAATAGTAGACCGCACAGCCCTGCTCTGCCAGCTGCCGGAGTTTTGTTTCGGTTGCCAAAAGGCTGGCCTCCTTTTTGTTTTGTCAAGTGCTATTTTATCATATTCCGCCCGCTTTGAAAAGCGCTCACGAAAGCCGCTCCCCGCCGCCGGGGCGGAGCGCCAGGCAGGAGGCGGTCTCTGTTTCCGCATCTTCCTCCATCCAGCGGTATGCACTGCTCAGTGTCAGGCAGTCTGTGTACCGCACCGCGTCCGGGCGGGCCGGGCTTGCCAGCAGCCAGTCAACCCGGACAGGCTTTGCCAACGGGACGCTCCCGCTCAGGGCAGCAAACTGCCGCCCCGCCGCCGTGATACGGACGATGCAGCCATTCTGTACTCGCAGCACTTCCAGCTCTGCCGGGCTGCTGTGGGCACGGCGGGTAGTATAGCGGGGCATCTCGTCTGCTGCCATCCGCTCTCTGGCTTCCAGCGTGCAGGGCGTCCGCGGGTTCATCCGCAGGTCTACCAGCATTTCCACTTCCCGCGCGCCCCGCCGGGTGAGCAGCGTTTCCACCGCCTGCTGGGTACTGCTGCCTCCCCGAAAGAGCACCACGGCGCTCTCTCCCCGCGTGATGACCACGGCCGGAGCGTTCCGGCTCCCGGCCAGCTCCACCCGGACGATCTCCCGGTTCAGGACGTTCCCCAAACCGATGGCCAGCGCCGCCGTCAGCACCAGACAGGGCAGTGCCACCCGCAGCCGGACACGCCAGTGGTACGCCAGCCACCCCAGCCCCAACAGCAGCAGGCAGATGAGGGCGGCGCAGGCAGTGTCAAAATAGATCTGTGCCCCGGGCCAGCCGGATACCCAGAGGGCCCATCGGTTCAAACACCCTGCCAGCGTGGCCGCGCACAGGGAGCACACCCGGTGCAGCGGGGCCAGCGCAGGCCAGCAGCCAAGCAGAGCCGTGGCAAGGCCCAATTGTAAAATGGGCTCCACCAGCCAGAGCACGGCCACACTGGACACCAGCGCATACAAGCTGGCACTCAACCCCCGGAGCACCAGCACCGGGAAAGTGGCCGCGCTGGCGCAGGCCGAAACGCAGAGCGTCTCCCACACCCCGTTCCGCAGCAGCGGGAAGCGGCGGCCTTTCCGGGCCAGTTCCGCCCCGGCCAATGTGCCCAGCACCGCCGCAAAGGAAAGCTCAAAGCCGATGTCACAGACGGCGTAGCTGTTGCCCAGCGTCATCCAGACGCCTGCCACGCCCAGCGAGGTGAGGGCATCCGGCGGGCCGTAAACCCAGACACCCAGCGCGCTGACCCATACCGCCGTGGCTGCCCGCAGGACCGAGGGCGTCAGCCCGGTGACCCCGGCCAGCAGCAGGGCCATGGCAGCGCTGAACAACGCCTGCCGCCTCCGGCTGGCATAACCGCGCTCCCGCTTTTTCTTTTCCGGCAGGTATTTTGCAAACACGCTGCCGCAGAGGATGGACACATGTATTCCGCTGACCACCAGCACATGGGAAAGACCCGCCGCCTGGTAGGCACTGCGGAGGTCTTTGGGCAGATGGGTACGGTCACCCAGCACCATGGCCGCCAGCACCCCCGCCGGGCCCTGTGCCATCCCCTTGCGCAAAGCCGCGCTCAGCCGCCTTTGGAGCCGCGCCGTTTTGGCCCGGAAGCTCTCACTCGGGCCCAGGTGCTTCATTCCTGAGAGGTATTCCCCGCTCAGGGCAATGCCGTCCGCGTAGGAAGAAAGCTGCTGTGTCCGGGCTGGTACTTCCAGCGCAAAGCGGGCCTGCACCCGCTCCCCGGCCGTGCACTTTGGCATACAGACACACTCCACCCGGAATGCTGTCTTCTTCCCGCCTGTCGGTTCCACCCGCAGCACCGCATGGACGACGCCCGGGTAATAGGAGGCCGACACCTCTTCCACCTCGGCGGTCAGGGTCGCTTCCCGATCGGCGTAAGCGGTGTGGACACGGTCCAGCTTTTGCCGGGTATGAGCCGTGAGCAGCAGCCCGGCCAGAGCCCCCAGCAGCAGGCAGACGCCATAGCCCCGGCTGTTTTTGCCAAAGAGCAGCCAGAGCAGCGCGGGCACAAAAAATGCCGCAAACGGCAGCAAAAGCCCCGTTTGCGGCAAAAACGCGCACACCAACTCTACCCCCAGCGTACCAACGCAGAAGACGCAGAGCGGCCGACGCATATTCGATCAGTGGAGGAACAGAGGCAGCGGCTCAAGGTAGATGATATCCTTGCGCTCCGCTGCATCGCCCTCAGCCAGGACAGCCGCCTGGCCCACGATGGTGCACTGGGTCTGCTCTGCCAGAGCATCCAGTGCCTTGAGGGAGCCACCCGTGGAGATGACGTCGTCCACGACCAGGACCCGCTTGCCGTTCATCTCGTCCAGCTCCTTGCGGTCGATAACCAGCTTCTGCTTGCCCTCGGTGGTGATGGATTTGTCTTCCACGACCACCGGGTCTTTCATATAGAGCTTGATGCCCTTGCGCGCGCAGACGTAGGGCTTGCCGCTCTGGCGGCTCATCTCATGAGCCAGAGGAATGCCCTTGGCCTCCGCGGTGAGCAGGATATCAAAATCCGGGCACTTCTTCAGCAGCTCGGTGGCAGCAGCCACGGTCAGCTCGGCGTCCCCCAGCATGATGAACGCCGCAATGTCCATGTGGTCGTTCACCTTGCAGATGGTCAGCTCACGGGTCAGGCCCGCAACATGCAGAGTATAAGTCTCAGCCATAACAATTCCCTCTCTTTCAATTTCAGACGGGCAGTTTCTCGCCGCCCAGCACATGGAAGTGCAGGTGTTTCACGGTCTGGCCCGCGTCCTCGCCCACGTTGGAGATGACACGGTAGCCATTGTCGAGGCCCTGCTCCTTGGCGAGCTTGGCGATGACGGCAAACACATGGCCCAGCAGCGCGCCATCGGCCTCCGTCAGTGCAGCGGCAGAAGAGATGTGCTTTTTCGGGATGACCAGAAAATGCACTTTCGCCTGCGGGGCGATGTCATAAAAGGCAACCACCTGATCGTCCTCGTAGAGCTTCTTCGAGGGGATCTCGCCCGCCGCGATCTTACAAAACAGACAATCTTCCATGGGAATTGCTCCTTTCGGTTTTATTTAAAATCAGCCCAGCTGTTTTTCCACGATGCCCTTGACAGCAGCCAGTGCCTCGTCGATCTTGGTCTCGTCTTTCAGGCCGGCCATAGCAAAGTCCGGCTTGCCGCCGCCCTTGCCGCCTGCGATGGCAGCCAGCTCTTTCACCAGCACACCCGCCTTCAGGCCCTTTTCCTGTGCCAGCTTGTTGACGGTGACAGCCATGGTGATCTTGTCCTCGGCCTTGCCTACCAGCACAGCCACCACGGGGTTCACAGCCTTGTCACGGATGCTGTCGCACATGCCGCGCAGGGTGTCGCCGGTGGTGCCGGTGAAGTAAGCGGAAGCGATCTTCACGCCATCCACTTCCTCCGCATTATCAAACAGGCTGGTCACCTTGGAGGCAGCAACCTTTGCCTTGATCTCTTCCAGCTCCTTGGTCATCGCCTTGTTCTCAGCCATCACAGCCTCGGCACGAACAGGCAGAGAGGTAACGTTGTTGGCTTTCAGGGTGTTCGCCACGGTGTGCAGCATCGCCTCCTGCAGGTTTGCACGGAACAGCAGGTTCTTGCCGGTGACAGCCTCAATGCGGCGGATGCCAGCGGCCACAGAGCTCTCGCTCACGATCTTGAAGCAGCCGATCTGGGCGGTGTTCTTGACATGGGTGCCGCCGCAGAACTCGGTGGACCAGCCCTCGATATCAACCACGCGGACCACCTTGCCGTACTTCTCGCCGAACAGAGCCATTGCACCCAGCTTCTTGGCCTCCTCCACAGGCATCTCCTGGACGGTGACGTTCATGGAGTCAAAGATCTTGTCGTTGACGATCTTCTGCACACGGGCCAGCTCTTCAGGGGTCACGGCACTGAAGTGGGTGAAGTCGAAGTGAGTGATGGAGGCATCCTGGTAGGAACCAGCCTGGTGCACATGGTCGCCCAGCACCTCGCGCAGGGCAGCCTGCAACAGATGGGTGGCGGTGTGGTTGCGGGCAATGGCCATGCGGTATTCCTTATCGACCTTTGCGGTCAGGTGGTCACCCACCTTCACGATGCCGCTTTCCAGCACACAGGTGTGGACGTAGTAGCCCTTGGGGGTCTTTTTCACGTCCAGCACGCGCAGGCTGCAGTCGGCACTGGTCAACACGCCGTGGTCAGCGGCCTGGCCGCCCATCTCAGCGTAGAAGGGGGTCTTGTCCAGCACCACCAGCACGCCTTCCTTGGCCTCCTCGTCGGTGGCAATGGCGTCGGTCAGGGTCTCCTCGTCGCTCAGTGCCACAACGCTGGCCTGCTCGGTGAGGGTGTCGTAGCCGGTAAAGACCGTGGGCTCGGCGGTGAGACCGCCAAACAGGTCCTCGCTCCAGCCGGAGATGTTCTTCTTCAGGCGCTCGGCACGGGCGC
>OJSE01003707.1_pt1 | contig 13245 bp, 8 predicted proteins | sample 1599351 | NCBI WGS metagenome assembly OJSE01 (sample SAMN04168656, study PRJEB22393) | human gut metagenome | biome: human gut microbiome; feature: stool | host: Homo sapiens | collected 2014-03-17 | reverse complement strand
GAGAAGCTCATCGCCGACGGCAAGCTCAACGACAAGCTCGCCAAGCAGACCGTCGAAGGCGTGCTCAAGGGCGAAGGCACCCCGGATGAGGTCGTCAGGAAGCACGACTACAAGATCGTCGAGGACAACGGCGCCATCGAGGCGGCCGTCGACGCGGCGTTCGAGGCCAACCCGGATGTCGTCGAGAAGCTCAAGAGCGGCAATATGAAGCCGATGGGTGTCATCATCGGAGCCGTGATGAAGGCCACGCGCGGCCAGGCCGACGCGAAGGCTGTCACCAAGGTCGTGATGGGCAAGATCAAGGGCTGACGCCCCACGGGTTCGCCGGAATCCCGAGACTCTGAAATTCCGGTTTGAAGAACGGCCCTTGGCCGCGGTGCTGAACCGCGTGTCGAGGGCCGTTCGTCATGCCGCAGGCGCTCCCACGGCCGGCAGACACGTGGGCAACTCCTTCACAGCAAACGGTCAGTCGGGTAGGATATCTTCTGTACCGACTTCTACCAGCGTCAGTTGAGGAATAACGAATGTCTGAAAATTCCGCATTACCGCTCGATCAGGACGTATCCCGTGAGCTGCCCTCGCAGATCACCATACCGCCGATCAAGGGGGAGATGGTGCACCTGCGCCCGGCCAGCGTCGACGACCTGCCGCGCATGGATGAGCTGGACGCCTACTATGGCGCCTCCAAGATCACCGGCAAGGACGCTCAGGCGGAACGCGCCGTCGTACACACGTGGGTGAGACGCTCGGTGGCGTGGGCGAACGGGCAGAAGCCCGACGAGTCGGGCGTAGGCGATCCGGAGTCCCGCCGCACCATCGCATGGGCGGTACTGACCGACGCCGACCATGACGAGGACGGCGAAATCGACGCGCAGTCGACAGACAACGTCATCGGCATGATTTTCCTGATCGACATCGATGGCTGGTCGCGCTCCGCCCGCATCCAGGTGGTGCTGGGCCGTGACTACCGCGGGCGCGGCTACTCGCGCGACCTGATGCCGCGAGTCATGACGTACGGTTTCGCGCCCGAACCGGCCGGCCTGGGCATGCACCGCATCTGGGTGGCGGTGCCCGAGCAGAACTCGCGTTCGTGCTCCGTCTACCAGTCGCTCGGCTTCGAGCCGTCCGGCGCCTCGCGCGACGCTCTGTGGGATGCGGAGAACAACAAATACCAGGATCTGATTGTCATGGACACGCTGGTGGACGAGTATGATCCCATCCGCTCTCTCGACGCGTTCGGCATGCACGTGATTGAGGACAATCCCGGTGTGCAGGAGGCGATGAGCGCCCGTGAGCACTCGATCGCCATCAGGAAGAACATCGCCACGCAGGCCGAGCCCGCGCCGGAGCCCGCCGCGGTCGAGGAGAGCGCGGATGCCGAACAGGCGCCCCGAATCGAGAAAGCCGCCGCAGCCCGAGTGCCGGAAGCGCACAATGACGATGAATTGGCCGCGCCGGGCGAGGAAAGCACCTGGCCGTATGGGCAGGGCGAACGCAAACCTTCGAAGGAAGCTTGGTGGCGTATCCTCGGACGTGGCCGTAAACGTGATATGGAGGATGACGAATGAGTGCCGAGGATCTTGACAATTACGAAACCGACGCGGAACTCGCCCTGTACAAGGAGTATCGCGACGTCATCAAGCTGTTCACCTACGTGGTGGAGACCGAACGGCGTTTTTATCTGGCGAACAAGGTCGATTTCAACGTGCGTTCCGCCGGTCAGGACGTGTATTTCGACGTGCAGCTCACCGACGCATGGGTGTGGGATGTGTACCGGTCGTCGCGTTTCGTCAAGAACGTGCGCATCGTCACGTTCAAGGACGTGAATGTCGAGGAAGTGCAGAAAACCGATATCGACATCCCCGACGATATGAATTGAGGCGCTGACGGTCGGACCGGCTGATTACAGGCCGACTGCGGTCGGCCGTCCGCCGTCATCTGCCGGTGCCGTGTGCGCCCCAAACCGGCACGTCGCCGTTTCCCGCTCTCGTTTTCGTTGCGATACGCGGCTTCTCGTGTATGGCGACGGAAGGATTTTGTAAGCAGAACAACAAAATCGGCGTGCGTTTCCAGCGGTTCATATATACTGTCTCTGATTCAGCGATAAGGAGACCTCACGTGACGCAGAAGCAATCCGTGGTGATCATCGGCGGCGGCCCGGCTGGCCTGACCGCAGCATGGGAGTTCGTCAACAACGGCGGCTCCGACACATACGATGTGACCGTACTCGAAGAAACGCAGGAGTTCGGAGGCATCTCGCGTACCGTCAAGCACAACGGCAACCGCATGGATATCGGCGGTCACCGCTTCTTCTCCAAGGACGACCGGATCATGGACTGGTGGAAGGACGTGCTGCCGCTGCAGGGCGCCCCCAGCTATGACGACAAGAAACTCGGCCGTGAGCACGACATGGAGCCGGGCGGTCCCGACCCCGAAACCACCGACCAGGTGATGCTCAAGCGCCACCGCGTGTCCCGCATCTACTGGAACCGCCGGTTCTTCGACTACCCGATCTCCCTGTCCGTCAACACCTTCAAGGCGATGGGCTTCAAGCTCACCATGGTCGCGGGTTTCAGCTACCTCAAGTCCATGTTCCATAAGCTGCCGGAGACCAGTCTGGAGAACTTCTACATCAACCGGTTCGGCCGCAAGCTCTACTCCATGTTCTTCGAGGGCTACACCGAGAAGCTGTGGGGGCGTCATCCCTCGCAGATCTCCGCCGATTGGGGTGCCCAGCGCGTCAAGGGCCTCAGCATCCTCGGCGTTCTCAAGAACGCCTTCCGCAAGCTCAGCCCCAAGAAGCGCAAGGGTGAGGTCGAAACGTCGCTCATCGAGGAGTTCTGGTACCCCAAGCTCGGCCCCGGCCAGCTCTGGGAGACCGTGGAACGCCGGTGCGTCGACGCCGGTGCCACCGTCATCACCGATGCCAAGGTCGTCGAGATTCGTCAGGCACAGGGCCGTATCGAATCCGTGGTCTACGAGTCCTCGGACGGCAAGCGCACCGAACTGCACGCCGACCAGTTCATCTCGTCCATGCCCGTCAAGGACCTCGTCAACGCCATCGACGCGGCGTCTCATGACGATGACGCCGAAGCGTCTTCGGCGCCTGTCCCGCAGGACATGACCCACATCGCCAACGGCCTGCCCTACCGTGATTTCGTCACCGTCGGACTGCTCGTCAAGCACATGCGCCTCAAGAACACCACCGACATCCCCACGCTCGGCAACCCGCCCATCGTGCCCGATTGCTGGATCTACGTGCAGGATCCCGGTTACAAGGTCGGTCGTCTCCAGATCTTCAACAACTGGAGCCCCTACCTCGTCAAGGATGTCGACGATACCGTCTGGATCGGCCTCGAATACTTCTGCAACGAGGGTGACGATTTCTGGAACATGACCGACGCCGAGGCCACCAAGTTCGCCATTTCCGAACTGACCCGCATGCGTGTCATCAACGGCCCGCAGGATGTCCTCGACTCCCATCGCGAACGTGTCAAGAAGGCGTATCCCGCCTACTTCGACACCTATGCCCAGATGTCCGAACTCGTCGAATACCTCGACTCCTTCGGCAACCTTTACTGCGTCGGCCGCAACGGCCAGCACCGCTACAACAACATGGACCACTCCATGGCCACCGCCATCGAGGCCGTCGCCAACATCAAGTCCGGCAAGACCTCGAAGCAGAACGTGTGGTCCGTGAACACGGATAAGTCCTACCACGAACAAAAGTAACCCACGCCAGATATCGCCCCCGCTAGCGGGGGCATTTGTTTATGTCTGCGACTCGGCGTCCGTTTTTGCATTGGTCTCCAGCCCGTTATACAGTATGGAAAGTCCGAAACGCATGGAGTGCGTCGGGCGTTCAAAGCGGCAAGACCGCAATCATTCTTAGTGCAGGGACCGGTGCAATACGGTCTGCTAAGGAAAGGCAAACGAGTGGCAACTAGCCAGAATCTTGAAGGTATGAAGCTGATCGAGCTCAAGGAGCTCGCCAAGCAAATGGGTCTGCGCGGTACGTCGACGATGCGCAAGCCGGAATTGGTCGCCACCCTGCAGGCTGCACGATCAGGCGGCGAGGCGCCGGCGGGCGTTACCGTTCGACCGGTGAAGGGCGCCGCAAGCAAGCCGACCCAGCAGACGCAGCCCGCTGCACAGGCCGCGCAGACTCCGGAACAGGCTCCCAAGGCGGAACCCAAGGGCGGTGCACTGGTGTCAGCGGCGGATGACGCGGTGGCCGGACTGGTCGCGTCTCTGCCCGAGCCCGACGCAGCCTCGACCCGCACGCCGCGTATCTCCCGCCAGAAGGCCGCCGAATCCGACAGCAAGGACGACCGCGCCGCGGCTCCTCGCCGTCGTACCCGCGACGATGCAAAGGCAGGCCAGGTGGCTGCCGATCTGTTTGATGAACTTGACATCGCGCCGGCGGACGATCAGCCGCGTCATCGCGATGATGCGGCTGATTCCGGCATGATGCGTCGTCGTCGCCGTGCCATCGAACCACGCGAGCGCGACCAGCAGAACGACACCGTCCGCGACCTCGACGATATTCTCGCCACGCTTCCGGTGCAGAACGCCAATGCGGACGCTGCCCGCGGCACCCGTGATGACCGTGATAATCGCGATGACGACGAGCGCGAATTCACCCGCCGCAACCGTAGCGACCGCGCTGACCGTTCCGACCGCAATGACCGCACCGATCGCGGCGACCGCGGCGGCGATCGCAATGACCGTGGCGACCGCGGTAACGACCGTCGCCAGCGCCGCATGCGCGGACGCGACCGTGGCGGCCGCGACTACGATGATCGCGACACCCGCGAAGTGCGCATCTCCGACCATCAGGACAACGCCGGCGACGATCTCGTGCCGGTCGCCGGCATCGTCGACGTGCTCGACTCCTACGCCTTCGTGCGCACTTCCGGCTACCTGCCCGGCCCGAACGACGTGTACATCTCGATGGGTCAGGTCAAGAAGTACGGCCTGCGTAAGGGCGACGCCGTGACCGGATCCATCCGCGCGCCGCGCGAGGGCGACCGCCGCAACCAGCGCCAGAAGTTCGTGCCGCTGCAGTCCGTCGACACCATCAACGGCATGAGCGTCGAAGAGGCGGCCAACCGCCCGCAGTTCGCCAAGCTCACCCCGCTGTACCCGCAGGAGCGCCTCAAGCAGGAGACCACGCCGAACAAGCTCACCGGCCGCATCATGGACATCGTTTCCCCGATCGGCAAGGGCCAGCGCGGCCTGATCGTCTCCCCGCCGAAGGCCGGCAAGACGATCACGCTGCAGAACATCGCCAACGCGATCACCACGAACAACCCCGAAGTGCACCTGATGGTCGTGCTGGTGGACGAACGCCCCGAAGAAGTCACCGACATGGAGCGCACCGTGGCCGGCGAGGTCATCTCCTCGACCTTCGACCGCCCGGCCTCCGACCACACCACCGTCGCCGAGCTCGCCATCGAGCGCGCCAAGCGACTCGTGGAGCTCGGTCAGGACGTGGTGGTGTTGCTTGACTCGATGACCCGTCTCGCCCGCGCCTACAACATCGCCGCGCCGGCCTCCGGCCGCATCCTGTCCGGTGGCGTGGACGCCCAGGCGCTCTACCCGCCGAAGAAGTTCTTCGGCGCCGCCCGCAACATCGAAAACGGCGGCTCGCTGACCATCATCTCCTCCGCGCTGGTGGAGACCGGCTCCAAGATGGACGAGGTGATCTTCGAGGAGTTCAAGGGCACCGGCAACATGGAACTGCGTCTGAGCCGCGAGCTGGCCGACAAGCGCCTGTTCCCGGCCATCGACGTGAACGCCTCCGGCACCCGCCGCGAAGAGCTCATCACCTCGCCGCAGGAACTGCCGATTATCTATCGTCTGCGCCGTCTGCTCGGCGGCATGGAGCCCGAACAGGCATACCAGACGCTGGTGCCGCGCCTGAAGAAGACCGCGACGAACCGCGACTTCCTCGCCGCCATTATCCAGCAGAGCAACAGCAACCCGGTCAACGGCAACTGATCCGGCTGCCGTCTGCCGGGCTCCGGCACGACGGCCAGAATGAGAGGAGCCCCCGCTTCGGCATTGAAGCGGGGGCTCCCGTCTATATCCGGCCTGCTTTCAGGCCATGATCTGCAGATGATGGTATCCGGGCGTATGGCGGCCCAGCGCGGGGTCGACGTGACGTTCGGCGAACACGCGCATCCGTCGCACGCCCTCGCGCAGCTCACGCTCGTCCCCGGCGTAGGAAAGCCTCACGAATCCGGCCCCCTCACTGCCGAAGGCCGTTCCCGGCACCACGGCGACGCGCTCCTCGTCCAGCAGCATACGGCTGAACCTGTCGCAATCCATGCCGCAGGCTCGCACGTCCACGAACGCGTAGAACGCGCCCTGCGGCTCGATCAGGCGCAGCGCGGTGCAGCCGTCGAGCTCGTCCAGCACGATCTGCCGCTTGGTGCGGTATTCCTCGCGCATGGCCGTGACATGCTCCTGCGGGCCGGTCAACGCGGCCACGGCGGCATATTGCGCCGTCGAGTTGACCGATGAGTGCATCAGCTCGGCGAGCTTGCTGGTCTGTTCAATCAGCGGCTCGGGGCCGAGCAGGTAGCCGATGCGCCAGCCGGTCATGGCGAAGGTCTTGGACAGGCTTTCGACGACGACCGTGCGCTCGTGCATGCCGTCGACGGCGGCGATGGAGGGCGCGATTGACGCGGAGCCGTCGAAGACGAACGGGTGATACACCTCGTCGGAGATCGCCCAGATGTCATGCCGGATGCAGACGTCGGCGATGCGCTCCAGCTCGGATAGCGGCGTGACGGCTCCGGACGGGTTGCCGGGGGAGTTGAGAAGAACAGCCTTCGTGCGCGGCGTGATTGCTGCTTCGATATCGTCGGCGTTCAGCCGCATCTGGTGTTCCGGTTTGAGCGCGACGGGCACCGGCACTCCGCCGCACATCAGGGCCTCCGCATCGTACGAGGTGAAGTACGGCGACGGAAGGATCACTTCGTCGCCGGCGTCAAGCAGCGCCTTCATCGCCAGGAACAGACCGATGGTCGCGCCGTCGACCGCCTGTATCTCGGTGTCGACGTCGTAGCGCAGCCCCTTCACCTTTTCGGAGTATGCCGCCACGGCCTCGCGGAACGGCTCGATGCCGAGCACGTTCGTGTATGTGGTGTGTCCTTCGCGGATCGATCGGCATGCGGCTTCCACGATATGCGGCGCCGCGGTGGCGCTGGGTTCGCCCACGCACAGCGAGATTGCGTCAGGCACGTGCTCGACCCGGTCGAATACGTCCCGGATGCCGGAACGGGGGACGCTGAGCGAGTGCTGCGAAAGTGCGGGCATGGACATGGTGTCACCTTTCAATCATGAACAAGAATATAAAATATACAGTAGTACATTGAAAAACAGTAATTATTACTATATATTTCGTAAATAACAGTAAGAAATCAATGGAATAATACTGGATTGACATCGCGATAAGCTGTCATCAGACAAGTTCGCGCCGGAACCGCTCCACATGCAGGTTGCGGCGAACCGTATGACCCGGGAGGACGTGATGGCACAGGCGAATACGCGCAATGACGAGGAACCGGACGCGGCATCGCGCAAGGTGGAGATCAGGCCGGAGGGCTCCGCCATGCTCGACGCCACGGACGAGTCCATCCTCGATGCGTTGGAGGAGGACGGGCGGGCCACGCTGGCTCAGCTGTCCCGGCTGTCCGGCCTGTCGGTGTCCGCGGTGCAGTCCCGCGTGCAGAAGCTGGAGAAGCGAGGAGTCATCAAGGGGTATCGCGCGGTGCTCGACTATGAGCTGTGCGGTCTGCCGATCAGCGCGTTCGTGTCCGTCACGCCGCTGGACTACTCGCAGGAGGCCGATATCCCCGGCAAGCTGCATGAGCTGGAAGGCGTGGTGTCCTGCTACTCCATAGCCGGCGCGCCCAGCTTCATGCTGGTGGTTCGCGTGTCGTCACCCAGCAAACTGGAGGAGCTGCTGAACCGCATCCATCGGACGGTGCCGGTCAGCACCGAAAGCACGGTGATCCTGCAGACGTATTTCTGACGGATGCCATTCGCCGTAGGCGTTAGACATCCCGGCCGGCATTGACCATATCGTTCCATCGTTGAGGAATAGCCGACAGTCCGGGTTCGGCCCACGCGCTATGGTAGGCAGTATGAGTGAACCCGAGAACAGCGATTGGGCGAAGCCGTCATCCCGCGAGGTGGGAGGCGGCGGATCCGAAACCGTCATCGACGCCGACACCGCACGGCATGACCCGCAGACCGCGGTCACCGTGGCCAAGATCAAGGCGCTCAGGCAGTCCATCGACAATGTGGACACGGCCATCGTCTCCTTGCTCGCGGAGCGGTTCAAGTACACGTCCCAGGTGGGCGTACTCAAGGCGCGGGCCGGATTCGCGCCGGCGGATTACAAGCGCGAGGACTACCAGATCGAACGGCTGCACCGCATCGCCATCGACGCCGGACTCGATCCCGACATCGCGGAAATGTATCGGGAATTCGTGGTGGCCGAGGCCAAGAAGCGGCATCAGCGCATCGCCGACGCGGGAGGGGATCCCGGCGTGCTCGACGTGTTCGCCTGATCGGCGGAGATTTGCCGCTCTGCCCGCATCGTCGGTGGCGTGCATATGCATGCCTGTATTCGGCATGCGGGCCGCGTGATGATGAATGAAAGGGGGAGCGACGATGGCGCATATGACCGGGGTGATGACGCGAAGCCTGGCGGCTGCCGCCACGCTGGCCCTGACTCTGGCCCCTTCAGCGGGCGGGCCGGTCACGGCCGGTGCCAATCCGGCTGAAGGAGATGCCGGGTATTCCAAGACGCAGAATGTCATGTCTCTCGCCAACTCGGACGGGGTTCCGGGACGCCTGTACGTCACCAACCAGTTCACGGTCTCCCGCGGCGGCGACATCGTCGACTACGTGGCCGGCAACAGCGGTGACGGTTCCATGCTCGCGGCGGAATACAAGGCTGTGGAAACCGGCAAGACCACACAGGAGCGGGTGAAGGCCGGGCAACGCGTGTTGCCGTGGTCGGTCAGCATCGCCTACGGCCTGAACGGCCCGCAGGTGAAGCCGTCCCAGATCGCCGGTGCCAGCGGACTGGTCGATATCCGTATCACCGTGGAGCCCAATGCGGCCGTGTCCAACGGCTACGCGGAGAACAGCATTCCCGTGGTGGCGTTCACCGTACCGTCTTCCGTCTCCGACGATATCACCGTCGGAGACGGCATGACGCTGACGACGCAAGGATCCGACATGCTTGTCAGCGGCGTCGGGGAGCCCGGCAAACGCACGGTGTTCGACTGCTATATGAACGCGAAGAACTTCTCGATGAGCCAACTGGCGTTCGTGACCGTGCAGGCCGATGACACGGCGTCGTTCGTCGACGAGGTCACGGCTGTCTCCGACCGTGCTGACGCACTGGTCAACACGCTGGTCGTCACCGGTTCCGCGTCGGACCACAAACTAATCGAACAGCTGGCCACCATGCGCGATCGCGAGCAGAAGCTCGGCGAGAAGGCGATCAAGGAGAAAACCGCAGCGCACAAGGCTGCGTTCTCGTCGTATATGGCGCATTACGTGGGGTCGTACACGACCCATCTGTCCGGCAGCATCGGCTCATCCACGCAGATGCAGGCGCTGATCGGCACAGCCGGCGAACTGACCGGCGACACCCCGATGGCGCAGGCGGTCACCGACCTCGCCAACGCGGTCAACGCGGTCAGTGCCGCGCATGAGCACGACGGCGCAGTACATGCCATAGACGACCTGATTCAGCGCATCCGTCAGCGCGGCACGTCGGGACTCGCCGATGAGATCAGCCAGACCATGGCCCAGGAGTCCACCGAGGGCGCGACGGCGTACAAGGCCGGGCAGAGCCAGCTGTCCAACGCGATGATCCCCTATTCGATGGCCTACACCGACGTGTACACCAAGCATCTGAGCGAGCTGACCGGAGGCACGTCGGCGGGAGCCGCGCGGTATCAGCAACAGGCGATTGACGCCGCCAACGAGGAGTTCTCCACCAGCGCCGACCTTCAGGACGACAATCAGAAAGTGCAGTCGGCGATGGACGCCTTGGCGGCGGCATCCGAACATACGGGCGCGGCGAACGCATTGCAGCAGATCAGCATACAGTTCGCCGGCGCACTGACCAGCACCGCCTCCACCGGCGATGCGCAAGGCGGCGATGCGGCTGCGGACCGGGTGCGTTACGGCTGGGCCGGTTCCGACACGACGTCGATGGCGGCGAAGGCCGAGCGCAAGCGGCTGGCCGCCGTCAGCAGGCAGGAGCGTGAGGAGGCCGAGCGCAAGGCGCAGGCGTTGGCCAGTGGCAAGACCGATGACGACTCGCAGTCAGGCATGAGTATCGGCGATGTGATGGGCAACGCCAGCGGCCTGGGTATGCTCGGCGGCGCCGTCAAGAGCGACGGCAAGGATGGCAACAAGGATAGCGGCGACGGCAAGGATGGCAACGTCAGCGGCAGTGGCTCATCTTCGGCGGCGGGCACGGCATCCGGTTCGAAGTCGGCGTCGGTTCCGAAGTTCTCGCCGGTATACGGCATCGCCGGCATGAACCCCAGATCGCCGTTGCAGAGCACGTCGTCTGAGCTCATCGACGAGACAGTGGCGATTGGTGACGTCTCCGACATGCTGGTTCAGGCCGCGCAATCGTTGGCCGGCAGCGGCAGCGGCAGTGCGTCCGTCGACGGCAAACCGGTCGCGCGTCTCGCTGCCGCGTTGAGACGGTTGTCGTGCGACGGTGCCAACGCATACTCCGACCACTGCATCGCCGACGGGCGGCACAGTTACGACGTGCTATCCGACTGGAACCGGCATACCGAGGACCTGCGTCTGCTGATCATCATGCCAGCCGTGTGACGGGTGCGCGGCATACGGCGCACGGCACGCAGCCGGCATGCCGCCGTCACGATGCCGTGGATGCAAAACGGCCCCCTCGTGGATCCGAGGGGGCCGTTTCCGTTCGTGAGAAGCAGGTTACTTCTTGGCCTTCTTCGCCGGCGGCTCACCGAGCTCGCTGGCATCGATGACGACGGTATCGTCGCCCTCGCCTTCGGCCGCGGCCTCCTCGGCGTGCTTTTCGGCGAGATCGAACTTGCCGATCACGCGGCCGGCCTGCGCCACGTCGTCCAGAGCGGACTTGATGGCGTCGATGCCGTCCTTGACGGCGGCCAGCGTCACCGACAGGATCGGGGTCTTCATCGAGACCTTGGCCTCGGACTTGATCTTGCGCAGCTGCTCGACGGCCTTGCCGGCCCAAGCCAGCGTCTCCGGGGAGGCACCGGTGGCTGCTGCGGCATAGATGTCGGCCTTCGGCCAGGCGGCGCGGTGCACGGACCCCTCGCCGGTGTGCATCCAGCTCCACACCTCTTCGGTGGCGAACGGCAGGTACGGGGCCAGCAGGCGCGCGAAGGCGTCCAGGCCTAGGCCCAGCGTCGTGCGCGCGGACTTCACGGCCGCGTCGCTCGGCACCTTGCCGTGCGCGTCGGCAGTGCCGTACGCGCGGTTCTTGACCAGTTCGATGTAGTCGTCGCAGAACTGCCAGAAGAAGCTCTCGATGACTTCCAGCGCCTTGGAATGCTCGTAGGCGTTCAGCGCGTCGGTGGCCTGGCGGATCACCAGCGCCAGCTTCGCCATCACGGCGCGGTCGAGCGGCTCGGTCACGTCGGCCGGGTTCCAGACGGCGTCGGCCGTCTCGCCCACATGATGGTTCTCGTCCTCGCGACCGATGGCCAGCGCGAACTTCGAGGCGTTGAGCAGCTTGATCGCAAGACGGCGGCCGATCTTCATCTGGCCTTCGTCATACGTGGCGTCGAGGCCGAGACGGGCCGCGGCGGCCCAGTAGCGCACCGCGTCGGCGCCGAACTGCTCGATCGGCTTGTTCGGCACGACGACGTTGCCCTTGGACTTCGACATCTTCTTGTGGTCGGGGTCCAGGATCCAGCCCGACAGCGTGGCATGCGCCCACGGCAGGCACTTGTTCTCCAGATGGGCGCGATCCACGGTCGAGAACAGCCAGGTGCGGATGATGTCCTGACCCTGCGGACGCAGATCCATCGGGAACGTGGCCTTGAACAGCGCCTTGGAAGCCTCGTCCGGCTCCTCCCAGCGGGTCACGATCTGCGGGGTGAGCGAGGACGTCGCCCACGTGTCCATGATGTCCGGCTCGGCGGTGAAGCCGCCGGGCACATCGCGCTGGGACTCGTCGTAGCCTTCCGGCACGTCATTGGTCGGGTCGATCGGCAGACGGTCCTCGCTCGGAGTGATCGGATGATCGTAATCCGGCTCACCGGAAGCCTTGACCGGGTACCACAGCGGGAACGGCACGCCGAAGAAGCGCTGGCGGGAGATCAGCCAGTCGCCGTTGAGGCCATGCACCCAGTTCTCGTAGCGCACGCGCATGAAATCGGGGTGGAAGTTGAGCTCCTTGCCGCGCTCGATCAGCTCGGTGTTCAGTTTGGCGTCGGTGCCGCCGTTCTTCAGGTACCACTGACGGGAGGTGACGATCTCCAGCGGCTTGTCGCCCTTCTCGTAGAAGTTCGTCATACGCTTGGTCGGGGTCGGCTCGCCGTCCAGGTCGCCGGCCTCGCGCAGCGCGTCGACGATGATCTTGCGGGCGGAGAACGTGGTCTTGCCGGCGGTCGCGGCGAACATCTCACGGCCGGCCGGGTCGGTGATCCAATCCGGGGTGTCCATGACGATGCGGCCGTTGCGCTGGATGATCGGGCGGGTCGGCAGCTTCAGGTCGCGCCACCACTCGACATCGGTCACGTCACCGAAGGTGCAGCACATCGCGATGCCGGCGCCCTTATCCATCTCGGCGGCCGGGTGCGCGAGAATCGGCACCTTGACCTTGAACAGCGGGGAGTACACGGACTGGCCGAAATACTGCTTGTAACGCTCGTCGTTCGGGTTCGCGATCAGCGAGGTGCAGGCCGCGAGCAGCTCGGGACGGGTGGTCTCGATGTAGATCGGCGTGCCGTCCTCGAAACGGAAGGCGACCTTGTGGTAGAAGCCGGGGTATTCGCGGCTTTCCAGCTCGGCCTGGGCCACGGCGGTCTGGAACGTCACGTCCCACAGGCCGGGCGCGTCCTGCTGATACGCCTCACCGCGCGCGAGGTTGCGCAGGAACGCCTTCTGCGCCACGCGCTGCGGATGCTCGCCGATGGTGTGGTAGGTCTGCGACACGCCCATCGACAGGACGAGGGACCGCCATAC
>OJSE01003682.1_pt1 | contig 13326 bp, 9 predicted proteins | sample 1599351 | NCBI WGS metagenome assembly OJSE01 (sample SAMN04168656, study PRJEB22393) | human gut metagenome | biome: human gut microbiome; feature: stool | host: Homo sapiens | collected 2014-03-17 | reverse complement strand
ACTGCCGTCGGCGGCGTGAACAAATTCAGGACGGCGATATAGACGCCGTAAGCCGCAACCGCCGTGACCGTCATCCTGAAACTCTCCTTGGCAAAGCCGAGCGCACCAATCACAAAGAAATAAAGATAGGCGGGGGTTGTCAATGCATAAGCGAGCACCATCACATAAAAGGATGGCTTAGCATCGGAAATCACTTCTGGAAGATCGGTGAGGATACCGAGTACCAGCGAGGGGAAAAGCGCAAAACACAAAAAGAACGGCAGCAGCACTAAAGCACAAAGCCGCAGCGCCAATGACGCCATTGGACGAATCCATTCAGGCTTTCCTGCCCCGGCATAGTTAGCAGCGATCGTTCCAGCCGCGGAGCCGAATGCGTGCACAAAGAGAAAAAGAACTGCACCGAGCTGCCGCACAATATTGGAAAGCGCCAATGCGCGCTCGCCGCCGGCATTTTCCACCACAATGAAAAAATAGAGCCAAACGCCGAAGGCCATCGCTTCTTGGAGCATCAGCCAGCGGCTTAACATAAAAATTCGGTGCTGAAGGAGCCAGTCAAGGCGCCAAAGGTGCTTGCTCACCTCCAAGAGCTTCGAAGAGGCGCTGTGCCGCAGGAATTCCAGAAAATACACTGCCAGTGCCGCCAGTTCACTGACTGCAGAGGCGATCGCTGCGCCGGCGATGCCAAGTTCGGGGAAAGGACCCAGCCCAAAGATAAGCAGCGAATTTAAGCCGCAGTTGACGAGCACCATCACAATAGATGCCGACGTAATCACCCGGGTGTGCATCACGGCAACGAAGTACGCTCGCGCCAGCAGTCCGACATAAGCAAACGGCAGCCCGGCCAAACGCCAGAAAACATAATCGTCTGCTGCCTTGCGAACGGCATCAGCGGCAATGAAACGCTCGAACATCGGGCCGATCAGGAACCAGCTCGCAAGCATGATGACAAAACCGCAGGCCGTCATGAAAATCGCACTCTGGCGAAAAATCGCCCCCACCTCCTCAGCGCGGCCGGCGCCGTTTGCGCGCGACATCAGCGACTGCGAACCCACCGTATAACCTAACCCCAGCATCATCACGAGCATCACATAGATGCCCGCTACGCCGGCGGCAGCAAGCTCCGCTTCGCCGTAACGTCCGAGAAAAAGCACGTCTGTCATGCCGATCAGCTGCTCGAGCGCCAGCCCCATCATGAGCGGAAGCGCAATAGACATAAGCTGCCGCGACTCGTTTCTCTTGTTTGAATCCGCTACTGCTTCAGATATCTTCATAAATACTTTTTAATGTGCAAACTGCAGCGTGCCGTGAGGGATCTAGTCACAAATACCTAAACTCAGCCATCGTACCGGGATGCGGACCCGGAAGCAACTGCCCCAGACGATCTTGAATGGGTAATGTTCGGCAGCGTGAGAATGATGTAAGGATTAGCGCAGGCTCTCTGCCTCATCCCGTTGTCCGAATGTATTCGGCGCCTTGTGTAGAATGCCTGCGTTTGTGCCCGCAAGAACGCCCGAATAAGGCCTAAGGCCCTGCGCACGGGAGTTGCTGCAACGGAGAATGTCGTCATGCCGCGCCTGCTTTCCCTTCCGCTCTCCGAACTTTTTACGGAATCATCCGGCGCCGCCTCAGCTGAGTACTTTCCTTCTCCATGGCACGGCGCGCCTCTCCCAATTGCTTTGAAAGCCCGTCAGCTCGCCGAAGACGCAGCGCTTTTCAGCGGCGCCCCCGGCCGTCGGAATGTACTGGTCTGCCGAGCAGAAAATGACGACCCGGTTCAGCGTGCAGTCCTCCTGTTCGCTTCTCAGTCTCCGGCCGATTTTGTATTGCCGCTCCCAAACGAAGCGCTGCCGATGGCTGACCGCATTGCCGGAAAAACATCCTGCGGCGCCTTTGAAGAAGCTGCCCGCTCTGTGGAAATCCTGACGATGGCAGGAACCCGTACCTCTCTTTTGGCGTTTGCCGAGAGCGACCGGGCCAGACGGCCGCCCAAAATCGCCCGCGGCGGCGCTGCCGGGCTCAACCTCACATTCGAACACTGGAACCGCGCGCTCCTCGATGCCGTCGAGTCGCCGTTGGCGGCCAACCTGCTCGCCGCAGCTCAGGCGCGAGCTGCCGGCAAAAAACTTACTGCGCTCGCCAGCATGGAATGGTGGCGCGGCAGCGCCCCCATATACGACGTCAAATGGGACGGCATGGCGCTCTCCCCCAAAACAACGACCAAGCCCTTGGTGGAATTCCTTTTGGAAGGCATCCCCTTTGCAAGCGATCCGAGAGTCAATTCACCCGTCACGCAGTCTCTGCGGCCGCGCATCCTGCTCGAACACCGCGACTTTATCGCGGTATTCAAACCTTCCGGGCTGCTCTCCGTTCCGGGCACCGGCGGACTTCCGAATGCCTTAACCATTGCTTCCGAAATGACGGGCACGTCCCTCACAGCCGTCCATCGTCTCGATATGGACACCTCCGGAATCCTGCTGTACGGCAAAACACCCGAAGGCATTCGATCACTGATGGCTGCCTTTCGTGAAGGGCGCGTCGAAAAACGCTATCGAGCCGTGCTGGAGGGAAGGCTTCCTGCCGAATGCGGCCTGATTGACTTTCCCATCACCACACATCCGCTCGACCGGCTGCGGCAGATTGCCGCTCTGGGCGGGCGCGAGGCGCGCACGCAGTGGCGGCGGCTGAGTGAAAAAAACGGACGTACGCTGGTCGACTTTCTGCCGCTCACAGGCCGCACGCATCAGCTTCGGCTCCATGCCGCCCATCCGACGCTCGGCCTCAATGCCCCCATTGCCGGCGATCCTTACTACAGCCGGCCGGGGCTCTTGGTCGATCGGCCGGAAACTCCGCTTTTGCTGCATGCCGCCGAAATCATCTTTCCGGATCCGCAAAACGGAAATCCCATCCGCCTGGCGGAACCTGAGCCATTCAGCCTCTGAAACTGCCGCCTCCGCTCAGCAGGGTAAAGATGCCGCCCGCCCATAATGGATGATGCGCTGCCCTTCTAAAGTATTAAGTCAGAAGCTGCTTCAAGGTTTAGCATACGAACCAATCATCACTTGGAGTCGCGAACCACCGTACTGACGTGCAGAGTTCGTACCTCCCGCATCCATTTGGACATTGTCAATGACCACCCAAGACGCAAATCCCGTCTGCCGCATGCACTTCAACGTCACCGGCATGAGCTGTGCGGCATGTCAGGCCAGAGTTGAGAAAGTCGTATCCGGGCTCGACGGTGTAGAAAATGTTGCCGTCAACCTGCTCAAAAACACCATGGAAGTGACGCCCAAAGACGCATCGCAGGCCAACGAGCTCACGCAGGCCATCGAGGCAGCCGTTTCTGAAGCCGGCTACGGCGCTCAGCGCACGGATCCAGGCGCTAAAAATGCTTCCGCTGTCCCGAGCCGTGCGGAAACAGCTGCCGCCGAGGCTGCTGAGGTGAAAACTCGCCTCATTTACTCCATTGTGTTCCTCGTGCTCCTCATGTACGTCAGCATGGGCAGCATGATGGGACTGCCCATGCCGGACTGGCTCGGCAGCCATGAATCCGGGCTCCTGCGCGGCGTTTTGCAGCTCGTCCTCTCGCTGCCGCCCCTCTTTCTCAACCGCGTCTTCTTCGTGCGCGGCTTCCGTGCGCTCTGCCACCGTGCCCCGTCAATGGACTCGCTCATTGCAGTAGGCGCAGGCGCCGCCTTCATATACGGCGTCTGGGTGCTTGCTGAAGCGTCCTATTGGGCCGGAGCCGGTCAGATCGATCATGCGCTTCATCTTGCCCACGGCCTTTATTTTGAAGGCGCAGCCATGATCGTCACGCTCATCACCGTGGGCAAATGGCTTGAAGCACGCGCCAAGGGCCGTACGACGGATGCGATTGAAAAACTTGCTGCTCTTGCCCCCAAAACAGCCGTGGTGCTTCGCGACGGCAAGGAAGTGACCGTCGCCCGCGAGGCGGTTGCGGCGGGCGACCTGGTCGTGCTCAAAACCGGCGCATCCATTCCGGTCGACGGCATCGTAACGGAAGGTACTGGTTCGGTTGACGAATCCGCCATGACGGGCGAGAGCATTCCCGTTGAAAAGAAGCCCGGCGATGCGCTCACCGGCGCCACCTTGGTTTCGAGCGGCCGATTTGTCATGAAAGCGCTCCGCGTGGGCGACGATACAGCACTCGCGCAAATCATCAAGCTCGTTGATGAAGCCACATCGTCAAAGGCCCCGATTGCACGCCTCGCTGACCGCGTGAGCGGCGTTTTCGTTCCCGTAGTGATCGGCATTGCACTCCTCACGCTCGTCGTGTGGCTCTTCCTTGGACGCGACTTCTCCTTCGCGCTCACGTGCGCCATCTCCGTCCTCGTCATTTCCTGCCCCTGCGCGCTCGGCCTCGCCACGCCGACTGCCATCATGGTGGGCACTGGCCGCGGCGCTCGCCGAGGCATTCTCTTTAAGAGTGCTGAAGCGCTTGAACTGCTCGGCAAGATCGACTGTGCGGTCCTCGATAAAACAGGCACTGTCACGGCCGGAAAGCCTCAGGTCGTCCGTATTGCACCGGCTGCGGCCGGACTGGAGACGCCGCTCCTCATGATTGCCGCTTCGCTCGAAAGTGCTTCCGAACATCCGCTCGCCTCTGCCGTTGTAGCCGCCGCGAAAGAAAAGAACCTTCCGACGCAGCCCATCAGCGACTTCGAGCAAACTGCCGGCCAAGGCATTGCCGCCAAGATCGGCAAGAAACTTTACTTTGCCGGCAACGTCCGGATGGTCGAGGCTTTCGGCCTGACGCCGCCGCCGGCGATCTCCGCAGCAGCACAACAGTCAGCCGAATCGGGCGAAACGCCGCTTTTCATCGGACAGGCGCCGCAGGAAGATGCCCCTGGGATGCTGCTCGGTCTCCTCGGGCTGGCTGACCCCATCAAACCGGATTCAGCTGCAGCCATTGCTGCACTGAAAAAACTCGGCATCGAAGTCACGCTCCTCACCGGCGACAATCAAACGACAGCAAATGCCGTCGCAAAGCGCGCCGGGATTGACCGCGTCATCGCCGGCGTTCTGCCTTCGGGGAAGGCCAATGAGATTGCTCGTCTGCAGGCAATGGACAAGCGCGTTCTAATGGTCGGAGACGGCGTCAACGACGCACCGGCACTGGCCCGCGCGGATGTCGGCGCAGCCATCGGCGCAGGCACTGACGTCGCTATTGCCTCGGCTGATCTGGTTCTCATGCGCAGCCGCCTCGGTGACGTGCCCGCAGCCGTTGAGCTCTCACGCGCCGTTATGCGCAATATTCGCGAAAATCTCTTCTGGGCATTCATCTACAACCTGATCGGCATCCCTATTGCGGCCGGCGTCTTTGCTTCGCAGGGCCTCACGCTCTCGCCGATGATCGCTGCGGCGGCCATGAGCCTTTCATCCTTCTCCGTTGTCTCCAATGCGCTGCGTCTGCGCTTTTTTAAGCCTAAGCTTGAAACAGATGCCGATGCGGCTCCTTTAGCAGCAGCCCAACCAGCTGAACCCTCTCACAAGGAAAAACAAATGGCTCAAAAAATCATTCATATCGAAGGCATGCACTGCGGACACTGCACTCAGTCCGTCGAAAAAGCGCTCAAGGCACTGCCCGGCATTGATGCCGTTGAAGTGAGCCTTAAAAAGCAGGAGGCCCGAGTCGACGCCGATCTTTTCGTAACCGACGACATGCTCCGAGCAACCGTTGAAGGAGCGGGCTTCAAAGTCACGGGCATTGAATAACGCCTCCCGCAGCTCAATTGAAGGGCGTGCCTATCATGCACTGCATGACAGACACGCCCTTTTGACTGCAAGAGCTCTGCCGCTCGAGAATCTCAGAGCGTTTATGGAGGAAAACCGGTCAGCAGGTCATTTCATCATGGGAACTACGCAGATGTTTTGTTTAAATGACTATCTTCGCGATCTTCAGGAAGTCGTCGATCTTGACTGCGGCAGCAGCAACTGCACCGGCGTCACTAGAGCCGCAGAAATCATGAAACGCCGCTTCGATGCGATTGGTTTTGCCGCTGAGCTTGTTGATCTTGGCAGCCAAGCCGGCCGAGGACTCTTTGCCGTCAATCAGCCCAATGCCGACCATTATGACGTTCTCTTCAATGCGCACCTCGACACGGTCTATCCGGACGGCACTGCCGCCCTGCGGCCTTTCACCGTTGACAAAGAACGCATCTCCGGCGCGGGGTGCGCTGACTGCAAGGCTGGCGTCGTTGCCATTTTTCATGCGCTCAAAAATGCCCGGCCCCAAGACCTCAATCGACTCTCTATTGCCGTGGCCTACAATCCCGATGAGGAAATAAGCTCTGTATCCTCGGGCGCTTGGCTCTCGTCGCTTGCCCAAAAGAGCCGGCTCGCCGTGGTATGCGAACCGGGGCGGCCGAACGGGGCCTTTGTGCGTTCGCGCAAAGGCCGTGCTGTTTGGGAAGTCGTCTTCCGCGGCGTCGCTGCTCATGCCGGCAATAATCCGCAGGACGGACGTTCGGCCATATTGGCCGCCGCTCGCTTCACGCTCGAAGTCAATCAGCTTCAGGACTACAGCGGCAAAGGCACCTCGGTCAATGTCGGCGTCATTCACGGCGGCACGGTATGCAACACCGTGCCGGACCTCTGTAAGCTCACGATTGACCGCCGATGCTGCCGGGATGAAGACGGTCAAGCGATTGATGACGCCATCGAAGCCCTTGCACGAAGGAGCTGCGGCGACGGCATTCATGTTGAAGCCAAACGGCTGTCGCTTTCACCAGCAATGCCTTATTCCGAAAAGAACCGCCCGCTCATTGAGCTCGTGAATGAAGCTGCACGTTTGGAAGGCTTTGAAGCCCAATGGGCGGACGCAGGCGGCGGTTCGGACGCCAACCGCATAGCTGCTGCCGGTACGCCGGTGATTGACGGCGCAGGTCCTGCGGGCGGGGGCTTTCACTCCGCCAATGAATACCTGCTCATCCCGACTATTGAGCCGCGCGTGCGCGTGCTTTCGCGGCTCCTCACGCTCTTGTGAGCCATTCACACCGCTTCCCAAAAAACAGTCCGGCTGCTGCGGACGCAGCAAACCGGACTGTTAGGAGCGAAGAGAGACCATCTTCACATTATTTTTCGTGGCAGCCTGCATCGCTGCACTTTTGGAAATTCTCCATGTGATGGCACCCGTAGCACATCGACAGTGAGGCGGGTTCGGGTTTAAAGTCCTTGGGAACCGGAATCGGGTGAGCCTGATGGCAGCCCGTGCACTCCGGCACAACCTTTGCGCCGGCATGCGGGTTAGCGGCATTAGGATCAAGGTATTGATGGGGCTGGACAGGCGATCCAAATTCATCCTTCCAGTTCTTTGTCTGCTCTCTCAGGGCGTCAAAGCTGCCGCCGTGACACATGAGGCATTGTTCGGGCTTCATGGTCTCAGCGGCCTGAACCTCGGGCGCCGGAGAGAGCATCATGAGCACTGCAGCCGCAGCTGCGAGCGTAATGATGGAGGTCGTTCTCATGATGCTCTAGGTCTCCAGGAAGTGGGTTCGGTTTATTTACTTCTTGAGCGAGGCGAAGGTGTCACCAAGCACATAGGCCTGAATAAGACCGCGAGAGAGACCGTGCATGGAGGAGCCGCCCGTCACTTCGCCAGCTGCATAGAGACCCGGGATCTTTTCGCCTTCCCAGTCAAGCACTTCACAGGCATTGTTCACATGCAGACCGCAGTAGCAGTCGTGAAGCGTGACGGAAGTCCACGCCGCATAGAACGGCCCTTTCTCGATCTTGTACTGGGGCTTGGGTTTGTCAAAGTCCGGATCAGCACCGGCGTCGACGTAGCTGTTGTACTTCGCAACGGTTTCAGCCAGAATCTTCGGATCCATCTTGTGCGACATGTACGGATTCGTGTTGATCTTCTCTGCGAGCTCTTCAATCGTATCGGCTTTGAAGAAGTATTCCGGATCAACACTCTTTTCATCCGTATGCATACGTTCGCGCTTGATGGCTTCACTGTCGAAAATAGCCCACTGAGGACCAGCCGACCAATCCGGGGCATGCGACCCTTCATTGATCTGCAGCGCTGCGGCGATGAAGTTGATCGGGTTGTACTTCGTACGGTCGATATTGCGCCAATTACCCTGAACGTACGGGTTCTTGTCAAGTTCCTTGAAGAAGGCGCCGTTCGTGCCGTTCATCAGGCCGCGGGTGCTGTTGGCCGTGCCGTAGCTCGTCAGCTTGCCGGAATCAGCCGTCAAGCCGGCCGACGAAGTTTCTTCAAAGAAGCGTTTGCCGACCCAGTTGACAACGATGGCGTTCTGCCAGTTGCGAAGCGCTACGCCGGAATGCTTCACGAGCGGGAAGATCGGCGATTCAGGCGCCCAGCGCAGATACGTGTCGCGCACGCCGATCACTGCACCGCGGGTAAGTGAAATCGGGCGTTCCGTATAAGCATTCGTCAGACCCCAAAGACCAGCGCCAACCTTAATAGCGGCAAGCGTGCCGGAGCCGTCCTGCGGCGAATATTCGCAGGCAGCCGAAGCGAATTCCTTCGTGAGACGCGGATCGACCATGCGGCGGAAGGTCACATTGTCGGTATAGCCGGCAGTAGCAAGCACGACGGCCTTCTTGGCACCGACGACGATCTTGTCCTTCTTGGACTCCACATTGCCATCACTGCGGAAACTCTTGAGTTCCGTACCGTCCGGGAGAACCTTCGGCGTACGATGGGCCTTCAAACCCACAACGCGGCCCTTTTCGTCGACGATCAGTTCGTCCATGTAGAAGTTAAGCAGGAACTTAACGCCGACCTTGCGGGCTGCATCTTCGAGCGAGCGCATCAGCACTGTGCCGCTCGTGCCGGCAGGCGCTTCGAGATTGGCACCCTTCGTCCACGAGAAGTGGAGTTCACGCGGTGCGCTGCAGCCTGCGCCGTAAGCACCGGCATTGTCAGGCTTCTTGTCGAGGAACGGAACGCCGATTTTAACGAGCCAGTCATAGGTTGGCACAGATTCTTTGGCGATCATCGCCTGCATGTCACGGTCATTGAAGCGATAGTCGGCAAAGCCGTTCGGGAGCGTCACGGACCAGTCCGTCAGATCTTTGAAAATCGTCTCAGGAGAGTCTTCAATGCCGTACTTTTGCTGCATAGCATTGCCGCCGCCCAAAAGCGTATTGCCCTGAGAAATGATGGCGTGGCCGCCGATATCGTAGTTAGCATCAACCACGAGAACCGAAAGACCCTGTTCGACTGCGCGAATAGCAGCCGGAATGCCTGCGGCGCCGGCACCGACGACAATCACGTCGGCCTTGAAGTCCCACTTCGAAGGAACTTTGGCTTCAGCGGAGCTCGATACACCCAGCATCATGCCGCCCATAGCGGCTGAACCAGCGATGAAGGAGCGACGAGATAGATTCGCAGACATGGTTTTCTCCTTTTCTACGTGCGTACGGCATTGACCGCACACTTTTAGTTTTTTCGGAAAGCGGCGTTTGAATAACGGCCACGGGCTGTATTCATTACGCACTTTCTTCCGATGAAAACAATTTCCCAAACGAGGTACTCGAGTAGCCTGACAAGCGTCAACAAATCTATGCGTTCAGGAAAAGCGCGCAATCAGTCCTCTGCCTAGAATGAGAGAACAGAAGCACCGATCGGCAGCTCAAAAACCATGTCCGCACTTTTCCCTTCATGTATTCGCCAGCGCTCACCGAGCCAATCAGACGGATGCCCTTTCATCGGCCACCGCGCAAATTTTCCAAAATCGACCGCTTCGCGTCGGGATCATTTCACTTTGGGAACAGCCCGTTACCACCGAAGCGCTGATGAATACGCTTGAAACCATTGAGAAGGCATTTGCACCCTATCCGGTTGAGATCTATCCCAGAATTCCTTCCCCCAAGCTTGAACATTTGATCGAAACGGGCAATATCGACGTTTTCATTGCCAGTTCAGGCTTTTCCATGCGCATGTCGCCGCACGGCGTTCTCCCTGTAGCCACGCTCATCACGGATCTGCAGCCCAATCCCAATACGGGCGTAGCCACCACTTTCCTCGTGCGTGCCGATGAAGAAAACATCAAAACCATCGCGGATCTCAAAGACAAACGCCTCTCGGCAAGCTACGCCTCAGCCTTCATGAGCTATCGCACAGGGCTCGGCGAAATTGCCGTCCGCGGATATGATCCGGAGCATTTTTTCAGCGACATCCACTATACCGGCGACAGCGAAAACGCGGCCATTGCTTCCCGCCTCGATACGCATGAAGCCGACGTTGCCATGGTTCGCGCCTGCTGGCTCGAGCACCAGCCGCCCGAAGTCCGGGCACGCTACCGCGTCCTTGAACCCCGAGTAGATCCGACGCTGCACTGCGTTCACACCTCGCGCACCTACCCCAACATCATGGTGTCTGTGCTCGAAGGCTCCGCGCCGGGTGCGGCGCATGTGATCGCCCGCACACTCCTCTCAATCAAGGAAATTGCACCCGGTCACCATTGGGGTGTAGCCACCGACCTTCGTCCTGTTAATCGGCTCTACCGCGAACTCAAAATCGAAAACTACGCTTATCTGCGCGACATTTCCTTCAAAGATTGGCTGACGAAAAACCTCGCCTGGTGCGTATTGGCTGCAGCGATGATTCTTGGGCTTGCTTTTCACAGCTGGCGTGTGGGCTACCTTGTGCGCGTGCGCACGGCTGAGCTTGAAGCCAGTATTGAAGAGGAGCGTAAATCTCAGTTTCGGCTCGAAGAAATGCGCGGGCGCATGGAACGCATGCAAAAAGCGACCATCGTGGGACAGCTCTCCAACCTGATTGCTCACGAACTTGCTCAGCCGCTCGCAGCCGTTCAGTACTACCTTGACGGCATGAAAACACTGCTTTCACGCCAGCCGGTTAATACCGCCATGCTGGAAAAAAGCCGCATCGGCATTGAGCAGGGACTTGAACGCACCAAAGCGATCGTTGCCAAAGTCCGCGGCTATTCGCGCAACCAAACCCGCCGCGACAGAACGGTGTCCTTAAAGACCACCATTGACAATGTACTGACCGCCATTTCTCCGGATCTGCAGCGCTCTGTTGCCTTCAAGTGTGAGTCCGTGGAGGGCATTGATGTGTTGGGCGATGCGCTCGAACTCGAACTGCTCATGAGAAACCTCATTAAAAATGCTTTTGAAGCCGCCGCTACCGCGGCAAGTGACAACACTTCGAGCGCTCAAGAGGTTCCGACCGTATCCGTGCGTACCGAGCCCGATCCGACAGACAAAACGGATCGTTCTGTGCTCATCACCATCGAGAACACAGGTCTGCAGATGACCAATGCCGCCTTCAACGAGCTCACCACGCCGCTCATCACGACTAAAGCCGCTGGACATGGACTTGGTGTTCCCATTGCCATTGCCATCGCCGAGGCCTCCGGCGGGCGACTGACCTTCTTTGAGCGCCCGCAGGGCGGCGTCATCGCGCAAGTTCGGCTCCTGCGCGCCGGCTCGTATCCCTCGAAAAACACAGCTGGCACCGAATCCTCCTCTTCTTCGCATTACGACATTCCGCCTCAAGCATCATGACCGACCAGAAGCAAACTGACGGCTCCGGCCTCAAAACACTCGAAGATCTCCAGCGAACGGTGCTCATCCGAATCGTTGATGACGATGCCGAAGTCCGCGATGCACTCTCCTTCATGCTCTCCTGCCGCGGCTGGCAAACGGCTGCCTGGGGATCCGCCGAAGAATTCCTTAAAGCCTGGCGCTCAACGCCTCCCGGGTGTCTGCTCCTAGACATCCGCATGCCCGGCATGTCCGGCCTGGAACTCCAGGAGCGCATGAAGGCTCAGAATCTGTCGCTTCCCATCATCTTCGTCACTGGACACGGCGATGTGCCCACCGCAGTCCGAACGCTCAAACTCGGTGCTTTTGATTTCCTTGAAAAACCCGTTGATGCCGAGGCGCTCGCTGACGCTATTGAGGCGGCAAGCCGCGTGAGTGTTGAGGCGTCGCAGGGCGCGCTGCCCAAACAGGCCGTGGAGCAGATTCTCGCGGAAATGAGTCCGCGAGAACACGAAATCACTGAGCTTCTTAAGGAGGGTCTTGCCAATCATGACATTGCCGAGCGTCTCGACCTTTCAGATCGTACAGTGCAGGGACACCGCAACAACATCTATAAGAAGCTGCGGGTGCACAACTTAAAGCAATTCCTAACGGTGCTCGAAGGCGGCTAAATCATCCCATTGAAATCACTCCTTCACGCCGCGGCTGAACGGGAGCTCGTCAGCCGCGAGTCCAAGTTCCAACGCAAGAAGATGACGTTTGGCGGCATATCCACCGCCATAGCCCGTGATGGAACCATTCGCGCCGACGACGCGGTGACAAGGAATGATGATGGAAAGCGGATTGGCGCCCACGGCACCGCCCACCGCCCGCACAGCTTTCGGCGAGTTCACCTCCCGGGCAATTTCCCCATAGGAAATCGTCTTGCCGTATGGAATTTTGGTGAGTGCGTGCCAAATATGCGTTTGAAACTCGCTGCCAATCAGCCTTAACGGGACGGTGAACACCTGTCGCCGCTGATCAAAATACTCCGCAAGCTGCACCTGAGCGAGGTCAATAACCGATGAGGCATCTTCGACCATAGGAAGCTTGGTCAGTCGGGTCAGCCGATTGAGCGTTGCTGCTCGATGCCAGCCATCTACCCAGTCGCACATTACAAGCTCATCGCCAATAGAAGCGAGGTCCAAAATGCCGCAAGGCGATGTCCAGTAATGATGAATGATGTGACTGTGCTTCATGATGACTCCTCAAGCCGGAGCAGCGTCGGAAAGCTCTGCGAAAAGATCAGCGAGCTTCACCGCATCTGGAATTCCAAGCCGCAGGCGCTCGACAATCAGCTCCGCTTCGTTGTCCGCATAAGGTTTCATCCACTTTATGCCCGGCACCAGTACGACGCGGCCGGCTGCCGTCCAAGCTGCAAGCGAAGCAGCTTCGAGCCAGAGCGACTCGATCGTTTCATCCCTTGCTGCGTTTGGTGCCCTGTCGAGAAGACACTCTGCAGCCGTGAAAAGTCCTTCCTCAGCATCCGCCCAACGCTGTTCGGCCACAGCCATTCGAATCCGCCAGAGCAATTGGTGAAGATCATCTCCGAAATATTCCGGACATTTGATCAGCAGCGGTTTGAAAAGCCGGACATCAGCTGATTTGGGCTTCGCCCGGCGGCCCGCTTCCACAACAAGACGCAAAAAGCCCTCGGGCATCTTGAAGGGGCTGGCTTCTCGGCGCCAGAGTTCGAGCAGCTTCTCTGCGCGATATTCGCCCGGAGACAGAGGACCAACGGATTCCTGCAGGATGAAACGCTCATCATTCATGGGAGATCTCGGT
>OJSE01003677.1_pt1 | contig 13350 bp, 9 predicted proteins | sample 1599351 | NCBI WGS metagenome assembly OJSE01 (sample SAMN04168656, study PRJEB22393) | human gut metagenome | biome: human gut microbiome; feature: stool | host: Homo sapiens | collected 2014-03-17 | reverse complement strand
TGCCCGCTTCGGGTTCTTTTCATTTAACCGGAAACCAAGTGGCTCGATCAGATGAAGTCTGGTATTCGTCGCCACACAGGTCCTTCCGATATTTCCGGTATTTGCCGGGATTTCCGGTTCAAAAAGTACAATATTAAGCATTTACATTCTCCTTCATTTCGTAAATTCGTGCCAGTTCGTCCGGTGCCGGTCTGTCGAGAAATCTTTTTTCTCCCCCACCCCAGATGATCCTCTCGTTTCCTTCTGTTGTGTGTCCGATGATTTCTGCCGGAATACCTTCCCTTTTCAGTCTTTCCTTTAGTTCTTCACCCTTCGGTGTCACCATAAGAACCGCTCCTGTACTGGTAAGCTGGTAAGGATTCAGATGAAATACTTCACAGACTTCAATCGTTTCCTGACGTACCGTCATTTTCTTCATCTCTACCGAAAGACCAATTCCTGCACCTTCTGCCATATCCCAAAGTGCTGCAAGAATCCCTCCTTCTCCGATCGGATGCATTGCTGACACCCCGTTCCGGCCGGCAATCTCCATTGCCCTGTCACTGAAAATTTCATCTCTCATATCTTCCAACTTATTTAAGAATCCCGGCGCAAACCGCTCTGCCAGAGCCGCCCCTTCTTCCCGTATGATCCGTAAGGTTCCTTCCATACCAATCCATTTAACCAGGACAATCTCTTCGCCTGCTTTTGCCGATCTGCTTGCAAGCAGCTGTTCTTTTTTTGCCTCACCGTGTGCTGTTACATGAACAATACTCGTCTGGATCCCATTTACACTTTGCGCATCTGCAAAGAAAACCCTGAGACCTTTTTCTTTACATATCTCCGAAACCTCCACCATCATCGCTTTCAATCTGGACTCATAGGCAAACGTCGGGAGCATGATCCGGACACTGATTCCATATGCCCGCGCTCCTCTGGAAGCCAGCTGATCCACTGCCTGCGCTATGGCAAATACTCCAAGATCTTTTTCATTTCCGGCTAATGAAACATCCGTTGCGATTGTGATCCTCTCTTCACTTTCATCTGCTATATAACAGGTTTCCTCCTGTGACGGTCTTAAAAAATCTATACCTTCTATATTATTCTGTATCTGTTTTAAAACCGAACGCCGATAGACGGTCTGTGACACTCTTCCTGCTTTCATACTTTTATCCTCTTTCTGTTCTGCCATTCTTTCCAACAGCCGCCTGCTTTTTATTACTTAAGTGCAGATGCCTTGCTGATCGCCGCATTAATCTTCTCCTGATCCTGGGTTGCAATTGCTTCCTCCACCAGCTTAGTTGCCTCTGCATTATCTGATTTTGTCCCGACTTTCACGGTAACATCAGAAGTCTGATAGGTGCTGTTATTGATTACTTCCCGGCTGACCTCTTCTCCGTTTTCATAGGTAACTTTCCAGAGCCGTGCCGTGCTTCCATCCATTCCGGCTCCCTCTGTTTCCTGTGAGCCAACCGCACTTTCCGTATCTTCTACATACTTTTTCGTATACTCTGTTGTCTCCAGAGTCTCGCTTTCAAATTCCACGGAATGTCCTGCAGCTCTGGTATCTTTTCCGTAAATATAAAAGCCAAGCTGGTTATTGCCATCAATATATCCTTCGATCAGGATCGGTGTATCGTAATTATTGACAAATTTAAAATCACTGATTCCTTCCGCTATCATTGCATCCCTTGATGGTTCTACATAGCTGACACTCATGGAATGCGGTGCACGCCGGGTGACCTCCAGTTCCGCATAAAGAACCGCATTATAAAGCGTCGTAGATACCTGACACAGGCCACCTCCGATACTCTCTACAATCTGTCCGTTCTCATAGGCACTTCCTGCCACATAGCCATTCTCTTCTGTGTAAGGAAGTGTGGCCTGTTCCACTGAAAATTCTTCTCCCGGCATAACAACAGTTCCGTTGATCAGCTCCGTTGCACGCCTGATGTTCTGCACGCGGTCCCCCCATCCGGCGTTTGTCGTATAAGAGCCAAGCTCATCCTGCAGGGATTCCAGATCTGCCTTTTTGATCGTCGGCTTTTCCATATCCAGCTTTAACTCGACTTCTGCGTCCTCGTAATTCCATTTTTTGTTCATGAAATTCTTAATCTTCTTCACGGATTTATCTACATCAACCGTATAACCTTCTGCTTCATCCGTCAGATCGAATCCGCTTCCGTTATAGGATGCCGATGCATTGACCGCTTTCTGTTCCAGCGGAACCGCACGTTCCTGGATCAGCTCTCTGAGTTTTGCTTCATCAACTTTAAAACTTTCATCTATGACATATTTCTTCTTATTTAAATTATGTATCTTCTGATAGCGGCTCCAGATACTTCCATTTTTTCCGTATCCGACCGCCTTTTCTGCAAGCTTATCAATATTTTCTACTTCCGCTCCCATTTCCTCGATTGACACATCTGCGCCCTGATCTTTTACCTTCAGTACAAGTTGCTTGTTCCGATAATCTCCAAGTGTATTGTTTACCGCTTTCACTGCTTCTTCCTTGGTCATTCCGGATACATCTGTCTTCCCTATAAAAACATTTTTGCAGATATACTCCTCATCTGCCTTGCTCACATACCGCCATAATGTGAACTGAATCACGGAGAAAATAATCACGATGGCTGCAATAACCGTAATCCCTACATGCAGATTTCTCTGCCGGATACGCTTTTGTGCCTTTTCACTTAACTCTCTCTTTTTCTTTCGTGCCGCCATCAAAAAAATCCTCCTGATTTTATATGATATATGGAATAATTGATGTTGCTACCATTGCAACAATAACAACAAGAATAATCACTGCCGCTATCTTCCGTGTCTGTTTTGGATTAAACACTTTTTTTCACCTCAAATCACACATTTGTTTTCATTCTATACTCTTTCATTTCTTTTTTCAAGATATCCATTACTACTGTCAGATGTTACTGTTTGCATAATTCCCGGATTTCTTCTGTAACACAAAATACCTTTGCCTGATGATCCAGTGGGTTCCGGTTCTGGTAGTCAAACAGAAGCACACATTCTTCCTCTTTCATATCCCCCAGAACATCATAAGAAAACCTCTCGATGTGCGTCATTTTTCTAAGCTGCCGCTTCTCCATATTTTCATAATTTTCCAGATAACGCCTCTCTTCATCCTCACGGTCATAGAACAGGCGGAACTCTTCTTTTGAAATCCGCTCATCGCCTGCAAATAACGGACGGCTCTTTGCATTCTCCCTCAGATAAAAGTCCAGTGTCAGAAGCTGCTTATACGCCTCACATCTTTCTGCATCATAAAATCTTGCAAAATCATACAGGATCTCATATCTTGCCGTGCGTGCATGACTTAAAGTATCCAGTCCATTTTCTTCATAATACTCTGCCAGCTTTTCAAAAAGCGTAAATGGTCTTTTAAAGTGTCGGATCAGATAAGGAAGCGTGTAACAGAACTGCCTGCTGTTATAGTAGGTCTCCACCATTTCCTCGATCCCTTTCAGGCGCAGGGTATCCTCATATGGAAGCCACTTTGTATACAAAACTTCATACGGTGGCATTCCTTTATAAACCAGTCCGTAATCGTCTTTCTTCTCTTCCATATAAGAACCCTTCAGTACTTTCAGAAAACCAAGCTGCAGCTGCTCCGGTTCCAGTGCATAAACATCATCAAAGGATTTTCCAAAGCTTTCATAATCTTCATACGGCAATCCTGCGATCAGATCCAGGTGCTGATGTACATTACCATAAGAATTGATTCTCCTTACCACTTCTGCAACCTGTTCAAATTTCATTGTCCGGTGAATCTCACGTATCGTATCCAGGTTGGTAGACTGCACACCGATTTCCAGCTGGATCAGCCCTGGCCGCATGGTTTTTATCAATTCCATTTCTTCTTCATTCAAAAGGTCTGCCGCAACCTCAAAATGGAAATTGGTAATGCCGTTATCATGCTCTTTGATATAACGCCAGACTGTCATGGCGTGATCATGTTTGCAGTTAAATGTACGGTCTACAAATTTAACCTTAGGTACTTTATGATCGATAAAAAATTGCAGTTCTTTTTTTACCAGTTCCAGATCACGGAACCGCAGACACTTATCTATAGAAGAAAGACAATAACTGCACGAAAATGGACATCCTCGGCTTGTCTCATAATAAATAATCTTATGTTCAAAAAGCTCCATGTTCTCATATACAAACGGAACCTTACTCAGATCCATGGTCTTGCGCCATTCATTTTCCACAATCTGCCCGGTCTGTTCCCTGTAAACGATTCCTTTCATATTCTGAAGTCCGTCCACTGTCTTGTTCTGATAAAAGTGTAAAAGATCGCAGAAAGTCTGCTCCCCTTCTCCTTTCATGACGCCATCTACTTCTGGCAGACGCTCCAGCACCTTTACTCCATCATAAGATACCTCCGGTCCGCCTATCCAGATGATGATCTGTGGCATCACCTTCTTGATCTCCCTGCAGATCTCTTCAACATAAGTAAGATTCCAGATATAGCAGGACAGACAGAGCATGTCCGGCTTCCTTTTGTAGATATCCCGCAGAATCTCATCGAGCTGCTGATTGATCGTATATTCTCCAATACTGATCTCATCTGATGTATCACCATACTTTTCCGCATATGCTTTCAGACAGTAGACTGCCAGATTGGAATGTATATATTTCGCATTGACTGCACCTAAAAGTACTTTCATATCGTTTCCTTTCCGTTTCCAAAAAGTTTTATCTTTAGTATCATACTCCATTTTCAGATTGGCGTAAACCAAAATGATAAAATAAAATCTCCTCAGATACATTGACATTTTTACAAAAACACGGTAAAATAATGTTCTGTGCAGCCGGGGTGCTAGCGGTACCCTGTACCTACAATCCGCTATAGTGGGGGTGATGCTGTGCCGAGGGCTTTACTTGTCAAAGCTGCCTCTGGTTTGTGGCGTTGAGATTTGGGTCTTACGCGGCGGGACTCTGTGAACCGTGTCAGGTCGGGAACGAAGCAGCACTAAGCAGAACCTCTCGGGTGCCGTAAGGTAGCCTGGGTTGAGTTTACAGCCAGAGTAACGTTTGGTAGGCTTTAGTTCGACGCACAGCGCACAGAAAAAAGAAATTATAAAAGCTACGGATTTTGCTTCCGTAGCTTTTTTCATGCAAAAAAGCCTGCCTTTGACAGGTTCTTCGATTAAGGATTTTCTTCCGGCATATTTGCTGATTCCTGTTCTTTCTTTTTCATCTTCTGCTTCTTGCGCAGTTCCTTGAAAAAGCTCTTCATCATCTGTGAGCATTCTTCTTCCAGAACTCCTGTTGTAAGCTCTGCCTGATGATTAAACGCTTCCACCTGTAGAAGATTCAGGATGGAACCGGCGCATCCGGCTTTCGGATTCATACATCCAACAACCACTCGTGGAATCCTTGCCTGTACAATGGCTCCGGAACACATCTGACATGGTTCCAGCGTTACATATAAGGTGCATTCTTCCAGCCGCCAGTCACCCATTACCTTACTTGCCTTTTTGATTGCAGAAATTTCTGCATGTGCAAGGGGATTCTTATCCGTTGTCCGCCTGTTGTATCCTCGTCCGATAATTTTCCCCTGATATACGATCACACAACCAATCGGTACTTCCTCAATCTTCCATGCTTTTTTCGCCTGACGGATCGCTTCCTTCATGTATTTTTCGTCTTCGGTCAATATCTGCCGCATCTTCCTTCTCCTTTACTTCTTTTCGAATCACTGCCCCTACCGGTCTGCACCAGTAACCGAAATGTTCCTCATCTTCAATCTCATATTCTTCCAGATCCAGTTCACCATCAGATGGCTTCATGAACTGACTGAATCCAAATGCTCCTGCCGCCCGCTGCTCGCCCGAAAAATAAAGTCCCGGAACCCCAATCCAGCATTTCCCTTCTTTTTCAAATGATACCAGATGATGGTAATTATAATATCCATGGAGCAGAAAATGATTATTCGCAAGCTTCCATTCCTTTCGCGGAAGTCCGGCAAGCTCCTGACGGGTGATTTTATAGATGATATCCTTTGTGGTTTTTGGTGGTAAATCTGAATTTGCGTTCTGAGAGTTTCTTTCTTCCGGCACATTTGGGTTGCTTTTCGATTTCCTAACTGCATCTGTGTTTTTAGATTGTTCTGAGGTCTCCTGTTCTTCTATATTCTCAGATTTTCTCTGGCTTGTTTTCTCCTCAAGTATTTTCTCATTTCCTGGCTTCTCGTATTTTTCATTGCTTAGCACGTCTCCGCCATTTGCAATTTTTTTATTTTTCCCCGATTTGTTTAGCTTCCATTCTTCTTCCGTAATCATCCTGCTAACATCTACCGGTCTCGCCTCATCCCAGACTGCTCCATAATATCCTGCATCCGCTCCGTTTCCAGCCCGAAGGATCATTCCACCAATCCTGCCAAACTGTCCATCTCCTCCCACATCGTCTGTCGTATAACTCAGCTTGTAGCCAAATGCTGCCTGCGCCCCTCTGATCTCTCCCATTAAGATCCCTATGCACTGTCCATCCTCTTCATAAAACAGATAAATTTCCAGTGTACGACCTCCCGCTACGGGAAATCCTCTCCCATAAATCTGGACCACGGCCGCCTCTTCCTGCTCAAGAACCTTTACAAAACCTGTATTTCTTGTCCTTTTTCCATTCTGATATTCATATAAATACCGGATAAAGCTTTTCATAATCTAGCACCTGCACCTTCCTTCTAACTGCCTGTTCTAAACTATTCTGACTTTCCGGTAAAAATTACCATTTTTAAAAAATCAGAGCGGAATCTTCCGCTCTGACAAATAACTCATTGATTAATCCAGATAAATCGGTGGCTCGTAGTCTTTTCCCATCGTAGCTTTCTTTCGCTCTTCCACTCCAAGGAACGCCCACTCTGTCATGTCTGTCCACTTGTGATCTTTTCGGTCATATACCTGTACATAACCGATTCTGTGTGGATGCATACGCACACTGTTTGTCCGATACTCATGTCCGGTATATGGGTTCACATCTCCATTTACCAGATCTTCATCAATATCCTCCCGACGCTTGATCGGCTGGAAATCCTGCGGCCATCCGGAAGATTTCTTTTCCTTTTTCGGAGTAATCAGCTTTGTAAGTTTTGAAAATGGTGAATTTTTCTCCTCATGAACATCTTCAGTTTCCGCCTCTTCTACTACAGGATTTTCCTCTTTCTGACAGGTTTCCGGCTGATTCTCTTCATAAGCCGGCTGTTCCTGGTACGCTTCTTCCTGCGGTTCTGCCTCTTCCTGGTAAGCAGCTTCAGAAGTTTCCTCCGAAATCTCCTCAGCCCCGGCTTCTTCAACCACTTCCGCTTCTATTTCCTGTTCGGGCTCCTGCAATTCTTCTTCAATCTGTTCTGCGTCTTCTGCAGATACTTCCACATCATCTTCTGCCGGTTCTGTGTACGGCTCTGTTTCTTCTTCAGTCAGAGTATCCTCTTCCAAAGTATCTGAATCCGCAATGCTTTCCGTCTCCTTGGCAGCATGTTCTTCTGCATCAAGTTCCAGTTCCATCTGTACAGCTTCTTCCTCCGGTTCTGCTGTGGTCTCTTCAAGTATATCTACAATCTCTCCAACTGTAATATCACGTTCTACATTCTTTTTTGCTTCTTCTCTTGCTGCCTTTCTTTCTTTTTTCACGGTAAGCTTCTCAAGTTCTCTTCCCGTCGGCATCTCTTCTTCATCCAAAGCTTCCTTTTCCGAATCCGCATTACCCAAAATGCTGAGCTGGAACGGGCATCCAAGAATGTCTGCGATCATACGCATATCCTGCTCCTGAAAATTATCTCTGCCAAGCCGCTGTGTCAAATTCTGACGGGACATCTTTTTCCCGGTTCTTGCTTCGATTTCTTCTGCAAGCTCTTTAATCGTCATATCTTTTCTGCTTAAAACAATTTTTACCTGCTCTCCGAATGTGAGACTAATCATTTATTTTTCCTCCTTTTCTCCCCGTATAAATATATCTTCTTTTTAAATACAGACTTATTGCTTTGTTAACTTAAAACTTTCTTGATAAAGGAATCTTTTTCACTTATCTTTTATTCTAGCAAATGACATTTTATCCGTCAACACCTAATAAATGCACGAATTTTTTGTATTTTTTTAAAAAATAATTTGACAAATCAAAATCAGTCACTATAATAAAGCGTATCAAGAACGACGGCGTTCCCTATTATCCGGGGAACGCCTTTTTTGTTCTTTTTTTAAATCGAGAAGGAGGGAATCAGTTATGAAAAAACTAGAAATCATTATCCAGCCGGAAAAACTTGAAGCCCTGAAAGCAATCCTGGATGCTTCCAATGTCAGCGGTATTATGATCAGTAACATTATGGGATATGGTAATCAGAAAGGACACAAACAATTTTATCGCAGTGCTGAATACAGCGTAAATCTTCTTCCTAAGATCAAAGTAGAAACCGTTGTTGAACCGGAAGTTGCAGAACCTCTGATCCGGAAAATTGTCGAAGAGATCAAAACCGGTGCGTACGGCGATGGTAAAATTTTTGTTTACGAAGTACAGGATGCTGTAAGAATCCGTACCGGTGAACGTGGCTCTGCTGCTCTTTAGCTAAAAATATATGTGAATTAGAATAGTGTTGAATATCGTTATCAAAGAGGATAACTACAAATGAACTGCCTGTAGATCATTCATTGTAGCTATCCTTTTTATTTGAAATGGAGGATGTTAAATATGGGATTATCTGATTTAATTGCGGGCGGAATGGATGCAACCGCCGCCACTGAACTACTGCTTAATGTTGTCTGGACAATTGTCGGTGCAACTCTTGTTTACTTTATGCAGGCTGGATTTGCAATGTGTGAAGCCGGATTTACCAGAGCAAAAAATACTGGAAATATACTGATGAAAAATATGATGGACTTTGTACTTGGAAGTTTGTTCTTTTTCATCTTCGGATTTGCGATCATGCACGGAACCGACTGGAATGGTATCATCGGTATAAAAGGGTTCTTCAATCCTACAACACTTGCCGATGCCGACGGACTTTTCAACGGACTGCCAATCGGAGTCTTCCTTATTTTCCATACAGTATTCTGCGCCACATCCGCTACTATCGTATCCGGTTCTATGGCAGAACGTACAAAATTCCTTGCTTACTTATTATATAGTGCAGCAATCAGTATTTTTATTTACCCGGTAACCGGCCACTGGATCTGGGGCGGTGGATGGCTCGCTCAGATGGGATTCCACGATTTTGCAGGTTCCACAGCAGTCCATATGGTCGGCGGTATCTGTGCACTTGTTGGTGCCAAAATCCTCGGACCTCGTATTGGAAAATATGATAAAGAAGGGAATGCCCGTGCGATTCCCGGACACAACCTTTCCATTGCAGCTCTTGGCGTATTTATTCTCTGGTTCTGCTGGTTCGGTTTCAACTGCGGCTCTACCACAGCAGCTTCCACAAACCTCGGTGATATCGCAATGACAACCAATCTTGCCGCTGCTGCCGCAACACTTGCAACCCTTGTTGTAACCTGGATCCGCTATGGAAAACCAGATGTATCCATGACATTCAACGGTTCCCTCGCCGGACTCGTAGCAATCACCGCCGGATGCGACACCGTCAGCAACTACTCTGCAATCATCATCGGACTGATCGCTGGTATCCTCGTCGTATTCTCCGTAGAATTCTTCGACAAAGTAGCCAAGATCGATGACCCGGTAGGTGCGATCAGTGTCCACGGCGTATGCGGTTTCACAGGCAGTATCCTCGTCGGAGTCTTCTCCCCGGAATACACCCTCAAAACCCAGGTGATCGGTGTCCTTTCAACCGTAGCCTACGTCCTCGTAATGGCAATCATCGTATTCACCACCATCGATAAAACCATAGGTCTCCGCGTCACCAAAGGAGAAGAACTCGACGGTCTCGATATCCACGAACACGGCTGCTCAGCATATGCAGACTTTAACTTCCGTTTATAGCCGGGCGAAGTAAGAAAAAAAGATATAGCCACTGGAATGCTCGCATTTCAGTGGCTATATCTTTTTTTCTTAGTGAGCGGCTACGCGACTGAGGAAAGTTGCCAGACTTTCCGAGGTTCGCCCGGCGGACGTCTTGTACTACCTTTATCATTCTACATCCACTGGGATGCTTGCATTTCAGAGGCTGTATCTTTTTATTTTAATGAGCGGCTACGCGACTGAGGAAAGTCATCAGACTTTCCGAGGTTCGCCCGGCGGACGTCTTGTACTACCTTTATCATTCTACCACTTCTTATTCTTCAGCACGATCGCCGATTTCTTACCCATCATCAGTGAAATATTTCCCTCTTTCACGATATACTCTTCGAATTCTCCAATATACCCATCTTCATAAGAATACATCACTCGCGCCATATTATGTCCTTCGGCAACTTCTGCCTGCCATACCGGAACCCTTACTTCCTTCAGATGATCGGAATTATTGATAATAACCACGATCTGCTCATTCCCCCAGAATCTTCCATAGGCCAGAAGATCCGGTTCTGCTTTCAGCATCTTGATCGACCCCTTTCTGAGAGCCAGAGACTTTCTGTGGATTTGGATCATCTCACGGTAGAAATTGATCAGATCCCGTTTTTCTCTTCCCCACGGATAAGTTCTCCGGTTATCCGGATCCGTGAAACCACAAAGTCCTGCTTCGTCTCCATAATAAAGGGTCGGTGCTCCCGGCCAGGTCATCTGCATGATGATCGCTTCCCGCATAACTGCAAGGCTTACCCCTTCTTCTGCCGCACGCGACCCAAGCTGTCCCACACGGCCAACCTTGTGGTTGGTACGCGTCAGGAAACGAGAATGGTCATGGTTTGACAACTGGTTCATCGCCGTCTGAAGTGACGGTGTCATCATATTTGCCATATGATGCTTCATCGCATTCATAAAATGGTCTGCATTTCCGAGAAGATCGCCGCGATATTCATCACTGTGTTTCTCCATCCCGGTCAGAAACCAGGTGACCGGCTCCATAAATGCATCGTAATTCATAACGCTGTCCCATTCATCGCCCTGCAGCCAGTCACTCGGATCTCCATAGTGCTCGGCAAGGATCAGTGCATGTGGATTTGCTTCTTTTACTGCCTTACGAAATTTCTTCCAAAATTCATGATTGTACTCATTGCTTCTTCCAAGGTCTGCCGCAACATCCAGTCTCCAGCCGTCTACATTATACGGCGGTGAAACCCATTTCTTTGCGATACCAAGAACATACTCTTCCAGCTCTTTTGAATCTTCGTAATTCAGCTTTGGCAGCGTATCGTGTCCCCACCAGCCGTCATAGCTTCCATTGCCCGGCCATTCATTCTCCCCGGTACGGTGGAATAGAAAATAATTCCGGTACGGACTCTTCGGTGACACAAAAGCACCTACTTCGTAGCCATCGGCGCTCTCGTAGATCAGCTCTCTGTCCAGCCATTTATTGAAAGAACCACAATGGTTGAAGACGCCGTCAATGATGATTCGCATTCCCCTCTTATGGAGTTCTTCTACCAGCTTGATGAACAGCCGGTTACTTGCTTCCAGATTCTCTTTTCTGGTAGTTCTTGTCCGGTAACGGTCCGCATGGATATTGTTATTTTCTCCCGGATCTAGAAGCCTTCCTTCATCGACTTCAATTTTACCGACATGCGGATCAATATAATCGTAATCCTGTGTGTCATATTTATGATTAGATGGTGATACAAATAGTGGATTACAATAGACAATTTCTACTCCAAGTCCATGCAGGTAATCCAGTTTATCAATGATCCCCTGGATATCTCCTCCGTAAAATTCCCGTACATCCATCGGCTGCGGATCCCGGTACCAGTCATCTACATGCTGAACCTGTTCTCCAATATAAAAGTACTCTCCCGTCTGTACATCATTATCCGGGTCGCCGTTACAGAAGCGGTCTGTATAAATCTGATACATGACCGCTCCTTTTGCCCAATCCGGTGCCGTAAAGCCCGGCACGATTTTAAAATCATAATAATCCACAAGTTTGCTCTCTGCTCCCCATTTGTTATAGTAGCAAATCTCATTTCCTGATCTGATCTTAAAATGATACCGGAATGGTTTATCTTCTAATTTGTATTTCACTTCATAAAAGTCAAATGCCTTATTTGAGATTACTTTGTTCATTGGAATGCATAGTTCGCGGTTTTCCAGATAGACTTCATCTACGTCGTGAGCTGCTGTACGGAACCACAACTGAAGTTCATCTCCTGCCTCCGGTTCCGGCGGACTCACATACGCCTCTGTTCCATCACAAAACAATGCTTCTTTTTTCATAATCTAGCCTCTATTCTTCAAATAATGCTTCAAATTCTTCTCTTGTAATCTTCTCTTTTTCAAGAAGCAGATCTGCACATTTATAAAGAACAGCTTCATGCTCTTTAATAATGGTCTTTGCACGGTCATAACATTCATCAATGATCCGCTTCACTTCACTGTCGATCGTTGTGGCAACCTGTTCACCATAACCTCTGGAGGTATGACCAAAATCTCTTCCGATAAATACTTCATCATTATCATCTCCATAGCTTACAAGACCAAGTGCTTCCGACATACCGAACTTCGTTACCATGGATTTGGCGTATGCTGTTGCCTGCTTGATATCCTGGGATGCCCCGGTTGTAATATCATCAAAGATCAGCTCTTCTGCCACACGTCCACCTAGTGATACGGTAATATCCTGCAACATCTTTCCTTTGGTATTGAACATCTCATCCTTTTCAGGAAGCGGCATCGTATATCCGGCTGCCCCTACACCGGTAGGAATGATCGACACGCTGTACACCGGTCCTACATCCGGAAGTACATGGAATAAGATGGCATGTCCTGCTTCATGGAATGCAGTGATCTTCTTCTCTTTATCAGAAATTACACGACTCTTCTTCTCTGCACCGATTCCGACTTTTACAAATGCTCTGCGGATATCCTCCTGTTGCAGATACACTCTTCCATCCTTTGCTGCAAGGATCGCAGCCTCATTCAGAAGATTTTCCAGATCAGCTCCGGTAAATCCTGCCGTTGTTCTCGCAACCTGTTCCAGATCCACATCATCCCCGAGCGGTTTGCCCTTGGCATGAACCTGAAGGATTTCCAGGCGTCCCTTTACATCCGGTCTGCCAACCATGACTTTACGGTCAAAACGTCCCGGTCTTAAGATCGCCGGATCAAGAATATCGACACGGTTGGTTGCTGCAAGTACGATGATTCCTTCATTCGCGCCAAAACCATCCATCTCTACGAGGAGTTGGTTCAGCGTCTGCTCTCTCTCATCATGTCCGCCGCCCATACCGGTTCCACGACGTCTTGCCACGGCATCGATCTCATCGATAAAAATAATACAAGGTGCATTTTTCTTGGCATCCTCGA
>OJSE01003655.1_pt1 | contig 13452 bp, 10 predicted proteins | sample 1599351 | NCBI WGS metagenome assembly OJSE01 (sample SAMN04168656, study PRJEB22393) | human gut metagenome | biome: human gut microbiome; feature: stool | host: Homo sapiens | collected 2014-03-17 | reverse complement strand
CTCTCGACTTTGACATGAACACGGTCTACGGCGGCGCGAAGTTCGCCCGCGTCTTCTGCACGGCAGGGAACGCGGCGTACTACGGCAAGGCCGAGGCCATGTTGGCTCATACTTCTACAGACGTCACCCGCAGCATCGGCGGACAACAATTCACGGGATCTGCCGACACGTTTTCCTATGGCGGTGCCGTGCATATCGGCATGAACTACTCGTTGGGGAAAAGCAGTGTCTTCACTCCTGAAATCGGTGTTGGGTATACCGGTGGCCGCATGGGTGATTTCGACATCAACGGCAATATCGCCGCCGTGAGTTATGAACACTATGACTCCCACACCTCCAACATCGGTTACGGCGATCTGTCGCTCAAATGGTTCCAAAAGTGGGGCACAATCGTAAACACACTGTTGGGCGGCGGCACGCGCGTAAATTTCAACCGTGATATGGACGTCTCGTCCAACATCTCTGGTGTCCAGGGCTCGAGCACGGTTAAATTACCTCGTTCCTACCAATGGGTGAACGCTTCTCTCATCTTGGATGTCAACAGCAACCTCGACCTGTCCTTTGGGTATGTGGGTATTTTGGATACCAACGGTTCGTCCCACAACATGACGGCGAAACTTACTTACACGTTCTAATTCGCCTTTCATCTGTACTGATAACACGGGCATCCTGAAGCCCTCCGCGTGGTGCTCCCCATCCCGGAAAAAACGCGAGGGCAAGGGCAGACACAACCGGGTAAAGAGATCTCGGATTTTCCTCGGGATCTCTTTTGTTTTCCAAGCGTTGCGGTCTGTCAGTTTATTGACCTTCAGAAAGCAGCGGCCAGCGGCCGCATGAAGGTCTTCGTCAAAGAATTGTTGGGCAAACGGTTTGTCACCTTATCGCTGCGCCGACATACCACATGCATCATCAGGCGCAGTGACTGCGGCTAATACCTGCAAAAACAGCTTGCTCATACAGCGGCCCGCATCCGCAATCCGCAGCGGCATTGCGCATCCAATGCTGCGGCTCCTTTTTAATCAGGTACCGATGTAATTCTCTCAACTGCTCCGAATCCACTTTTTCCCTTGGCTGAGACTATCAATCGCTTTGCTTTGCTTTGTTTTGCCGTGGGGCAAAATTCGCTTGACCATTGCGCCAGCGGCATACGACAGCGCCCTTAAGGTCGTATGATCAATATCGTATTTCTAAATGGATACGCACTCACCCTCGGAGCTATTTCAATGAGCACCTTCAGCATCATGGGGCCGCACAATACGGATCTGCCGGATCCCTTTGATATTTTTCCAATTGACGATACGGCCGTCTGTTTTATCAAGAATGTTGTTACAACGCCCAACGTTGAAGTGGGCGAATACACCTATTACGAAGACGACGAGAATCCCACGGAGTTTGACCGTAAAAACGTTCTCTACAACCGTCCGGAATTCGGCGACAAGCTCATCATCGGCAAGTTCTGCGCGATCGGTGCGAACACCAAGTTCATCATGGGCGCAGCGAATCACAGCGTATCGACGGTGTCGACCTATCCCTTTAGTCTCTTTGGCGGCAAATGGGCAAAAGCGGCCCGGTCCACTTACGACCTGACGCCGCATAAAGGCAACACCATCATCGGCAATGACGTCTGGATCGGCCGCCGCTCAGTCATTATGCCGGGCGTGAAGATCGGCGACGGCGCCATCATTGCCGCATCTGCGGTGGTGACGAAAGACGTTCCGCCCTACACGGTCGTAGGAGGCAATCCGGCTGAATTTATCCGCCGCCGCTTCAACGACCGCCTGACGGCAATGCTCCTTGAGCTCAAATGGTGGGATTTCAAGCCCGACGATCTCATCAAGGTGCTTCCGGTCCTTACAGATCCTGATCTGGAAAAAGTAGAACGGGAAGTTGAGGCGCTCCTCAAGAGCCGCCGCTGATTTTCGGACCGCTCTCAATGACCGGCGCTTCGTATATGCAATCGAAGCGCCGGTCAACATTTATAAACAGCCTGATAACCTTCCCGATGACGGCATCAATTGTCCGTCGCTTGCGCCCGATTGACTGAAATACGCCTTTTCTCCCATTTGTCGTATTTTGGCCGCAGGTTTTTCTTGTTAACTTGTAAAACATCGAACGATAGAGGCGCGGACGCGAGGAGCCTCGGGCGAGCCGGCAGGCCGGCAGCGACCCCGAGGGGAGGCAGATCCGCCGAATTCGCCGGCATCCTCAGCCTGGGGGACGGCGGATGGGCCTGCGGGAGATACCCGCTGGACTGTCTGCCTGCAAAATGCACGAAATTGATTGGTTTTCGTGAATTTGTGAGCAGTTGCGCTATCTTGACCGGTCAAAGCAGCGTGCACTCTGCCGGCACGTTGTTTTTTGCGCCAGCAGAGATAACGCTCTTTGCTGGCGCTTCTTTTATGTATTTGAGGCTGTCGGCGAGGAGCGCTGAACGTGCAGCAGGATGGTTTCCCTGCTCTTGAGATCGATACTGCGATTTTTCAATCCGTTTCAAGCACCCGCGGATCTCAGGAGTGACCGCACCGCTTCGCCCCTACAATTCCACCCTGCAACCCCAACTACGCACGGTATTCAGCATGTCTCATCCGACAATTCGCGGCTCACTGGTCGCACTTATCACACCTTTCAATGAAGACGGTTCCGTCAATTTCGACAAGCTCGGCGAACTCATTGACTTTCATTTGGCCAACAGCACCGATGCTCTGGTGATCCTCGGCACAACCGGCGAATCTTCAACGATGTCTCACGAAGAAGACAACGCTGTCTGCGAATACACCGTCAAGCGCGTTGCGGGCCGCATCCCCGTTATTGCCGGATCGGGCTCCAACTCTACGCAGACGATGCTCGAAAAGTCGCTCTCCTATGAACGTCTGGGCGCTGACGGTCTGCTCCTCATTACCCCCTATTACAACAAGACCAACGAAGAAGGGATGTACCTTCACTTCAAGACCGTTGCCGACGCCGTGAAGATTCCCTGCATTCTTTACAACGTGCCCGGCCGCACGGGCTGCTCCATATCAGTGGCCAATGTCGCACGCCTCTCGCAGCACCCCAACATTGTGGGCATCAAGGAAGCGAGCGGCAATATGTCTTATGCCGCCAAGGTCGCAAAGTACCTCTCGGACGATTTCGCCATGTATTCGGGCAACGACGACATGATTGTGCCGCTCCTTTCCATCGGTGCTTCGGGCGTCATTTCGGTGCTGGCCAACATCGCTCCGAAGGAGACGCATCAGATGGTTTTCGATTATCTTGAAGGCCGCACGGACGACGCACGACGCGCGCAGATTGAACTTCTCGATGTGATCAACGATCTCTTCATTGAAGTGAATCCGGTTCCTGTCAAAGAGGCTATGAATCTCCTCGGCATGGATGTCGGCGGCTACCGTCTCCCGCTCACGCATATGACTGAAGCCCACCGCGAAACGCTGCGTTCGTCACTCGCTGCCGCGGGCTTTCTGAAGTAAGGAACTCTTCGCTATGAGAATCGCTCTCATCGGTATGGGCCGCATGGGCCGCATGATCCGAGACTGCGCCGCAGACCGCGGCATCGAAGTTGCGGCCGAATTCAATACGGCGACGATCGCTCAGCTCGCCCAGTGCGACCGTATGGATGCCGTCATTGATTTTTCCGCTCCGGCGTCGCTGCCGGCACTCGCGGCCTATGTGCAGCGCACCGGAACGCCGCTCGTTTCCGGCACCACCGGCTATTGCGACGAAGAAGCTGCCCGCGTCAATGCGTTGGGCAGCTACGCGCCCGTAGCGTTGAGCGCCAACTTCTCCATCGGCGTTGCGGTCTTAAAGCACCTCGCCGCAGAGGCTGCCGCCCTGCTGCCGGACTTTGACATTGAGATCATCGAAACGCACCACCGCATGAAAAAAGATGCGCCGAGCGGCACGGCGAAGCTCCTTCTTTCAGCCGTCAACCCCGACGGCACCCATCCGACGGTCTTCGGCCGCGAAGGATTCACGCCCCGCACAGCCGGTGAAATCGGTGTCCACGCTGTCCGCGGCGGCACCGTGGCGGGCGTGCATACCGTGTCCTTCTTCGGCGACGAAGAAGAGCTCTCACTCACCCACCGCGCGGAATCCCGCCGGATCTTTGCAATTGGCGCGCTTAAAACCGCCGAAAAGCTCAAGGACGCCCCCGTGGGTCTGCACACCCTTGACGAACTGCTTTTCGCTCGCCGCTGAGTGCTGCACTTCAACTTTCTAACACTGGGGATTGAATCACCATGATGAACGCACAGGAAATCATTCACTACATCGCCACGGCTGAAAAGAAGACGCCCGTGAAGATCACGCTTCGCGAGAAAGCCGGCGAAGCCCCGATCAGCTTCGGTTCGGCAAAGGTCTTCGGCGTCGGCGACAAAGTGATTTTCGGCGACTGGAAGGAACTCGGTCCGATTCTTGAAGCCAACCGCAGCAAGATCGACGATATGGTCATCGAAAACGACTGCCGCAACTCCGCCATTCCGCTTCTTGACCTCAAAGGCATCAACGCCCGCATTGAACCCGGCGCGGTGATTCGCGATCAGGTGACGATCGGCGACGGCGCAGTGGTCATGATGGGCGCCATTATCAACATCGGCGCGGTGATCGGCGAAGGCACCATGATCGATATGGGCGTTGTGATGGGCGGACGCGCCACTGTCGGACGCCGCTGCCACATTGGAGCTGGCACTGTGCTCGCCGGCGTCGTTGAACCCGCTTCCGCGCAGCCCGTCATCATCGATGACAATGTCTTTATCGGCGCCAATGCCGTCGTGATTGAAGGCATCCATGTGGGCGAAGGCGCCGTCGTCGCCGCAGGCAGCGTCGTCATTGAAGATGTTCCGGCCGGTGCCGTTGTGGCAGGCGTGCCTGCGCGCATCATTAAGGCGCATAAGGACGCCGGCACATCAACTAAGACAGCCTTGGAAAGTGCGCTGCGGCAGCTTTAACTGCACTGCCGACTGCTTTGGGTATCCGGTTTGAGCGGTGTGCCCCAAACAATTCATCGACGGCCGCATGCAGTGCGGCCGTTTCTTCATAAACGACAGCGAAAAGTTTTCTGACTTCCAGGCCGGAAAAGAGCGGCCTTGAAGCGCTCACACACGACTAGTAACTTCCCCTCAATCCTTTCAATCTGCATCTTAAGACGCCGTTGTTGACAGTGCTTCTTAGGCCGAGACGTTAAGCCTGTTGATAGGATGAGACCACTATTGACCGCCGAGCCTGCTCACAGTACCGCATCAACAGCGGTTTAAGCTCTTCTGTCATCTGTCTTTGACCGTCGGCAGCAGTGCTTCGCCCACTCGATTTTTGTTAAGGACATTGCTCTCATGTTCGAGCGCATTCTTAAATACCGCCGCGATCTCCACCAGATCCCGGAACTTGACTTTGATCTTCCCAAGACCACCGCTTATGTGCGCAGCGTGCTTGAGAAACTGCCCTGCGAGGTCTTTTCCCCCGACGGTCACGCTGTCTGCGCTTGGTTTGATGCCGGCGCTCATGAAGCCGTTGCCTTCCGCTCCGACATGGATGCGCTCCCCATCTGTGAAGTCTCCGGCGTGCCTTTTTCGTCCAGACATCAAGGGCACATGCACGCCTGCGGACATGACGGCCACATGGCCATGGTGCTTGAGCTTGCGCAGTATGTTGCGTCGGTCAAAGACCGCTTAAAGCAGAATGTTCTGCTGGTTTTCCAGCCTGCTGAAGAGACGACGGGCGGCGCTCAGTTCATCTGCCAGTCCGGCATTTTTGCGCAAAAGAACGTGAAGGCCATTTACGGCTTTCACCTTTGGCCGGATCTGCCGCTCGGACAGCCTGCAACCCGTCCGGGGCCGCTCCTTGCCGCATCGTGCGAAGTCACGGTTGACATTGAAGGCAAAAGCACTCACATCGCCAAAAGCGAAGACGGTGCGGATGCCCTGCTTGCCGCATCCCGCTTTGTCGTGGGTGCAGAAAAGATTCTTGACGATCTTCACGCCGCCGAGGGCCCCTGGTGCACGCTGAAGTTTGGTCTGCTGCAGGCCGGCACGGTGCGCAACGCCATTGCTGCGCATGCTCACCTTGAAGGGTCGCTGCGCGTTTTCAGCGAGTCGGTCTTCAAGATGGGGCGCGATCGCCTTTATGCGCTGGGCGAACAGATCTCTAAGGATCTCGGCGTTAAAGTTCATGTAGATGCCCCTGAAGGCTATCCGCCGGTCGTCAACGATGAAAAACTCTTTGAAGATGCCCAAAAGCGTCTGCCGAACCTCGAAATGCTGCCTAAGCCCCTCTTGATTGCCGAAGACTTTGCCTACTACCAGCGGACGCTGCCCGGGCTCTTCATTCTTCTGGGCACCGGCACCGGGATTCCGCTCCATTCCGACCGTTTCAATTTCGATGAAAAAGTGCTTGAAAAAGGCGTTGAAATCTATAAGCACTTCATTGATTTGAAGGACTAAGCCGCACTTCATTGCTTCTCATTGATCCCGCAGATCCGCAGACCGTCAGCATGGCGTCTCACTCATGCTGACGGTCTTTTTTATGCCGCGTCGCGCTGCTCGAGAGCACCGTTCATGGTCAAACTCCTCGGTCAACGTCATCGATAGGCTGCCGCTCTGACACGCTCGGTGCGGCGCTTTTGCCCTTAAACCCATCTCTTCGCAGAACGAGCAGTGCACCAATATGGTGCAGACATTTCTAAATCAGCGCATTTAAAAGGGCAATGTCGTCAATAAAGCGTTACTACCTATTGACTTTATCTTAAGAAAAAATCACCAGTTTTGAATTAAACGCCGACAGGCATCCCTTCCCCGGGGATCCTTATTCATGCATGTCGATCACCGATTCCGATCGTTTACATCTATTTCTGGGGAGTCATTCAAAAAAATAAAAGTCTTTCTGCTTTTGGCACGGCTTTGGCTTAGGAATAACGGAACGGCACCGCGAATCCCTGAACAAGCGGTCCGACCTCGCCAAAGAAAAGAAAGAGAGGACTCCCCATGAACACAACCCACTCCGTTGCCCTTGTCGATTCGGCGTCCAATATGACGTCAAGGGGCTCTGCGTCTGCAGGCTCCAATGGGAAATCGACTGTGACCGCTGACACTCAGCCCTCGCCCGGCTTCTTTAAGCGATACGGCCTTGTCTTTGCCGTCGCTGCTCTCGGCATCATCTGTCTGATGCCGCAGCTCGCGGACCTCTCCATTGCCGGTCAGCGCATGATCGGCATCATGGCCTTCGCCGTCATTACCTGGGCGACGGGCGCCGTGTCGTTTCCGGTTTCCGCCGGCGTCATCATGGCGCTCATTGCGGTCCTTGTGGGACTTTCTCCGCAGCCCGACGGCCAGGGGCTCATCGGCACGAGCAAAGCGCTTCGCATGGCACTCACGGGCTTCTCTTCCCCCGCCTTCTGCCTTGTCGGCGCGGCGCTCTTCCTTGCGGCAGCCATGATGCAGACGGGGCTTGACCGGCGAATTGCCCTCGTTACGCTCTCCAAAATCGGCACGTCGCCTTCGCGTGTTGTGCTCGGCATCATTCTCTGCGGCTTCATTCTCTCTTTCTTTGTGCCGTCGACCACTGCGCGCGTTGCCTGCCTCGTGCCGATCGTCACCGGCATGGTGCGCGCCTTCGGACTTCCGCTGAAGAGTGCTTTCGGCGCCATGCTCCTCATCACGGTTGCACAGGTCGACAGCGTGTGGAATGTCGGCATCAAGACTGCCGCTGCCCAGAATATGGTGGCCGTGGGGTTCATTCAGGAACTGACCGGTCATGATATTTCCTGGCTTGACTGGTTTGTCGCTGCCGCACCGTTCGCCGCTTTGATGAGCGTCGTGCTCTATGTGGTCGTCACCCGTCTCTTTAAGGGTTCGCTCGAAGATATTTCGGGCGGCGACGATGCCGTTCGCCGTGAACTCGCAAAGCTCGGCCCTATGTCCGCTGCTGAATGGAAGCTCACGGTCGTCTCCCTCGTACTCCTCTTTATGTGGGTGACGGAAAAGAAGCTCCACCCCTTTGATACGACGACTACGACAGTGTGCGCCATTGCGCTCCTTATGCTGCCAAGCATGGGCGTGATGGACTGGAAGAGCGTCGTCAACCGCATCAACTGGGGCACGCTGCTCGTCTTCGGCGTCGGCATCTCGCTCGGCTCCACGCTTTTGTCCACCCACGCCGCACAGTGGCTCGCCGAAGGCATTGGTTCCTCCTTCGGGCTCGCAGATCAGACCACTTTTGTCGTCGTTGCGGTTCTCGCCCTCTTTCTCATCATCATTCACCTCGGCTTTGCATCCGCCGCTGCGCTCTCAAGCGCACTCATTCCAATCATCATCGCTCTCGTGAACGGACTTGATGCGCCGAACGTCAATGTGCTGGGCATTACGATGATTCTGCAGTACGTCATCAGCTTTGGCTTCATTCTTCCGGTCAATGCCCCGCAGAATCTGATTGCCTACTCAACCGGTGCGTTTGACGTGAAGACTTTTGCCTTCACCGGCATCATTCTGACAATTGCGGCCTATCTGCTCATTCTTCTGATGTCTGCTACGTATTGGAGCTGGATGGGCCTAGTGTGATACACCGAAGAGCGGCCGCCCTCGCAGCCGCTCCGCAGGAAAAAATCCTGACTTCACCATACCTTGTGACTTAGCCTCAGAAAGCGAACCTGCTTTCTGAGGTTTTTTTCTGCTCCTAAGGCACTAAGCGGGAGAGGAAAGCCTGCCCTTAAACCGCCGCAGAGGATCCCTTCGGCTGAACGTCGGCGGGCGCATCGTCATCAGCATGCGGATCGAGCATCACAACTTCAAGACGGTTGTACGGAATGCGGATGCCTTCCTCGCGGAAACGACGGACAATATCGAGCGTAATGGCTGTTTTGATCCCGACGGAACCATTGACCGGGTCGGCCAGCCAAAAAGCCGCCTTCAAATTAATGCCGCTGTCTCCGAAACTGTCCACATAGGCCCAGGGCTTGCGGCCCTTGACGATGCGCGGACGATCGCGCGAAACCTCTTCGAGCATGACGGCAAGCGCCCGATCCACATCCGCATTGAAGTCAATCGTCACAGCGACATACTGCGTATTGGCTTCATCCGTATACGAATGATTCAGCACAGCTGACGTCACGAACGCTTCATTCGGGACAATATTCTCAATACCGTCGAGACTGCGCACCACCGTAAAGCGCGTATTGATTTCCACCACCTTTCCGCGGAAGCCGCCCACCGTAACCAGATCTCCGATTTTGATGGATTTGTCCAAGAGGATGATGAATCCGGAAACATAGTTGGAAGCGATCTTTTGCAGTCCAAAGCCCAACCCGACGCCTAAAGCGCCGCCGAAAACCGAAAGAATCGTCAAGTCGATGCCGACGGTTCCAAGACCGATGATGACCGCCAGAATCAGAAAAAGAACGGTGACAATGCGCGAAAGCACTACCTTCAGGTTGGGGGTCAGATTCTGCGCCCCCTGAATGAACTGATTGATGATGGCCGAAATCCAATTGGCAACGGCCAGCGTGAGCAGCACCGAAATCACCGCCATGAAGGCCTTCCAAACCGTCATGTCCCCCTTGCCGATGGGGATTCTCAGCGCATCAAGATAGTCCACCAAATCCGAGCACGCCGAAGAACTGCAGCACTGCAAAGCACCAAAAGATGACGGTGACTGCACGCTGCACACCTCGGGTGATGATGCTTCGTCCGATGCTGGCCTGCACAAAGGCCATCACAACGGAGAGCACCGAAAATGCATAGAAGATCGAGTAGAAGATCCTGCAGATAACGAGCGACCGAGAAGGCTCATCACCCAGCGTTACGATCAGCCAGGCCGCAAGCGCGAGGGACGATCCTGCGATGAGGCCGAAAGACACATTCTCAAGAAGCCCGTAAGCCAGATGCTTGATGTGATTGACTACACCGAGATCATCTGCACTGGGGCGCCTCTTTTCGAGCCACTCCGTAAAGGCGCGAGACCCCCACCAGCCGAGAATGAAGGCACAGATCACTGCAAAAATCTGCAGCAGCAGGCTCGACCAGGTCATTCCCGCCGTAAGCGTTTCAAAAAAACGCGTGAACCAATGCGTCGTATCAATCACTGCATCTGCAGCTGCGGAAAGGCCTTCATCAGGGCTTGGAGCATTGGCCGCTGCCTGAAGGTGATCCGCCGCTTCTTCAGCCATCGCCTCGGCGGCCTCGGTATGTGTCGTCATAATGAAAATCTCTGCGGGCCTCCTGAGCCCGAAGCAGGGTTAGGGAAATTTAGAAACGAGCTTGAGCTGAGTGCTTGCGCCCTCGTTCCTCGGCATGCAGTCTATGCCGTTGTCGGCTGTTTGGCCGGTCGCTGCTGATCATATGATGGCTGCCGTGCGGCCATCAGTCGGTTGTCTCGCCGCGGCTGTCAGCTTCAATAGGAGCGGCAAACAAAGATAGTTGCTGTGCGGATTTCATGGTTAACAGCCTTGAAATGCTGACTAATTCAGTGCGCCAGCTTGCAATTTTCAGTTATAAAGTTGCTTGTATTCATAAAAGAGCTAATGATTAGCGGGACATATTGCTATGGACGCAACGGCAACTGTCAGCTTCCGCATGGACGCGAAGCTCAAAAAAAAATTTGAGTCCATCATCCAAATGATGGGGCTCAACATGACAACAGCATTCACCGTTTTTGCTATCCCAGTCGTCAATGAAGGGCGGATTCCCTTTGCAATTAAGGCCGATCCGTTTTGGTGTGCCGAGAATCAGGCGCGATTGCGTGAAAGCATTGCTCAATTGGAATTAGGCAAGGTCAATGAGCACGATCTGATTGAGGGCGGCAGCAGGACAATCGCAAGAAACTGACCAAAGTAAATGCTTTAATCAAGGACATCAAGCACAACGGCAATAGCGGGCTAGGGCTGCCGGAACCCTTGACTGGCAATTTATCCGGCTTTTGGTCTCGCAGGATCGATGCCAAAAACCGTTTGATTTACCGCATTTCCGAAGAAGACGGTAACCGGACATTAGAAATTGTGCAATGCCGCACTCATTACAACGAAAAATAGTTCAAAAACCGCCCTGCTTGCGTGAGGCGGCTTTTTTGTAGGTCTGGGATCATCCAAGTATGTCGGCGGCAGGGGCGGAGAGGTGTGCGCCGTTGCTGCGGCGAACACGATCAGAACGTGTCCCAAATGCGAAGATGTGTCGCCTCTGAATCCTTCAGGTTCTGCTGTCGAAAGTGCGGTTATGAAGGCGACGCCGACGTCGCGGACGCCAACAACATACTCAGGCGCGGGCAGCGCCTAAGAGCCCGTGGGGAGCGGCTGTGCACTGCTCGAGCTCAAGTTAAGCGGCCTTCTCGCAAGAGTCGTGCCGGTCAGCAGCAGAAACCCATCCGAAGAGATCCCTATGCGCCTAAAAACGCATAAGGACTCCGCAGGGAATCTCCGTCCTTCAGGGCGAAGAGGATGTCAATTCGCATCAGCGAGCACTGAGCCGAAGGTCATTTTCCTCCCGCTTCAGAACAAACGGACTTGCATAGCCGAATCCCCGATGCTCGAATGCTCTTCGACGCATTCACTTCGCGGCTGCGCGCCGCAGTGCGGATACGTCCAAATGCAGGTGCTGCAGAACTTCGCCTGACCATGCTCGTTAAGCGAGAGATCATTTTTCAGTTTAATTGCTCAATAATTTCGCTCAGCTTAACGATTTTCGCAGCAACAAAAGTCGTACTCCATAAGAATCAGTCGGCGTAATTTATATCAATGTAATCAATCGTATGCAGTTGATTGCATCTAATTTTTACCAATTAACACGTAATTGAAAGTTCCTGAACCACAATTAGTCGTGCCGCTGTATTCTACGAATATTATACGGAAGAAAAATTTAAAGCCTTTCTCATAGTATGAATCAAGTTTCTTACATTTTTTTCCTTTAGCAAATGAATACATTTAAACAGGTTTTCATCGACTTATATTGCGACCCATTAACGAGGAAGCAATTTATTATAAGATTCGTTTTAACCTTTATTTTGTCATTACTACTTAATGTAGTAATTGATACATTGGATAAAATAGCATATAGACTTTCGGGTCAGTTAGACCTTTATTTTATATCCTTAATATTGGCTGCAAGTTTAGTGCTTCTTATCTATACGATTGGAATATTTTCGAGGAGACTTGCAGATTTAAACGAGAGTAAATGGCATTGTTTATGGTGCCTCATTCCATTAGTCAATATATTTTTTCTTATATACCTCTTCAGCGTTCCGGGAGCACTCTCGAAGGCGGAAAAATAAATGGAAAAGTTAAAGGAATTATTTACAGCTTTTAGCGGCGGCTTAGTTGCTGTAGTGTATCTCGTGTATGCGCTTGCTATGTATTGCATAGCTGGCATAGCAGTGTCTGACATCACGGGTTGGGATTGGCTTGGATATATTGCAGCGCCTATATTTATTTTTCTGCGCATGACCTTTTTGCCTGCCGGTTTAGCAGCATGGGCCCTATATGATGTCTATCACTTCAATCCCTTCCTTGCAATACTTATTGCACTGCCCGGACTTGCATGGATGCTGATTGGAGGGGCAGGATTAGCCATCGCAGGTTTATTAGAGCGACTCAAGAAAAATAACAGAATCGATCATCATAACCAAATATATGTTGATACAAGTTCTGAAAAAGAAGCATTTAATGATAACTGCTCCAAAGCAGAAATGAAAAGTAACGATGAGGTTCCGGACAGTTCAGACAAAAGCACCTTAGAACAGTCTGAGATACATCCGGACATAGTTACCTGCCCCTTAGAAAACATCGAAAATAATGTTGATACAGGTGAGGCCATTCCTACAGATGAATCACGATCGATTTACGGCGATATTAAATCAACAGGAGTAGAAAGGGCCCTGACACTTATTCTTTTAATGTGCGTTCTTTCATTTGTAATATTTTGCGGGTTTAATTTAATCCGTTATTTATAACACACCATTCCTCCAAAACCTACCTGCAATTATTAATATTCTTCTAATGAAGAAAAAAGCAATTGAGTAAAGATGCGGTGCTCTGTTCGTCAAATCAATTGACGCGGAAACCGATGAGAATGTCAATACGTTCGGAGACCTCTTCCTTATGGTCCAAATAGATAAGGTTCGAGCCTTGCGGCTAACCGTCTTCTTAGACCAGAACTCGTTTCCTTCGTTGATTCGCAGCCTTCTCAATTCCGTCGAGTCGTGATCTTAGGTCACGACTCGGCGAAGTGCAAACTGCCGCCACACCATCACACCTGTGCGCTATCGGGTGCAAAAATAAATTAAATATCAAAGGATTGTCTTAAAGCCAAACCACAAGCACAGTCATGAATGTGACGCTGCAGACAATCGAGAGCGAGTTCAGCGTGCACGAAAGCGCCACTCTGCCCGGATCATTCAGGCAGAGCGCCGTATAGATCGTGCAGACGGCCGAGAGCGGCGCAAAGGCAAGAATGGCGAGAACCTTGCGTACTTCCTGATCAAAAG
>OJSE01003649.1_pt1 | contig 13470 bp, 8 predicted proteins | sample 1599351 | NCBI WGS metagenome assembly OJSE01 (sample SAMN04168656, study PRJEB22393) | human gut metagenome | biome: human gut microbiome; feature: stool | host: Homo sapiens | collected 2014-03-17 | reverse complement strand
CGACCACCGAGATCTACACTCTTTCCCTACACGACGCTCTTCCGATCTAAGCCATGTCTTCAATCCGATTATCTCGCCGCAAGGTTCTCTCTGCAGCTGCTCTGTTCGGCAGCTTGGATGCTGTCGGCTTCAATGTCTTGCCCGCCTCGGCTTCGCCGAGTCCGATCGGTGTGCATGACGCGTCCAAATCAGCGCAATCAGCAGTGCCGCAGCCGGTGTTTTTTAAAAGAGGACACAAACTCGAAACCGGTTTTCAGGCAGAGATTCGTTCACCCTTGCTCGGAGAAATACGGGCACTGCGCATCCGCATGCCGGATCGGCAGAAGGCCGCACTGAAGGGCGTGCACGTGCTCTACCTTCTCGACGGCGAAACTTTCTTCGCGGCGGCTGCTGCTTATGCACAGTGGCTTGAACAATCCCGTCTCGGCACCATTGGCGGGGTGATGGTGGTGGGGATTGAAAATAAAGAGAATCGTACGCGTGATCTGACGCCCTCGGCTTCAGCGGCAGATCGGCAAGGCCGTCTGGATCCGGCGGCTTCGCTGCAAGGCGGCGGAGCAGGGCGTTTTCTGGATTTCATCACCGGTGAACTTCGTCAGAGTGTCGAAGCGCAGCTTCCTGACGGCATGCGGATTCTTCGCCGTACGCTGATTGGTCACTCCTTCGGCGGGCTCTTTACCGTCAATGCAGTGCTCACTCAGCCCCATGCATTTGATGACTTTATTGCGGCGGATCCGAGCTTTTGGTGGGATCAGCGCAGACTCATTCAAAAAGCGGCGGCAGACGGCTTGGGCGACAAGGCTGCTACCGGCCCGGGACGGCGGCTCTATCTCGGCTTCGCCACTAAGCCGCGCAAGGACCGCACAGCCAGTGCTGAGCGGCCGGCAGCGGGGGCTCGCTTGTCAGCAGATCCATTGGTCTCAGACTTTATTGGCAAACTTCAGTCTCAAGGCATGCAGGTGCGCCGACAGGATTTCCCAGATGAGGTGCACGGAACAGTTATGTTCCCAGCCCTTTTTGATGCTTTGAAGCATTTCTATACGCGCGAGCTCTCTTAGTGACAAAGCGGAAGCGGCATGAAGAAGCGGCCGGCATAAAATGGCAGGCATTCGTGTTTCCTTGCAGCTACTTGATTCATGCCTGAACTTCCAGAAGTTGAAGTTACCCGCCGCGGTCTTGCGCCGGCCATTGTCGGCCGCTGCGTCACTGCCGTTAATGTCCGCACGCCCAAGCTTCGTGAACCGCTCCAAGATCTGGCGGCGCTGCTGCCGGGACTCACACTGGAGCATCTCGAGCGCCGGGCGAAATACTTGATCTGGACTTTCCGCAGCGCTGCCGGAGAGAAGCGCTGGCTCCTCACGCATATGGGCATGAGCGGCTCATGGCGCATCTGGCCTGTTCCGGCACCGAGCGCCCATAAGCATGATCACGCGGATATCGTTTTTGGCGATGTACTGGTTCGTTATACGGATCCAAGACGTTTCGGATCTATTCTCTTTATGACGACGGATCCGAGAAAGTCGCTTCCCTTGACGAAACTTGGCTGTGAGCCTTGGGATCCGACGCTCACGGCTGATCGTTTTTATACGGAACTTCAGAAGACGCATCGATCGATCAAGGAAGTATTGCTCTCAGGAAAGATCGTCGTCGGCTGCGGCAACATTTACTGCTCAGAAGCGCTGTTTGCGGCTGGCATTCGGCCGACGCGGCCCGCGGATGCCATTTCGAAAGCGCGTGCCGGCAGACTTCTGGAGTCTGTTCGCAAAACCTTGGAGACCGCCATTGCGGCGGGCGGCTCTACGCTCCATGACTTTCACGGCGTGAGCGGCGAAACCGGGTGGTTTCCGCTCGCTTGTGCAGTCTACGGCCGCGAAGGGAAGCCCTGTCCGATCTGCGGCCGGCCGATTGCCCGTATTGAACAGGGCGGGCGGTCCACTTTCTGGTGCCCGCACTGCCAGCATTGAGCTGCAGTCTTAAACCCCCATTGCCGTGGGTGCATCGGAAGCCGCTCTTGAGCTCGGGGTTAGCCAAGCTTAAAAACAGCAGCCAGCTCGCTCGTTGTAAGGTCGCCGATCCAGTTTTCACCGGCGGCTACCGTCATGTCGGCCAAGTCGCGTTTTTGCATCAGCATGTCGTTGATGCGCTCTTCAAAGGAACCGGCGGTAATGAAGCGGTACACCAGCACGTCTCGGCGCTGTCCGATGCGGAATGCCCGGTCCGTGGCCTGCGCCTCGACGGCCGGATTCCACCAGAGGTCATAGTGAATGACGGCCGACGCCGCGGTAAGGTTAAGCCCTGTGCCGCCCGCCTTGAGGGAGAGAATGAAACTTCGCACGGTGCGGTCTTCCTGAAAGCGGTCGACCATTCTCATGCGCTCCTCTGCCGATACGCCGCCGTGCAGAAAGTCGGGGCGCTCGCCGAGAGCTTGCGCAATCCAATCCTGAAGCCGTTCGCCCATTTCGCGGTACTGCGTAAAAATGAGCACCTTGCGGTCGGTATCAGCGCACTGCGAAAGGATTTCCAGGAGGGCATCGCCCTTGCCGGAATCGGGCGTCAGAGATGAAGTTTTCAGGAACTGCGACGGAGAGTTGCAGATTTGCTTCAGGCTCGTAATGAGTTTAAGAACACGGCCTCGGCGCGCCATCCGTCCGGCCGGTGTGTTGTTTTCAGGCGACTTTTCGACCTCCATGATTTGCTTAAGCATTCGATCAAGCGTTTCTTGATAAAGCACAGCTTGTTCGAGATGCATCTGAGCGAAATGATCGATGGTGTTCTTTTCGGGCAGATCGGCAATGATGGACTTATCAGTTTTCACCCGTCGGAGCATGAAGGGCGCCGTGAGGCGGCGGAAAGCTTCTGCCGCGCGTTCGTCATGATCGGCTTCAATCGGACGCGCAAAGACGTCCGCGAATTCCTTCATGGAGCCGAGGAGCTTGGGCTGTACCGTCGAGAGGATGGACCAGAATTCCATCAGACGGTTTTCCACCGGCGTGCCCGTCATGGCAATCACCTGCTGCGCCTTGATGCCGCGCACGGCTGCAGTCTGCGCCGTGCCGGGATTTTTCACCGCCTGGGCTTCATCGATGATGAGCAGGCGCCACTTCAGGGCAGAGAGCAAGTCATAGTCTCTGCGCAGCGTGCCGTAGCTCGTCAGCAGCACGTCGGGCATGTCGACTCCTGCCGGGAGCTGCCTGTCGGCGCCGTGGTATACGCCGAAAGTCACTGTCGGGGCAAACTTTGTGAGCTCTCGGGTCCAGTTGGCGATCAGCGTAGTGGGCAGAACGGCGAGGACCTTTTTCTTTTTCAGTTCTCCCGTATTCTTCAATTCAAGCACGGCGCTGATAACCTGAAGCGTTTTGCCAAGCCCCATGTCGTCGGCAATCAGCGAACCGAGGCCCAGCTTCGTATTCTTCATGAGCCACGAGTAGCCGCGCGCCTGATAGGGTCGCAGTGTTGCCTGAAGGCCTTCGGGCGGCTTCACATCGGTGACTTCGGTAATCCGCTTTAACCCTTCCTTCACGTCATTGGAAACTTCAATTTCGGCGCCCTCAAATTCGCCGGTAATCACGGCCCGCATCCGTTCGAGCGCCGTCATGGGCGGAGGGTTGTCAAGCGTTTTCTTGATGCGGTTGATTTCATCAGGATCGAGATAGACGAAATCATCGCCGATCTGGACGATCTGTCCGGCTTTGCCGGCAAGGGCCTGGAATTCGTCCTTCGACAAAAGACGGCCGCCGACAGCAGCGTTCCAATCGAAGGCTGCCAAGGCGTCCCGTCCCAGCGGACTCTTCATGAAGTCGATATTGGCGGCGGCAGCGCCCACCAACTTGGGCCGCAGAAGATTGCGCATGGCCTGCGGGAGCATCAGGGTGATGCCGAGCATGCTGAGGTGCGGTGCAATGTCAAAGAGAAAGTCCTTCAAATCTTCCATGGGAAGCGATGCGGGTTTGCCTTTGCGCTTGCGGATGCCGTCGAGCACCGGGAAGGCCTGTGCAATAGTCTTCAAAATGGTGAGTGCGGCAAAGCGGTGGTTTGCCCAGACGGGATTGCTGAGCAAGGTGCGCAGAAGTACCGGCCGATCCATCGGCAGCTGAGGTTCTTTTGATCCAGCGCTTAAGGGGAGAGAGGAGGCTCGGCCAGCAGCAGCATCCGCTTCGCGAAAAAGCGCTTCCGAATCCGGGGCGGCCGGCGGCATGTCGGGGTTGCTGGGAATGTTGGGAATGTCCTCGGGAGCAGTGTTTTCAGGCAGATCCTCAGCCGAGAGCGGACGCGAGAGTTCGTTTTCAGCAGCTTTGTGCAGATCGGCACAACGTCCGAGAATACCGAAATTGACGGCAAAACAGTCTTTTTTAGCGCTGCGTACGGTTAGAACCGGCCGCCAAGGATAGGCGTCGCCCAAAGCGAAGGGCTTCAGCATGCGTGCCAGCGCTTCGCCTGCTGACGGCATGACTTTGCCGTCGAGTTGGTCGAGCGAGCAGCAGGCAGCCGCTGCTTCAAAGATGTCGGACGGTCCTTTGAATGCCTTCCAACCGAGTACGCCTCGGTTGATGAAGCCCGAAAAGGCCGCAGAAAGCAGCAGTACCGCAGCACGTTTGGGGTCGATTTCGCCGTCAGGGCCGAGTGCAGCGTCGCACTCGACCATACGGTCTGCCCACGGAGCAATGCCTTGAGCCAAAGCATTGACCAATTGGCGCACGGGTTTGCTTCTGAGCGCCGGTATCCACCAGATGCGAGGCGCGGGGTCCTTGATGGCTTCTGTAGAAACCGCAGCGGGGATGAGGGCGCCGTTTTCGAGAAGGTGCGCAGCGGCCGCTGCAGTTTCACGCCAGCATTCGATTTCCGGGCTGAGCGCCTGAGCTTCGCGGCGGGAAAGGGAGGTGAGGAGCGCGTAAAAGAATTCGCTGAAGTCGACCCGAACACATTTGGGCTGAGACCGGCTTGAGGCTGCCGGCAGTTCAAGCTCGATGACAAAGGAGAGGTTGTTGGCGGCCAGCGTGAGCTTTGGAAGCGTACGTGTTTTGATCTCTGCCGAAGCCTTCTCCCATGCCTGCTGTGCGGCTTTGCGCCCGGAGCCCTCCGCATGAAAAAATGGATCTGCAAAAGCGCTCCAGGCGGCTTTGGGCGTGAGGAGAGGAGTTCCGCTGCTCCGTTCCTCGTCGGCCGCTTCTGCCTCTATTCGCTCGTCAATGCCTTGCGAGAGGCTGCTCTCTAAAAGGAAAGCCTCCGCAATGGCGTTTCTGGCCTCTCGTTCGGCTTGCCGCATGACTTGGCGCGTAAAGGCCGTGCAGTCTGGATTGTTCGAGATGGCGGAGGTCTTGGGGATCAGCTTGAGGATGGTTTCGCCTAAAGGTTCAAGCTCGGCGTAGGGAAGACTTCGGAGTCTTTGCAGTGCGGCATCGGCGGCGGATCCCGAGGCGAGAGGAGCTGGAGCGCTTTCGTTCGGCGGGGTGCTTTGAGCAGCATAAGTGCTCTCTTTTTCGCTCATCAGAGCGGCGCTCCCGGACAAAATTTCGGATGCATCGAGAGGCTTCACCTTCACAGCTCGGTCCACATTGATGCCGCACTTACGCATCTCGGCCTTCAGATCCAGCCCGCGGAAGCGGAAGATGAAGAACGGATCGATGTCGATACGGTCGGCCATCACGTAAAACACGGCGGCGAGATGCTTGCACACGCGTGCAGAGTCCGGGCAAGAGCAGGAAAGCTGCATGGAACGCCAGCTTCGCGGAAAAAGCTCAATGTCGAGCTCTCGGCAGAGATCGGCGATGCCGTGCGGGAGTTCGCCGTCCATGAGTGAGGCAACCAAATCCGGGTCGGCGGCAATGGCGGCGGTCAGTCGTTTGGCATCCCTCGCCGAGATGGGCTTCATGCCGACCGTCACTTCATAAGGATAGTAGACCGATCCTGAGACAAAGGCCTCTATGCAGCCGGGGCGGTCGGCAGCTAACGAAAGCTGCTCAACGCGTCCCGTATTAGCGTAGGACTTGCCGCGCGGCAGCCGGTTGGCATCATCGACTTTTTCAAGTGCAGCGAGCCACGCCGCGCCCCACCATGTGGTGCCGTACTGCCGTCTGGTAGCCATTTGAATTCTTCTCCTGCCGCTGCCGTGAATAGGTATGAACAAAGATTCTACAGACCGGTTAAGCGATTTTGACGGACAAAAAATATCCCGCCGATCCTTTGTTAATCAGCGGGATAGGGCATCTTTTCAAGCGCGCTTCAAACCGACTGCACAGTACTTATGTGTAAACACAGACGCTTTAAAGCGGGCAGGCTCGAAGCCGATCAAATGCCGTTGAGGCGCAGTGCTAGACCTTTAAACATGTTGAAGGCCATCGGCAGGCTGGTTTCGTCCTGAATTTCGAAATCGGCACGGTGATGACCATGATGGTTGCAGCCGAAGAGGAAGTAAGCGCCGCGGCCGCCGTGCTGAACTACCCGCTCAATGAGCAGTGTGCAGTCTTCCGATCCCGAGGGCTTGTTGAAGCGTTCAATCGACTCGACGCCCGGAACGGTCTTGGCCACCGATTCGATGAGATCGAGCACTTCGGGGCAGGAGGGCAGCGTTGTGGCTTCGCCGGCCTTGACGATTTCAGCTTCGACTTCATAAGCGCGCTTGACGCCTTCGACGATGTTCTCGACGTTCTTCACCATGTACTGGTTAATCTCACCCGTTTCGCCGCGCACTTCGAGCTGCATATCGGCATGAACGGGCGTGACATTGCGGCCTTCGCCGGCATTGAGCCGGCCTACTGCAATGCGGGTCGTGCCTTCGCCGCTGCGCGGAATGCCCTGCATCATCATGGCGGCAGCGCAGGCGGCCATCAGTGCACTGCGGCCCTTTTCAGGGTCGCTCCCCGCATGAGACGGACGGCCGTGGAAGTGAACGTCAATCTTGGTGGAGGCGAGGAACCCGCTTTCACAAAGGCCGATCGTGCCGAGCTTGGCGAAAGTGCCGACATGAGCGCCGATCAGAGTGTCAACATCGTCAACCACGCCCGAGGCAGCCATGGCGCCTGCGCCGCGGACACCTTCTTCGGCCGGCTGGAAGAGCACCTTGATGGTGCCTTTGAGCTGATCCTTGTGATCAACGAGCCAGCGGCAGACTTCAAGTGCAACAGAGGTGTGTCCGTCGTGGCCGCAGGCATGCATAAAGCCCGGGCGCTTGGAGCTGAAGCCGCAGGCGGTCGGGAGATGATCGGGGGAGTCGGATTCAGTGACGAGCACGCAGTCCATGTCGCTGCGGAAAGCCGTCACGGGACCGGGGCGGCCGGTCTCAAGCACCGCAACAGCGCCGGTGTAGCCGCCCGTTTCATCAATGAAGCTCTGCGGAACGCCGGCAGCGAGCGCACGCTTAATGGCGGCTTCCACCAGCTTGGGATCACGGCCCATCACCGCTTTGGGATTGATGACTTGTGTGCCGAGCAGCACCTTAAGCCCTAAAGCACGAAGCCGCTCTGCGACCAGCCAGGTGGTTTGGAATTCCGTCCAGCCTTCTTCGGGCGTTTGGTGGATCTTCCGACGCGTGGCGATCATTTCCTCAACGTACTGTTTTTCGGTGTATGCGGTCATGAACTTGTCTCCTGACATTGTCTGGAAATTGCTTGTTATATGGTGAAGGGCTGCCGCAGGGGTGCAATGTGCTTTACGCCCAGTCAGCCTGCCGTCCTAGTGAAAAGCATAGAGAATGAATTCTACGTCTGCCGGCCGAAAAGAACCGCGGACATTTAACTGACCGCGGAGGTTTTTCGGGTGCTCTCTCCAATAATTATTTCTTGGAACCAAAAAGCGACTCTTTCACAGAAGACCCGGCTTCCTTGAGTCCGTTCCAAGCTGCGCCGGCACCTTCAACCACGCCGTCCTTGGCCTTGTCGTAAGCGTCTTTGGAGCCTTCCTTGACGTCTTCATAGCCGTCTTTGGCGAGTTCCTTTGCTTTGTCATAGCCCGAAACTGCGCCTTCCTTGCCGGCGTCGTAGCCCTCCGCAAAGAAAGCCTTGGCGGCGGTATAGCCTTTGCCGATGCATTCCTTGGCTAAAGCCCCTGCAGGATCGAGGCCCTCCTTATCCGCCACCAGTTTCAGGTGAGTGAGTGAACAGACGGATTCGGAGGGGGCTTCAGATGCAGAGGCGGCAAAAGAAGCGAGCGAGAAAGCGACGGTACTGATAAGAATGAGACCCTTCATGATGCTGCTCCAAAATGATTGCAGGCGTACGGCAGCCTTAGCATTTGCCGTCGTACTGGCCCAAGCTGAAATGATGGATGATTGCTGAGTACTTTAACGCCGGAGTTTTTAATCAAGTGACGGAAGTTTGAAACCGCATGTTTGTGGGAAGGCTTCGAGTTCGGCCTTAATGGCGTCACGCTACTTTTCGCCCGAAGAGCCATACGGCGCCTGGCACTGATGCTGCGGCAATCAGTGTCATCGGCCAGAGGTAGGGGGCGATTTCAGAAATGCCGGCATTTTCAAAGTAGATCATGCGCACCACGAGAATTCCGTAGCGGACGGGATTGAGAATGGTAATGGTCTGCATCCATTCGGGCATGGCTGCTGTCGGCGTCATGAGGCCGGAGAGGACGAGTGAAGGGAGCAGCAGAATGAAGCATGCTACAACCGACTGCTGCAGTGTCTGCGCCCAGGCGGAAATCATGAGTGCCAGCCCCACGATGCTGGCCGCAAAGAGGAGCACGACGCCAAAGAGCAAAGCAAGCGACCCCGCAAAAGGAATGTCAAACCACCAGCGGCAGACGGCAAAAATCATGGCGCTTTGAAGGACGCCGATAACGATTGGCGGCACGGCCTTGCCGATGAGGATTTCGACGGGGGTGAGCGACGTCATCAGCATCATGTCAAAGGATCCTTCCTCACGCTCGCGCGAGACTGCAAGCCCTGCGAGGAGCATCACCTGAATCATCGCCAGGCCTAAAATCAGTCCCGTCATGATGTTCCAGCGAGTGATGCCGTTTTCGTTGTAGCGGTAGCGGTCTTTAAGCTCCAGAACCGTTCGGACTTGGCGGGATGCGTTAAATTCTTCGATGATTGCCGCAGCGTAGCCGACTGCAACATTGGCGGTTGTCGTGTTGCGTGCGTCAGCAGCGACATAAACGGGAGCGGTTTCGCCGCGTGCGAGTTTTTGCGCAAAGTCTTCAGGGATCCAAAAGCCGACAAGTGCGCGGCCGTCGGCAACGGCTGCCGTAAAGGCCTGAGCTGAGGGCACTTCCGCTGCGCGCTTAAAGATACGGTTGGCTTCAAGCCTTGCTGACAAAGCTCGAGAATCCGGCGTCTGAGAAGCGTCATAGAGCACGTAAGGCGCTTCCTCCAGATTAAAGGTAGCGCCGTAGCCAAACAGAATGGACTGAGCGAGGATCGGCACGAAGAGAATTCTGCGGACACTCGGATCGAGAAGGAGCGTGATGAGCTCCTTTTTGGAGAGTGCCTTCAACCGCAGGAGCGACGCGGTGAACGCCGCCCAAATGTTCTGAAGAGATTGCCTGATCATCATGTCGGCGCACCTATATCAATCCAGCCGCTTGCGGGCAAACACGAGCGCGAGCGTAAAGAAGCCGAGCGCAGCGGCCGCCAGCAGGGCCAGGTTGGCCAGCACGATTCGCTCGGGCTCCCCTGAGAGATAGAGAATCTTCACGGATTCAATGGCGTAGGTGGGCGGCATCAGCCTGCCGACGGCAGAGATGAACCAAGGAACACTCCTCAAGTCAAAGAGGTATCCCGAGAGCATGAGGGAGGGCAGGTAGCTGCCGATGACGGCAAACTGAATCGCCGTAAACTGACTTTTGAAGACGGCTGAGAGGAGCAGCCCAAAGGCAATGGCCCAGGCGGAATAAAGCAGTATCGTGGCCGCGAGCAGCCAGAGGCTGCCGCGCACTGGGACTTCAAAAACGAATACGGCTGCGAAAAATGCCAGCATGGTGCCCACGGCCGTCAAAAGAAAGTTGACGAGAAACTTGGCCGCCAGAATGGCGCCTGGGCTCGCCGGCGTTACCGAGAGCATTTCAAGCGTTCCGCGTTCCCACTCCCGAGCGATGATGATGGCCCCGAGAAAGCTTGCCGAGAGGGTCAGTACCACGATTGAAAGTCCCGGAACCAGATACCAGGCGGAGGTGTTGGCCTCATTGAACCATGTGCGGGAGAGAAGTGCTGCGGCTCCTGACGTCTGAGCCTGCGGGCCCGCAGAGCTTCCCAGCAGCGCAAAGTCTTCACGAAGCGCAATCTTCTGCGAGAGTCCGGCGACGACAGCTGCGGCATAGGTGCGGATGATCGAGGCTGCGCTCGCATCAACGCCGTGAACGGTAAGTCCTATCTGAGCGCGGCCCATCGCGGCGTCGCGTGTGAACCCGGGCGGCAAATCAATGATGACTTCCGTGCGTCTGGCCGCAAAGAGCATTTCGGCGTCCTGCCGCGACGGCACTTCAGTGAGTTCAAAGTAGGGACTGCCGCGGAAAGCGGCGCGAACCTCTGCCGTCAAGGCGGTTGATTCGCCCGCCGTGAAGACTGCAGGCACTTTGAGCAGATCCATCGAAAGCCCCCAGCCGAAGAGGACAATGAGCACGACAGGCAAGAGCGCACCCATGAAGATCACGGCTGGATCGCGAACCATCTGCAGCCATTCTTTCTCGAGCAAAATGAGAAGCTGCTCACCAAAGCGGAGCTGAGGTCTGCCGCGTTCTCTTTTCATCGTGCGGCCTCCGACGACTTGGTGCGCTTGTCTTCGGCTTCGGCGCGCCGAGCATTGAGCACGATTTGCCGGAAAGCTTCATCGATACTTTCGGCATTCGCGCGGGTTCGGACTTCTAATGGCGTTCCGGAGGCCAATATACGGCCATTGTCTTGAATCAGAATTCGGTCGCAGTACTCTGCTTCTTCCATGAAGTGCGTCGTAACGACGATGGTAGTGCCGGCTTGGGAGAGTCTGACGATGCGCCGCCAGAAGGTGCGTCTGGCAGTGAGATCCGCTCCGGACGTGGCTTCATCGAGAAAAAGCACGGCAGGTCGGTGGATCAGCGCGCAGGCAAAAGCGAGCTCACGCTTGGCACCCAGGGGAAGCACTGCTGTGCGCCGTTCAAGGTCGTCTGAAAGCCCCAGCTCGGCGGCTAATGCATCGATGCGATGGGCAAGGTTTTGACCGGCAACGCCATAGGCTTCGCCGAAATATTCGAGGTTTTGCCGTGCCGTCAGCCGTTCATAAAGTGAAAACTTCTGCGCAACATAGCCGACTCTGGCGCGGGCGGCGGATTTGGCGCGGCGCAGATCTGCGCCGGCTGCGCGAATGTCGCCGGTGGTGGGCGCAAGCAGACCGCAGAGCATGCGGAAGGTCGTCGTTTTCCCGGCGCCGTTGGGACCAAGGAGCCCAAAGATTTCGCCGCGCCGCACTTGAAAAGTGCTGTCGGCAACGGCAGTGAAGCTGCCAAAGCGCCGAGAGAGGTCAATCGCCTCCACTGCATATTCCCCGGGGAAAAGTGCTGCCGGGGCATAGAGGTTTTCGCTTTGGGCGTCAGCCGTCGGGAGATGCTTGAGTTTGGATGCTGATGAGCCCGAAGCGGCATCAGACGACAGATAACCTTGGTCCGCGAGGAGATCTTCGAGTGTTGGCGGGCGCTGAGCCAAATGGAAGGCCGGCAACGGTCCCGAGTGAAGTGACTGCCGTAATCGAAGTGATAATGCATTGGCGCCGCTCTGAGCGGCTGCCAAAAGGTCAATGAAACGTCCCCGCGGCACGGCGTCAATGATGAGCGCCTGGCCGGGCGGGAGTGCAGCTGCTTCCATCAGGGTTCGGGCGAGCGTTGAGGAGTGCTCGGCTTCAAGCGCTTCCGCGCGGAATGTTCGGCCCGTCAGGGGAGCGCAAAGCGCCCGAGGCTTTCCTTGAGCGGCAATGCGGCCGCGTGAGAGCACGATGACGCGGTCAGCGGTTTCGGCTTCATCCAGGTAAGCCGTTGACATTACCACAGTCATTCGCGAGCGCAGCCGCATGGCATCAAGAATGCGGCGCAGTTCGCGCCGTGAGAGCGGATCAACGCCCACCGTAGGTTCATCGAGAATCAGGAGCTTCGGTTCTCCGAGAAGTGCGCAGGCGAGGCCTAGTTTTTGCTTCATGCCGCCCGAAAGCTTGCCTGCGAGCCGATTCTCAAAGCCGACAAGGCCCGAGAGCGTCATCAGCTCTTGAAACTTGGATTGGAGTTCGTGAGCGGCAAGGCCGCGAAGCCGGCCGAAAAGGGAAAAGTTCTCGAATACGGTGAGTTCTTCATAGAGTCCGGTTTTTTGGGGCATAAACCCGACGGTATGCGTAAAGCGCTCCGACTCTGTATCGGGAGTGAGGCCAAAGAGGCTGATGCTGCCGGCATCCGGGCTCAGTATGCCGGCCAAGAGCCGCAGGAGCGTGGTTTTCCCAGCGCCGTCCGGACCCACAACCGCAACGAGTTCGCCTTGCGCAGGCAATTCCAGATCGAGATGATCAACGGCAGCAAAGGGCGTGCCGTCAGGGCTTGGGAAAGTCTTAACGAGCCCTCGGACAACGAGCGGCAGCGCCTCAGTCATGCGGCGAACTCCGCGGCTGCGCAAACTCAACGGTCACGGGCTGGCCGAGCCGAAGCCGGTTCTCCGGATCTCGTACGGTGATGCGCACTTCATAGACAAGACTGGCGCGCAGGTCCTCGGTCTGCACCGTTTTCGGCGTGAATTCGGCTGTATCAGAGACAAAGGCGACGGTGCCGTCAACGGGACCAACCGTATCGGTAAAAACAGTTGCCAAAGTCCCTTCCTTCACGAGGCCGAGCTGACGTTCAGTGAGATAAGCGCGGATCCATTTGGGGTCAGCAACGGAAAGCTGGTAGATGGTTCGCGAGGGACTGGCCATGTCGCCGGGTTCCGCAAGACGGGCTCGAATGATGCCGGCTGAAGGTGCCGTGAGGACCGCTCCCCGATGGATTTGGTAGTCAAGGGCTGCGAGCGACGCAGCTGCGGCTTCTGCCGCGGCATCGGCAGCGGCAATTTCCTGCGCGCGCGGTCCTTTTTCAGCTGCCGCGCGCTGGGCTGCTGCGGCAGTCAGAGATTCGCGTGCGGCATGTTCGGCACGCCGGGCATCGTCGAGCATCTGGCGGCTGGCTGCGCCAACGGGAACCAGATCCTGCTGCCGTTTAAGCGTGGCCGAAGCGTATTCGAGCTGAGCGCGTGCTGCTGCTTCATTGGCGCGAGCTGCGTCAATATCTTCCTCACGAGTGCCCTCATGCGCGAGCGCTGCCTGCGCTTGAAGGCGCTTGAGTTCAGCAGCGGCCTGCCGCCGGCTGATTCGGAGCGCTTCATCATCGAGCTGTCCTAAAAGTTCGCCGGCTTGGACGGATTCACCTTCTTCTTTATGGAGTGCCGCAATGCGTCCGGAGGCTTCAAAGGCGAGCGACGTCTGCCGTGTTTCCACATTGCCCCAGGCACGATTGGCCGACGCGGCATTTTCAGCAGTACGT
>OJSE01003644.1_pt1 | contig 13483 bp, 10 predicted proteins | sample 1599351 | NCBI WGS metagenome assembly OJSE01 (sample SAMN04168656, study PRJEB22393) | human gut metagenome | biome: human gut microbiome; feature: stool | host: Homo sapiens | collected 2014-03-17 | reverse complement strand
GCGACCACCGAGATCTACACTCTTTCCCTACACGACGCTCTTCCGATCTGCACCGTTGGCGATGCCGAAGATAATCAGTGTGGCGGTGAACACGGTTTTGCGGCCCACGCGGTCGGCGATGAAGCCGCCCACTGCCGCGCCGATGGCCATGCCGACGAAGCCGATGGACAGCACCCATGACTTTTCGGTCGGGGTGAGGTTGAAGTGCGGGTCGGCGGCGATGGCGGCGACTACGAAGGAGACGAGGCCGACGTCCATGGCGTCGAATGCCCAGCCGATGCCGGAGGCGACGAGGAGTTTGCGGTGCGCCTTGTTGAAGGGCAGCCGGTCGAGGCGCTCGTTGCGGGTGAGCTGCGCGGGTTGCGCTGAAGTGGTGGTGCTCACGTCGTTTCCTTTCTGGTAAGTGGCGTCAGATTTAATGGCGGGTCAGGTCGGTGTAGGACTCTTCGATGGCCAAGCTGATGCGTTCGACTTGTTCGCGGGTCAGCGGCTTGCGGAAGGTCATGCGTAATGCCGATTTGGCGATGGACGGTTCGAGGCCCATCGCCAGCAACGTGGCAGGAATCTCGTGGCGCCCGATGGCGCAGGCAGAGCCGGATGAGGCAGCGATGCCGCGCGCGTCCAGGTCGACGAGCAGCGCTTCCCCGGTGACGCCGGGGAAGATGAAGGAGGCGTGACCGGGCAGACGGCGTTCGGGGTCGCCGGTCAGGTCGGCGCGAGGCGCGACCCGGCGAACCGCGTCGATGAGCATGTCTCGGGACGCGACCAACTCACGGTACTGCGCCTGCATGCGCGCATTCGATTCGTTGAGTCCGATGGCGAGCGCCACGGCACCGGCCACGTTCTGCGTGCCAGAGCGCAGGCCGCGTTCCTGCCCGCCTCCGGACAGCACCGGTTCGATGGGTGTGCGGCCGCGTACCAGCAGCGCTCCCAGACCTTTGGGGGTGCCGAATTTGTGTCCGGATACGGACAGGGCGTCCACATCCCAGTCACGAAAACGAATCGGAATCTGCCCGGCGGCCTGTACGGCGTCTACATGGATGGGCACGCCGTGCGCGTGGGCGATGCGGACCAGTTCCTCCACGGGTTCCACGGTGCCGACCTCGTTGTTGGCCAGCATGGTGGAGACCATCGTGGTACGTTCACTGGCCTCGCCGTCGAGCTCGCGTTCAAGTGCGTCGAGATCGAGATGTGCTTGCGCATCCACGGGAATGCGCACGACTTCGAAACCGAACCATTCGTGCAGCCATGCCGCCGATTGGGCCACGGCCGGGTGCTCGATAGCGGAAATGATAATGCGCGGGCGACAATTTGCCGGCTGTTTGCCATCGGCTTCGGCGAATCCGCAGACCGGCCGCAAGCCCAGTTTGCGCATGCGCGCCATGGCGATGCCTTTGATGGCCAGATTGTCCGATTCGGTGCCGCCTGAGGTGAAGATCACGTCATCCGGCCGGGCGCCCAATGCCGCGGCAAATGATGCGCGAGCCGCGTCCAGCGCGCGGGCCGCGGTTTTGCCGGGCTGGTGCACGCTGGCCGGATTGGCGTAGGCCTCAGTCAGGAACGGGGTCATGGCCTCGATGACTGCCGGGCTCACTGATTCGGTGGCGGCGGCGTCCAGGTACAGTTCGCCGGGTTCACCGGATGCGTTGGGGGTATCGGCCATGACTAGTTCCAATCCAATCCGAGGTCGATGCTGCGCACAGAGTGGGTGAGCGCGCCCACGGAGATCACGTCCACGCCGGTGACGGCCACGGCTGGCACTCGCTCCAGGCTCATGTTGCCGCTGGCTTCCACGATGGCCTTACCGTCGATGAGCTCCACGCCGCGACGGGTGTCGTCGAGCGAGAAATTGTCCAGCATGATGGTGTCCGCTCCGCCGGCGAGCACGGCGGGAATCTGGTCAAGGCGGTCGACTTCCACTTCGATATGCGTGGTGTGGCCCACCTGTTCGCGCACGTGGCGGATCGCGCCGGCCAGGTCGATGCCGCGCGCGGCGAGCGCCGCCAGATGGTTGTCCTTCATCATGACCGCGTCGGACAGTCCGTAACGATGGTTGTGGCCGCCGCCGCAGACCACGGCGTATTTCTCGAACGGGCGCAGGCCGGGCGTGGTTTTGCGCGTATCGACGATGCGGGTGCGCTCGTAGCGGCGCGGCCGGGTGACGGGTCCGTCATAATCATCGCCGTAGATGGCGTTCACCGCGTCCACGAAGGCGGCGGTCATGGTGGCGATGCCGCTCATGCGCTGAGTGAAGTTGAGGGCGATGCGCTCGGCGGTGAGCAGGTCGCGTACCGGGCCTTTCACGGTGGCGAGTATCTGGCCGCGCTGGAATCGCTCGCCGTCCTTGATGGCGGCGGTGACGGTGACGGCCGGGTTCTGTGCGGCGAAGGCTGCGGCGAACACGTCGATGCCGCTCATCACGCCGTTTTCGCGCGCGGTGAGGTGGGCCGAGCCGGTTTCGTCCGCGGGGATGGTGGTCTCGCAGGTGATGTCGCCGTAGGGCGCGTCTTCGGCGAGCGCCGCTTCGACGGCGACGCGGATGATGTGTGATGTGAGCATGGGTCAGTCCTTGATGTAGGCGACGGAGTGGGCCCAGTTGTCGACTGGCTCGCTGTGGTCGGTGCGGGCGTGGGCGCCTCTCGACTCGGTGCGGGCGAGCGCGGCGGTGGCGGCCACATAGCCTACGGTGAGCATGTTGCGGTTCTCCAAAGCCTCAACGCTGCTTGCAGCACCATCGGCGTTTACATCAGCCTGGGCGTTTGCGGCGGCGAGGCCTTGGCCGAGTTCGGCGATGGCGGTTTTCAGTCCGGCCTCGTCGCGCAGCACGCCGACGCCATGCCACATGGTGTTCTGGATGCGGGTACGATTCCACACCTTGTCGGCGGCGGTATCGTCAGCAGCAGCCGTAGCGGCAGGGGCGGCCAGCGCGATCGGCGCATGGTCGAACACGGCACCGGTGGCGGAGTTCAGGAACGGTTCGGGTGCCCAGACCGCGTCGTCACCGTCCGCGACGGCGGCCAGACCGGCGCGGCGTCCGTAGACGAGCCCCTCGAGCAGCGAGTTGGAGGCAAGACGGTTGGAGCCCATGACACCGGTACGAGCGCATTCGCCGGCCGCATACAGGCCGGGAATGGAGGTCCGGGCGTTCAGATCGGTGCGAATGCCTCCCATGTAGTAGTGCGCGGCGGGCGCCACCGGAATCGGCTCCTTGCTCCAGTCGAAGCCAAGCGAACGCGTATAGGCGTCGATGGTCGGGAATCGGTGGGCCAAGAAGCTGGCCAGGTCGGGGTTCTCGCGGGCCATCGGCGAGACGTCGAGCATCACGGGCTTGCCGCCTTGCGCCTGCATCACGCGGAAGTTCTCGCGGGCCACGACGTCACGCGGCGCGAGTTCGGCGCGCGGATCGATGTCCTTCATATACCTGTGGCCATGCTCATCCAGCAGCACCGCACCTTCGCCGCGCACGGCTTCGGAGACGAGGAAGTGCTCGCCCACGGCCATGGCGGTGGGATGGAACTGGTAGAACTCCAGATCGGCGACCTGGGCACCGGCACGCCATGCGACGGCGAGGCCGTCCGCGGTGGCGACCGGCGGATTGGTGGTGTACGGGTACATACGGCCTGCTCCACCGGCGGCCAAGATCACCCGGTCGGCGGCCAGATCCTTGTCCTGCCCGTCGATCAGCAGGTGGACGCCGGCGATGTGGCCGCCCCGCACGATGAGATCTTTGAGGAAGGCGTTCTCGATGATGTGGATGCGCGGGTTCTTGCGCACCATGGCGGAGACGTCCAGTTCAAACACTTTGCCGGTGGCGTCTCCCCCGGCATGCACCACGCGGGCGCGCGAATGAGCCGCTTCCAGGCCGCGCAGCATGTGTCCATGCGCGTCGCGGTCGAAGTGGACGCCGGCCGCGGCGAACTCGCGGACGCGCTCCGCACCCTCACGGGTGAGGATGTCCACGGCCTTCGGGTCGCACAGGCCGTGGCCCGCGGCCATGGTGTCGGCGGCATGCAGCTTCGGGTCGTCGTCGGAGAAGATGGCTGCAGCGATGCCGCCCTGCGCATGATAGGTGTTTGATTCCACCAGTTCGGCCTTGGTTACCAAGGTCACGTCGTGTCCGGTGCCGGCCACGGCCAGTGCCGCGGACAGTCCGGCGACGCCGGCGCCCACGACGACGATTTCAGTGTTGCTCATTGTGTTGCTTTCCTCTGTTTTTGCGTCATCTGCTCCCTTCAGTCCGCTACGCGGACAGCTCCCCTCATGTACGAGGAGCGCCAGGGACGAATCACGGGTGAACGCGCAGCATGCGCTCCAGTGCCACCTTGGCTTCGCGGGCGGTGTCTTCGTCCACGGTGATGCGATTGACCACGTTGCCGGCTTCGAGGTTCTCCAAAGCCCAAGCCAGGTAGGCCGGGTGGATGCGGTACATCGTGGAGCAGGGGCAGACCACGGGGTCCAAGCAGAACACGGTCTTGTCCGGGTACTGCGCGGCCAGACGGTTCACCAGGTTGATTTCGGTGCCCACAGCAATGGCGGATCCGGCGGGCGCGTTGGCGATCTCCTTGACGATGTACGCGGTGGAGCCAGTACCGTCGGCGGCATCGACCACCTGCATCGAGCACTCGGGGTGCACGATCACCTTGACGCCCGGGTATGCCTTGCGGGCACGTTCGACCTGTTCGACGGTGAAACGCTGGTGCACGGAGCAGAAGCCCTTCCACAGAATCATCTTGGCGCGGGCGTAATCGGCCGGATCGGCGGCGCCGCCCTGTGCCTTGAACGGATCCCACAGCGGCATCTCGCTCAGCGGAATGCCCATCGCGCGGGCGGTATTGCGGCCCAGATGCTGGTCCGGGAAGAACAGCACGCGCTTGCCGCGGGCGAACGCCCATTCCAGCACGGCGTGCGCATTGGAAGAGGTGCATACGATGCCGCCGTTGCGTCCGCAGAACGCCTTCAGCGCGGCGGATGAGTTCATGTAGGTGACCGGAATGATCTGCTGCAAGCCATCGGAGTCCGGCTGGGTGCCGCAGATCTCGCCGAGCTGGTCCCAGCATTCCTGGACCTGGTCGATGTTGGCCATATCGGCCATCGAGCAGCCGGCGGACAGGTTGGGCAGGGTCACGCTCTGTTCGGGCGTGGAGAGGATGTCGGCGGTTTCGGCCATGAAGTGCACGCCGCAGAACACGATGTGGTCGGCGTCCGGGCGTTCGGTGGCGTTCTTGGCCAGCTGGAAGGAGTCGCCCACGAAATCGGCGTGCTTGATGATCTCGTCACGCTGGTAGAAGTGGCCCAGAATCAACAGTTTGGAGCCGAGACGCTGCTTGGCGTCGGAGATGCGCTGCTGCAGTTCCTCGTCGGAGGCCTTGCGGTATTCGTCCGGCAACACCTGCTGGCGCGGCGCGTTGGCGGGCAGACGGTCGAGCATCGAGGCACCGGGACCGTAGCTGGGTGTGGTGGTGTCGAAGTGCCATGGGTCCTGGGTCAGTCCTGCATCGCAGGTGCTTTGCGCGCCCAGCTTGGCGATGATCTCGTCAACGGACGGCGCAGTGAATAGTGCGGTCATAGTGGTTCCTTTCCTATATACGTCTGTGATACCGGCCCGAAGCGGGTCGGCGGGAAAAATCAGATGCGCGCGGATGGGATCAGCGCGTCGAGAGCGTCTTCACGCTCGCCTTGTCTGGACAGTTCCACGATGTCGTCACCATCGGATTCGTGGGGCGTACCGTTCTCGACAGGTCGTTTGGGGATGTAGCGGTAGACGGTGGCCGGTCGTTGGCGGCCTTCGCGCATCTTCTCCCCGGTGTCTTCAAGGTCGCCCGAGGCAAGCATTTTGCGGCGGAAGTTCGCCAAGTCGAGGGGTTCGCCGCCAATCGCCTCATAGACGCCGTGCAGTTGGCGCAGGGTGAACGTGGGGCCGAGCAGTCGGGTGGCCACGTCGGAGTATTCGATTTTGGAGCGCAGGCGGAGCAGCGCGTAGTCGATGATCTGGCGATGGTCGAACGCCAGCTCGGGCAGTTCGTCTTCGGGGAACCATCGTACGTTGTCACCGTCCTCGAAGCCCGCGGCCTCGGTCTGGCCGACGAGCGCCCAGTACACGACGGATACCATGGGCAATCCGCCATGGGACCGGGTCGGGCCTCCAAAGGTGTACAGCTGTTCGAGGTATCGCGGGTGCAGGTCTGTGGTCGATTCGAGGGCCGCGTAGGCAGACTGTTCCAACGACCGGTCGGAGCGCAGGTCACCGCCGGGCAACGCCCAGCAGCCCAGGAACGGCTGACGGACGCGCTTGACCAGGGGCAACCAGAGACGGGAATGGGCCGAGTTCGCGGCGTTGCCGGAATCGGCGGCACTGTTGCCGGCATCGTCTTCCGGGCCGAGTGCCAGAATCACCACTGACACGCCGACCTGTGGCGGTGCGCTGCGGCGCTCGGACACATTGCCGAATCCCATGCCATGCCTCTTTCCATACCGGTTGTTCTCCCTGCATTGAGAGCATAGCACTACTTATAGTCACAATGACCATAAATCACATATCGGATGGTCTAGCGCACGAATATTGGTCAGGCAGCGGGCCCCAATCGCTACGAAATCACGTCCGTATCTTCCGATTTCGACTGTGTCATTTCGGCGACGGACGGGAGGAATGGCGCTAGGGAGGGTAGTTCGTCGAGACTCTTCAGACCCATTTGGTCGAGGAAGAATTCGGAGGTGACCAAGAGGGCCGCGCGGGATTCGGGGTCCACGCCGTCTTCCTTGATAAGGCCGCGTACCGTGAGCGAGCGAATCACTCCATCGGAGTTGACACCGCGGATCGCGGCCACTTGGGCTCGGGTGACGGGTTGGCGATAGGCCACGATGGCAAGCGCCTCCAGTGCGGCCTGACTGAGTCTCGCAGTCTGGCCGTCGGTGACGAATGATGAGACGACCGGCTCGAACGCGGCGCGACTGGCGAACTGCCAGCCACGAGCGGTGCGGCGCAGTTCGAAGCCGCGCGGGCGGATGTCACGGGATTCATCGCCCTCATAGTCATCGTGCAGGGCTCGCAATGCCTCTTCGACTGTGTTGCGATCCAATGCCAAAATACGGGCCAGCTCGGTGGCGGTCTGCGGCTGGTCGGCGACCATCAGAATCGCTTCCAGACAGGCGGGCAGCCCGCCGGGAAAATCGTCTACCGCGAAATCCACGTATTCGGGGTGAGTCTCCTCCACTCCCCTCACCGCGGCCTTTGCGGATTCAGCCGTCGATTCGGCATCCGCCATGTGTTCGGTTGTATTCGTTGCGTCAATCTGTTCAGTCACCAATCGCCGTCCTTACGCAAAATCACCTTCGGAAATGTTCACGTCGCTCATCGTTTCGGCTACGCCGGGTACCCACCTCAGGTGCAGTTCGGCAAACGGACCATCTTGCTGATACTGCAGCACACCTTGTTTGAAGAACACGAGCACGGCCATGAACCGAGCCACCACCTCAATACGAGAAGTGCAGTCCCGGGTCAATTCGCTGAACGATATCGACTGGTCGCCCTTGGATTCCAATGCCGCGATCAGCCGGTCGCGCACCACCAGCGATTGGGCCCGCAGATCGACCAACGGCACGTGCAGCTGATGGATCGACACTTCGGAGGCGGGCGCGTTGGCGATGACCTGGGCGGTCAGTCGGGCGAGTTCGAGCGGAGTCAGCGTCCATACCAGCTCAGGCAGCATGGCGGCAACGCCCTCGTCCATGGCCGCCGGGTGCGGGAATCGGCCGGAGTTGGCGGCGATACGCGCCCGGAAGTCACCTGCGGCCTGCTTGTAGGCGCGGTATTGGAGGAGTCGGGCGAACAGCAAATCGCGTTCGCGCAGCACTTCGAGGCTCTGCTCGTCGTGCTGGCTGTCTTCGCCGCCGGGCAGAATCGCCACGCTTTTGGCCTCGACCAGAATAGAGGCGATATCGAGAAAGGCGCTGGCCTCATCCATGTTTTTTGTGAAATCGAGCCCGCGCACGTATGTCAGGAATTCCTCGGTGATCGAGGAGAGGGAAACTTCGGTCAGCTCGAGTCTGTTGTTGGCGATCATGCCGAGCAAGGCATCAAACGGACCGGAATAGACTTCGAGGTTGACCCGGAAGCCGGAAGTGGCGGATTCCTCCGTGCTGATTTCGGCTTCCGCGGAGCTCCCCTCAGCCTCGCTACGCGAGCCAGCTTCCCTCAGAGAGGGGAGCCGAGAAAGGGAAGTCTCATTCATCGTTTATCGAAACAATCGTTACGCCACGATGCCGCGAGCAATGAGCTCACGTGCCACCTCACGGTATTCCTTTGATGTCTTGTGCTCAGGGGCATAGACCACCACGGGCGCGGCGGCAACCGTGGAATCGGGCAGTTTGATGGAGCGGGAGATGAACGTGTGGAACACCTTTTCGCTGAACGCCTCGTAAACGCGCTGGCAGACCTCTTCGCAGTGCAGTGTCTTGGTGTACATGGTGATGAGCACGCCATCCACTTCCAATGCGGGATTGATGCGGGACTGCACTTTTTCGATGGACTGCATAAGCAGGGCCACACCGCGCAAGGCGAAGAATTCGGCGGCCACGGGAATGATCACGCCATCAGCTGCGGCAAGCGCGTTCACGGTGAGCAGGCCGAGCGATGGCTGGCAGTCGACGATGATGAGATCGTATTCCGACTTGAGCTTGCGCAGCACGCTGTTCAGGATCTGCTCTCGGCCCACTTCGGTGACCAGCTGGACCTCGGCGGCGGACAAATCGATGTTCGCCGGAATCACATCGATGTTCTCGAATGCGGTGTGCTGCACCACATCATGTGGGTCCACGGAAATATCGAACAGCGCGGTGTAAATCGTGTTCTCCACGGTATTCGCGTTGACGCCCAGTCCCACAGTGGCGGCACCCTGCGGATCGAAATCGACGATAAGCACGCGGCGGCCATACTGGGCCAACGCACCGGCAATATTGATGGAGCTGGTGGTCTTACCTACGCCACCCTTCTGGTTGCACATGGCAATGACACGCGCCGGACCGTGCTGTTGCAGCGGTTCGGGTGCGGGGAAGGTTTCGTATTCACGTCCAAGCAAATCGGTAGGCATACTGTCTACCTTATCAACATCCGGGTTCGCTGGGGGTGCAACGACATACGTTCCTGTCATAGGCAGCGTTCCTTGACGGAATGCGCTGTCTTTATCGCGGGTATCTCGCCAGTCGTCCATCGTTGCCCTCGCCCCCTTTGTCGGGAATACCTGCTCGCCCATCCTAATGTACTCGCCGGGCTCGCCTCGGAACACCGTTTTGCCGCTGGTATTCCAGTGTTCCGAGGTTTATGGATCTCGTCTCGTACTATGTCGATGCGCTTACTCGGTGCGCAGTGCGGTGGCCGGGTCTTGCTTGGCTGCCTTACGCGAGGGAATCAGGCCGCCGATCAGCGTGAGCACCACGCTTAGGATCACCAGCACCACGCCACCGGTCACCGGCAGGGCGGCATTGACGTCCGCATTGCCGATGAAGTGGTGTAGCACGGCGTTGATCGGAATATTGAGCAGCACGGTCAAGCCCACGCCCAACAGGCCGGAGCATAGGCCGATGATGCCGGTCTCCGCATTGAACACCTGGGATACGTTGTGCTTCGAGGCACCCATTGCGCGTAGGATGCCGATTTCCTTGGTGCGCTCCAGCACCGAAATGTAGGTGATGATGCCGATCATGATCGAGGAGACGATCAGCGAGACGGACACGAACGCGATAAGCACGTAGGAAATCACGTTGACGATGGTGGTCACCGAACTCATCATGAGCCCAACGTAATCCGTGTAGGTGATCTTGTCTTTCTTCGAGACGGTGTTGTTGTAGTCGGTGATCGCGTCGGCGATGTGGTCCTTGTCTTCGAAGCTGTCGGCGTAGATGTTGATCGAGCTGGGCGCGTCACGACTCACCACACCGAATGCGGCGAGGTTGTCGTCGTAGGTGCCGGTCGACACGTACTGGTCGTAGATCGCGACAAGCACGTCGTTCGAAGCCGTGGCGATATACGCGTCGAAACTGTCGGCGAGCTGCTGTTCGCTCATCGCGGCCATGGCGGCGGCCTGATCGCCGGCACCCGCCGCGCCAGCGACACCTGCAGCACCAGCACCAGCGGCGTCCGATGCGCCCGTGCCGGACTGCTGCCCGGCGCTCATCATCGACTTGGCCATGTTCGCCTTCTGCGTCACGCCCAGCGAAGCCACGTAGGTGCGCGCGTCGGCCACCTTGGTGGCATCGTCCGAGGGCGAGAACGTCATGCCGTTGAGCACGTTCGTGTTCGGGTTGGCCTTCTGATCGGTAACGATGGCGCTGGAGGCCGCACGGTCGATCAAATCATTGGTCAGAGCGCGCGCGTACCCCACACCAGCGGCCAACGGCGTGGCCGAAGCATCCTTCTTCGCCTTGACGACGCCCACCACCTTGAGTTTGGTGGCCGTTTCGAGGCGCTGTTCGATTTCGTCCTTGTCGTTGCCGATGAAACGGTAGTGGCCGTCATCGTCCTTGACGTACTGGTCGGATGCCGGAATCATGTACAGCGTCTGATCGAGGGCCTTAGCATAGTCGATCTTGTCTTGTGGAGTGCTGACCTTGTCGCCGGCGTTGAGCTTGGACATCATCTCGTGGTAATCGGAGGCGGGCAGCAGGCCGAGCTCGTACAGCGTGGTCAGCGGCACGCTGTTGTTGTCGTCAAGCACCAGCACCACTTCATCCTTGGACTTCGGCCATGAACCGTTGACCACCTGGTAGTTGTCGGTGATGACCTTGCCTACGAGCTTGCTGTCGTCCGCTCCCGGCATGATCTCGTTGAACGAGTCGGGCGCGGCGTTCTCATCGGTTTTGCCGGTCAGCATCGACATCTGCTGCGAGGTGATCGACGAGGTGCCGGACATGCCGGACGAGCTTGTGGACGCCATCTGCGAGGCCATCGAGGCGGAGTCGCTGGATCCGATCGTCACGCCGTCCGCATTGACCAGCGTGCCGTCGGGGTCGTGGTCGAACACGGAGAATTTCACGTCATATGTGTACTGGATGCCGGTGGAGCCCACATACTGGTGAATCTCGCTCTTGGAATTATCCAGATATTTCTTGAAGCGGGTCAGATTGTTTTCGGTAATCGAACTGGTCAGGCTGGACGCCTGCTTGACGCTGCGGTCGTCCGGGTAGATGCCGTCGGTTTTGTGCGTCTTGCCGCCGTATCCGTCATCGCCGCCCATCTGGCCGCCCATCATGCTGCTCAGGTCGAAGGTCTGGGAGTCGACGGTGATCGGGTAGGCGGTCATCGTGTCACGCTGGATGTCGCTGATGTATGTGTTCACGCCAGTCGACACCGATAGAATCAGCGCGATGCCGATGATGCCGATCGAGCCGGCGAACGAGGTCAGCAGGGTGCGCGCCTTCTTGGTTTTCAGATTGTTGAAGCTCAACGCCAGCGACGTGGCGAACGACATCGACGCGCGGCCCATCGTCTTGTGCACGGCCGGCTGTTCGGCCGTCTCATCCACGACAAACGGGTCGGAGTCGGAGCGGATCACGCCGTCGCGCAGGTTGACGATGCGCGTGGCATATTGTTCCGCAAGTTCGGGGTTGTGGGTGACCATGACCACGAGGCGGTCCTTGGCCACGTCCTTGAGCAGGTTCATGATCTGCACGGACGTGTCCGAATCGAGCGCGCCGGTCGGCTCGTCGGCCAGAACGATGTCCGGGTCGTTGACCAGTGCGCGGGCGATCGCCACGCGCTGCATCTGGCCGCCGGACAGCTGGTTTGGCTTCTTGTTGATGTGTTCGCCGAGTCCAACCTTCTCCAGCGCCTTGCGCGCACGTTCGCGACGGTCGGCCTTGCCGATGCCGGAAATCGTCAGCGCGAGTTCGACATTCGACAGAATCGTCTGGTGAGGGATCAGATTGTAGCTCTGGAACACGAAGCCGATGGTGTGGTTGCGATACGAATCCCAATCGCGATCCTTGTATTGGCGCGTCGAGATGCCGTTGATCACCAAATCGCCGTCGTCATACCGGTCGAGGCCACCGATGATGTTGAGCAAGGTGGTTTTGCCGGAACCCGAGGGACCCAGAATCGCGACGAATTCGCTGTCGCGTAGGTTCAGGCTGACTTTGTCAAGCGCCTGCTGAACGAAATCACCGGTTTTATAGCGCTTCGAGATCGATTTGATCTGCAGCATGAATACCTCTTCCTGGCTGACGGTTCGCTGTTATGTACTGTATTGTCACGCCTTGAATTTCCGGCCGACTTTGGCGCTCCCCCGCCGCGATTCCGCTATGGGCGGACGCGTCGCAAAATGGTGTGTCTCACCGCGCTCTGGGGTGTGAGGTCAGATACGTTTCGATCAGGGTTTCAGGGCTTACGTGCGTGTAGATCTGCGTGGTGGTCACGCTGGCGTGCCCGAGCAGTTCCTGCACGGTGCGCACGTCCGCGCCGCCTTGGATCAGGTGCGTGGCAAAGGAATGGCGCAAGGTGTGCGGATGGAGTGGTTTGGTGATGCCGGCCCGCTCCCCGGTTACTTTGACGATTTCCCATACCGATTGCCGCGAGATGCGCTTGCCGCGTTTGTTGAGAAACAGTGCGCGCCTCTCGGGAATCTTGGCGCTGGAGCGCTGTTCCAACTCGCCACGCCCCGCATTGAGGTATGCGGTGATGGCCCGGCATGCGTAACTGCCCAATGGCACAAGCCGCTGCTTGGAGCCCTTGCCCATGAGTCGCGCGATGTGCTCGTCCAGGTCGATGTCGTCCAGATTCGTACCGGTGGCTTCCGAGACGCGGCAGCCGGTGGCGTACATGAATTCGAGCAGGGCCCTGTCCCGTAATACCACCGGATCGGTTGAGCCGCCGACTGCCGCCGCGTCGAGCAGACGGGTTACCTCGTCCACGGTGAGTACGTCGGGCAGGGTGCTGGCGCCTTTGGGCGCCTTGACTGCGGTCGAAACATCCGCCGTCACCGCGTGCTGACCGAGCGCGAAACGGTGGAATTCGTGGATCGAGGCCAGTCTTCGGGCTTTGGAGCGGGCGGACTCCCCCGCCTGGTCAAGGGCGGCGATGTAGTCTTCGACGTCTTGTTTGGTTATGGCGTCCGGTTCGTGGATGCCGCGGGTTTCGAGCCAATCAATGTATTTGGCGATGTCGGATTCGTAGGCGGTGACGGTGGCCGTGGCGAGCCCTCGCTCCACGCCGATGTGGACGAGGAACTGCTCGGTGAGTCTGGTGAATCCGTTGGTCATAGTGCCCATGGTACAAAGAAACCCCGCTCGGAAGCGGGGTTTCTAGTGTGAAGTCACGACTTCAAGCAATCAGGCCTCAACCGGAGCGTTGACGTCCTCAGGCAGGGCGGCCTTGGCGGCGTCCACGATGGTCTTGAAGGTGTCCGGGTCGGAGACGGCGATCTCAGCCAGAGCGCGACGATCCAGCTCGATGCCGGCGAGATGCAGGCCCTGGATGAAGCGGTTGTAGGTGATG
>OJSE01003641.1_pt1 | contig 13487 bp, 10 predicted proteins | sample 1599351 | NCBI WGS metagenome assembly OJSE01 (sample SAMN04168656, study PRJEB22393) | human gut metagenome | biome: human gut microbiome; feature: stool | host: Homo sapiens | collected 2014-03-17 | reverse complement strand
GTATGCCCGGCTCCGCCGAGAACCTGAGCGACTGCAACACCATCCTGAACACCGCTGTCGCCAAGGAGCTGAAAGGCTACGCCGACGAGCTGGAGGGGGCCGAGGACTTTACCAGCGCTGCCATCGCTCTGATCAAGCGCACCATCCGCGACCACCGCCGCGTCATCTTCAACGGCAACGGTTACACCGCCGAGTGGGAAGCCGAGGCGGAAAAACGCGGTCTGCCCAACAAGAAGAACACCCCGGCTGCCCTGCCCGCCCTCATCGAGCCGAAGAACATCCAGCTCATGGAAGACTTTGGCGTCCTGACTAAGGTGGAGATGGAAAGCCGTTACGAAGTTGAGATGGAGCACTACTCCAAGATCATCAACATCGAAGCCCTGACCATGCTGGAGATGGCCCGCAAGCAGCTGCTGCCCGCTGTCAACTCCTACATGAGCGAGGTTGCCAACACGGCTGCCTCCAAGCTGGCCGTCAGCGAGGCCATCAGCGTCCGCAGCGAGACCAAGACCCTGCAGAAGCTCTCCGCCGACGCCGACGCCATGAGTGACGCCATCGACACCCTGCAGGCTGCCGTGGATGCCGCCAAGACTCTGCCCACTGAGACCGAGAAAGCCGTTGCTTTCCACTCTGACGTCATCCCCGCCATGGACGCCCTGCGTGCCGCGGCAGACGATGCCGAGACCATCTGCGGCGAGGACTACTGGCCCCTGCCCAGCTACAGCAAGATGCTCTATTACGTCTGATTGTTTCGGTAATCCTGCATCGGTGAGGCTGTAAGTAATCTGCCATTCTCCTTTTCCTATTTCTTACACCAGCCTAAAGACCTGCTTCCTGATCGAAGCAGGCCTTTAGGCGTTTTTGTGGGAAGTTTCAGTCTTTTCCAATTTCGTCAGCAAATACCATGATGATCCGCTGCGGGGCGTGGTTCTCTGCAGCGCGGAGGTGTGTTATGAGCTATACGACTCAGCAGGACGTGCTTGATTTTGTGGAGGACAACAACGTCAAATTCGTCCGCTTTGCGTTCTGTGATATCTTTGGCAACCAGAAAAACATTGCCGTGCTGGCCAGCGACCTGACCAAGGCCCTGGAGGACGGCGTCTGCTTTGACGGCAGTGCCATTGCCGGTTTTATGCATGTGGAGGAGAGCGACCTTGTCCTCCGCCCGGACCTGTCCACCATGTGCATCCTGCCCTGGCGTTCTACCGAGGGCCGGGTGATGCAGTTTTTCTGCGATGTGGAAAAACCGGACAGCGCCCCCTTTGGCGGCAACTGCCGCGGCTTTCTGCGGGACATAAACCGCCGCTTCAAACGGCTGGGCCTGACCTGCAACGTGGGTGCCGAATGTGAGTTTTACCTGTTTGAAAACGACGACCATGGCCGCCCCACCCGGGTGCCCATTGATTTTGGCGGCTACTTTGATGTAGCCCCGCTGGACGCCGGTGAAAACCTGCGCCGGGACATCTGCCTGACCATGGAGCAGATGGGCATGGCCCCCCAGCACAGCCACCACGAGAACGGCAACGGCCAGAACGAGATCGACTGCCACTACGCAGGCCCCCTCAAGACCGCCGATAACGTGATGATGTTCAAGCAGATCGTCCGGGCGGTGGCCGCCAGCAACGGCCTGCACGCCAGTTTCCTGCCCAAGCCCCTGCCGGACCAGGCGGGCAGTGGCCTGCACATCAACCTTTCCCTCTCCATGGACGGCCACAACCTGTTTGAGGGCGACATTGCCCCGGACAGTATCCCGGGCAGCTTTATGGCGGGCGTGCTGGCCCACAGCCGGGAGCTGACCGCCTTTACCAACCCCCTGCCCAACAGCTACCTCCGCTTTGGCTGCGACGAGGCCCCCCGCTATGTGAGCTGGAGCCGCCAGAACCGCAGTCAGCTGGTGCGCATCCCCCAGGTGCGGGGCGACAACTGCCGCATGGAGCTGCGCAGCCCGGACCCCGCCTGCAACCCCTACCTTTCCATCGGCCTGATCCTGGCCGCCGGCCTGGATGGCATTGAGAACCGGATGGAGCTGCACCCCCCTGTCAATAAAAACCTGTTCATCCCCTCCGAGGCCGTGGGCCTTGGGCTGGAGACCCTGCCCACCTCTCTGGAAGAGGCCGTGGAAGTGGCAAAGAACAGCGAGTTCCTGCACAAGTTCCTGCCGGAAGAGCTGGCCAAGCGGTATTATGCAGAGTCGCTCAAGCGCTGCGCCGCCCTGAAAAACGCGGCCGACCCGGCGGAATACGAACGCATCCACTACTTCAACGCGATATAATACCATGCACAAGCGTGTAAGAAAGGAGCAAGCAGGATGGGACGTGCTCTGATCGTCAGCGCCGGCGCAAACTCCAACGAGTATCTGTGCGCCCGCCTGACGGAGTTGGGATATACCCGGCCCCTCATCGTGCCCAGCGGGGCGGAAGCTCGACGGCGGATGCTGGAATCGGACTTTGAGCTGATCGTCGTCAACGCGCCCCTGCCCGATGAGTTTGGCCACGACCTGTGCGCCACCGCGGTGGAAAAGACCGACGCAGGCGTGGTATTCCTCGTCAAAGCGGCGGCTGCCGAGCAGCTGCTGACCCCCATGAGCGAACAGGGCGTGCTGCTGGTGTGCAAACCGTTTTCCAACACCCTGTTTCTGCAGGCCATCCACATGGCCGCGGCCAGCAACCACCGGCTGCAGGTGTTGCGGCAGGAGAATGCCCGGATGCAGGAAAAGCTGCAGCAGGTGCGTCTGGTCAGCCGGGCCAAGTGCTGCCTCATCGCGGAGCGTGGAATGAGCGAGGCCGAGGCACACCGCTACATTGAAAAGAATGCCATGGATACCCGGCGGGACCGGGCCGAGATCGCACAGGAAATCCTTGATTCCTATGACCCATCGGGTGTATAATTCTGTGTTGTATGTTTTTGAGTGGGTGCGGACTTTACGCAACGCGCACCCCTCCACCGGGAAAGTAAACCATATCAAACGTCCATTAGAGGAGGATATTTTATGGCAGAAAAACAGACCAAGTTTATTTTTGTCACCGGCGGCGTCGTCTCCGGCCTTGGCAAGGGCATTACGGCCGCTTCGCTGGGCCGCCTGCTCAAGTGCCGCGGCCTGAAAGTGGCCAGCCAGAAGCTGGACCCCTATGTCAACGTGGACCCGGGCACCATGAGCCCCCTGCAGCACGGCGAAGTCTTCGTCACCGATGACGGCACCGAGACCGACCTGGATCTGGGCCACTACGAGCGCTTCATTGACGAGAACCTGAACAAATACTCCAACCTGACCACCGGCAAGGTGTACTGGAACGTGTTGAACAAGGAGCGCCAGGGTGCCTACCTTGGCCAGACTGTCCAGATCATCCCCCACATCACCAACGAGATCAAGAGCTACATCTACAATCTGGCTTCTTCCACCGAGGCCGATGTGGCCATTACCGAGATCGGCGGTACCACTGGCGATATCGAGAGCCAGCCGTTCCTGGAGGCCATCCGCCAGGTAGGCCTGGAGCAGGGCCGGGACAACTGCTGCTACATCCATGTGGTGCTGGTGCCCTATATCTCCGGCTCCGATGAGTACAAATCCAAGCCGGCCCAGCACTCCGTCAAGGAGCTGCAGGGCATGGGCGTCAACCCGGACATCATCATCCTGCGGGCCGATGGCAACGTGGGCGGCGAGATCCGCCGCAAGATCAGCACGTTCTGCAACGTCAAGCCTGAGTGCGTCATCGAGAACCTGACGATGCCCAGCCTGTACCAGTGCCCGCTGATGCTCCACACCAACGGCCTGGACGACGTGGTGGTGGACAAGCTCAAGCTGGATGTTCCCCCTGCCGACCTGACCGAGTGGAAGCAGGTGGTCTCCCGCATTGCCACCCGCAGCAAGACCTGTACCATCGCGCTGGTGGGCAAGTACGTCAAACTGCACGACGCTTACCTCTCCGTGATGGAAAGCCTCTACCACGCCGGCTTTGAGAACGACAGCCAGGTGGAGATCCGCTGGGTGGAGAGTGAGGACCTGACCGACCAGGCCGCCTGCAAGGAAGCCTTTGCCGACGTGGACGGCATCATCGTGCCCGGCGGCTTTGGCGACCGCGGCATCGAGGGCATGATCCAGGCCGCCCAGTATGCCCGGGAGAACAACGTGCCCTACTTTGGCATCTGCCTGGGGATGCAGATCATGGTGATGGAGTTTGCCCGCCATGTGCTGGGCTATGCCGACGCCAATTCCAGCGAGTTCACCCCCGATGGTGCCCATAATGTCATTGCCCTGATGGCCGATCAGAAAGGCAACATCCCCAAGGGCGGCACCATGCGTCTGGGCAAGTACCCCTGCAAGGTCCTGCCCGGCACCAAGATGGCTGAGTGCTACGGCGAGAGCGAGATCTGGGAGCGCCACCGTCACCGCTATGAGTTCAACAACGACTTCCGGGAGGAGATGCAGGCCAAGGGTCTGGTCATTTCCGGCACCAGCCCGGACGGCCGCCTGGTGGAGACCGTGGAGCTGCCCGGCCGTAACTTCCATCTGGGTGCTCAATTCCACCCCGAGTTCAAGAGCCGTCCCAACCGCGCGCATCCCCTGTTCAAGGCTTTCATTGCCGCAGCCCTCAAGTACCGCTCTGCGGAGCAGCGCAGCATGATGCACATGTAAGCCCTCTCAGTCGTCTGCGGCGACAGCTCCCCTATCAGGGGAGCCCTTGGCAGACCGGGAAACTTTCCACAGAATAGACAAAGCCCGCTGTGAAATTTCACACAGCGGGCTTTGTTTTATGGAAGATTCAAATTACTTCTTCTTTGCGGAAGCCTTTTTGGCGGAAGCAGCCTTGCGGGCAGCGCGGCTGGTCTTCTTGGCCGCGGGCTTCTTGGCGGGTGCTTTGGCCGCGGGAGCAGCAGGCTTTTCCTCTGCCTTGGGAGCCTCCGCGGCGGGCTCTGCTTTCCCCTCAGCCTCAGCGGGCTTCCCCTCGGTCTTGGCCTCTTCCTTGACCTCGGGCTTCTCCTCCACAGCGGGAGCGGCCACGGGCTCAGCAGCCTTTTCCTCTCCCACAGGAGCAGTCTCGGTCTTCACCGGCTCGGCAGCGGGAGCAGCCTCCACAGCGGGCTCTGCTTTCTTCACGGCGCGCTTTGCACGGTCCTTGACCTCTTCAATGGTCCACAGCTGGTCCTCGCCCGCGGTCTCCTGCCAGATCTGCAGGACAGCGCCATCGGCAGTGCCCATGCCCACGGTATCAATGCACTTGCCGCCGGCCCAGGAGGAGCGGAGACGGACGGTGCCCTGCGGGGTGTGCTCCATGGTCCACATCTGGGAGGTGCCGCCCACATCTTCCCACAGGTGCAGCCAGGTGCCGTTGGCGGTGCCGGTCATCATCAGGTCCATGAGCTTGCCGTTGGCACGGTTGCGGATACGGTAAACGCCGTCCCCCACCCGGATGAATGCCCACTCCTGCTCGGGCTTGTGGTCATACTTGCCCAGGCGGATGTCACCGCCGTCCTTTGCGTTCTCCACAGCCTGGATCACGCTGCCAGTCTTGGCAGCAATGGTATAAAAACGATCCGCCTCAATGACGGTCTGTGCAACAGATTTCATTGCAATTCCCTCCGTAAGGTATTCATTTTGTCCAAATTCCTTGGTTCTTCTTTGTTAAATTATACCACCAGCCGTGATTTTTCACAAGCAATTCGCCATTTGTTTAGCAGTTTTAACAAAATGTGTCCGTTTTTTGCGAATTTTGACATCCCAATAGAGAACTTTCCGCCCGTTTCTCATCAAAATTTTCTCTCACCCACCATTCCAATCCGCTATGGTTCTCACCCTCGACAATTTTTCTTTTCCGCGTTATACTAGGAATCGGTTCGATTTCTGCCGCTCTTTGGCATTGCAAGGGCGGTTTTTCCATGCCGGAATGGCAGTTTGCACCGAAAGGAGTTTTGCCCATGCCCGCCAACGATCTCAGCCAGCAGCAGTACCATAAAATGACCGAGACGCCCATCCCCAGACTGATCCTGAGCCTTGCCGCCCCCACCATCCTGAGTATGCTCATCACCAGCATCTACAACCTGGCCGATACGTTTTTTGTCGGCCAGCTTTCCACCAGCGCTTCGGGCGCGGTGGGCATCGTTTCCAGCCTGATGGCCATTATCCAGGCGCTGGGCTTCATGTTCGGCCACGGGGCCGGCGGCATCATCAGCCGCAGCCTGGGCAACCAGGATACCCACGCGGCCACCAAATTTGCCTCCACCAGCTTTTTCACGGCCATGGCGGTGGGTGCCGTGCTGGCCGTGGGCGGCCTTGCCACCCTGCCCCGCTTTATGATGCTGCTGGGCAGCACGGACACCATCCTGCCCCATGCCAGTGCCTACGCCCGGCCCATCCTGTTTGCGGCCCCGCTGATGATGTCCAGCCTTGTAATGAACAACATCCTGCGGTACGAGGGCAAGGCCAGCTTTGCCATGATCGGCCTTGTGACGGGCGGCGTGCTCAACATCGTGCTGGACCCGCTCTTCATCTTTGTGTTCAAGATGGGCACCGGCGGCGCGGGCCTTGCCACGGCACTGAGCCAGTGCATCAGCTTCTTCATCCTGCTCTCCATGTTCCTGCGGGGTAAAACGGTCAGCCAGTTCCGCATCACGGAGATCACCCGCGCGCCTCGCGACTACCTGCTCATCTTTACCAACGGTGCCCCCAGCTTTGGCCGTCAGGGCCTGAACAGCATTGGCGGTATGCTGCTGAACATTGCCGCCCGCGCGTACGGCGACGCCGCCGTGGCGGGCATGAGCATCATCTCCCGCATCTTTATGTTCATCCTGTCCGTCGCCATCGGCGTGGGCCAGGGGCTGCAGCCCGTGGCCGCGTTCAACTATGGTGCCAAAAAGTACCGCCGGGTACGGCAGGCCGCTATTTTCACGATCTTTGCGGCGTTCTGCTTTGTCTGCGTGCTCAATGTGGTCTGCTGGTGTAACAGCGAGACCCTGATCCACCTCTTCCGCGATGACCCGGAGGTGCTGGCCGTGGCCCTGCCCGCGTTCCGTTACCAGTGTCTGGCCATGTTTTTACAGCCCGTCATCGTGGTGGCCAACATGCTGTTCCAGAGCATCGGCAAATCCGGCCGGGCCACGTTCCTGGCCTGCTGCCGGCAGGGCGTCTGTTTCATCCCGCTCATCCTCACCCTGCCCCACCTGCTGGGCCTGCCGGGCATTGAGATGTGCCAGCCCATTGCCGACATGCTCACCTTTTTCATCTCGGTGCCGTTCCTGCTGCCGTTCCTCCACAAGCTGAACCGGATGGAAGAAGCCTGAGCTCCCCGTTGTCACCAAACTGTAACCAGACCCGGCCGTTCCAATGCAATTGAACTGCCGGGTCTTTCGTATTATAATCAAATGGGAAAGTCAAATTTTAGGAGGAATCGCCCATGAAGACCACGCTGTTTCGCTTTGGCCGCACCGCCGCCTGCCTGACGCTGGCGGTTGCCCTGCTCACCGGCTGTTCCCTGCTGCCGGCGGCATCCCCCCGGAAAGACCCGATTCCCGTAGAACAGCCCAGCGACGCTTCCGCCGCTCTCGACGACGGCAAGCTGCGGATCCTGTATGATTCCAACGGCTCCACCGTCCTCTGCGGCAGCAAAGTCCTCCATGAGGGCCGGGGCGATGAGACCGTCGCACTGGTGTATGACCCTGCGGAGAGCGATATCCCCTATTACTGGGTGGCCTGGTCCGACAACAGCTCCCCCTCCGGCCGCCGCAGCGCCCTCTACGATAAGACCGGAGCCGAAGTGCTCACCTTTGAACAGGATCACAGCGTCACCCTCTCCGGGAATTATCTGGTGCTCAACCAGACCGACGCACTGGAATTTTCCTGCGATCATGCTGTCCAGCCCGGGGACTGCCAGGTCATCGACCTGACCACCCGGCAGGAGCTCCCGTCTCCGGACACCGCCTACCAGTGCGTCGTCTCCAACGATCTGTTCGCCTTTACCTGCTATGAGCGGCCCGAGACGCTGACCGACGGTGAGTACGATGAGGACATGTACCAGCATGTGCGGATGGTGCTGCAGGACCGGGAGGGCAATCCCCTGCGGGAGGAAGACCGCTGCACGGCCACCAGCCTTTCCACCCAGAACAATACCAGCGGCATCCCCAGCGACTGGATCTTACTGGATTTCTACACGGATGGGTACCTCTCCCAGTCCTCCACCCTTTCCAACACGGTAACGGGGGAAGAGCTGGACGGCTTTGACCGGGTGTGCGGCAACGGCACCGCCAGCTTCCGGACGGAAGACGGCCAGTACCAGCTCATCGACCTGGCCAGCACCGAACAGAGCGAAGTCCTTGCCACCTTTGACCGCTCCGTCCTCTACTACGCTCCCGGGGCAGTGGTCTGCTGGAATGCTGGCAACGACTACCGCTACCAGTTCCATGACCTGACCACCGGGGAGATGAAACCTGTTTATAACGTGGACGCCGACGACAAGACCCTGGCCGTCTACGCCACTGACGGGACGCTCCGGGTCTACGACCGCACTACCGGCGCCATCCTCACCGATGTGAACGTGGACTCGGTCGAGAATCAGGATTCGGCCCGGGTGTGGGCTGTGGGGGAGGGCTACGCGCTGGTGATGCTCTATCCGGCAGGAGACCATAGCAAGCCCACCATCCGGCTCTATGACGCACAGGGCCTTGTACGGCAGCTTGATCTTTCCGCCTCCACGCCGGATGGCTATTACTATTTTGCGCCCCTCACCACCACAGACGGCCACGCCTATTTCCGCTACGGCTATGCAGGCCCCAACGGCAAAACCCTCTATGACGTACTGGACGAGAACGGGAACGCCGTCCTCAAAGGGCTGGCCCTCTGCTACAGCTATTATGGCGGCAACGGCCTCAATGACCTGCCTGCGGGCGCTTTCATGGCCCGAAAGGGCTTCTATTACGGCTGGATGACCCCAGACGGCCAGTGGCTCTACTGCCGCAGCATCTTTGCTTCCAGCACGGACGAACACGGCTATGGCGATCTGATCTGAACACAGGAGGTTTTGACCATGAAACAAACTGCTCTTTCCCGCCGCGCTTTTCTGCTGGGGCTGGGCGCGGTTTCCTCAGCCGCCCTGCTCTCGGCCTGCAACACGAATGCCCCCGTCAACTCCGGGCCCACTCCCTCTCAGCCCGAGAGGGAGCCCGCTGCCAGCCCGGATGCTTCCAGTGAAGTGACCCGTGAGCCCATCCTTACAGCCGACGAGTTTCCCCTGACCGACGGCAGCACGGCCTGCATCCCCCTCATTGCGCAGATCATGGCGGACACCACGGGCATGGATCTGGAAACGGCCCAGAGCTGCGTGAGCACCAACACCACGGCCTGGGCCTGGCGGAACCTGAGCCTTTACGGCGGCAATGAGGGCGATTCCACCAAGCTCATCATCGCCTACGAGGCCCCGGAATCCGTCAAGGAGGAAATGGCTGCGGAGGGCGGCCCGCTGGACCAGAAAGCCATTGGCCGGGACGCACTGGTGTTCATCGTCAACGAAGAAAATCCCGTCCAGAGCCTCTCCCAGCAGCAGCTCCGGGACATCTATGCCGGGAAGATCACCAACTGGAAAGACGTCGGCGGCGCGGACCTGCCCATCGTGGCATTCCAGCGGCGGGAAGATTCCGGCAGCCAGACCCTGTTCCAGAAGTTGCTCATCCAGGGCGGGGAGCTGATGGACGCCCCCACCGAGCTGGCCCCCACGGAGATGGGCGGGCTGGTGGACAGCATTGCCGAATACAACAACACCGCCAACGCCATTGGCTTCTCGGTGTATTATTACATCGACCAGATGTACTCCAAACCCGGCCTGCGGCTGCTGGCTGTGGACGGCGTGACCCCCTCCAACGAGACCATCGCCGACCAGAGCTACCCGCTCTGCAATGAGTTCTATGCCGCGGTCCGGCAGGATTCCGGTGCGGACACGCCGGAACGCAAAGTCTACGACTGGCTCTCCACCGACGCGGGCCGTGCCTGCATCGAGAAATCGGGCTATGTGGCCGTGCAGGATTGAAATTTTCCCTCCACTCCCTTTCATGCTCCCCCCGCCGGGGGAGCTTTTTGTGTTCCATAGCACATTTTCATCGCTGGAATTTTCCTCAACGAATTGACGCAGTTCACATTCTTTGCTAAAATATAGAAAATAAAGTTGACATTTTTCCCCGATTTTGTCCACTGCACTTGAATCCAAATCCGAAAGAGAGGTCCCTGCCATGTCCAACGATTTCCACAACACCACCCATGTCGAAAGCCGAAGCCGCGCGGAGCTGCGCAATTTCATCATCCAGTCCTCCACCCTGCTCGAGATTTCCCTCTCCGGCCTGGTGCTCATCGGCCTGCTCATCAGCATCGTGCCCCTCATCCAGTGGATGCCCGGCCTGTTCATCGACGGCAACGATGTAGAGATCCGCACCTTTCTGGAGCGGGCACTCGACATCGTCATCGGCATCGAGTTCATCAAGATGCTGGCCAAGCACAGCCCCGGCTCCAGCCTGGAGGTGCTGCTGTACGCCATCGCCCGCCATATGGTCATCGGCCACGAATCCGCCTTTGAAAACCTGCTGAGCGTGGCTGCCATCGCCCTGATCTTCGTCGTACGCAAGTTCTTCTTTGTACCGGCCTTTGGTGCCCACCTGCCCGACGGCCACCCGGCCCCCGACCTTTCCCCCAACCAGAGCGGCATCCCGGCTTCAGAGTTCAAAGAGCGGCTGCGCAAGCGCCTCCACGCCGAGGATGTTGTCCCCGAGACCGAAGAGGACGATTTTGTCGATGCCGCTGAAGCGGACGAGTTCCTGCCGGAATCCACCTGAACCCTGAATCAAGACCCAAAAACACCCCCGCAGGCATTGCAAACGCTGCCTGCGGGGGTATTTCATCGTATGCTGAGATTTATTTCTGATGCTTTTTGCCAAAGCGGTATTCTTTGCCTTCCCGGATGCGCTTGATGTTGGAGCGGTGCATGTAGATGACCAGAATACTCATGATGAGGGCACCCACAAAGCAGACCGCCATATCACCCGCAGCCAGGCCCCGGTAGTAGCTGTAAATGAGGGTCAGCACCGGGTAGAGCGCTGCCATGGTGATGCTGCCCAGCGAGACCATCCCCGTGGGGAGCAGGCAGGCCAGGAAGATCAGGAACAGGAACGGGATGAGGATGGGTTGGATGGCCAGAATGGCACCACCTGCCACCAGCACGCCCTTGCCGCCCTTGAAGCCGAAATACAGCGGCTTCAGATGGCCAATGGTAGCCAGGATGGCCGCCAGGTAAACGCCCAGGTAGGGTGAGACCGCCCCGCCTGCCGGGAGATACCCGAACAGCCAGCGGCCGATGCAGACGGCCAGCGCGCCCTTGAGCACATCGCCAAAGGCGGTGAGGGCCGCTGCCTTTTTGCCAAAGGTGCGCAGCATGTTGGTCATGCCGGCGGCACCGCTGCCGTAGTTGCGGACATCGTCACGATAGAGGTATTTGCTGACCAGAATGCCTGTGTCAATGCTGCCCAGCAGGTAGGCCTCGGCGGCCGTTGCCAGAACGATCAGAAGCGTCATCATCAGACAGTCCCTCCCTGTTTATACATCCTTGGCGCGGACTTCGCCCGCACCGCGTTCCCGGATCACCAGCCGGATGGGCGTGTGGTCCAGACCAAAACTTTCGCGGATCTGGTTGATGAGGTACCGCTGATAGCTGAAGTGGAAGAGATACTTTGCGTTGACAAAGGCCACGAACGTCGGGGGACGGGTGGATGCCTGGGTCAGGTAGAAGATCTTCAGGCGGCGGCCCTTGTCGCTGGGGGGCTGCATCCGGGCGGTAGCCCGGGCCAGCATCTCGTTCAGCACACCGGTGGGCACGCGGGCGCCGTTCTGGGCGTCCACATCCCGGATGAGCTGCATCAGCTTATTGACGTTATAACCCGTCTGTGCCGAGATAAAGATGATGGGAGCATAGCCCATAAAGCTGAAGCACTCGGCGTAACCCTTGCGCTGGAGCTCCATGGTGTTGGTCTCCTTCCCCTCCACGGCGTCCCACTTGTTGACAACGATGATGCAGGCCTTGCCCTGATCGTGGGCATAGCCTGCCACCTTGCTGTCCTGCTCGGTGAAGCCGACGGTGGCATCCACCAGGATCAGGGCCACACGGCTCCGCTCCACAGCGGCCAGAGCGCGGACGACCATGTACCGCTCCAGACCATCGGTGATATTGCTGCGCTTGCGCAGGCCTGCGGTATCGGTGAAGATGAACTTGCCGTAGGCGTTGTCCACCGGGGTATCAATGGCGTCGCGGGTGGTGCCGGCCTCGTTGGCCACGATCATCCGGTTCTCGCCCAGGATGCGGTTGGTTAGGCTGGATTTGCCCACGTTGGGGCGGCCGATGATGGCCACCGGGATGCGGTCCTCTTCAATGACCGTCTCACTGAAATCCAGGTGGGCGCAGACGGCGTCCAGCAGGTCGCCCGTGCCGTGACCGTGCACCGACGAAATGGGCATAACCTCGTCAAAGCCCAGGTTATAGAACTCGTACAGCTCCATGGGGGCCTCGCCCACGTTGTCGCACTTGTTGACCGCCAGAATGACCGGCTTATGGCTGCGGCGCAGCATGTGGGCCACATCCTCGTCCGCCGCGGTCAGACCGTTGCGGACATCCACCACCATGATGATGCAGTCGGCGGTGTCAATGGCGATCTGGGCCTGCTCCCGCATGTGGGCCAGGATGCCCTCGGTGGCCTTGGGCTCAATACCGCCCGTGTCCACCAGCATGAACTCGTGGCCGTTCCACTCGCAGTTGGCAAAAATGCGGTCGCGGGTAATGCCCGGGGTATCCTCCACGATGGCCAGGCGCTGGCCGCAGAGTTTGTTGAACAGGGTAGACTTGCCCACGTTGGGGCGGCCCACCACCGCTACGATCGGTTTGCTCATGTGGTTCCTCCTTTTCTTCTTCTCGAAATATGCAGGCCGCTGCGCAGCAGAGCTTTGGCCTCCTCGCCGCCGGACGTGGGCAGCACTTCTACCTTGACGCCCATCCGCTGAGCGAGCTGCGCAACGGTCACATCGTCGAGGAACGTATCTTTTTCTTCCCGCAGCATCACGGCAGGCACGCCCAGCGTCCCGCTGGTCAGCTTGCCCTCACACTGGTTGATGATATCCGTGGCCGTGACAAGACCTGCCACACCCACGTTGCCGCCGAAGAATTTGTTCTGGATGGGGTGCACCGTGACCTCGATCATGGGGTACTGGCGGTGCAGCTCGGCCATCATCCGCTGGATGAGGGGGGCCGCCATGGTACCCGTGACCACATCCAGCTGTTTGGTACCGTAAACGCGGTGGGGCTTGTCCAGCTCGGCCATAAATTCATCTTCAAACAGGCGCATCATGCCCACACCGTTTTCCAGCTGGTCAAAGTCCTCATAGAACTCGGTGGGCGGGATGCGGCGGCCCGCTTTCAGGTACCACTCATCGCTGGGGTAGATGATGCGCTTGCCGTGGCGGCGCTTGCACT
>OJSE01003578.1_pt1 | contig 13727 bp, 8 predicted proteins | sample 1599351 | NCBI WGS metagenome assembly OJSE01 (sample SAMN04168656, study PRJEB22393) | human gut metagenome | biome: human gut microbiome; feature: stool | host: Homo sapiens | collected 2014-03-17 | reverse complement strand
CCACTTCCGACTACTCTATTCTCCCCAGCATAGCTGGGGGATTAGACTTTTCATTCACTTTTTCCCTGTTTCTGCCTTATTTCGCAGCAATGACATCCTGCATGTCATACATGCCAGCCGGTTTTCCAGCCAGGAATTTTGCAGCCTCTACAGCTCCTTTTCCGAAAACTCCTTTGGAATATGCCCTGTGGGAAAGGATAACAACCTCGTCCGGTCCTGCGAAGATGACATCGTGATCTCCGACGATCGTGCCGCCGCGTACGGCAGAGATTCCGATTTCCTTCGGATCACGCTGCTCGTGGCGCTGGCTTCTGTCATAAACATAGTGGTACTGGTTGTCCATTGCCTCATTCAGGCTGTCAGCCAGGGCGATGGCGGTTCCGCTTGGAGCGTCGCATTTCAGTTTGTGGTGTTTCTCCACGATCTCCATATCAAAGCCTGCTTCGGCAAGCACTTTTGCAGCTGCCTGTACCAGTTTCATCAGCGTATTCACACCAAGGGACATATTTGCAGAGCGGAGAACCGGGATTTCTTTGCTGGTCTCCTGCACTTTTTTGAGCTGATCCTCGGTGAGGCCTGTGGTGCAGAGGACGAGTGGAAGTTTTTTCTCCTTGCAGGCATCGAGCAGTGCGTCGGCTGCCTTGTAGGAAGAAAAGTCAACGACTACGTCTGCCGGAACATCGCATTCTGCCAGGCTTTTGAATACCGGATAATCGTTCTGGCCGTTGTCGTTCATATCGATTCCGGCTATGATTTCTGCATTTGCATCTTCTTTTACCAGGCCGGTGATGACCTGTCCCATATGGCCGTTGCAGCCATGCATAATAATTTTAACCATTGTCTTTTTCCTTCTTTACTTCGTGTATTCTTAACTTAAGCCAGTTTGATTCCAAAATCTTTCATAGCCTTTGCCAGGCGCTCCTGGTTCTGCGGCTCCATCTCGGTCAGCGGCAGACGAAGCGGGCCAACCTCTTTGCCCATCAGGTTCAGCGCTGCTTTTACCGGAATCGGGTTTACTTCGCAGAACAGCGCATCGATGAGCGGCAGTGCTCTCAGCTGGATTTCTCTGGATCCGGCCACATCGCCGTCGAGGAATTTCTGTACCATGTCGTGGGTCTTGCGCGGTGCTACGTTGGAAAGAACGGAGATTACACCGCTTCCGCCAAGGGAAAGGATCGGCACAACCTGATCGTCGTTTCCGGAGTACAGATCGATCTTTCCATCGGTCAGCTGCATAATTTTTGCGACCTGGGAAATGTTTCCGGAAGCCTCTTTGACTGCAACGATATTCTCAACGTTGTTGAACAGATAGACGATCGTTTCCGGTGCAATGTTTACGCCGGTTCTGCCCTGAATGTTGTAAAGGATGACCGGCACTTTGACGCTGTCTGCGATTGCGGTAAAGTGTGCAATCAGGCCCTTCTGTGTTGCTTTATTGTAATACGGAGAAACGAGAAGAAGTCCGTCCACGCCGTATTTTTCTGCTTCCTGAGACAGATAAATTGCTGTCTCCGTGCTGTTGGAGCCGGTTCCTGCAATTACCGGGATTCTGTGATTTACTTTTTCCACGGTATATTTGATGGCATCCAGATGCTCCTCATGGGACAGGGTCGAAGCCTCACCGGTGGTTCCGCAGATAACGATGGCGTCGGTTCCGCCGGCGATCTGCTCCTCAATCAGTTCTCCGAGTTTTTCGTAATTCACTTCCTGTGTTTCGGTCATCGGTGTGATAATTGCAACAGCTGCACCTTTAAAAATAGACATTCTCTTTTCCTCCTGTATGTTGTGTCAGATAAAACCATAAGAAATCAGTCGCCGGAGCTTATCTCCCACGGAAAATTTCACTTTCCGTTTAAAAAAGAGGCGCCTCATCCCAGATAAGATCGCCTCCAAATTCACACATACGCAGTATCTATGATCAGATAGCTCTCCATCTCTCGATGACAGTCGCAGATTTTTTCAACCTGCGCCCAGGAGCATACCGGTTCAGCGCCGGATGTCCTTCGGCATTCTTCCCTTTTCCTCTTCTTCTTTTGCTGCTGAGGCATCCGAAAAGGTACTCTTGAAGTAATGCGACCTCTATCCACTTCAGTTCTGCTTTTACTATAGCATCATTAAATTTTCTTGTCAACAGCGGATCGCGCTTTAACTCTCACTATATTCCAGCTTGCTCACCGAAACCTCATACGCGGTCCGCTTTTCCATTTCCGTCTCGCTCAGCCGCTTCATATATTCCCGGCTCTGGATCCGTCCCCAGATGAGAACGTGGCCGCCCACGGCAAACGCAGAGGCATACCGCGCATTCCGTCCCCAGCAGATGCACGGGATATAATCTGATTTTCCATACGGACGGTTGACCGCGATCAGAAGGTCGGCGATCTCTCTTCCCAGAGGTGTTTTCCGGTAGACCGGCGGTTTACATATGTATCCATCGAGGTAAATCTGGTTGGATTTGACGGAATCGTCCTCTTCCTCCACGAAGCTTAATTCCCGCGCAAATACGGAGAGTACCAGACGGTTCTTCTTCTCCTCGTGGCGGTTGTAGGACCGAAACTGACCGCTGATGCAGATCCACTCACCCTGGTAATCCTGTGATACGTCCACCAGCCGCTCGGAGACCATCACCGGAATGATGTCCTGCGATTCACTCAACCGCTTGACCATCACATCGACGAGGTAAAAGCCCTCTCCGAATACCTGATGGCTGAATGTAAACGGGGAGACAATCTCTCCCATGATAACCACCTGATTGTTTTCAATCATCTTGTCTGCCATAATGAAAATCCCCTTCCTTTGTCTTTTCTTTCTGAATATTGATTTCTGATCGGTACTTTGCTGATCTATAATCCTAATGTATGAACCACATTTCTTTTTCAGAACCACTTTTTTCCAGATTTTTTTATTTCTATTCAAATCAGCATTCTGCCCAATTTTTTGTATATGTTTCTGTAAAAACCGCACCACATGCTTCGTATTTTCTACCATTGCAATACAAAAAATGTCACATCTTCCCTGTTTTTTTTCTCTGTTCTGTGCTATAATAGTTCAGATAGGCAGGCATCCAGCAGAGACAAAACGGCAAGGCACCTGCCTTTGTGCTGTGATAAACATTCCCGGCCGGCTTGAAATTTTGAAAAATTGAACCCGGCAGGGTCAACCCATAGGAAGAGGAATGAAGAAATGAAAACAACGAGAGAAGATGTAAGAAACGTTGCCATCATCGCCCATGTCGATCATGGTAAAACTACACTGGTAGACGAGCTTCTGAAACAGAGCGGCGTTTTCCGTGCCAATCAGGAGGTTCAGGAACGTGTCATGGACTCGAACGATATCGAGCGTGAGCGTGGAATCACCATTCTTTCCAAAAATACAGCAGTTTACTACAAAGGAACGAAAATCAACATCATCGACACCCCAGGCCATGCGGACTTCGGCGGCGAGGTTGAGCGAGTTCTGAAAATGGTAGACGGCGTTATTCTGGTTGTAGACGCATTCGAGGGCGCTATGCCGCAGACCAAATTCGTGCTGAAAAAAGCACTTGAGCTGAATCTTTCCGTTATCGTCTGCATCAACAAAATCGACCGCCCGGAGGCACGCCCGGACGAAGTCATCGACGAAGTGCTTGAGCTTCTGATGGATCTCGACGCATCCGACGAGCAGCTTGACTGTCCGTTCCTGTACGCATCCGCAAAGCTGGGTCATGCCGTACTCGATCTGAACGACACCCCGAAGGATATGACACCTCTGTTCGAGACCATTCTGAAATACATCCCGGCTCCGACCGGCGATCCGGAAGCTGGCACACAGCTTCTGATCAGTACCATCGACTACAACGAATACGTTGGACGTATCGGTGTCGGCAAAGTTGAAAACGGAACGATCCGCGTGAACCAGGACGTTATGCTGGTCAACCACCACGATCTGACCAAGAAGAAAAAAGTAAAGGTCAGCAAACTGTATGAATTTGACGGACTGAAAAAAGTAGAGGTTACTGAGGCAGGCATCGGTTCTATCGTTGCTGTTTCCGGTATCCCGGATATCCACATCGGAGATACTCTCTGCGGCGATCTGGACAACCCGGTTTCCATCCCGTTCCAGAAAATCTCCGAGCCGACTATTTCCATGAACTTCATCGTAAACGACAGCCCGCTGGCCGGTAAAGAAGGTAAATACGTAACTTCCCGCCACCTGCGTGACCGTCTGATGCGTGAGCTGAACACTGACGTTTCTCTCCGCGTCGAGGAGACTGATTCCGCAGACTGCTTCAAGGTTTCCGGCCGTGGTGAGCTGCATCTGTCCGTCCTGATCGAAAACATGCGCCGTGAGGGATATGAGTTCGCAGTAAGTAAGGCAGAGGTTATCTACAAAGAGGACGAGCGCGGACGCAAACTCGAGCCAATGGAAATCGCATACGTTGACGTTCCGGACGAGTTCTCCGGTACTGTCATCCAGCTCCTCAGCGAGCGTAAAGGCGAGCTTCACGGCATGAGCCGCGCAAGCGATGGTTCCACCCGTCTGGAGTTCGAAATCCCGGCACGAGGCCTGATTGGTTTCCGTGGAATCTTCATGACCTCCACCAAAGGAACTGGTATCCTGAACACCGAGTTTGAAGATTACGCACCGTACAAGGGCGACATTGAATACCGCAAACAGGGTTCCCTGATTGCTTTCGAGGCAGGCGAGTCCGTTACCTACGGTCTGTACTCCGCACAGGAGCGCGGTACTCTGTTCATCGGACCTGGCGAGAAGGTTTACGCCGGTATGGTTATCGGACAGAACGGTAAGGCCGAGGATATCGAGCTGAACGTCTGCAAGACGAAGCACCTGACCAACACCCGTACTTCTTCTTCCGACGAGGCACTGCGTCTGACTCCGCCGAGAATCCTTTCCCTGGAGCAGGCTCTGGACTTCATCGACAAGGACGAGCTTCTTGAGGTTACTCCGGTTTCCTTACGTATCCGTAAGAAAGAGCTGGATTCCAGACTTCGTAAGAGAGCGGCAATGAAATAAATTTTCATAAAATGACATAAGAACCGCCGGTTCACTCTTGATTTGAGAGTAAACCGGCGGTTCTTTGTCGTTTTTCTATTCTGTTTTCTATTCGTTTGTCGTTCCGCCATGGAAGCCGTAATACGTCTCTCCCGCTGCAAGATCCACGCCGTTTGCCGCTGCAAGAGTATGAATCGTGACAAGCTCATACCCGCGGTTGATCAGCTCCGGCACGATCGTTGCACACGATTCTACGGTCGTCTCGTGGATATCATGCATCAGGATAATGTCTCCCGGGCTTACACTGTCGAGAACGGCGCTGATGTTTGCCTGTACATTTTTTGTCTGCCAGTCCAGGGTATCGACATCCCACATGATGCTCGGGCGGCCGATAGATGCGAGCAGTTCATCGGTGCTGTTTCCATACGGGAAACGGATGACAGTTGCACCCTGTCCGTTGTTGTACTGGGCGATCAGATCATCCGTCATCTGGAACTGGGCAAGGCCGTCGTCGGTGCTCAGTTCTTTCATATTCGGATGCGCATAGGAGTGGTTTCCAAGCTCACAGCCGATCGCCGCCATGCGCGGGATCACATCTGCACCGTATTTTTCCACATTGCTGCCGAGCATAAAGAACGTCGCCTGTGCCCCGTACTGCTCCAGCGTATCGAGAAGCGTGCTGGTATAGACGCCTGGGCCGTCATCAAAGGTCAGGGCTACCATCATCGAGCCGTTGCGGTCTGGCTGGTAAACACCCTGGTCATCAAAGTAACAGCCTTTTCCGCCGATCGCTTTCCAGCCGGTCGCCATGTAACCATTGGAATCAAAATGGTACTGGTTTCCGTCGATATCTGCCCAGCCGTTGACGTAGTACGTTGTGGCATCCGTTGCGTACCACCAGCCCGACGAGCTGTACTGCCATCCCGGCGTCTCATTCGGCGGCGTGGTCTCCGCAAGCTTCTTAATTCCCGCATTTCCCGATCCGTCCTCCGCCTCCGGCGCCGTCTCGCTCACCGTCTTTGCGGCTGTGTCATTACTCAGTACAATTCCTTTTTTCGCAAGCTGCGCTCCCGCAAATTTCCAGATAAGCGCAAGAAAAAGAAGGCCGATTACCACACACAGGGAAATCCGTGATACTTTCTGCATCATCTGTCTGCGGCGCATCTGCTTTCTTCTCTGTTTCAATGATTTTCTTTCCATATGATCTGTTTATACTCCATCGTCCCGCCCCTTTGCGGAACTTTCTTCCATCGTAACACAAACGTTTTTCGACATTTTTCTACTTACTATCATAACGTGATCTGACCTAAGATGCAAGGCACAAATTCTTACATTTTTCCACTTCTGGTAAATTAATGTTTATCGTTTCTTAACATCTTGTCACAAAAAAAGAGTGACTCTGCACCCATGGTAAAAGCGGATACAAAATCACTCTTTGTCACTCTCTTTTAAAAAACCTGGTTTCTTTCTGGTGCTTTGCCACCAAATCACAGGTCTTTCACCTGTCCAGCCTGATTATCCTCTCTGCTTAAGAGTAACTGCAAAGTTTTAACGTTGCCAGAACAACGGAAGCAAACACCTTATGCCTCATGTCCTATTTTAGTCAGGAAATCGCTGCCCATCACCCATTTTTCGTTTTCCAGCGTCACAACGGACTCGAGTTTCCAGGTGACGGTCTCTATTTTGGTTTTGCGGAAGAAATGGAGGAAACGGGTTCGTCGCTCGATCGCAGCGGTCACGTTGGTTTCGATCTTCATCTGGTTGGATTCGTTGGTTACGGTTGTGGAGACGCTGCTCACGGTGATGCTGGTGATTCCGGTGTTGGTGTCGCTGTTCAGGTAGGCATCGCAGAGCTGCTGGTACTGTTCTTTGGCGGTTTTCTGTACGGCGGTGTCGGCGGAAAATTCATTTTTGATGGTGCTGAAGGATTTTCCGGCGGCTGCGGCTGTGAATACCTTGTCCAGGGACTCTTCTGCGCGGTCGGCGATGGTTTTGCCGGTGGAATCGTTGAGTTTTAAATCCGGCAGGAATTCCATGCTGCTGTTGTCCTGCACGAGGACGATCTCGCGGTATGGGTCTTTCTGTTTTTCGGTCAGTTCAATGGTGTGGCCGCCGAGGAAGAGATACGGGATTTTGTAGATGCTGACGTTATCTGCTGTCTCTTTTAAATACTTTTTCCCGACCTGCACGCCGTCCAGATAGAACGAGGCATCCGCCGGGACGGTGATTTCGACATCCGTCACGCAGCTGTCTTTCGGCACAACGTACCACTCTTTGAAGTTCCATTTTACGGTATCCCCGACGGCGATCTCCAATGTTTCTTCCTGCGAGTCGCTCATGCCTTTTAACGTGTACCGCACAGTATAAATCCTGTTTTCCCCGGTCTCAAGATTCTGTTTTCTGCGCATGAAAAAGCTCTTGATCTCCGGTGTTTCCTGCCCGTCAGTGCCGTCCTGTTTTGCTTTCCAGGTCATTGCATTGACGTAGTTCTTCCGCGACAGAAACGTGCTGTCCGGGAACTGGCATACATCGTATGCACTGTTCCAGTCTCCTGCCAGGCATGCTTCCACGTAATTCCGTCCTGCCGCCTGCGGCGCATACAGATACGCGCCTGCCATAAAAAATACGGCGCACAGAATCAGAAACAGACTGAGATTCACGATCAGAATCCGCAGACTCATCGGCAGATCACGAAATTTTGCCGCCTGTATTTTCACAGAAAGCTCCGTCGTCTCTTCTCCGTCTTTTTCCACATGGCGGAATCTTTTTCCTTTTCTTTTCCACTTCTGGAGCATAGTTTACCTCATCTTTTCCTCTTATTTAGACTGTTCTTTCACCGCATACGTATGCACCCGGTCGCTCTTCTGGCTGTATGCCTCTCCCTCGGAATAATACTCCTCCGATGTCGTGGAAAAACGCGTAATCGTCTCTTTCACACGCTCTCCCGCCGTTTGCTGGTGGAGAAACAGCGCTGCAATCATCAGAATCACAAATATATCCAGAATCAGTACCGCCGCATTTGCCACGATGCCAGGTAATTTTTTTATCCACATAGGCTTCCCTCTTTTCTGTCTCCATTGTAACAAAATGCTCCCGAAAACACAAGGAAAGCAGAGACCCCGGCGAACCGAAAATTCTCTGCTTTTCACAAATGACATATTTATTTTTTAACCTTGTTTCAATCCACAGTCGGTAATTTCACAGAGTCTGACATGTCAGCAGAATGCTGACTGTGGTTTGCCTCATGTTAGTGGGGGATACCGATTTCTCTCCGCCCGCCACTGCCGTTAACTTTCTTATTTGCAATTCATCTCACCACCTATAGAGGTGGGAGAATCCTTGCTATTATTTGTTGAAGGGTTTACTCCTCGGTATCATCCTTTGACGGAATCATTTCCTCAAAGTCGAAGTCGAGCATCGGCTCTTCCTCTTCAGCTGACGGCTCTTCAACCGGAGCTTCTGCCATCGGAGCTGCCGGAGCATCGTCCTCAAGATCTTCGGTCAGAATCAGATCCTCGTCCTCTTCTTCCTCGATCATGCTGTCGGTATTCAGATGAATGTTGCTGTAGCACTTCATACCGGTACCGGCCGGGATCGGTTTACCGATGATAACGTTCTCTTTCAGGCCTACCAGATGGTCAACCTTACCCTTGATAGCAGCGTCGGTCAGAACCTTGGTGGTCTCCTGGAAGGATGCTGCGGACAGGAAGGAATCGGATGCCAGGGATGCTTTGGTGATACCAAGCAGTACCTGTTTTCCTTCTGCCGGCTCTTTGCCTTCTGCGATCAGAGCTTTGTTGGTCTCGTCGTAATCCAGGAAGTCTACCATGTCGCCCGGAAGGAATTCGGTATCTCCGTTTTCCTCGATGCGGATCTTCTTCAGCATCTGGCGAACGATAACCTCGATATGCTTATCGTTGATTTCTACACCCTGCAGACGGTAAACTCGCTGTACCTCGCGGATCATGTAATCCTGAACGGCACGTACACCTTTGATCTTCAGGATATCATGCGGGTTGACAGAACCCTCGGTCAGCTCGTCTCCGGCTTCCAGAACTGTTCCGTCTGCGATCTTAATACGGGATCCGTAAGGGATCAGGTATGTCTTGGATACGCCGTCTTCCGGATTGGTAACAACGATTTCGCGTTTCTTCTTGGTGTCTTTGATCTGTGCAACACCGGCGATTTCGGTGATGATGGCAAGTCCTTTCGGCTTTCTTGCCTCGAAAAGCTCCTCGACACGAGGAAGACCCTGTGTGATATCTCCACCGGCAACACCACCGGTATGGAAGGTACGCATGGTCAGCTGTGTACCAGGCTCACCGATCGACTGTGCTGCGATAATTCCGACAGACTCACCAACCTGTACTGCCTCGCCGGTTGCCATGTTGGCACCATAGCATTTTGCGCAGATTCCGTTACCGGAACGGCAGGTAAGAATGGTACGGATTTTTACTTTTGTATAATGCTCACCGTTCTCGTTGATGCCGTCTTTGATGACACGGGCAGCACGTTTCGGGGTGATCATATGGTTTGCTTTTACAATGACGTTGCCGTCCTTGTCTTTGATCGTCTCGCAGGAGAAACGGCCTGTGATACGATCCTGCAGACTCTCGATCTGCTCTTTTCCGTCTGTGAACTCGCTGACCCACATACCCGGAATTTCGTCCTTGCCCTCGGCACAGTCGATTTCACGGATGATCAGGTCCTGAGAAACGTCTACCAGACGACGGGTCAGGTAACCAGAGTCGGCGGTACGAAGCGCGGTATCGGACATACCTTTTCGTGCTCCATGTGCGGACATGAAGTATTCCAGTACGTCCAGACCTTCACGGAAGTTTGACTTAATGGGCAGCTCGATGGTTCTACCTGTAGTATCAGCCATCAGTCCACGCATACCTGCCAGCTGTTTGATCTGCTGACTGGAACCACGCGCACCGGAGTCTGCCATCATGAAGATGTTATTGTATTTATCCAGACCGGACAGCAGTACGTCGGTCAGCTCTTTATCGGTCTCGTTCCAGGTCTCTACAACGGCACGATAACGCTCTTCCTCGGTGATCAGACCACGTCTGAAGTTGCTTGCGATCTTGTCTACGGTAGCCTGTGCAGCTGCCAGCATTTCACCCTTCTTCTCAGGGACGGTCATATCGGAAATGGATACGGTCATAGCAGCTCTGGTAGAGTACTTGTAACCGATAGCCTTAACATCATCCAGTACCTCTGCGGTCTTGGATGCTCCGTGGGTATTGATGACCTTCTCCAGGATCTGCTTCAACTGCTTCTTGCCTACGTGGAAGTCTACTTCCAGCTTCAGGAAGTTCTCGGGATCGCTTCTGTCTACGAATCCCAGATCCTGAGGCAGGATCTCATTGAAGATGAAACGTCCCAGAGTGGACTCTACCGTACCGGTAATGGTCTCGCCCTCTGCATTTACCTTGTGCATACGCACATGGATGCGGGAATGTAAGGTCAGCGCCTGGTTCTCATATGCCAGGATTGCTTCGTTTACGCTCTTGAAATACTTACCTTCACCGATCGCACCGGGTCTCTCCTGGGTCAGATAGTAGATACCAAGTACCATATCCTGGGAAGGAACGGCTACGGGTCCACCATCGGAAGGCTTCAGTAAGTTGTTGGGAGACAGCAGCAGGAAACGACACTCTGCCTGTGCCTCCTGGGACAGAGGAAGATGTACAGCCATCTGGTCTCCATCGAAGTCCGCGTTGAATGCGGTACAAACCAGCGGATGCAGCTTGATTGCCTTACCTTCTACCAGGATCGGCTCAAATGCCTGAATGCCCAGTCTGTGCAGTGTCGGCGCACGGTTCAGCATAACAGGATGTTCCTTGATAACCTCTTCCAGCACATCCCATACCTGTGTGTCCAGCTTTTCTACCAGCTTCTTCGCATTCTTGATGTTCTGGCTGATTCCCTTGGCTACCAGTTCTTTCATTACGAAAGGCTTGAACAGTTCGATTGCCATTTCCTTCGGCAGACCACACTGATAGATCTTCAGTTCCGGTCCAACGACGATAACGGAACGTCCGGAATAGTCAACTCGCTTACCCAGCAGGTTCTGACGGAAACGTCCCTGCTTACCTTTCAGCATATCGGAAAGGGATTTCAGTGCACGGTTTCCAGGACCGGTGACCGGTCTGCCGCGGCGGCCGTTGTCGATGAGGGCATCGACTGCCTCCTGCAGCATACGCTTCTCGTTACGGACGATGATATCCGGAGCGCCAAGCTCAAGCAGGCGGGCAAGACGGTTGTTACGGTTGATGATTCTTCTGTATAAATCGTTTAAGTCGGAGGTTGCGAAACGGCCGCCGTCCAGCTGTACCATCGGACGGATATCCGGCGGGATGACCGGGATCACGGTCATGATCATCCACTCCGGCTTGTTTCCGGAATTGCGGAATGCCTCTACAACTTCCAGTCTCTTGATGATTCTTGCACGCTTCTGGCCGCTGGAATCCTTCAGCTCGCGTTTGAGCATTTCAGACTCCTTCTCCAGATCGATGCTCTGAAGAAGCTCAAGCACAGCCTCGGCACCCATTCCTACGCGGAAGTTGCCGTAGCCCCACTTTTCCACCTCTTCGCGGTACTCTTTCTCGGAGAGTACCTGCTTGTACTGCAGGCTGGTCTGACCTGCGTCCAGAACGATGTAGGACGCAAAGTACAGAACCTTCTCCAGTACTCTCGGGGAAATATCCAGGATGAGACCCATACGGCTCGGGATACCCTTAAAGTACCAGATATGAGATACAGGAGCAGCCAGCTGAATGTGGCCGATACGCTCTCTGCGGACGCTGGCCTTGGTTACCTCAACGCCGCATCGGTCGCAGATCACGCCTTTGTATCTGATTTTTTTATATTTACCACAATGACATTCCCAGTCCTTGCTCGGTCCGAAGATGCGCTCACAGAACAGACCGTCGCGCTCCGGTTTTAAAGTACGATAGTTGATGGTCTCCGGCTTTTTTACCTCGCCGTGTGACCACTCCAGAATCTTCTCCGGGGAAGCCAGGCCAATCTTAATGGCATCAAATGTCAATGGCTGATAAGTTTCATTTGTCTCAGGCATGAGCGTTACTCCCTTCTATTATTCTTCATCAAAGGAATCATCGGTGTAATCGTCAGATTCCCCTTCGAAATCATCGCTGCTGTCATCGTCACCCTCGACGCCAACCAGCTCTCCATCCTTGAACTCCTGCTGCTGATAGCCGTAGTCGCCAAAGGACTCATCACGGTTGTAGCGGCTGTCACCCTCGATGATGTGACGCAGATCGGTCTCGCCGTAATCTACGTTCTCACCGATCTCAACCTCGGTTCCGTCGTCACGCAGTACGCTTACATCCAGACCAAGGGACTGCAGCTCTTTTAACAGTACCTTGAAGGACTCCGGAATGCCCGGCTCAGGGATGTTCTCGCCCTTGATGATCGCCTCGTAGGTCTTCACACGTCCGACAACATCATCGGACTTCACGGTCAGGATCTCCTGCAGAGTGTAGGACGCGCCATACGCCTCCAGAGCCCAAACCTCCATCTCACCGAAACGCTGTCCGCCGAACTGTGCCTTACCACCCAGAGGCTGCTGGGTAACAAGGGAGTATGGGCCGGTGGAACGTGCATGGATCTTATCGTCAACCAGGTGATGCAGCTTCAGGTAATGCATGTGGCCGATGGTTACCGGGCTGTCAAAGTACTCTCCGGTACGTCCGTCACGCAGTCTTACCTTACCGTCACGCTGGAGCGGAACGCCCTTCCACAGCTCACGGTGCTCCAGATGGGAGCCTAAGTAATCCATAACTTCCGGTTTCAGGATCTCTTTGTATTTCTCTTCAAACTCCTCCCAGGAGGTGTTTACGTAATCGTTGGCAATTTCCAGGGTATCCATGATGTCTACCTCGTTCGCGCCCTCGAATACCGGGGTAGAAATGTTAAAGCCCAGTGCCTTACATGCAAGGCTTAAGTGCATCTCCAGGACCTGTCCGATGTTCATTCGGGAAGGTACGCCCAGCGGGTTCAGCACGATATCCAGCGGACGTCCGTTCGGCAGGAACGGCATATCCTCTACCGGAAGCACGCGGGAAACGACACCCTTGTTACCATGACGTCCTGCCATCTTATCACCTACAGAAATCTTACGTTTCTGAGCAATATAAATGCGGACAGTCTGGTTTACGCCAGGAGCCAGCTCATCGCCGTTCTCTCTGGTAAATACTTTTGCGTCGATAATGACGCCGTAAGCACCGTGCGGTACCTTTAAGGAGGTATCTCTTACCTCTCTTGCCTTCTCACCGAAGATGGCACGAAGAAGTCTCTCCTCTGCAGTCAGCTCAGTCTCACCCTTCGGGGTAACCTTACCAACCAGGATATCACCGGCACGGACCTCTGCACCGATACGGATGATGCCTCTCTCGTCCAGGTCCTTTAACGCATCGTCGCCGACACCCGGAACGTCGCGGGTGATCTCTTCCGGTCCGAGCTTGGTATCACGGGCTTCTGCCTCATACTCCTCAATATGAACGGAGGTGTAGACATCTTCCATAACCAGTCTCTCACTTAAGAGAACCGCATCCTCGTAGTTGTAACCCTCCCAGGTCATGAATCCGATCAGCGGGTTCTTACCGAGAGCGATCTCACCGTTGCTGGTGGACGGACCGTCTGCAATGACCTCGCCTGCCTCAACATGGTCGTTCTTATAAACGAGCGGCTTCTGGTTGTAGCAGTTG
>OJSE01003571.1_pt1 | contig 13763 bp, 10 predicted proteins | sample 1599351 | NCBI WGS metagenome assembly OJSE01 (sample SAMN04168656, study PRJEB22393) | human gut metagenome | biome: human gut microbiome; feature: stool | host: Homo sapiens | collected 2014-03-17 | reverse complement strand
GCGACGGTGAAGGCGCTGCCTGGCTCTTTGCGGGTTCCGCTTCGGCCGGTCTGCTGGGCGGCGGCTTCCTCTATACCAATGAAGACTCCATTTCACTCGGTGTGGTCTGCGGACTGGGCGATATTGAAAAGTCGCCCAAGACCGTGCCGCAGATGCTCGAGGATTTGAAGAATCATCCGTCGGTTAAGCCCTTGATTGAGGGCGGCGAACTGCTCGAATATTCCGGTCATCTCGTCCCCGAAGGCGGCTACGACATGGTGCCTGAAAAGCTCGCCGCAGACGGCGTGCTGATTACAGGGGATGCTGCGGCCTTGTGCATCAATCTGGGCTTCATTGTGCGCGGCATGGATTTGGCCGTCGCTTCCGGCGAATGCGCAGCTCGGGCAGTGATCGACGCCAAGAAGGCGGGTGATTTTTCCGCTGCCGGACTGGCTGGCTACCGGCGTCGTCTCGAAGAGAGCTTTGTGCTTCGCGATATGAAGCAGTACCGCAATGTGCCGCACCTGATGGAGAATCCGCGTCTTTTCTCGGACTACCCGAAGATGACCGCGGGCATCATGCGCGACCTTTTCCGCTACGACGGTTCGCCGGTCCCGCCGGTTCGCAAGAGCCTCTGGCAGCGCGTTAAGGCTGCCGGCGTTATGAATCTCCTTAAAGACGGCTACGGTTGGGGGAAAGCACTGTGAGCACGAAGGAAATTAAGTTCGTCAACGTGGACGAAAAGCTCGGCAAAGACAAGTTCTTTGTGGATGAGGAAAATGCGCACATCGTGCTCTGCGATGAGCCCGACCGCAAAGAATTCCGCAAGCTCGTGAAGGCTTGCCCGGCCAATCTCTATAAAGAGGCCGACGACGGCACGATCAGCTTCGACTGCGCCGGCTGCCTTGAATGCGGCACCTGCCGCGTCCTCTGCGGCGACACGATCCTCAAGAAATGGGAATTCCCGCAGGGAACCTTCGGCGTCGAATTCCGCTTCGGCTAAGCCGGCGTCTCCGGGGCTGAGCCTCGATTCTCCTAGCCGCCCGGCCTGCGGATTCCTCGGCGCAGGCCGGGCCGGTTTCTTCTCCAAGCCTTCCATTCCATACCGCTCAAGTCATGCGTCCTGAATACACGATTAATCCCGAACGCCGGGCGCTCTATCGCCGTCAGGGCTTTTGGGGCGACGCCACGCTCGCTGATTATTGGCATCAGTCCGTGCGTGCTGTGCCCGACCGTACCTGTGTTGTTGACAGCCAGGGCGGCCGATACACCTACGCTCAACTCGACAAGAAGGCGCAGCGTCTGGCCGGCTGGATGCGCACGATCGGCGTCGGCCGCGGCGACGTGGTGGCGCTTAATCTGCCGGGCTGGGCGGAATTCACCATCGCTTATGTTGCGGCCTTAAAGCTCGGCGCCATCGCAATGCCGCTTCTGCCCGCATGGCGCGAGGCGGAGCTCTCCTGGGCGCTGGATTGGTGTGAAGCCAAGGTGGTCTTTACGGCTACGGCTTTCCGCAAAAGCCGCCCGATTGAAATGCTTGCCAAACTCGCGCAGCACCTGCCGAGGCTTTCTGCTGTTGTGGCCGTGGAAAAAATGGCCCCGCTTGCCCCATCGCTGCGTTCGCAGGAGGGTGTTTATGCGTTCGAGGATGTCATTGCCGGCGCGGAACCGCTCCTCACGCCGATTCCCGCTGATGCCGATGAAGTCGCAGCAGTGCTCTTCACTTCAGGCACGGAAGGACGCCCCAAGGGGGTGATGCTCACGCACAACAACATTCTCGCGAGCGAACGCGCCTATGCCGACCGCCTCAATCTCACGTGGCGGGATGCTTTTCTGATGCCCGCTCCGCTCGGGCATGCGACCGGGTTTCTCCACGGGGTGACGCTGCCCTTCATTCTGGGCGGCAAGAGTCTGCTTCTCGATATTTTCCGCGCAGATGACTGCATGAATCTCTTTGAGGCCGAGAAAGCGACCTGCGTCTTGGGGGCGACGCCATTTGTCTTCGATATCCTCGAAGAGCTCCGGCAGCATCCGCGGGATTTGTCCTCGCTGCGCTTTTTCCTCTGCGGCGGCACCACCATTCCGCCAAAGCTCTTTGAGGACTGCCGGCCTTTCGGCATTCGGCTCTTATCCATTTACGGCTCGACCGAGTCTTCGCCGCATTCGCTGGTGCGGCTCAACGACACGCGCGAGCATACGGAAGAAACGGACGGGTGCGCAGTCGACGGCGTGGAGATCCGCGTTGTGGACGACAACCGGCATGAAGTGCCGCACGGCCAAGAGGGCGAAGAGGCGTCCCGCGGTCCGCAGGTCTTTGTGGGGTATTGGGGAGAGCCTGAGATGACCGCACGGGCGCTTGACGCGGACGGCTGGTACTATTCCGGCGACTATTGCCGCACGGATTCAGAGGGTCGCTACATCCGCATCACCGGCCGCAAGAAGGACATTATTGTGCGCGGCGGCGAGAATATTTCGAGCCGCGAAGTCGAAGACATTGTGCTCGAATATCCCGGCGTGCGAGAGGCCGCCGTAGTGGCTATGCCCGACGAACGTCTGGGCGAGCGCAGCTGTGCGTGCGTGAGCATGCGGCCCGGCGCCCCCGCCATGCATCTGACGGACCTCGTCGCTTTCTTTGACGGCCGGCGGGTGGCCAAATATAAGTTCCCGGAATATCTCGTGGTGCTCGATGCGCTGCCCCGGACGTCTTCGGGGAAGCTGCAGAAATTTGCCTTGGCTCGAATGGTCCGTGAGCGTGTGGCAGCCGGTCAGCCCTCGGATTAGTCGGCCGCACTGTCACCGCCCTGATGATGAAAGTGAGGCATAACGAAGGCAAACCCATTCCGCCTTTGTGAGCAAAAGACTTGGAGCCTCTCAATGACTTGAGAGGCTAAGTTGAGCCGCTTCTTGGCCTGCGATTCTCCCGAAGACGACGCAGGCCAAAACGCCGTTCCCGCCAGGACGGCTTTTGCCGTGAAGATTCCCGACGGTCTCGCCGGCCGCAAAAAGACCCAAGAGGGGCTCCTCGGATTGATTCAGAACGCGGGCCTGCGTGTCAATGGCAACGCCGCCCTCTGTTGAATGGATGTTGAGCCGTTCTTCGCCGTAATAAAAGGGCGGTTCATCAAGCACTTTAAGCATCGTCGTTTTGCCAAAGGCCTCATCGCGTCCAATGTGAACCGAATGGTTGTATTGCCTGACGGTCTCTTCCAATACCGCAGGATTGCAGCCAATGCCTTTGGCAGCCTCATCGAGCGTCGCAGCTTCGCGCACTGCGCCGGTCATCAGTTTGAGCGAAAAGTCGTTGTTTTTCACTGTTCCGGAGTCCGTGAGCACCCACATCTTTCCGTCGGGGAGGTTTTGCAGGGCCTTGCGCAGCGCGAGCCAGGACGCTCCTTCATCGATGAAGCGTCTGCCTTCTTTGGTGAGGTAGATGTCGCCGCCGACATAACCCGTCACTCGGCCGCCGTTATAGGGGACGAGCAGAACGGAGTCCATATTGACGATCTTTGCTCCGACGGCGCGTGCCATGAGAATGCCGTCGCCGGCCGCACCGTCGGTCAGAATGCCGCGCGTATTGGCCGAACTGCGCAGCGTTGCCGCATAAGGGCCAAGCGCATTTTCAAGCAGGGCTGTATTGGCGGCAAAGCCGCCCGTAGCCAGAATCACGGCATGCGCTCTGGCTTCGAAGGCCTGACAGCCCCGGCAAACGCCCGCAGCACCGACAATATGACCGTTCTCGGTGATGAGGCGTTCAGCACGATGCCCAAGCAGAATCTTCACATCCAGCCGGTGCGCACACTCGAGGAGCGCCATCACATAGTCGTATCCGGCCCGCACAGGGCTTGAAATGTGACCCCTGCGCTGAAAGGATGAATAGGATTCGAAGACTTGGTCGCTCCAGTGCACGCCGTGCGCTTCGAGCCACTGAAGCACCTCTGAAGAGGATTCGGCAAGCTGCCGCATCAGAATGGGGGAGGCGGTATCTCCTCCTACCTGCAGCGACTGCTTCTCCATCAGCGCCGGCGAATCCGTGATGCCAAGCGGTTTCTGCCGCTTGGGATCGACGGCATTGAAGTAGCCGCTTGACATGATTGAATGCCCGCCGATCATCACATCTTTTTCGAGAATAAGCACCCGCCGGGCGCCGGCTTCACGCGCAGAAACCGCTGCACTCAAGCCTGCCAATCCCGCTCCGACGACAATTACATCGGCTGCGGCGAGGATTTCCTGAGGCCCGCCCCAGGAGGGGCCGGCTGATAATCCCAAAATGCCGGCCAAGAGCTGACGTCTGGTGATCATGCTCTCTGCTCCAAGGAATTTTCCGCACGCGCAAGAAACTGCGACGCAGCCAAAATCGTATTGACGCCAAGTTTTTGAAAAGCATTGGCGCGGTACATCTTCACGGTCGTCACGGAGATGCCGAGAAGATCCGCAATTTCTTTGTTTTGCATTCCTTTGACCGCAAGATCAATGACTTCACGTTCTCTTCCGGTCAGTGACAGCACCTGGCGTTCCATACGGCGGCGGTCATGCTCACGCTTAAAGGCATCGAGAGACCATGCGACGGCAGTACGAACTTTGGCGAGTAGCGCTTCAGGTTCAACGGGTTTTTCCAGAAAGTCGACCGCACCGTTCCGCATGGCATGTACGGCGGTGCCGATATCACCATGGGCGCTCAAAAAAATGATCGGCAGCATTGGTTTGCGTCTCAGAAGCAGTGCGCGCTGAACCTCCAGACCTGATCGGTCCGGCATGCGGTAGTCCAGAATAAGGCATCCCGGAGCGCTTAGATCCTCTTCATCGAGATAACGCTTTGCGCACGGCCATACGCGGACTTCAGGGAAAAATGTTTCGAAGAAAAATTTCTGTGAAGCCAGAAAAACTTCATCGTCATCAACGATTCGAATGACTGGACGGGCCGTTTCAATTTCAGCGGTTTGCATCATGATTCGCGCTCCTCGAATGCAGTGCCGTTCAGAGAGAGCTTCAGCGGAAAGCGCACGATGGCGAGCAGGCCGCGTTCAGGCTTACGCTCAAAGACGAGCATGGCATCGGATCGTGCGGCGATGGAACGGGTTATTTCAAGGCCCAGACCCAGACCGTCCGGTTTCATGCTCGTTTGTGCATGCGAGAGTTTGAGGAATTCCGCATCGCTCAGAGCAGGGCCGTTGTCTTCCACCGTGAGCTGAACTTCAGATGCTGAGCGTTCAATGCGGATGCGGATGTAGGGCGTCTCTGCGCGCGTCTGTGCCTGCGCCGCGTTCCGGATGAGGTTGAGCACGAGGAGTTCGAGTTCAAGTTCATCGGCCACCACCCAGACATTTTCCGTTTCTGTCACCTCCACCGGAATACGCCCGCCTTCGCCGTTTCGATAAACAAGCACCGCCTTGCGTACAGCAGCCGACAAGGAACACGGCGCGGCAGACACCGGTCGATGCTTGGCATATTGCCGCACGCGGGAGATGATCTCTGAGATGCGTTCGGATTCCGCTCGAATGGTGCAAAGTCCGGCTGCGCATTCCGGGTGCGCTTTAAGCAGGCCGCCCAAACGGACGGAAAGCGCCGCCGAGAAGTTGATGATGGAGGCAACGGGCTGCTTCAGTTCATGGGCAATCATGCTCGAAAGCTGAGAAACCGCCCCGACACGCTCGACCTCGCCCAATTGTTTTTGCAGTTCGCGGATGGACTGCGCGTTGGCGTCACGCTCCATAAGCGCGTCCGAAAGCTCCTTTGTTCGCCTTCTGACGAGCACATGCACACGCAGTTCATTGAGGAGGAAGAGCACCATCAGCGCAGCAGCGAAGAGGAGCGGCCCTTTGTACCGCTCAATCACTGCGTGAACTGAAAAATCCCGAAGAAAAGCGTAGGGGCCGAGCCGCAGCGTACGGTAGAGCTCGTTAAGCGCTCGAAAATCTCCGGCCGCCCACCATTCGAAGTCATTTGTGTTCGGCATGGTGAGCAGACCGATGGATACCTGACGGACGTCTTCGGGCGAAGCGGTTCCCATGGATGCCACAACCCAATCCGGATAGAGTGCGCTTGAGCGCCGGCAGGCAAGTTCGGGCGAAGTCTGCTCATGAACTACCCGCAGGAGCCCCTTCTCCAGTGCGCCGACTGATTCAAGCCGCTCGAGCATGCACGCAGGAATAACGCCGACATCAGCGCTGCCCTTCATGAGACTGCGGACGATGTCAGGAAAAGGAAACTGAAGAAAGATCGTCTCGCTGAAGAAATGCTCCGGGTCGTATCCTCGGGCCTGGATCTCGCCAAGCGCGGCAAGCCACCCGTCCACTGAGTAGGGTGTTCCGGCTGCAATGCGGACACCTTCGAGATCCGCAAGCGACTGAAGATCAGTGCGGTCTTCACGAACGACGAACGCGGCTGCCACGCCTCGAGACGGGTCTGCAGCTTCCGAGCGCTTGCGCGTGGCGAGCAGCCTCAGGTCATTCGTTTGAGCAAGCGTAAGGTAGAGCCCGCTCGGAAGGATCAGGAAGTCTGGATGCAGGCGTTTAACGTCGCGTGCAGCGTTGATGGCGGAGATGGTCTCAAAGGCAATGTTCCGTCCGGGGAGCGCTTGACGGATAACGGCTCCTGTCGCAACAAAAAGGTGATCGCGCAGCCCGGGCTCGAGCGTTTCAGCCATGGCAATGACGATGGACTTCTCTTCAGCCTCGGCATATCCGGGACGAGGAAGATTGGCCAAAAAGAAGGCTGCCGTGAAAACGGAAACGGTAAGGAAACGACTGAGCATCAGGCAATGATAGTGGACTCATGCAGGTTTCCTCACCTCCGCCGGTACGTGAGGAAAACCTCACCTCACGCGGGAGATGCCTCTCGTTCAGGGCTCTCCATAGACTGCTTGGCAAATGCAGAGCGAAGCGCTTCAGTCAGGATGAAGCAAAAAACGCTCAGCAGTATGGAGAAAGGAGAAACACCATGCAATCAACTCGACGCCATCTCTTCAAACTCGCCGGCGGCGCGGCGCTTCTGTCCGGTCTTTCTGCTGTGCAGGCCGCGGTTCCCCGCAGCAGCATCGAAAAATTCGATGAGCAATACGATGTCGTTATCGTTGGCTCGGGCTTTGCGGGACTCACCTGTGCGCTTCGGTGCGCCGAGAAGAATTACTCGGTGCTGCTGATTGAGAAAATGACGATCCTCGGCGGCAATTCGCTCATCTGCGGCGGCAACTTTGCCTGTCCCGGCAATCCCAATCAAAAGAAGCTCGGGATCAAGGATTCTCGTGAAATCTTTATCGGCGACTGCACCAGAGACGGCCTTGGAATCAACCATGTCGAACTGCTCGATGTCATCTATGACCGCTGCAACGATGTCGTGGCGCTCCTGCGCAAATACGGCTGCACGGTAGATGATTCCCATCTTGGCATCAGCAGCGGTCATACTGCGGCCCGAATCATTGAGTCAACGACAAGCGACGGTTCCTGCTATGTCCTGCCGATGCTCAAAGCGCTCAAAGGCATGAAGAATGTCACGATCATGAACCGCACGAAAATGGATTCCTTTGTGATCGATGATACCGGCCGAGTGGCGGGCATCGCTGCGCGCACCAAATACAGCTTCAACTCCAAACTTGCGAGCGACGATGCAGACAATACGTCCGGTGAGCAAAAGTTCTACGGTGCCAAGCGCGGCGTGATGCTTGCCGCAGGCGGTTTCTCCCGCGATACGTGGTTCCGTCAGATGCAGGATCCGCGCGTGCAGCCGACCATGGATTCAACCAACCAGCCCGGCGCCACTGCAGGGGCGCTCACCGCCGCCTTAGACATTGGTGCCGCCCCGATTCAGATTTCTTGGCTGCAGTTCCTCCCGTCATGCAATCCTGATGAGCCCGGGTACGGCATTTCGGCAAACTTCATCGAACACGCCTGCTACCGCTACGGCATCATCGTGAATCCCAAGACGGGCAAGCGTTTCGTTAACGAGCTCGCGGGCCGCCAGCCTAAAACGGAAGCCATGTTCGCCGTCATCGGCAAGGATGAAAACTATCCGGTGGCGATCGGTGACTCTGCGGCGGCTAAGGCCGTGAATCCTGCGTTCCTCACGGCTCCGCTCGAAAAGAAGACCGTAAAGGTATTTAACTCTATTGATGAACTCGCTGATTTTTATAAGATTGACCGCAAAGCGCTGCGTGACACGATTGAGCAGTACAACGCTGCCGTTAAGAGCGGGAAGGATGAAGCCTTCGGCAAACCGATGAATGTGACGAATGGAATTGATGTATCCAAACCGCCTTTCTATGCCGGCCGCGTTTGCCCGAAAATCCATCACACGATGGGCGGCGTTCTGATTTCGCCCAAAGGCGAAGTCATCCACATGCGCACGCATAAACCCATCCCCGGTCTTTATGCCGGCGGCGAAGTCACGGGCGGGGTTCATGGAGCGAGCCGTCTCGGTACCGTCGGCATCATCGATGCTCTGACATTCGGCATGGTGGCGGGCGAAACCATTTAAATGGCCGCTCAGCGGAGGCCGAAACTTTAACCTAAAGGATGGATGCATCCGGACCGCCAACGGTCGGCTCCATAGGAGGCGCATAAAAGAATGGGAGGCAGCGTTTTGTCAGTCAGCGCTGTCTCTCATTTGCAGGGTGAAAATAATGCGTCAGACAGGGGCGCAAAGCCTATTGCTTTCCAAACGATCAGTCTTCGGACGCTTCGTCGGGATGCTCTCCCGAACTCTTGCCAAAGCGCCGACGGTACTCCGAAGGCGAGCAGCCGACGTGGCGCTGGAAGAGTTTGGAGAAGTGATAAGTATTTTCGTAGCCGATATGCCAGGCGATTTGGTTGAGACTCTGCGTAGTTGTAGTGAGCGCAAACTTTGCTTCGGTAATGCGCCGTTCAATAACGTAGTTGATCGGCGAAACCCCGTATTCGCGTGCAAATTCATGAGCGATATAGCTCACTGACGCGCGAAAGCGTTTGGAGAGCGCCTCAAGGGTGATCTTTTCTCGATAGTTTTCGTTGAGGTAAACAAGCACCTCTCGGATCAAGGCGTTCTTGAGCTGCTTGTCTTTCCCGGGACGAGCTGCAAGTTTGAAGTTTTCGCGGAAAAGAACGGTTAGCAGCGTGGCAATCAGATTGCCGAGAATATCAACGAGAGGATTGGCCTGAGTTACGAGCGTGTCAAATTCGCGAAAGAGCGTGCGGATGGTATCTACGCCGAGTGCTGCGTGAACGACCGGAACGGAGTCCGGTTCAAGAATGAGGGACTCTCCTCGAACGTCGTGGAATTTGAAGCCGTAGACGGCGCAGGTGAATGTTTTTGCCGGATCAGCGTCACTTGAAGCAAGCATATGGAATTTGCCGTGCTCCAAAGCGATGATGTCGCCGGCATGAGCCACGTATTTGTTGGCATTGACCATCACCTCTACCGTGCCTCGTTCGACCCAGATAAGCTCTGTTTCGTTTTCATGCATGTGGTAGCCCGAAGCCCAATGCGGATCGTCACTGACAACATAGCGCATAACGCGGGGCGTTTTGCCGCTTTCAAAATGCATGACGCCTTGAGTCTGGAAGACATGTTGATACATGGTTCTGATGGCCGATGAAATTGAGATGTGTTTAGCCTACAGGGAAGAGAACGGTAAACCGTGTATACCATTGCTCTGCACTTAATTCAAATCAATAGCCTGCGCATGACGACTTCTCCAGGCAATAAAGACGGCGAGCAAGATGCCGCATCCGGAGATGATGACGTCAAATTTGAAGATCTCATGGATAGACCATTCGCGGACGATCCAAGCCGTGATGAGCGGCATGGTGAAATTGGAGATGCTTCCCGCACTGTAATAGATGCCTGTGGCCCGGCCTCTGGCCCGAGGAAACTGAGAAGCCATCATGGCGAGGCCAAGCTGAACAACGCCGCCGGCGGCAGCAAAGCCGAAAATAAATGAGAAGCCGAACATCACGGTCGGCGACGGGAAAAAGCAGGCGACGGCGAGCGCTAGCGTTGAGACAGTGGTGCAGCCGAGCAGCATCATCTGCGGAGACAAAAATGTCCGCAGTGCGAGCGAAGAGCAGAACACCCCGGCAAGGGATCCGGTGGTGTATATCGAGAGCAGTTTGAGCGCCTCAGAATAAGGCATCCCGGCAACGGATTCCCCGTACTGCGCGAGCCACTGACTCACAATGTAAAAAGTGGCCATCGCGGTGTACCCAAAGAGGGTGTAGCTGATGAGCTCGGGCATCGCGATGCGGCTGCTGCGCTTCAGTTTGAGCTTCGCCTCGGGGTCATTGAGCTGCGCGAGCTCAGCGGCAAGAGGTTCGCCAAGGCGCGTGGGCTGATCGGGAACCTTAATGGGCATCCAGAAGAGCACGCAGAAGTTGAGTGCAAGGATGGCGGCTGCAATGAGAAGACTCCAGCCAAACCACAATTCATGAGCGACTAAAAAACTCAGAATGAGCGGGAGCGAAAACTGCCCCGCTGCGACAAACGCTTTGACCAGAATGACTGCCGGTCCCGGTGCCTTCGGGAAGAGTTCCATCAGACGAGGATAGGTGCCGGCATCGAGCAGACTGTTGGCTGCGCCGGCTAAGAGTCCGAAGAAATAAGCCGTTCCGACATCATGCGTAAAAAGCAGGCCGATGAAGAAAGTGAGATAAGTGACAGTGCCGAGCAGCACGAAGGGACGCCGGCCGTATTTGTCTGAAAGCGAACCCGCCAAAACCAGGAGCGCAAGACGGCCCAGACCCAGCGAGGAAATCACGACGGATACGCCTGCAGCATCGGTCTGCCACTGCACTTCGAATTCGTGAACGTTGAGGCTCATCACGAGAACGCCGATGCCGTGTACCAAGTAGTTGAGGTACAGACAGAAAGCGCCGAAGTATTTTTTCGCAGACATTAAGACGATCTCCTCTCTGGGCCTGCGAATGCTGCCGGCTTGGGTGCCGTTTTCGCTTCCCGCCCGAGGGGGAGGTACGGTCTGAATAGTTTGGTTTGAGCAAAGGCCGGAAACACCGCCTTTAGCTGTGTTCCTGCGCTTTGTCTCTATCCAAAGTTGATCCGGTATGTCGTTCGTAAGCCGGAGGAAATTGTCGACTGCAGAGCAGGTGTGCCTCTACCTCGAGCTGTGCATGCCGGCACAACAAAACTGCACGATGCATAACGAGGGGAACGGATGCTCGGCGGCGATTAAATCACGACGAGACAGCGCATTTTATTGAAAAATAGGCAAGTATACAAATAGGGCTGAAAGGATCGTGTTTGCCCTCCGGCGGGAGGTAATCTCAAAAGTGAAAGGGGGTATGCTGCAGAATAGTTCAACAATGCGGCGTAGTCCGGAGTGCGGTCGGTGCAAAGGAGTGCTCTCCTTTTGCCGGAAGGAGAGACCTTAGACCGTGCTAGTTAGGATGACCTAGCGTGGTCAAAAGAGAGCTTCGCGTCGGCATTTGAAAAATCAGCATGACTCGCCATGCAGCAAGCCTCCAACATAAAGAAACCCGCATCCCATTTCGAGAGGCGGGTTTAGGCTCTGGCGGCAGGCTTCGAGGCTGCCGCCGGCAGAGGCGCTGCGGAATCAACGCCAGGCAGAATCCAAAATCGATACGGTGTCTTCAAAAGTGAGTGCAACGGCATCCTGCTCAAAGAGCGCGGCGCCGACGCTTCGCGCCTTGGCGGCAAGCTTCGGGATGTCGTCGCGCGTAATGCCGTAGTCGCTCATCTTCAGGTCGGCTACGCCGCAGGCGATCTGAAGGTCATGGAGGGCGCGCAGGAAGTCATCCGGATGAACGGCATCCTTGACGCCGAGTGCATGAGCGAGCTCGATAAAGCGCATCGAGTTGGCTCCGGTCTTGATCATGTGACTGAAATAGGCGATCGACAGCATAATGAGGCCGGCGCCGTGCTGCATTTCGGGGCATTCGCCTGAGAGGGCATGCTCGAGAGCGTGCTGGCTTGTCAGCCGGCAGCAGGCCATGACATAGCCGCCGAGGGTATTGGCGATGGAAACATGCTCGCGGGCTTCGAGGTCATGGCCGTCCTTCACCGCACGGGCAAGACCCGATGCGATGTGGCGCACGGCCTCAAGCGCAAACATATCGGACATGTAGTTGGGACGCTTCGTGAGGTAGCCTTCAACGGCATGAAAGAGCGCGTCAAATCCCTGATAGGCCGTGAGCTTGGGCGGCACTGAGAGCGTGAGTTCGGGATCTACCACGGCGAGCACGGGGTAAAGGCCGGGATGGCCGCCAAAACCGATTTTTTCTTTGGTTTCGGGGTTGGAAATAACGCCGCCGCCGTCGACTTCGCTGCCGGTGCCTGCAGTGGTGGAAATGGCCACGATGGGGAGCGGAGCAATTTCAATGCGCTTGCGCCCGCCGGTCCCCTGAGGCACATAGTCCCAGAAGTCGCCGGGGTTGGTCGCCATCATGGCCACGGCTTTGCCGCAGTCCATGACGGAGCCGCCGCCCAACGCAATGACAAAGTCGCACTCGGCTTCACGGGCGGCAAGCGCGGCTTTCATGACATTGTCAACAACGGGATTGGACTCCACCATCGGGCAGTACACATATTGAGCGCCTGCGCGCTCGAGCGCTTTCATGGTGCGCTCGAGGGCACCGGTGCGTTCAGCGGATTTCCCGCGAGACGTGAGCAGAAGCGCCTTCTTGCCGGGAAGCTTTTCGTCACCCAAGGCGTCAAGCCGGCCGGAGCCGAAAATAAGACGAGTGGGCGTCTGGAATGTGAACTTCATATGAAAGGCCTCCAATGGAATCGATTCTGAGTGTTGGGCAATCTTTCCCGCGGGGCGGCAGCTGTTCGACGGAGCCGCTCAGGCGAATATACAAATAATAGTGAAGCCGCCGTCGATCGGCGTCACGCAAAACAGCGGGTTGTCAGTTTGGACGTCTGAATCAAGCGGCGGCTGCGGCAGCTGCCGGCAACGGCTGTGCGTATCACTTTAGGCATAAGCCAGCAGAACAAATGGGAGGGGGACAGAGGTAGGTAAAGGATTATATGTAAGGGTAACCCATACACCTAATTCGATTATATACAAGCATTATTGATCCGATATGCGTCCAGACAGGACGTATCTATTTTTAGGCAATATATTAACGTTTACTGGGACAGGCGTTTCCAAGGGGGTATGCAGTTGAAAATTCGGATTTACCCTTGTAATATTCGCTTCATAAATGCGAATGATTCGCATAAGTATATTTATTTATTTGCAACCTCCTTCGAAATTGTTTACGAAGTAAACAATAATGGCTCGGGGGGCTTAATGATTGATTCCCATGAAAATCTCTCAGTCCCTTCGCAAGTTTGCCGCTGATGAAAGCGGCGTTACCGCTATCGAATACGGCATTCTGGCTGCAGCGATGGCTGCGGCCGTCGGCTACATCTTCTCGTCGGACGGCGCATTCATCTCAGCGCTGCGCGACAAGTTCCAGCAGATTGCAGACGATATTTCCGGTGCCGGCAAGAACGTCAGCATTAAGTAACTAAGCGGCAGGCTGCACTGCAAAATGAACGCGCTGGGCGTATGGGGGCAGTTCTTCAGCATGGCCATTCTGGGGTTGGTTCTCTGGGCGGCTGTGTCGGATCTGCTTTTCCGACGCATACCGAATGCTGCAGTCATCTCTATCGTCCTTGTCGAGGCAGCGGCGCTCGCCGCTGCTGCGCTTGGAGGAAATGGGGGAGCGGCACTCGGTCTTCTGCAAAGCGGGTCAGTTTGGGCTGTGGGCGTGCTTATTGCGGGATTTCTTCTTTATCTCCCTGCAAGTCGTCAAAAGATCACTCAAAGCCCAGAAACGAAGTAGACACTTCTC
>OJSE01003570.1_pt1 | contig 13763 bp, 10 predicted proteins | sample 1599351 | NCBI WGS metagenome assembly OJSE01 (sample SAMN04168656, study PRJEB22393) | human gut metagenome | biome: human gut microbiome; feature: stool | host: Homo sapiens | collected 2014-03-17 | reverse complement strand
TACCGTGTACTTCGTAACCTTTTTGCAATAGAAATTCGGCAAGATAAGAACCATCCTGCCCGGTGATGCCTGAAATTAGGGCTTTTTTCATACGCTATTATTTAATATAATTGAAAATGTGGGTGCAAATGTCGGCATTTTTTGTGAGCCAGCCAAGCTACTACCCAATTATTTTTCAGCACAGTCATTCAGCACGGTTTTTCCCCATTATTTTGTCGATAATCAAAGCGATAGCTCCGTCTCCCGTTACGTTGCAGGCTGTGCCGAAACTGTCCATTGCGATGTAAAGCGCAATCATCAAAGCCTGTGCCGATTCGTCGAAGCCGAGCATGGATTGAAGAATTCCCAGAGAGGCCATGATAGCTCCGCCCGGAACTCCCGGAGCGGCTATCATTGTGATGCCCAGCATGAAGATAAATCCGGCAAACAAGGGGAAGTCAAACGGTATTCCCTGCATCATCATCAATGCCAGTGCGCAGGCTACGATTTTCAGTGTGCTGCCCGACAGATGAATGGTGGCGCAGAGCGGAATCACGAAACCGGCCACTTCGGCAGATACCCCGTTCTTTTTGGTCTGTTCCAGCGTTACAGGGATGGTGGCTGCCGAAGATTGTGTGCCCAATGCCGTGAAGTAAGCCGGCAGCATTTTATTAAGTAATTTAAACGGGTTTTTGTGTACAAACAGTGCCGCAATGGAATACTGAAAAACTAACAGGAAAATGTGAAGAGCAAAGATGACTCCGATAATTTTAATAAACACCATCAGGATGGAATATACTTGTCCCGAATGTGTCATGTTGAGGAATATGCCAAAGATATAAAGCGGCAGCAAAGGCAGAATGACTGCGCTAATCATTCGTACGATAATTTCCTGAAAATCACGTGCCACGTTTTTCAATGCGTCGCTGTTCAGTGACGCCAGTCCCAAGCCCAAGGTGAAGGCTAATACCAAGGCCGTCATGACGTTCATCAGCGGTGGGATGGAGACGGAGAAGTAGGGGAGGATTCCTTGTGCTTCACTCACTTCTTCAAGCGGCGCTCCTGGTTCGATGAGTGACGGAAATACGGTGACTCCTGTGAAGTAGGAGAGGAATCCCGAAAACAGGGTGGCGAAATAAGCAATCAGAGCCGTCACGAGCAGCATTTTTCCTGCACCTTTTCCGATGTCGGCAATAGCCACCGTTACCAGTCCGACGATAATCAGCGGGATAGAGAAATTGAGAAACTCGCTGAAAATGCCGTTGAAAGTAACGAATATTCGCACTAGCGGAGCCGGGAAAAAAGTGCCGATGGCAATACCCAAAATGATGGCAATTACGATGCGTGCCAACAAACCGATTTTGATCTTCTTCATCCTTGATTTTATTTGTAGACCACAAAAATAATATTTTAATCTAAAATATTGCGAACAAATGTGCATTTCAACTGTTACTAAGATAAAGAATATTCAAAATATATAAGTTATGGCAAATCAGAATAAAACAGATATCGGACTTATCGGCTTGGCTGTGATGGGCGAGAATCTTGCTTTAAACATGGAGAGTAAGGGGTGGCATGTATCGGTATATAACCGTACAGTTCCCGGAGTAGAGGAAGGAGTGGTAGATCGCTTTATGAATGGTCGTGCAAAAGGTAAAAACATCGAAGGATTCACAGATATAAAAGCATTTGTAGATTCGATAGCTATTCCCCGTAAGATAATGATGATGGTTCGTGCCGGAAGTCCGGTTGACGAACTGATGGATCAGCTGTTCCCGTTGCTTTCACCGGGAGACATTCTTATTGATGGCGGTAACTCCAATTACGAAGATACCAACCGCCGCGTCAAACTGGCGGAGTCGAAAGGATTTCTCTTTGTTGGTAGCGGAGTGTCCGGCGGTGAAGAAGGAGCCTTGAATGGAGCTTCTATCATGCCTGGCGGTTCGGAGAAAGCATGGCCGGAAGTGAAACCGATCCTTCAAAGCATTGCGGCAAAAGCATCGGACGGCACTCCCTGTTGCCAATGGGTAGGCCCTGCCGGATCGGGTCATTTTGTGAAGATGACTCATAACGGTATCGAATACGGTGATATGCAGCTGATCGCCGAAGCCTATTGGGTGATGAAAAAGTTGCTGGATCTGACCAATGAGGAAATGGCCGATGTCTTTGCCCGTTGGAACGAAGGCAAACTACGCAGCTACCTGATTGAAATCACCGCCAACATCCTGCGGCATAAAGACAAATCCGGAGGGTATCTGATTGATAAAATCTTGGATGCGGCCGGACAGAAAGGAACCGGCAAATGGTCGGTCATCAACGCTATGGAACTCGGTATGCCGTTGGGATTGATCGCCACGGCGGTATTCGAACGAAGCCTTTCTGCGCAGAAAGACTTGCGTCATCAGGCTTCCAGACAATATCAGTGTCAACATACACAACCTATATATAATAAGGTGGAACTCGTAAAGAATATATTTTCTGCTCTTTATGCTTCCAAACTCGTCTCTTATGCCCAGGGATTCGCCGTGTTGCAACGTGCTTCCGACGCTTTCGACTGGCATCTCGACCTGGCTTCCATTGCCCGTATGTGGCGTGGAGGATGCATCATCCGCAGTATATTCCTGAACGACATTGCTGCCGCCTTCGAAGCCACCGACAAGCCTAAACACTTGTTGTTGGCTCCTTATTTTAAAGAAGAAATGAAAACATTGCTTCCCGGATGGAAGAACTTGGTGGCGGAAGCCATGAAAGAAGAACTTCCTGTTCCTGCTTTCTCTTCTGCGCTGAACTATTTCTATTCGCTCACATCTGCCGATCTGCCCGCCAATCTTGTGCAGGCACAACGCGATTATTTCGGTGCGCACACTTTCGAGCGCAAAGACGAGTTGCGTGGACAGTTCTTCCACGAGAACTGGACAGGTCACGGAGGAGATACGAAATCGGGTACATATAATGTTTAAATAGAAAACAGTTTTGAAATGATAAATGGGAATTTGAAATGATAAATGGGAATTTAGCGATTTAATGGGAATTTATCGGTTAAATGAGAATTTATCGGTTAGGCTGAAAGCCTTACAATTATATATTTATTGGGGTGCCCTGAAAGGGCTTAATTATATAGCGTAGGGCAACGCCCTACGAAAAAAACACACCAGCCACAAGCCCTGAAAGGGCGGAACTGTATACAATTATGCCCTTTCAGGGCGCAAATTCAGATTGCCGTTTTTACGTAGGGCGTTGCCCTACGCTATATAATTAAGCCCTTTCAGGGCACTCCGCAAAATTATCATTTACCATCTCAAAACAGAAATTAAAACAACTCTTGAAAAATGGATAAATTTGCAATGATAATTTTCGGTGCGTCGGGTGATCTGACCAAGCGTAAGCTGATGCCCGCCCTTTACTCCCTCTACCGTGAAAAGCGGTTGACCGGAGAGTATTCTATATTGGGTATCGGGCGTACGGTCTACTCTGACGATAACTACCGTTCCTATATCTTAGAAGAACTGCAACAGTTCGTAAAGTCCGAAGAACAGGACACAGCTCTGATGGCTTCGTTTGTCTCCCATCTCTACTATTTACCGATGGACCCGGCAAAAGAAGAAGGTTACCCGCAACTCCGCCAACGTCTGGTCGACTTGACCGGTGAGGTAGACCCGGACAACCTGTTGTTCTACTTAGCCACTCCGCCGTCATTGTACGGAGTAGTGCCCTTGTACCTGAAAGCTGCCGGACTCAACACCCCCCATTCACGTATCATCGTCGAGAAACCTTTCGGTTATGATCTCGAATCGGCACGTGAACTGAATAAAACGTATGCCTCTGTATTCAATGAGCATCAGATTTACCGTATCGACCATTTTCTCGGTAAGGAAACAGCCCAGAATGTACTGGCTTTCCGTTTTGCCAACGGCATCTTCGAACCTCTCTGGAACCGTAACTATATCGACTACGTAGAAATCACAGCCGTAGAAAATCTGGGTATCGAACAACGCGGCGGATTCTATGAAACGGCAGGTGCGCTGCGCGATATGGTGCAGAATCACCTGATACAGCTCGTAGCCCTTACAGCTATGGAACCGCCCGCTGTTTTCAATGCCGACAATTTCCGTAACGAAGTGGTGAAGGTCTACGAATCTCTCACCCCGTTGAATGAAGTGGATTTGAACGAACATATCGTTCGTGGACAATATACAGCCTCCGGCAATAAAAAAGGCTACCGTGAAGAAAAAGGAGTGGCTCCCGATTCGCGTACGGATACTTATATTGCCATGAAACTGGGCATTAGCAACTGGCGCTGGAGTGGCGTTCCGTTCTACATTCGTACAGGTAAACAAATGCCGACGAAAGTAACGGAAATCGTCGTTCATTTCCGTGAGACACCTCATCAGATGTTTCATTGTGCTGGTGGCAACTGTCCGCGGGCTAATAAATTGATTCTTCGTTTGCAACCGAATGAAGGAATAGTGCTCAAAATCGGAATGAAAGTCCCCGGCGCAGGTTTTGAAGTGCGTCAGGTGACGATGGATTTCAGTTACGCGCAGTTGGGCGGCGTACCCAGTGGCGACGCTTATGCCCGTCTGATAGACGACTGCATCCAGGGCGATCCGACTTTATTTACTCGAAGTGACGCAGTAGAAGCCTCATGGAAATTTTTCGATCCGGTACTCCGTTATTGGAAAGACAACCCCGACGCACCTCTCTACGGTTATCCCGCAGGTACGTGGGGACCTTTGGAAAGCGAAGCGATGATGCACGAACATGGGGCCGACTGGACGAATCCTTGTAAGAATTTGACGAATACAGATCAATATTGTGAATTATGAAACTATCAGTTTTTCCTTCATCTATTGAAACTTCACGAGCATTGATACTCCGCTTGGTGGAAATCATGAATGAAGAGCCGGACAGAGTGTTCAATATCGCAGTCAGCGGTGGCAACACACCTGCTCTGATGTTCGATTTATGGGCGAATGAATACATGGATATTACCCCGTGGGATCGTATGCGGATTTATTGGGTGGATGAACGTTGTGTGCCTCCCGATGATTCGGACAGTAATTACGGAATGATGCGCAACCTTCTTTTGGGTTTGACTCCTATTTTGTATGAAAATGTATTCCGTATTCGTGGAGAGGCGAAGCCTGCGAAAGAAGCGGTCCGTTATTCGGAGTTAGTCCGACAACAAGTGCCGCAAAAGCGTGGCTGGCCCGAATTTGATATTGTACTGTTGGGGGCCGGAGACGACGGACACACGTCTTCCATCTTTCCCGGACAAGAAGATTTGCTGACTTCAAACTCTATTTATGTAGTCAGCGCCCATCCCCGTAACGGGCAGAAGCGCATCGCAATGACGGGATACCCCATTCAGAATGCCCGCTATGTCATTTTCCTGATTACCGGAAAAAATAAAGTCGACGTAGTAGAAGAAATCTGTAATTCGGGAGACACTGGTCCCGCAGCCTATATAGCTCATCACGCGCAGAATGTAGAGCTATTTGTGGATAAAGCAGCTGCCGCATATATTGACGATAGTAATAAAAAAATGAATTAGAACTGTTTCGTTGACGAAACTAACAGAAAAAAAGAAAAATATGAATCCTTATCAAAATTCATTTGGAGGTAATATCCCGCAGGACGTAGCCGGGAAACAAGGTGAAAATGTCATTTTTATTGTTTATACTCTAAAAGATACTCCCGAAACTCTTGATAAAGTAAAAGATGTATGCGCTAATTTCTCGGGCATGATTCGCAGCATGCGTAATCGTTTCCCCGAACTGATGTTCAGTTGTACGATGGGCTTTGGCGCCGATGCCTGGAGCCGTCTTTTCCCGGAAAAGGGAAAGCCGAAAGAACTGAACACTTTTGAAGAGATCAAAGGCGGAAAGCACACGGCAGTCTCTACTCCGGGCGACATCTTGTTTCATATCCGTGCAAAACAGATGGGGTTGTGTTTTGAGTTTGCTTCCATCATTGACGAGAAGCTCCAGGGCGTAGTTGAACCTGTCGATGAAACTCACGGTTTCAGATATATGGACGGCAAGGCTATTATCGGCTTTGTAGACGGAACAGAGAACCCGGCAGTTGATGAGAATCCTTATCATTTTGCGGTGGTAGGAGAGGAGGATGCTGATTTTGCAGGAGGAAGTTATGTTTTTGTACAGAAGTACATTCACGATATGGTTGCATGGAACGCTCTGCCTGTGGAAGAACAGGAGAAAGTGATCGGTCGTCGTAAGTTTAACGATGTCGAGCTGTCTGACGAGGAGAAACCTCAAAATGCGCATAATGCCGTCACTAATATTGGTGATGACCTGAAAATTGTACGTGCCAACATGCCGTTTGCCAATACGTCTAAGGGAGAATATGGCACATACTTCATCGGTTATGCAAGTACGTTCAGTACGACCCGGCAGATGTTGGAAAGTATGTTCATCGGCAATCCGGTAGGGAATACCGATCGTTTGCTTGACTTCAGCACAGCTGTAACAGGAACGCTTTTCTTTGCTCCTTCCTACGATTTGCTGGGAGAATTGGGCGAATAAAAAAAGAAAAATAAGAATAAAAGATTGGAGGAGGATTACACTTTGGTAATCTCCTCCACTATATATTGATCTTTCACTCTCCTGCAGGTACATACAAAGTATTCCGGATGTTTCAGGGCTCCTTCTAAAGTATCAGGAAGAATCATCTCTTTGGTACGTCTATCCATTGCCACCGTTGCATATAGAATACCCTCTTTTTCGCATCTCTCAATTAATGCATTTTTTAGTTCTTCTACGCTATATTCCATTTGTGTGAGACTTTATCGCTGCAAAGTTATGGAAAATATGTATATTTTGTGCAATAATATTCCTGTAATATATAAAAATAGCTCCCTAGTTCGTCCGCCGACGAGGGAGCTATCAACACAAAAACTAAACTAGACTTAACTAAACTATTCTATTCTTGGAATTTCACAATCCCTTTCTGTTCGTTGCAAAGGTAGATATAAAACGGGTTTTGGCAAACTATAATCGACAAAATTCACTTTTTTACCGATAAATTCATGAATAATTAGCTCCTTTCGTCAAGAAAAGTCTGAAAAACTTGCTTGTAACTATCGCTGATAGGAATATATGTCTTGTCAAACACGATACGTCCGCGGTCAATCACATGTATTTTATCTTTCTGTACGATGAAGGAGCGGTGCACACGTATGAAACGACTGGATGGCAAGAGTTCTTCCATGGCTTTCATACTCATCAGTGACAGGATAGGTTTGGGAGCGTCTTCCGTATATATTTTGATGTAATCTTTCAGTCCTTCGATATACATGATTTTCTTCAAGTCCACTTGTACTAGTTTGTAGTCACTTTTCACAAAGATACTGTCTATCTCTTCCGGTTTCTGCACGAGTTCGAACCATTGGAGAGCTTTGTTGGCAGCTTGCAGGAAATCAACGTATGAGATTGGTTTCAGCAGGTAATCGAGTGCGTTGACACGATAACCGTCGATGGCATACTGTCCGAAAGCAGTGGTAAATACAATGCGCGTATGCGGATCTACCATCTTCGAGAACTCCAGACCGTTAAGTTCCGGCATCTGAATGTCCAGAAACAGGAGGTCGACCTCTTCGCCCGGCAATTCTTTCATCGCCTGAACCGCACTGGAATACTTTCCTGCAAGTTGCAGGAACGGAGTCTTATTCACATAGCTCTCTAACAAGCTAAGAGCTAAAGGCTCATCGTCAACGATTGCGCAACGTAACATCATACTATTTTATATCTAAAGTTTTATATCCAAAATCTTGTACTTGACGCTTTATACTAAACATTGGTACTTAACGTTTTATACTGAACGTTTTTCTTTCTACTCTCTAATCTTGATACTCAATCTCGATTCGTATACCTTTTCGTCTTTTGAGACGCCTTTCAACCACGTATAAGCTCCGGGATAAAGTATCTCCAACCGACGGCTGACTTGTTCCAATCCCACGCCCGATCCACTCTTATCCTCCACTGTCTTAGGATGATTACTATTGCGGATTTCACACACCACTTCGTTGTCATTCTCCAAAATATGAATACTGATGAAACTCGATTCAGTAGGAGAGATGCCATGTTTGAAAGCGTTCTCTATCAAAGAGATAAAGATAAGCGGGGCAATGAGCGTCTGACTGTCGGGCTGAATATCGAATTTAGTAATCATCTGCACGTTGGCGGACAGACGGATGCGCATCAGTTCGATGTAATTGCGGATAAAATCGACCTCCTTACAGAGAGGAACGTATGTCTGCTGGTTATCATATAACACATAGCGAAGCAGTTTGCTCAACTCCTGAACTGCCTGTTGCGCCTTGTCCGAATCAAATGCAATCAGTGCATAGATATTATTCAGCGTATTCAGCAGAAAGTGAGGGTTCAGTTGGTTCCGCAGGTTCTTCAGTTCTGCTTCCGCACGGTTCCGTTCCGCCTCTTTTCGGGCAGCTTCATTCTGTGTCCATCGGGCACTCATGCGGATAGCGGCACTTAGTCCGATAGTGAATACGAGACTCAACATATCCCTAAGGAAAAACAACCATCCCGGAGGCATCCCTGGTCTTTTTGATTTGGGAGCGAATGACGGATCGAACGTCAGACTTTGCCAGAGATGAAGCAACACACCGATGGCACATAAAAAGATAATATTGTAGACCACATATCTTTTGGCCTGACTCTGGAAAAGATAGCGCGGCACAAGAATGAAATAATTCACGTAGAACACAATCATGAAAGAGAGTGGTACGGCAAGGTGGCGTGTATAAGCCATCCAATTAATGTTCCCGTTCCCACGTTCGACGAAGAAGAACGGGAAACCGAACATAATCCCCCAGCTGATAATATGTATCAGTACTTCTAGGGGACGACGTGCGGATGTAAAGGTTTGTTTCATAAAGACAAAGATAATTCTTTTATTGGTAATTATCCATTTTATTCGTATCTGATGGCTTCTATCGGATCTAAATCTGCTGCTTTCTTAGCCGGATACCATCCGAAGAAGACTCCTGTAACTGTACATACTGCGAAGGAGAGGAATACGCTCCACGGCTGGATATAGATAGGCCAATGCGCTACGCTCTTGACAATCCAGCTGGCTCCGCAGCCGATAATCACTCCGATGATACCTCCCGTGATACTAATCATGATGGCTTCGATGAGGAATTGACTTAGAATGTCGACCCCGCGTGCGCCGACAGACATACGCAGACCGATTTCACGGGTACGCTCCGTAACGGATACATACATGATATTCATAATCCCGATACCACCTACTACCAATGAAATACCTGCGATACAAGCCAGCAGGGTTGTCATCAAATCGGTGGTTGAGTTGAGCATTGTACTCAATTCCTGTTGGGTACGGATGGTGAAGTCATCATCATCCGAAGCCTTCAGTTTATGGTTGCGGCGGAGGATTGTACTGATTTCGTCAGTTGCATAGTCCGTCATATCCTCGGTGAGGGCAGAGGCAAATACTCCCTGCAAATACGTAACGGCAAGCAGACGTTTCATTACGGTGGTATATGGTGCAAGCACTACGGCATCCTGGTCTTGTCCCATAGAGTTGTACCCTTTTGCTTTGAGCACACCTACCACACGGAAAGGTATCTTGCTGAAACGGATAATCTTACCTACCGGATCACTTCCGTCCGGAAAAAGATTGTCTACTATGGTCTTTCCGATCACGCACACTTTGGCTGAACTCTGTATGTCGGCTTCTGTGAACATCTCTCCATTCTCAACAGTCAGTTGGCGAATATCGAGATATTCTGTTCCGACACCGTTTACCGAAGCCGGATAGTTGTTGTTACCGGCAATAAGCTGTCCCGATGACGAAACATTGGGACTGATGGCAGACAGGAAACTTGTCTCATCGCGCAAGGCCTCGTAGTCGGCAAGTTTCAAAGTCTGCATCGCAGACGGGTCCTGCCGGACACCTCCACGCATATCGGCTCCCGGATGAATCATAATCATGTTCGATCCCATCTCGGAAATCTGCTGCTGGATGCTTTTCTTCGAACCTTGTCCGATAGCCAGCATCGTGATGACGGAAGCAACACCGATAATGATACCGAGCATGGTTAGAAAAGCACGCAGCTTATTGTTCGCCAATGCTCGGAGAGCTATCTTTAATAAATTAGTTCCATTCATGTTTATAAAGTTATGGAGTTATTAATGGAGTTCTGAAGGTATAAGGCTATTATAAGGTTATAAAGTTATGAGACTGTAAAATGTTGGCGTGATGCTCTAAGCATATCATCTTATAACTTCATTGTTCCTTATCACATGAATTGCTTCTTATAACTTCATTACTCCTTATCACATTAATTAATCCTCGTCATTCTTCGGCAATGCCGCCAGTGCTTCGGCGGCAGACAGAATTTTGGGATTGGTCGTATCTTCTATAACCTGACCGTCACGCAGCCGGATATTCCGGCTGCTATATTGCGAAAGTTCGGGATTATGTGTCACAAAGATAATCGTACGTCCCTCTGCATGAAGTTTCTGAAACAGTACAAGTATCTCGAAGGAAGTACGGCTATCGAGGTTTCCGGTCGCTTCGTCGGCAAGAATTACTGCCGGATTGTTGACCAAGGCACGTGCAATGGCTACCCGTTGCATCTGTCCGCCGGACATCTGGTTGGATTTGTGTTCCAGACGATCCCCCAATCCTACGGCTTGTAAAGACTCGATAGCGCGGCGACGACGTTCGGAAGCACTGACGGCAGAGTTATACATCAGCGGTAGTTCCACATTTTCCACTGCCGTTGTTTTAGGCAACAGATTGTAGCTTTGGAACACGAAGCCAATCTTCCGGTTTCTTAGTACTGCACGTTGAGGCTTGCTCATCGTACGTACGGGAATATCGTCGAGCAGATATTCTCCACTGGTCGGGGTGTCCAGGCAGCCTAATATATTAAGCAGCGTGGATTTTCCCGAACCGGAAGTCCCCATGATGGTAACAAACTCTCCTTCATTGATATTGAACGAAACGCCCCGCAATGCGTGGACGGTTTCGTCGCCTACCTGAAAGTTACGTTTGATATTTTGTATTTCAATTACTTTTTTCATCGTAAATAATGTGCTAATGCGCCAATTCGTTATTGGCACATTGAATAATTATTTTTTCTTCTTACTTCCCGGAGGACCCGGCATGAACGGACTTCTTTCTCCGCCATTTTCCATATTTCCTTCAGGTCCCATGTTTTCACCGGGCATTACACCTATAGTAGCTTCGGTTACCACCTTTGTCCCTTCGGGAATACCACTGATAATTTCGGTGGATATGCCGTTGCTGATTCCCACTTCTACCGGATGAGCGGTGAATGTAGTTCCTTCGCGCGTCCAAAGTTTATGTTCGCCTTCGCAATCTTTTACGATGTCATTATTGCCGATTAACGGTTTTTCCGGTGTGAATCGTAAGGCTTTGTTTGGAACGGACAATACGTCTTTTTTGTCAAGGATATAGATCGTGACATTAGCCGTCAAACGCGGCTTCAGTTTCAAGTCGGGGTTGGGGGCAGAGATGACTACTTCGTAAGTGACTACTGTTGAAGTGCTGTTCGTGCTGCTCGTACTGCTTGCGTCGCCCAAACGAATCTGGGTAACGATCCCTTCGAATACATCATTCGGATAAGCATCTACCGTGAAGCTGGCACGTTGGCCTTCTATGATACCACCTATATCAGCTTCATCTACGTCGGCTACTACTTGCATCTGTGTCAGGTCGGCAGCAATGGTAAACAGTGTCGGAGTTTCGAATCCGGAAGCAACGGTTTGTCCTGCTTCTACATCACGGCTGATGACTACTCCGTCAATCGGTGAAGTAATGGTAGCGTAAGATAGGTTACGCTCCGCTTTCGCGAGCGATGCCTTACTGCTGTCATAGCTGCTTTTCGCTTTCTGATAATTGTAGAGTGCCTGTTCGAAATCCGTATCACTAATCAGTGACTTTTCGTGCAAGCCTTTGCTGCGTTCATAATTCTTTTTCTGATATTCATATTCAGCTTTCGCACCATCGTAAGTTGCCTGCTGTGAGGCCAGTTCACTTTGCAATGTGACGCGGTCCATCTCAGCAATCAGTTGTCCTTTGGTTACTACCGAGTTGTAATCTACGTAAATTTTGTCGATGATACCGGACACCTGCGTACCGACTTCTACTTCCGTCACCGGTTCGATCGTTCCGGTAGCAGTCACCGAATTTGAAATATCGCCTTTACTGACAGTAGCGGTGGCGTACGTCACTTTGTGTTTGGCGGGTGAACCGGCAAAGAGCCATATTCCTGCTCCTACAACCACAACGACTACTACGGCGATTAGAATAATCTTTTTCGTTTTCATTCGTTTATTATGCTTTTACTTATTTATAATGCTGATTTTATACTCTTTATAAAGCTAATTGATCTCCCTGATAGAACTTCAGCAACTGTGTATTCAGTATAGCCATATATTTAGCCTGAAGCTGTTCCTGCTGTGCTTGCAGCAAATTATTCTTTTCAGTAAGGAGTTCTACGGTATTCTTCATTCCCAGATTAAACTGTTCGCTAATCAACTCATAGCTGATTTGTGTACTTTTCAGCTTTTCGTTTGCGGCAGCATAACGCTGTTGCGCGCTGTTGGCATCCAGCCAAAGGCTTTCAATGGTTTTGTACAGTGCCTTTTGTTCGTCAAGCAAGGATAATATGCTCGTTTCGTACTGCAATTTAGCTTTTTGTACGGCACTTTTCGTTTGACGATTATTGAAGATAGGCACACTGACAGACAATCCGATAGAGTTGTTCCATCCGTTCTTCACTTGTTCTCCGAAGGTAAAGTCGCTGCCGCTGGTATGGTTGGTTCCGATTCCTGCGCTAAGGCTGATGGTAGGGAAATAGCTCGATTTAGCGATATTGATACCCAGTTCAGAAGCCTCTACATTCAGTTTGCTCGCTTCAATCTCCGGACGAAGGCTCAATGCGCTGATGTACACATCTCTTTTGGTAGGCAGCGGAGCCAGCACATTTTCGTCGGACAGGGCAGGGAGGTAGATGTTCATTTCATTCTCCCCATCCAGTTCGAGCAGTTGTTTCAGTTGCAATTTGTAATCTTCAAGAGTGGCTTGCGCGGTGACAAGTTGGTATCGGTCGGTGCTCACCTGTGCTTCCAGTTGCGCGAGGTCACTTTTGGCAATACTTCCGGCATTCAGAAGTTCCTGTCCTCGGTCGCGCTGCGCAATGGAAACTTGCAGGGTGTTTTCGTTTACTTTCACAGATTCGGCTGCATAAAGAATCTGGATATATACTTGGGTGATAGACTCCTGAATATTATTTTCGGAAGTCGCCACATCCAGCTCGGCCATCTGATTATTCAACTTCTCCTGTTGGATGGTTTTCAACCGTTTATTACCATTATATAGAGTCCACGAAGCATTCAGTCCATAATTACCGTTGTAGCTCGTTTTGCTGTTGCTACTGATAATCTCGCTACCGCTCACCCGGCTACTTGTCTCTTGGTACGGACGATTCACCACCTGTTGGCCGGTAGAAAACGAAAGACTGGGGAACATGGCAGCTTTAGCTGTCTTCACATCAATCTGCGTGCTGACCGCAGTGATCCGGTTCTTACGAATTGTAATGTTCTGTTCCTTTGCATAGTCGATGCATGACTGCAAGTCCCATTGATCCGGGATTTTCGTTTCTTCCAGCGTATCGACTTGCAGCGGAGAAACCTGGGCAGATATGCCGGACAGCATACCTGCTCCAAGAAATGTCATCACTGTCAATC
>OJSE01003563.1_pt1 | contig 13778 bp, 10 predicted proteins | sample 1599351 | NCBI WGS metagenome assembly OJSE01 (sample SAMN04168656, study PRJEB22393) | human gut metagenome | biome: human gut microbiome; feature: stool | host: Homo sapiens | collected 2014-03-17 | reverse complement strand
ACAAAAATGTAACTACCATATAAATCAAGTCGTTACATTACTTTAATCCCGCACCTGCCTGGGTCATATCTCCTTTCGGTCCTGTAGTCGGTCCCTGCATACGAAAATCCCCGCAACATATGCGGGGATTTTTCCGTAATTTCGTCGTTTGATCCGGCCGGATTATCGATAAATCTCGTTCAGCAGACGTGCCAGCCGGTAGCCGCCGCGCAGGAACTGCAGTTCGATTACGGGCGTGTACTTGTATACGTAGTCGTAGGAGATCTTCGTGCCTTCGGGCGAATCTTCGTAGATGCCGACGCATATCGCGTGCGTCTCCTTGAGCCAGTCGTAAGGTTCGCCGGCCTGAATCAGCATCGCTTCGTCGTCCGTCAGCCGGTCGATCTGCTCCTGCCATTCGGTATAGCTCCATTTGCGGGCGGCTTCGGGAATGGCCGTATCCCATGCCGAATGGAGGTTTGTTTTCTTGCCGAACATCAATACCGGACGCAGGTTGCCGCCGATATCCGAAAGCCGTCCCGCGTGCATCGGACAGTGCATGTCCCCTACGAGGTGAATCAGCATCTTGAGCTTGAGCGTCTCCTCTTCGGGCGGCAGTCCGCCGGCCTTCAGCTCTGCGACGAGCGTCGTAACGGCTTTCAGCACGTCGCCGTCCGGGTTTCCCGGCATCGTGTCGATCGTCTTGCCTTCGTCCACGTTCCGGTAGTGCCATGTTTTCGTGTATGCGTATTCCGGCGTGTGGCTGGCGATGTCGAGCCAGTTGGCATAGTATACCGGCGAATGTCCGTTCAGCGCCTTGTCGATTTTTTCCGCCGCTTCGGGCGTCAGATGACATTCGGCGATGTAGGCCGTGACGTCGTGTCCCTTCTGTCCCCATGCGAATGCGCCGTGGGCGAAAAGGACGCAGGAAAAGAGAATAAGCAGCTTTTTCATTTATATTCGGGATTTGTGTTGCGGGCGGATCGGTTGTCAGTGGTTCATCGTTGCGAGGAACTCCTCGTTGGTGTCCGTGAGACTCATCTGTTTCTGGAGGAATTCCATCGCTTCGACGGGATTCATGTCCGAGAGGTATTTGCGCAGCACCCACGTACGGTTCATCACGTCGCGCGGCAGCAGCAGGTCTTCGCGGCGCGTGCCCGATGCGATGACGTCCACGGCCGGATATACGCGCTTGTTGGCGAGCTTGCGGTCGAGCTGAAGCTCCATGTTGCCCGTACCCTTGAACTCCTCGAAGATCACTTCGTCCATCTTCGACCCGGTGTCGATCAGGGCCGTGGCGATGATCGTCAGCGAACCTTTCTCCTCCGTGTTACGGGCTGCGCCGAAGAAACGCTTGGGTTTGTGGAGCGCGTTGGCGTCCACGCCGCCCGAAAGCACCTTGCCCGACGCCGGCTGCACCGAGTTGTAGGCGCGCGCCAGACGGGTTATCGAGTCGAGGAAGATCACCACGTCGTGACCGCACTCTACCATGCGTTTAGCCTTGTCCAGTACCATTTCGGCCACCTTCACATGGCGCGAAGCCTGTTCGTCGAAGGTCGATGCCACGACTTCGGCCTTGACGTTGCGCGCCATTTCCGTAACCTCTTCGGGGCGTTCGTCGATCAGCAGTACGATCATGTATACTTCGGGATGGTTGTCGGCGATGGCGTTGGCGATGGCCTGCAGCAACACGGTCTTACCGGTCTTGGGCTGCGCCACGATCAGGGCGCGCTGGCCTTTGCCGATGGGCGAAAAGAGGTCCACGACGCGGGTGGAGAGGTTGTTGTGTCCGTTTCCCGTCAGACAGAACTTCTCGCTTGGGAAGAGCGGCGTCATGAATTCGAACTGTACGCGGTCGCGGATGTATTCGGGCGCCAGCCCGTTGATTTCGTTCACGCGGACCAGCGGGAAATATTTCTCGCCCTCCTTCGGCGGACGGATCGCTCCGTTCACGGTGTCGCCGGGCTTGAGTCCGAAAAGCTTGATCTGCGACGGCGAAACGTAGATGTCGTCGGGCGAGTTCAGGTAGTTGTAGTCCGCCGAACGCAGGAATCCGTAACCGTCGGGCATGATCTCCAGCACGCCCTCGCCTTCGATTTCTCCGGCGAAGTCGTCCTTGGTAATCACCTCCTCTTCTAACGGCCGGGGTGCGGGAGTCTCTTCCGCCTGAGTCTGCCCCTGAGCCGCCTGTGCGGATTCTTGCTCTTGTCCCTGCTCCTGCTTGGGCTTGCGGCCGCGCCGCTTGGGCTCCGGCTGAGCGGCTGTTTCCTGTGCGGGTTTCGCCGCCGGTTCGTTCTGCGCGCCATTCGTCGGGAACTCCAGTTCGGCGGGCATTTCCGGTGTCAGCGCCGTTTGCGGCTGTACCGGTGCGGTGTTCTCCGCCTTGGTCATGCGCGGCCTGCGTCCCCGCGGTTTCGCGGGCGCTGCCGGAGCTGCCGCTGCCATCGGTTCCGGTTCCGCCGCCGACGTCTCGGCCGTTTTCGCAGCCGCTTCTGCCACGGCTGTTTCAGGTGCGGCTGTTTCAGGTGCGGTCACGGCCGGAGTTTCCGCCGCGGGCGTTTCTTTCTTTCGTCCTCGCTTGCCTTTATTCTCTGCCGGGGTCTCCTGTGCGGAACCTCCGGTGATCTTTTCAATCAGTTCGCGCTTCTTTACCATGACGTCTTCGATGCCGAGAGCTTTGGCGATTTCGTGCAGTTCGGCGAGACTTTTCCCTTCGAGCGCTTTCAAATCCTGCATATATTTCTATTTCAAAGTGATTTTTTCGAAAATCCCGGCGGTCGCCGGGCGTGTTGGAATTCGCCTGCAAAGATAGTGCATTATTTCGAAATTCAAAATAAAAAGTTGCTGTTCACCTCTTTCCGTCCGACCTTTTCACCATAATTCGGGAGCCGCCGCTCCGAAAATCCCCATTATTGGCGATTGCGCCGTTCGGAAAATACCCGCATCTTTGTACCGAACAAATAATTCAGCCATTCGCGTTGTTTGTATTGTTAATGTTTGTGTGTGCGAAACCTCCCGGCTTTTCCAAGGCCGGGAGGTTTTTTGGGGGGGGGTAAGGGTGTTTCGGACGGGGAGCGGAAAATGCGCGGTCCGGAGGGCCTGAGGGCGGTTGTTATTCGCTGCGCCGCAGGTCCCATTTGTTGTTGACGCCGATGACGGCCTTCACCAGATCGTCGCCGTATACCCGCATGTTCGAGTAGGTCTGTCCGTAGGTCATCGTGGCGTTTTCGGCTCCGGCGAAGTCCATCAGGACGATACCGGCGTTTCCGCGGAAGTCCTTCCGGTTCAGTTTGTCCGCCGTGTATCTGTTATACAGGTTGGCGCAGTAGTCGTAATCCCCCACGGCTCCGAATATGCTGATGCCCGATACGCTGCAGTGCGCCGTGTCGTAACAGCTCACGTAGTTCATGCACCAGCGCGTAACGTCTGTCGCGCCGTACGTGTAGGCGATGCACTCGTCGATCGCGGCGTACTTGCTCACGCCGTCCGACGAGCCGTTCTTGATGTTGTACAGATCATTGACCTTGATCGGCGCCGTTTCACCCGTATTGCCGTGGAGCGTGGTCTCGAACACGACCTTGTCGTGCGTCCAGTTCAGGTAGGCGCCCAGATACCGGCCGCCGTTGGCGGACTTGTAGTCTTCGCGGATCATGAACAGGATCTTGCTGCGGGCGTCGGCCAGCGTCATCCGGGGATGGAAATCGGCGATATGTCCGCTGCAGTGCGACTTTATCAGGTCTACGACGCTCTTGTCCCAGCCCGTTTTTCCGGTGCCGCTGGTGTTCTCGTATTTCATATGTATCAGCACCGTCTCGTCGGGATGCTCGTTCAGGAAGTTCACGAAGCGGTCGAGCAGGTGCGAGAGCATGAAGGGCGACAGCTCCTGCCGCCCGGAACCGCCCGGCGTGTAGCCGCCGCGGGTCGGGTCGCCCAGCGCGGCGATGCCGTGATGAATCGGAAGGTCCTGCAGCGAACTGCCCGACGCCGACGGACGCAGGTCGAACATGCGGACACCGGCCGCCAGCTGTTCCTCGATCGAAAGTTCCTGCGCCTTGATGATCTTGGTTACGTTCATGTAGCCGAATACGACGTTTTGCAGCCATTTGAAATGATACCTTTCGCCGGGCATGCCGCTCTTGTATTCATAATGCGAACCGTACATCGTGCATGCGTCGTGCGATCCGGGCATGGATACCTGCGACAGGTATACGTTGTCGGGCAGGTATTTCATCCAGTCGGAATAGTCCTCCGTGGTCTGCTGCGCCTGCTTCTGCATGTCGCTGATCGTAAACGAATAACGATTGCCTGCCTTAAGCGTCGCTTGAGTCGTGTAACTGTAGGTTTTCCCCTCCGTCGTGACAGCCGTCAGCGTCAGTCCCCGAATGTCCTGCGGCAGCATGAATGCCGTAACCATGATCTTCGATCCGGCGCCGATCCGGATGTAAGGCTCCTCCCCCGTCAGCATGTGCAACGCAAGCACTTTGGAGCATCTGTCCTCAATGACGGCGGCCCGATGTGTTTCGATGTCGAACGTGAAGGCCCCGGCTACCGGATCGTTTTCGCTCGACAGGACGAGTTTCTGCACCTCGGCCGCTTCCGAAAATCTTATGTCTACCGTCACGGTAGTCATCAGCGGGCGGAACGAGAACGGCACCTCCGCGCCGCGTTCCACACCTTTCGTACATGCCGCCATGTAGGCGTACTGCATGTTGCATTCGCCGTTGTTGCAGGTCTGTACGGCCGGAATCGCCGTAACGACGATAGAACCGCTGTTGGTCTGTACGGCGTCGGCCGGGTAAAACGCATAAAAGTCGTAATGCGAGTCGCTGCCCCATGCCATTCCCGTATTGCTCAGGTCGGCTTCGCTTTCGGTCGCGCCCGACACGGTGACCTCCACTTCGGCCCACTGCGGAGTCGTCTGCGGGCTGATGATTCCCACCCGGTCGCCGGTGCGCCAGTAAATCGGGAAATAACCGTCGGTAAGGGGACCGTAGGCCGTGCGGGTTTCGCTTTCCTGTCCGGACGTCTCGTCGTTGCCGATCGCAAGACGGCAGCTGACGGCGTCGCCTCCGGCCGCCGTCTTTCCGGGGCCGGGCTGTTCCGTCGTATCCTTTCCGCAGCCGGACAGCAGTCCTGCGAGTATCAACAGGCGGAAAATAGGTTTATGTGTCATGGTGTCTGGTTTGAATTGGCGTTCGGTCAATACTCGCAGTCGTCTGCATAATCCGCTGAACTCGGACCCAGTTCGCCGCCGTGGGGCTGGGAGATCGCGAATCCCGCTTCCGTCCTGACCGTGAGTATCTCCAGTTCCGGCTTTGTGTAAGCTGCTTTCATCAGATAGGGGTTTTATAGCTGAATCGGGACGGCTGTCACCTCCGTCCCGATAGCTGCATTCATGTCGCCGAAACTATTCGACCGTGTAGGTGAAGTCCGCGAACTCGACGTGGTAGGCGCCGCCCGTGCTCAGTATCTTGACCATGATCCGCTGTCCGTTCGTGACCGTGAACGTGTGGGTCTGAACTCCCGACTTGCATTCCCTGTCGTTGCCGTTCAGAATGTTATTCCGGTCGCGGAGCCAAGCTTCCGTAATCGGGCCGTTGCCCGTTACGCCGATCCGATATTTTATATTCACCAATGCCCGGTTGGTCGCTACTTCAAAGGATATTTTCACGGTTTTCGAACCGTCGCACTGGATCGGAGCCGTCACGAACGCGCCGTTGTTGTCGTCGTTGAATCCTGCCGGAACCTGCAGCTGGATGCGGTTTTTCTTGAGTTTGTCGTCGTCGTTCTTGTCATTCTTAAGCTCTCCGCGGTAGAAGTACCAGCCGTCGAAGATTCCGTCGGGATCGTACTGGGGATCGACGAAATAGAATCCGTTGTCCTTCCACGTCCCGGTGCCGTACTTCTTGTCGACCGCGTCGGGTACCCCGATCGTGACCGTCTTGCTGTTGCACGGTACGCTCATCGTATAGTGGTGGTTGCGCTTCAGGCCGGCGAGGGTGAACGACTTGTCCGAATAGGTCAGTCCGTCGGCGGTCATGACCTGCACGTTCATCGTCGAATGGATGCTTACGGGCAGCAGTCCGATCGTAAACTCCTTCCGGTCCGTGGGAATGGTGATCGAATTGGTTACCGACGATGCGGTGAAGTTGCCCAGACGGTCGATCGTGCCCGCGGTCGGCATTACGTCGCCGCTGGTGCTGATGATGATCTTCTTGGGCGTCTCGTTGCTTTCCAGTCCGAGACTCATCCTGATGCGTGCCATCAGCGGCCGGAAGGTGAAGTTAACGGGCAGCACCGTCGAATCCTCGTTGATTTCGAACGGGGTCTCCCAGACGTTCGTGTACATGAAGTCGTAGTCGGCCAGATTCTCCGTACAGTAGGATGTGCCCCACGTGTGGTTGAAGACCTTGTTTACGGCGTCGAACGTGGCTCCGCAGCTGTACGGATAGTGTGCCGCCGCCAGCGAGTAGCTGCCTACGGGCACGTCGCCGGTAAAGGTGGTTGTGGCGCCCGTTTTGTCGGCCGTGAATTCGAACTTCTGCGTCGTGGAGCCGTTGTAGAGGAATACGGCGACTTTGTCGCCCTGCACCCAAGTCGTCTCCGTGCCGTCTACGGCGGTGCGGGTTTCGCCGGCGACCGCATCCTCTGGAATGGTTACCTGAATGTATTTCGCCTCTGCCGGAGTCGTCGCAGTCTCTTCCTTGCTGCATGCGCTCATGCCGGCTGCGGCGAGCATCGCTATAACGAATAGTTTTTTCATAAGGCTTTTTGTTTTGAACGTTAATTTTCGGGACTTCGGAGTGCTATTCGTAATCGTCGTAGGAGAGCGATCGCGTGCCTCCCAGCTCGCCGCCGCCGGTTCCCGGTTCGATGTCGCTGCTTACGGCAAATCCTTTTTCGACGCGCACGGAGATCTGGACCAGCTCCGGTGCTTCGTAGGGCATTGATTGTTTTTTCATGGTCATTGCTTTTTTTAATTGATGAGTGTGGCGTTGATTTTATCTGTTCGTGCGTTTCCGATTCGTGCGGATCAGGCCCTTACGCAGAGCACCCTTACGCGGAACGTCTCTTCGTCCCTGCGGAGCTGCACCTCCACCACGGCCGTCCGCCGCCCGGTCCGGTGCAGTTCGCGGAGCTGGGTTTCGATCCTCAGCTCCTCCGCCTGCGGGAGCTGCTGCATGATCCAGAGGCTCTGCCGGCGGGGAGCGTACACGCGCACCCTCCCCTCCTCCAGATATGCCAGCAGGTGATGCGCCGCCCCGGAGGGCGTTTCATTCGTGACGGTTGCTGCGGTCCGGGACATGAATCGGTCGTTTTCGGGGGTTATTCCACGATGACGGCGCGGTTCAGCTCCGGCTCGGCAAAACGGTTGTTCGTATCGCCTTCGGCCTTCTTGATCAGGCGTTCGGGCGCGATGCCGTATTTGTTCTTCAGCAGGTCGTAGACATACTCCATCCGCTGTTCGCTCAGACGCTGGTTCAGCTCCTTGCTGCCCGTGGCCTTGTCCGCCGAACCGATCAGCGTGAAGGTCTTCTCCTTGTCGGCCTTCATGGCGTTCCTGACATAGAATTCGAGGTTCGTCAGCTCCTTGCTGTCGAGCGTGGCCCTGCCGATCTTGAAGAAGAGCGCTACGGGCGATGCGGCGACCTTCTCCTCTGCTACGACCTTGGGCGGCATGTTGCGCAGCTTCTCGTTCTCGTCGCTGAGCGCCGTGTTTTTCGATGCGAGGTCGTTGTTGTTCTCTTCGAGACGCCTGATCCGGTCGAGGTAAGGCGTGAAATCCACCGCCTGCGGTTTCGAGGCGCGTGTGAATCCGCGGCGGTTGAATTTGTACGCCAAACCTGCGGTGACCGAAAGCATTCCCTCTCCGATGCGGCCGCCCGATACGCCGTCGAAACGCTGGTTTACCAGCAGACAGCGCGCTTCGAGCGTGAGGTCGAGCGCCTTGCACAGACGCACGACGTTCAGCAGGCCGACGTCGAATCCGATTTCGTTGTCATGGGTGTCGTTGCCGTAGGAGCGGGCCCAGCCCACGCCGGCGAAAGGCACGAAGTTCCACGTGCGCTCCTCCTTGTAGCCGCCCACGGCGTTCGAGAAGTTCCACAGAGCGTCCGCATGCAGATACGACACGCCGAACTTCTCCTGAAACCAGTCGCCGTCCTGCTTTTTCGCGTACATGGTTCCGGCGGTGGTCCGGCCTTTGGCCTGCAGGCCGGTGTACCCGACGCGCGCGCCGATCGAGGGGGTGAACCATTTGCCGACGTGAATGTCCAGCGCCGGAGCCAGCCGTTTGCCGAATTTTCCCTGAGAGTCGTGCTCGCCGAAATAGAGGTTTATACCTCCGGCGATGCCGACGAAGATGTTGTCGGAGAGCCGGTTGGTTTCGTAGGGGCCGCGTACGACGCGGTTTTGCGCATCCCGGTTGCCGTTCTCCTGCGCCGAAGCGCCGCCGCAGACGAGGGCGAATAATGCAATGAGGTAGAGACGTTTCATTTTTTAATGTTTATTGGTGATTGATGTGTCGTTCCGTCGGTCCGGCCGCAGGCAGGTATGTGTGCGGCTATTTGGCCCGGTTGCGCGCGGAGAGCGCCGGGGAGTCGAGTTCGTCGATATGGATATTGGAAAGATATTCGCGCGTCAGCGATTCGTACTGCTTGTTGGCCTTGTATAAAGGCTGCATGACATGGCGGTTCTCGCACGACCAGAAGCCGTTCGTGACCTCGTGCATTCCGCCCTCCAGCCGCAGCGTCAGGTCGTAGAGCGTCGGCCGCAGGTTGCGATTCCATTCATAGTAGGTCCTTCCCGACTGGATGATGCAGGTCGCATAGTCGGTTTTGGCGGCGAGTTCGCGCAGGACCCGGCGGTACATGTAGGTGTCCGCGCCCGGATTCAGACATGCCGCCATCAGTTCGCGGCTCTTCATGGGAGGGGCGCCGGCTTCCGACGCCTTGCGGAGTGCGAGCAGAATCTTTACTGCCCATAAAATCTTAAGTGAAAGTGTCAATTTGTACCAGCCTTTTAGTCAGATAGTTACACTGCGTCTCCGAGACCCCTTACTGTAAATAATGGGTCTTGTTCGTGTAAAACGCTGGTTGTCAGATGCTAAATGGCAGATTCGGACACAATTGCGGGAGAAAAAATCGAATGCGGTGTCCGGATTTTCGATTTTTTAAACAAGGGACGGGTTATTACGCTAAAAGTCAATTAATTAGCTGTGATGCGTAAATTTTTTTGCATGAAATGTTTGGTTGTGATTATAAATAATCCTATTTTTGCCGATGACGGGAAATGATTATAAAACAATTGTTTACGTTCCGAAGACCCATTATTTACAGTAATGGGCCTTGTTTCTCGCTTCTGCAAAATTTTTTCCTGATACCAGAAAAATCCGAACGCTGCCTGAATCGGCCTGATCGTTACAGGTTGATGATTTTCCGATTGGCCTTGTCGATGACGTCGTGATCGAGCTGCGCCAGATAGATGCGCGTCGTTCGTTCAGAGGTGTGGCCCATTCCGGCGCTGATGACCGTCAGCGGCGTGCCGCAGTCGCGTGCCAGTGTCGCCCATGAATGGCGTGCCGCATAGAATGTCAGCGGTTCGGAAATTTCCAGCATCGTGCCGATCTTCCGGATGAATTTGTTCAGTTCGCGCTGCTGCTGACGGTAGGCGCGGTAACTGTCGTCGCGGGCGAGCACGGGCAGTACATAAGGCGAATCGCTGTCGTAGCGGTCGATGATGCGCTGCAGGGGCGGTTCGATGCGCAGCGTGAGTGTCTGGCCGGTTTTCTTTCGTTTGTATGTCAGCACACCGTCGCTGATGTCGCTTTTTCGCAGATAGATCATGTCCACGAACGACATGCCGCGGGTGTAGAAGCTGAACATGAAGAGGTCGCGCGCCAGCGCATATTTGGGATGCAGTTTCGACAGGTCGGCGTCGCTGATCCGCCTGAGCGTTTCGCGCGGCAGCGCGCGCTTGCGGGTCGCCACCTGCCTGATATGCCTGCGGCCGAACGGGTTGCCGTGGGTTGAGACGAATGCGCCCTTATCCGCGGCTTTGTTGTATACGGCCCGCAGATACCGCATGTGAAATACGACGGTATTCGTCCCCAGACCTCTTGCCAGAAGCCATCGTTCGTAACGTTCGAGCCATTCGGCGGTAAATTGTTCGGGAAGCAGTTTGCGGCCGTTCATGTACCTGACGAGCATGCGGTATGCCATCAGGTAGTTTGCGGCGGAACCGTCTCTTCCCGTTTGTTCGCACTCGGCGACGTGGAGTGCGAAGCAGGACATGAAATCGGGGGGCGTTTTACTGCGGGGCTGCCCCGTGAATGCGGGCCGCCCCGTAAACGTGTGTCGGTGCATGCCGACTGAATCCGGTGAATACGTCATAGAATAGAATTTTGTGTGAAATCGTGCACAAGATAGAAAACCGCAAATCAAAGGCCGCACGATGCCTGCGAAGATTTGCGGAAACGGAGACCCGCTCGGCCTCCGGGCACAGTTCCGGGAACGGGAAAGACCACGGAAGGGGCCGGCTGTGCGCTTGGAAAGAATGATCGGAATGTAAAAAGATCGAAAAGTTGCGTTCTATTATTTTACTAACGGCGGCCGTGCGGATAATATTGCACCCTTCCCGGTGTCCGAACAGCGTATTGAGAACCTGTGCGTTGGCCTTTTGCAGATGCCGGGCTGCTTCTCCGTGCGCTTTTTCGCTGTCCGGCGGCTCCCGGCGGTTGGAATCCCGGTGCTAAAACGGGCGGGACGTTATGGGTCTCGCCCGTTTTTTGTTTGTGTGGGCGGCGCCCCGGATCTGTCCGCTGCGATGACGCGGCCTTGCCTCCGGGATGCGGGGACATATGATTTTCGGACAAAATGGTTTTTAATTTTTTTCAAAAAAAATCGCAATCCCCTCTTTTTCTGCCGCCCTGCCGACCGCCGTCCTGCCACCTTGCCGCCCTGCCACTTTGCCGTCCTGCCACTTTGCCGTCCTGCCACTTTGCCGTCCTGCTACTTTGCCGCCTTGCCGCCCGCCGTCTTGCCGCCCGCCGTCTTGCCGCCCGCTGCCTTGTAGCCTGCCGCCCGCTGCCTTGCCACCTTGCCGTCCTGCCGCCTTGCCGCCCGCCACCCGCTGCCCTGCCGACTCGCCCGAACGGCGCATGCCGTTTCCTCGCCCTCCGCTCGGTCCGGGGAAAATCCGCCTGCGGTGAAACTCCGTTTTTTGCATGACCTGACACGTGCGGCAACAAAAAAACGACCCCGTCGAGGGTCGTTTTCATCGTGTCGCGTCTCCGGTCAGCCGCAGATATAGACGCATCCGTAGACCGCGGCGGCGGTCCTCTACAAGCAATTCCGTCCTCTACAGGCAGTTCCGCCGTCTGCTGGAGCTGGTCGCCGAAGCCCGCGAAGCCGGCGTGGACATCGGTAATCACGACCTGCTGGATTTCGCCCGTTACGACTCCCTGCTGAAAATATGCGCCCTGCCGCAGCGGCTCGGCGAATTGTCCGGCCGGTTGATCTGACGGGGCGTTTTGCGCTTTTTGTTTCTGTCGTTATCGGATTTGAACGAGAAAAGCCCTGCGTATCGTCGATACACAGGGCTTTTGCACGTTTGCCCTCTTTCGCAGGGCTTTATGAGCGGGAAACGGGGGTCGAACCCGCGACCCTCAGCTTGGGAAGCTGATGCTCTACCACTGAGCTACTCCCGCATTTCGGAGTACAAATATACTCCGCATTTTTCGATTTTTCAAGGTTTCGGGGCGGTAAATTTACCTTTACGCCACGATTTTTTTCAGCGATGCGAGGTTTTTCGCATTTTTGAGACTGCGGCCTTCGGGCGTGTAAAGGTAATCGAGACGGTCGCCGAAATGCGCTTCCACCTTGTTGCGCACGACCTTCATGGTGCTGTTCACCAGCCCGTTCTGCTCGGTGAACGGCTCGTCCACGATGGCCAGCCCCGCCGGCAGCCAGCGTTCGGGGAACTCCCCGCCGAATACGCCGCCGGCCCGGTAACGGTCGATTTCGCCGCCGAGGATCTCCGCCGCCGTCTCCGCCCGCTTTTCGCCCGCGATTCCGCGGCTGTCCAGCTCCCGCCGCAGCGCTTCGCGGTTCGGCACGACGATGGCGCCCGTAAACGGACTCTGGTTGTTGTGTATGATGATCTGGTCGATGTAGGGCGATTTGTCCACGATCGCCTCCTCCATTCCTTCGGGGCTGTATTTCTCTCCGTCCGAAGCGATCAGCAGGCTTTTGAAGCGGCCCAGCACATAGAGGAAGTCGTCCTTCGAGACATACCCCATGTCGCCCGTGTGCAGCCATCCGTCGCGCACGGTCTCGGCCGAAGCTTCGGGATTCTTCCAGTAACCGGCCATTACGTTTTCGCCGCGGATCACGATTTCGCCCTTTTCCCCGCGCGGCACCTCCCGGCCCGCTTCGTCCACGATTTTCAGGTCGAGCGGAATCAGGATTTTGCCCGACGACCCGAAACGGTGCCAGTGGTATTTGGGCGAATTGGTCGAGATGACGGGCGTGGCCTCCGAAAGTCCGTATCCCTGAAACATCGGAATGCCGATGGCGTAGAAGAACCGCTGCAGCTCCGCGTCGAGCAGCGCGCCTCCGCCCACGAAGAAGCGCAGGCTTCCGCCGAAGGCTTCGCGTACCTTGCGGAACAGCACGGCGTCGAACAGCCTGACCGCAGGCCACAGCAGGACGCGCCAGCCCTGCCCCCGGCCGTAGCCGTCCTTATTATATAGGTAGGCCGTGCGGAGCGCCAGATTGAACAGCCGCTCCGTGAAGCGGCCCTTGGCGCGGATCGAACCCTCGATGTTCTTGCGGAAATTCTTGGCCAGCGCCGGCACCGACAGCAGGAAGTGCGGGCGCACTTCGCGGATATTCTGCGGAATGTTCTTGAGCGTCTCCATCGGCGTCGCCCCGACCTGCACCGTCGCCACCGTGGCTCCGCATGCGATCATGATGTAGAACCCCACGACGTGCGCGAAGCAGTGGTCCAGCGGCAGTATGATGAGCGTCCGGAACGACGACGGAATGTCGATGCGCGAAAGCGACTGCTCGACGTTGGCCGTGTAGTTGCGGTGCGTCAGCACGACGCCCTTGGGGTCGGCCGTGGTGCCCGACGTGTAGGTGATCGTCGCATAGTCGTCGTTCCCGATCCCCCGTCCGATGGCGAGGAACTCCTCGCGGTGCTTCGACAGATAGTCGCGGCCCAGCCTGCGGAGCGTTCCCAGTGCGGTTTCGCCCGGCTCCAGCGGTATGTGGCCTATGACGATGATATGCTTGACTTCGGGCAGCTCGGCGCGTATGCGGCGGATTTTCGGCAGCTGGTATTTCGATACGAACAGCGCCTTCACTTCGGCGTGGCGCATGCGGAACAGCAGGTCGTTCGACTCTTCGAGCTTGACCGACAGCGGCACGCTGACCGCCCCGGCGTAGAACATGCCCAGCTCCGAGACGATCCATGCGTTGGACCCTTCGGCCAGTATGGCGACTTTGTCCTTGGGGCGAATCCCGATCGCGGCCAGCCCGGCCCCGGTCTCCAAGGCCAACTCCTTGGTCTCGGCGTAGGTCGTAGGCTCGAACGCCCGGTGTTTCTTCTCCAGCAGGAATGTCTTGGCACCGTATTTCTCCACGGAGCTTTCGAACAGGTCGATGATGGTCTTCTTCATGGTCGGTTCGTTTAGTCCATTTTCAATACGGCGAGGAATGCCGACTGCGGCACCTCCACGTTGCCGATCTGGCGCATGCGCTTCTTGCCCTTCTTCTGTTTTTCGAGCAGCTTGCGCT
>OJSE01003538.1_pt1 | contig 13893 bp, 10 predicted proteins | sample 1599351 | NCBI WGS metagenome assembly OJSE01 (sample SAMN04168656, study PRJEB22393) | human gut metagenome | biome: human gut microbiome; feature: stool | host: Homo sapiens | collected 2014-03-17 | reverse complement strand
AATCCGTCACCGCCACGCTGCCCAGGATGCAGCGGCCCACGCCGAGGGAAAGATATGTTTCAATGCGCTCCTCGGTACGGATGCCGCCGCCCACCTCAATGTATAAGCCGCCCTGCTTTGCCAGTGCGGCAATGGTATCGTAGTTGGAAAGGGTGCCGTCCTTTGCGCCGTCCAGATCGACGACGTGCAGATTTTTGGCCCCCGCTGCAAGGAACTCCCGCGCCTGTGCACAGGGATCCTCGCCGTAGACGGTCATGCGGCTGTAGTCGCCCTGCGTCAGGCGCACCACCTTGCCGCCCCGCAGGTCAATGGCTGGAAAAAGCTGCATAATTTTTCTCCTTACAATTCCGCAAATGCTTTCAGAATGCGCAGGCCGGTATCCCCGCTCTTTTCCGGGTGGAACTGGGTGCCGTACACCCTGCCCGCCCGCACCGCGCCGGTGACAGGAATGGAATAGTCGCTCACAGCCAGTGTACTCTCCGTACAGTTCTTGCCGTAGTAGCTGTGGACGTAATAGACGTATTCTCCCTCACGGATGTACTTGAACAGCGGGTCGTCCTTTACAATGTGCAAGGCGTTCCAGCCGATCTGCGGCACCTTCAGGCTCTTGTCCGCAAGGTCGGGCTCCAGCGGGCAGACCTCGCCCTTCACAAAGCCGAGGCCTCCGTGCTCACCGTACTCGTAGCTCTTTTCAAACAGCAGCTGCATGCCAAGGCAGATGCCCAGCAGCGGCTTCCTTTCGGCTTCTTCTTTGATCACCGGCACAAGGCCCGTCGCCTCCAGCTTTGCCATGGCGTCGGCAAAAGCGCCCACACCCGGCAGGATGAGCCGGTCGGCTTTGCGGATGGTGTCCGCGTCGGCGGTGACGACCGCTTCCAGCCCCAGCTGCTTCAGGCTGGACTTCAGGCTGAACAGGTTGCCCACGCCATAATCGATAATTGCGATCATACCAGCAGTCCTTTCGTGGAAGGAATTTCGTCCTTGTGGGCTTCGTCGATCTTCACGGCCGCGCCCAGTGCATGGCCTGCGCCCTTGAAGCAGGCCTCGAGGATGTGGTGGGTATTTTCTCCCGCAAATTGTACAAAGTGGACCGTGGCGGGCACGCTGCGGGCAAAGCCCAGCCAGAATTCCTTGGCGCACTCCACGTCAAAATCGCCCACCTTTTCGGTGCTGCAACGGACATCCCAGTTCAGGGTGCAGCGGCCCGAAAGATCGACGGCGCACAGGATCAGCGCTTCATCCATGGGCAGATAAAAGCTGCCGTAGCGCTGGATACCGCGCATATCGCCCAGCGCCCGTGCAAAGGCCTGACCCAGTGCAATGCCCACATCCTCGGTGGTGTGGTGGTAGTCCACCTGCACATCGCCGTGGCAGGTGAGCACCAGATCGAACCGGCCATGGCGGGCGAACAACTCCAGCATGTGGTTCAGAAAGCCGCACCCGGTGTCTACCTCGTAGCGGCCGGTGCCGTCCAGATCAAGGGTAAGGTCGATCTGGGTCTCATTGGTGTTGCGTTCCAGCGAGATCATTCGGTTCGGCATGGTTCATTCCTCCATGATCTTATCCAGCGTTTCCATAAACGTCTGCATCTGTTCCGGCGTGCCAATGGTGATGCGCAGCCAGTTCTGGATGCGGGGCGCGTCGAAGTGGCGCACCAGAATGCCGTTTTTCTTCAACTCTTTGTAGAGTGTTTCGCCGTCTTTCCTGTCGGTACTTGCAAACAGGAAGTTGGAGCGGCTGTCCAGCACGGCAAATCCGCGCTGTTCCAGCTGTTGTTTTGTCCATGCGCGGGTGTCCACGATGGCGGCGCGGGTCCTGTCAAAATAAGCGGTATCTTCCAGCGCGGCCTGCCCGGCCTTCAGGGTCAGGCGGTTGATGTTGTAGGGGTTCAGGCTGAACTTGACCCGGTTCAGGTCGGCAATGAGCTTTGCATTGCCCGTGGCAAGACCCAGACGCGCACCGGCCAGCTGCCGGGACTTGGAAAAGGTCTGCACCACCAGCAGGTTCTCGTACTGGTCGATGAGGGGCACGCAGCTCTCGCCGCCAAAGTCCACATAGGCTTCGTCCACAATGACCACGTTGTTCGGGTTCGCTTTCAGGATGCCCTCAATTTCCGCCCGGGGCAGTGCAATGCCGGTGGGGGCGTTGGGGTTTGCAAGGACGATGGTCTGGTTCAGGCCGTAGTAGTCCTTCGGGTCAAGGGTGAAATCCTCTTTCAGCGGGATGATGTGGCTGGGAATGTGCATCAGCCCACACCACACGCCGTAGCAGCCGTAGGTGATGTCGGCATAGGCCAGCGGGTGGTCTGCGTCGCAGAAGGCACGCAGGGCAAAGAAGAGGTTCTCGTCGCTGCCGTTGCCGGGCATGATCTGCTCCGGCTGCAAACCGAAGTGGGCTGCGGCCGCCTTGAGCAGGTCGGCACAGGCGGGGTCGGAGTAAAGGCGCAGCTTTTCCACCTCGTGCTCACTCACAGCGGCGATCACCGCCGGGGAGGGCAGATAGGGGCTTTCGTTGGTGTTCAGTTTGATGTACTGCTGATCCTGCGGCTGCTCACCCGGGGTGTAGGGGGTGACAGCGGCCAGCGTGGGAGAAAGAAAACGACTCATATAAAAACCCTCTCAGTCAAAGCCTTACGGCTTTGCCAGCTCCCCCGAAGGGGGAGCTTTTTTGCATCTTACGGTTTCCACTCTCAAAGCTCCCCTTCGAGGAAAGACTTCCCCCGGCCGGGGGAAGATGTCACCGCGGGTGACAAAAAGGGGAATCTGGCGCGCAAGCGCCTGAGAGGGTCACTTCTCATACCGGATGGTCACGCTGCGGGCGTGGGCGTGCAGGCCCTCGCGCTCGGCAAAATCGGCGATGCGGGGGGCTACTTCGCCCAGCGCTTCCCGGGTGTAGTAGAGGAAGCTGGACTTCTTTACAAAGTCGTCTACGCCCAAGGGGCTTGAGAAGCGGGCGGTGCCGCTGGTGGGCAGGGTGTGGTTGGGGCCTGCAAAGTAATCGCCCAGCGCTTCCGGCACGTTGCGGCCAAGGAAGATGCTGCCTGCATTTTTGATCTCGTTCAGCACGCCGAAGGGGTCCTCCACGCACACTTCCAGATGTTCCGGTGCAATGATGTTGCAGGCTTCAATGGCCTTGTGCAGGTCGGTGCAGAGGATGATCTTGCCGTTGTCGTCCACGCTGGCGCGGGCGATGGCGGCACGGGGCAGCTGAGGGATCTGCACCTCCAGCTCCGCCTGCACGGCCTTGGCCAGCTCCGGGCTGTCGGTGACGAGGACCGGGCTTGCCAGTTTGTCGTGCTCGGCCTGACTCAGCAGGTCTGCTGCCACCCATGCGGGGTTGCAGCCGCCGTCGGCCAGCACCAGAATTTCGCTGGGGCCTGCGATCATATCGATGCCCACCTTGCCGAACACCTTGCGCTTGGCGGTGGCAACGTAGATGTTGCCGGGGCCAACGATCTTATCCACCGCAGGGATGCTCTGGGTGCCGTAGGCGAGAGCCGCCACAGCCTGTGCGCCGCCGGTCTTGAAGATCTTGGTCACGCCTGCGGTGGCAGCGGCGGCAAGGATGACCGGGTTCACCCTGCCGTCCTTTCCGGCGGGGGTGGTCATGACGATTTCGGACACGCCTGCCACCTTTGCCGGGATCACGTCCATGAGCACGGTGGAGGGATAGGCCGCCGTGCCGCCGGGCACATAGACACCGGCCTTTTCAATGGGGGTATATTTCTGGCCCAGCACGATGCCGGGCTTGTCGTTCACCACAAAATTCTTGTGCACCTGCTGGCGGTGGAAGCTCTCGATGTTGGCGGCGGCTTCGCGCAGGGTCTCGAGGAAGTAGGGGTCCATGCCCGCAAAGGCCTCGTCGATCTCCTCCTGCGTCACCTGCAGGGCATCGATCTTTGCGCCGTCAAATTTCAACGCATAATCCTTCAGGGCATCGTCGCCCCGGGCGCGCACATCGGCAATGATGCCGTCCACCACATCCTCCACGTTCTTTTCCGCGCGGATATCGCGGTTCAGAATCTCTTCGGGCTTCAGCTCGTCAAAGTTATACAGCTTGATCATTTTGCTTCCTCCTTGTTCTGCAGTTCCGCCCGCAGCTTTTCCAGCATGGTGTCCATTTCGGCGTGCTTGAACTGGTAGCTGGCCTTGTTGGCAATGAACCGGGCCGAGATGGGCATGAACTCGGTGACCACCTTCAGGCCGTTCTCCCGCAGGGTGGTGCCGGTCTCCACGATATCCACGATGACGTCCGAAAGGCCCAGAATGGGGGCCAGCTCAATGGAGCCGTTCAGCTTGATGATATCGATGTCCCGCCCCATGGATGCGTAGTAGCTCTTTGCGATGTTGACGAATTTGGTGGCCACCCGCACCGGGCGGCTGGGGTCGTCCTTGTAATCGGCCGGGGCGGCAACGCACATGCGGCATTTGCCAAGGCCGGTGTCCAGCAGCTCGTACACATCGGCAGAAGCCTCTGTGAGGATGTCCTTTCCCACGATGCCCACATCGGCGGCACCGTGCTCCACATAGATGGCAACGTCGCTGGGCTTGACGAGGAAATAGCGGATGCCGGCCTCCGGGTTTTCCACCACCAGCTTGCGGGTGGTGTTGTAGTCCTCCGGGCAGCCGTAGCCGATGCCCGCCAGCAGGTTATACACCTTATCGCCCAGACGGCCCTTGGGCAGAGCCACGTTCAGCATCACCCTGTCGGTGCTGTTCTTCTGCACCGGCGGCAGCGGGGCGCTCAGGCGGTCCAGCTCGTCCAGATAGACCGCAAAGCCGATGGCCCCGGCCCCGGGGGTGAACTTCTGCATCAGCAGGTCGTAGCGGCCGCCCTTGAGCAGGGGGCGGGGCAGGGCTTTCAGATAGCCCTGAAACACAAGGCCGTTGTAGTATTCCATCTCACCGGCCAGCGTCATGTCCAGCCGGATCACGCCGCCCGCCTTTTCCAGCGGCACAGCCAGCGCTTCCAGCTCGGCCACCGCTGCGCGCATGGCATCGTTTTTGCACAGGGCTGCAGCCTTTTCCATCGTTTCGGCATAGGCACCGGAAAGATCCAGCACGCTGCACAGGGTATCGGCGGCATCGGCAAGACCGGCTGCTCCGGCTGCAGCCCGCAGCTCGTGGGCGTTTTTCTCCCGCAGCTTTTCCAGCAGCTTTGCGCGGGCGGCATCCGGCACGCCCAGCGCGTCGAACAGGCCGAACAGGTAGCCCATGTGGCTCACTTCCAGCACCCACTCGGCCCCCAGTGCATCCAGCGACCGCGCCGCCAGACACACCGCCTGCTGCACCTGTGCTTCGCCCACCGCACCCAGCATCTCAAGGCCCATCTGGCTGATCTCTTTAAAGGTGTGGCTCTCGGCGGAAGGGCGGTAGACATTCTCGTGATAGTAGTAGCACAGGGTCTCACTGGGGGCAGGCTGCGCCGTCTTGGCAATGGAGAGGGTCACGTCTGGCTTGAGGGCCAGCAGACGGCCATCCAGATCGGTGAAGGTGATGACCTGCTCGGACGACAAAAAGCTGCGGTTCTCCTGATACAGGCCGTACTCCTCAAACCGGCCCATATGATACTTGCGGCAGCCCGCCGCTTCGTACAAGGCGCGCAGCGCAAAGGAGGCGCGCTCCTTGGGCTGCAGGTTTGCAAGGCTGAATTCCATCGTCGGTTCCCCCTGTTTCTTACATCCATCGCCGGCGTTCTCCGGCACTTTTCGACTCCTCTATCTCATCCGCCGGGCCCCACTGCCCGGCGATCCTTTGCGCGGCACCTCCGCGCCTTTTCCATACGGAATTGGTTCTATTGTTATTTTACTTTATCAAGATAAAGTTGTAAAGTAGGAAAGTGCCAGTGTTTTCTGTTTTATGACACGATTTTTCTGTGCGTTTGTACAGAGGGCAGAAAAAAAGGAGCCGCCGCACCGAATGCAGCAGCTCCTTTTCAGGCAGATCTTATCCCAGCAGGTCCAGCACACCGGCCTTCGGGCGGGCACCCACAGCCTGACGCACCAGCTTGCCCTGCTCAAACACCAGCAGGGTGGGGATGCTCATGACGCCGAACTCCCCGGCCAGCTCCGGCTGTTCGTCCACATTCACCTTGCCCACCTTCACATCGGTGCGCTCCTCGGCCACCTCGTCCACGACGGGACTGAGCATCCGGCAGGGGCCGCACCAGCTGGCCCAGAAGTCCAGCAGGACGGGCTTTGTGCTCTGCAGCACCTCCTGCTCAAAATTTTCCTTCGTGATCGTAACAACTGCCATATTTCTACCTCCTGAAAGGGTTCGTTCGTGGTTGTTCTTATGGCATCAGTATACCCCAAATACCAGGGTTTTTCCGTAACCGGGTCACATTGGGGCACAAAAAAGCCCGGAGCAGGAAGAAAGAATACTGCTCCGGGCAGGGAAACGCTTATTTCAGTGTTCTGTCAGCAGGGTATCAGACACCGGCCACGCAGTTCTTGCCGGCGATGTAGCCGTAGTAGACGCACAGGCTGTGGCTGATGCCGCGCATGCAGATGGGGTATTCCACTGCGTAGCGGCTGCCCTGCACATTGCCGCAGACATACAGGCCCTTGATGATGTCGCGCTTGGGGCTGGCGGGGTCCTCCTCGGTGAAGGTGTGGCAGTTCTCGTCGCTCTCCAGGCCGCCCACGCACACCAGCATGGAAGTGGTGCCCCACTGGCATGCATAGTACGGGGGATTCTCCAGCGCGAACATCCGGCTTGCGGGCTTGCCGAAGTCATCGTCGGAACCGGCCTTGGCCAGCTCGTTGTAGCGCTCGACGGAAGCCAGTGCATTATCCAGTGCATCGCCCTCAAAGCCGCACTGGGTCAGCAGGTCTTCCAGTGTATCGGCCTTGAACTGGTAAGCCTCGGCCTTTGCGCTGATCTTGGTGTACTGACGGTCGGTGTAGTTGGGGTTGGACTCATCCTCATCCTCGGGGATGATGTAGCACAGGCCGCCGTGGTTTGCGGGCATGTAGGGCACCTCTTCGCCCCACTTGGAGTCGTACAGCTGGAAGGAGGTGCACTCGGGCTGCAGCTCGATCTGGTTTTCCAGCTGCTGGCCGGGGATGCACTCGTTCATGAAACGGTCGCCGCGCTTGTTGATCTGCAGGAAGGGGGTCACGCCCATGCCGCTGCCCATGTGGTGGGTCATCGGTGCGTGGAAATCCTGCACCTTTGCGCCGATCCATGCGCCCATGCGCAGGCCGTCGCCGGTCTCCACGGTCTTGCCCTCCACGTCAACGCCCAGCATACCCATGGCACCCATGTTGGCGATCTTCTTCTCCACGATCTCGGGAGCAAAATGCTTCATGATCTTCTCGTCGCCGGAGTTGTCGCCGGTAGCCAGGATCACGCCCTTGGAAGCGTTGAGCTGGATGTACTTGTTGTCATTCTGTGCGTCGCGGATGATCACGCCGGTCACGCGGCCGTCGCTGTCCTTCAGCAGCTTGGTGCCGAAGCAGCCGAAGAAGGTCTGTGCACCGTTCTCAACGGCCTTGTTCAGGTTGGCTTCCACTATAAAGCCCTGCTGATCCTTGCGGGAAGAGCGGAACTCCATGCTGGAAGGGAAGGTGGGGAACTCTTCGTTGCGGTAATCGTAGTGCTCGGGCTGAGGCCATGCCAGCGGCACCAGAATACCCTTGTCGAACTGCTCCTGGGTCACGGCCTCACGGGTGGAGTCGCAGATGGTCAGCTCGGGGTAAGCCTCGATGAACCAGTCCATGACCTCGTGTGCATGGGAAGCCCACTTTTTCAGGATGGAGCGCTTGTTGCGGTAGGTGCACTCGCGCATCAGGCGGTCGACCACAACATCCTCGTCCACGATGTTCTCACGGCCCCAGCGCTTGTTCAGGCTGCCGTTCAGCAGGGCATACTCGCCGCTGCGGCAGTTGAAGGAAGAGCTCTTTTCCACGATGGCAACTTTTGCGCCCTCCTCGGCAGCCGCACGGGCAGCGCAGACGCCGGACAGACCGGCGCCGATGATGACCACATCAAAGTCCTGGGTCTCACTGGCCTGCACGTCCGGCTCTTCGCCCAGCCAGTCATCGCCGGTATCCCCGGCGGTATCTGCAGCAGGCTCTTCGGAAGCAACGCCCATAGCCTGCTCGATGCAGCTGGCGGCAGCCTTCTTGACCGCGTTGGTGGTGACGGTGGCGCCGGAAACATTGTCGATCTCAGCGTTCTGTGCCGCCATGATGGCATCCTGCAGGGTGGGAGCAGCCACGCCGCCGATGCTCTCGGTCTCGTTGGAAGCATCGATGACCACATCGGTGATAGCGGTCTCGCTGAAGGTCATGGTCACCTTCACCTCGCCGATGCCGGTAGCCGTGCCGGTGTATGTGCCGGGGGTGTAGACGGCATCGCCGGAAGCGGATGCCGCAGTGCCGGAGGAACTTGCGGAGTTGCAGGCAGCCAGAGCGCCGGCGGTGACACCGCTCATTGCGGCGGCAGCGGCAACTTTCAGAAAGCCTTTGCGGGAGATCTTTTCCATCTTGTTTGCTCCTTTTTCTTTCTTCTCTTCTTCTCGTTTCTGCGGGATTTTTATCCCGCTCCGACACTTAGTATAAAATATAACGAAGTAAAATGGAAACAAAAAATTTTTGCCACAGTGATAAAAGCTCTTTATCAGTCTCCATTGATGTGCTATACTGAAAGCAATCTTATTCTGCCCGCCGGGAAAGGAGAGGTTTCGCCCATGAACGACCGCCAGCTGCTGTGTTTTCTCACCCTGAGCCGGACGCTGAATTTTACCGCCGCCGCCCGGGAGCTGTACTGCACCCAGCCCGCCCTGAGCTACCAGATCCGCAATCTGGAAAAAGAGCTGGATCTTGCCCTGTTCACCCGCAGCACCACCCGCGTGGCGCTGACCGAAGCGGGCCGGGCCTTTGTGCCGCAGGCAGAGGGGATCTATCGCAGCATCCTGAACGCCCGCACCGCGCTGAAGGGCTTTGCCCGGCGGCGCACACTGACCCTGCGCCTGCCGCCGGTGCTGCTGCAGCGGGATCCCATTTATCCCATCCTGATGGCACGGCTGCACGCCGCGCTGCCGGGATATGAGTTTGCTGTGGACACTCGGCCCGTGTCACGCAACCCCTACGAAATGCTCTGCAGCGAGGCAGACGCAGCCCTCTATCTGCCCTTTGGGCCGCTGCAGCCGGAGATCGAGCGCACCCCCATCCTGCACAACACCTTTTACCTGATCGTATCGCCGGAGCACCCGCTCACAGGGCGCAGCACTCTGGCGCTGGCCGATCTTGCCGGGCAGCAGCTGTTTTATGAGCCGCTGTATCAGGAAATGGTGGATCTTGCCGTTGTTCAGCCCGGCCTGCCGTTTTCCGCACCAAGCTGGCACATGGTGGAAAACTACGAGTGTGTTTACAACGATCTGCTTGCCGGGCGCGGCATGTTTTTGTGCCCGATGAAATACCCGGCCTTTCCGGCGGCATGGTATCTGCCGCTGCAGCTGTCGTTGCCGGACACCTGTCTGCTGACCCTGCGGGACGACCCGCGTCCCGAGATCCAACGGCTGCGGGAGGTATTTACCGCTGTATACGCCAGCCGTGCAAAGCTGCTGGGAGAGGCGTAAAAAGCAGCGCCGGAACGGCAAAATCGTTCCGGCGCTGCTTGTTTCAGAAGAGATCAGGCTTCTTCCGGCACATCATCAAAACCGATGAACCAGAGGATCGCAAAGGTGGCCACAAAGGCGATCGCGGCAGAGATCAGTGCGTTGATCACGTTCATGGGATTTTCACCGACATACAGGCCGATGGCTGCCAGACCGGCACCACCGCCGCCAAAACGGCGCACACCGGTCAAACCGGCATACAGGCCACCCAGACCACCGCCGATGGTGGTGGCGATGAGAGGCTTACGCAGACGGACGTTGACGCCGAACAGAGCAGGCTCCGTCACGCCCAGCAGAGCGGTCACACCGCCGGAAACGGCCAGCTGACGGAAGTTCTTGTTTTTGGTCTTGATGGCAACGCAGAGGGCTGCGGCACCCTGTGCAATGTTGGAAGGCAGATTACCGGGGCCGATGACCGTCTCATAGCCCAGCATGGACAGAGAGTTGACATAAGCGGGCAGCAGGCTGTAGTGCATACCGGTCATGACCAAGAACGGCATAAAGGCACCGATGACGGTGGGCAGTGCCCAGGGGCAGACCTTTTCAATGGCCAGCAGGACGCTGACCAGACCATCGCCGATGATGCTGCCCAGAGGGCCAAGCACGCACAGGGAGATGGGAGCCATGATGAGGATGGTGAGCACCGGCCGCAGGATGAACTTGACCACAGAGGGCACGACCTTATTGACAAATCGTTCCACGTATGGCAGTACCAGCGTGATAAGGAAGATGGGGATGACTGAGGAAGAATAGGTTACCATCTTCACCGGCAGACCCAGCACATGGACCACATCGGCATCGGCTTTCAGGGCGATGAAGTTCGGGTGCAGCAGGATGGCCCCCAGCAGCATGGCCATCTGCGGGTTGCAGCCGAACTTTTTGGCCGCGGAGTTGGCCAGGAAGATCGGCAGGAAGTAATAGGAAGAGTCTGCGATGAAGTTGAGGAAATAGTACAGATTTCCGCTCTTGTCGATCCAGCCGAAGAGGGTCAGCACAGACAGCAGAGCCTTGATCATACCGGCACCGGCGATCAACGGCATCAGCGGGGTGAACACACCGGCCAGCGTGTCCAGAATGATGCTGACCCTGCTCTTCTTTTCCTCGGCCGGGGCGGCAGGCTGTTTGACTTCCTTACCGCCGAAGTCGCCCAGTTTCATCAGTTCATCGTACACGGCAGCCACTTCGTTGCCGATGATGACCTGATACTGGCCGCCTTTGTTCACGACACCCACCACGCCGGGTACGGCTTTGACCTTGGCCTCGTCCACGCCGTCCATTGACTTGAGGTTGAACCGCAGGCGGGTGACACAGTGGGTCAGAAATGTAACATTTTCTGCGCCGCCGACCTGTTCCAGCACCTGCTGGGCAGTTTTCTTTGCATCCATTTGTTTTGCCTCCTTCAATATCCTAAAAAATGCATTGCTTACAGGGCGGTGTCTGCGCCGTTGCTTGCAATGACTTTTTTGTACCATGCAAACGACTTTTTCTTTTTGCGGGCCAACGTGCCGCTGCCGTCATCCTTCTTGTCTACGTAAATGAAGCCGTACCGTTTGCGCATCTCGCCGGTGCCCACCGAAATAATGTCGATGGGACCCCAGCAGGTGTAGCCGATCACCGGAACGTCATCCAGCTCAATGGCCTGCCGCAGCGCATCAATGTGACTGCCCAGAAAACGGATGCGGTAATCGTCCTGAATGCTGCCATCTGGCTCTACGGTGTCGATGGCACCCAGACCATTTTCCACAACGAACAGCGGCAGTTCATACCGGTCATACAGCTCATTCAGTGCGATGCGCAGGCCGTCCGGATCGATGGGCCAATCCCAGTCGGTACGCTGGAGATACGGATTGCTGCGTTCTACACAGCAATCCGTATCTTCCGTTGCACGGGCAACTGAAGAAAAATAATAGCTGAATGCGATGTAATCCACAGTTCCTGCGGCCAGCAGCTCGGCATCGCCCGGCTGCATCTCTACCGAAGTGCCCATGCGCCGCAGCTGTGCCGTGCACAGGCTGGTGTAGTGTCCGCGGCACATCACATCGGTGTAATAATAGTTCGGCATCATCTGGAATCTCTGTGCCAGCACATCCTTGGGTGCGCAGGTGCGCGGGTAGGTGGTGGGATACTGGATCATGCAGCCGATTTTATTTTCCGGGTCGACCGCATGCCCGATCTGCACGGCCTTTGCACTGGCAAGGAACATGTTGTGGCTGACCAGCGCTTTGACAGCGTTGTGCTCCTCGCCTTCGGCAAAGAGCACGCCTGCCTGATGGTATGGCTCGCTCTGGTTCATGGTCTCGTTGATCTCATTGAAGGTCATCCAGTACCGGACCTTTCCCTTGTAACGCCGGAACACCGTTTCACAGTACCGGGCAAAGAAATCGATCAGGGCTCGGTTACGCCAGGAACCATAGTGCTGCACCAGATACAGCGGCGTTTCGTAATGCGAAAGCGTGACCACCGGTTCGATCCCGTAGCGGTGCAGCTCGTCGAACACACGGTCATAGAAAGCAAGCCCGGCCTCGTTCGGCTGCAATTCATCGCCCTGCGGAAAGATGCGCGGCCAGTTGATGGACATTCGGAAGCACTTGAAGCCCATCTCGGCAAACAACGCGATGTCCTCTTTGTAATGGTGGTAAAAATCCACGGCTTCATGGCTAGGGTAGTAGTTGCCCTCCATGACCTGTGTATGAATCTCGCGCGGGACGCCGTGGCGTGCACCTTTTTCCACGTCGGCAATGCTCAGGCCCTTGCCATCCGTCTGGTAGGCACCTTCGTACTGGTTGGCGGCGGTCGCACCGCCCCACAGGAACTTTTTTGGCATCTCCATAAGCTTGAAAACCTCCTTGCAGGTATAGAATACTTGCAGGGAGGTTTTTGTGCAATATTTTTTAAACTTATTGGTACAGTGTTAATTTTTCTGTTTCTTTTTGCACGATCAAAAACGGAACAGTGTTTCATTCCGCATTTTCTTTGTGCAGATTCAACAAAATAGGATTGGTGGAGGTGCGGTGCTGTTCCAGCTCTCGGGCGCGTTCCAGCTTGTAGGTATAATTCTTCTGGTAGTTCTGCCGGAAGTACTCGGAATACAAGATGTCCAGTAGAAGGGTCATGGACAGATGGGAAGCATAGTCCCCAAGATTCTGATAGATGCTTTCTTTGGTGGAAAGGGTCAGCTTGCAATCCGCATAACAGGTCAGGCTGTTTTCGCCAAAGCTGGTCAGCGCAAGGATGGGTGTTCCGGAGCGTTTGCACTGCCGGGCAATCTCCAGCATCTGCGCCGTTTCGCCGGAATAGGAAATGATCATGGCAAGGTCCCTCTCGGACAGACAGCAGGCCTGATACCGCTGGTAGTTCAGATTGTTGAAAATGACCACCCGCTTGCCGATCTTGAGCATCTTTTCTCGGAAGGATTCGGCCTGATTGATGGCCGTCCCGGCGGAAAAAATGTGGATTTCCTCGTGATATTTGAGCAGGAGCACCGCTTTGTGCAGGTCTTCGTACCGGAGAAGCTGCATAGTGTCCTTGACGGCTTCTTCGTACAGCTCGCCGATGTTCTGCGCCACCCGCATGGGGCTGTCGTTTTCAGCAAAGGGAAAATTGAAATCCACCTTGCCCTGTTGCTGGTCGAGATATTCCAGTTCACGCACAAAATTTTGCTTGAAGTCATCAAAGCCGGTAAAACCCAGCTTTTTGCAAAGGCGCAGGACGGTCGGCGGAGAGGTGTAGGTCACTTCTGCCAGACTGCGGGTGGAATATTTGGCAATTTCCATCCCATGCGCCAAAATATAGGCGGCCAGCGTTTTTTCCCCTTCCGAAAGTTTTTCCTGAAACGCAAGTTTGTCCACGATCAGCATTGCGATTCTCCCTTCCGCTTTTTCTGTAAGCATATCATATCCTGCAGTATTTGGCAAAAAAATTTGCGGCATGCAAAAACGCCGCCGCGTCAGCAAATGACGCGGCGGCGCAGATACAGTGGGAGAAGCGCTTATTTGCCCAGCATTTCGTGGGCAGTCTTGCAAATGGTGGCAGCATCCAGACCGTAGAACTTCAGCAGATCCCATGCCGGGCCGGAGCAGCCAAACTTGTCCTGCACGCCTACGCGGCGCACCGGAGTGGGCAGCTTTTCGCTCAGCACGGCGCAGACGGCCTCGCCCAGACCGCCGATGACGTTGTGCTCCTCGGCGGTGATGACCTTGCCGCACTCCTTTGCAGCCTTGAGGACGATCTCCTCATCCAGAGGCTTGATGGTGTGGATGTTGATGACCC
>OJSE01003535.1_pt1 | contig 13895 bp, 10 predicted proteins | sample 1599351 | NCBI WGS metagenome assembly OJSE01 (sample SAMN04168656, study PRJEB22393) | human gut metagenome | biome: human gut microbiome; feature: stool | host: Homo sapiens | collected 2014-03-17 | reverse complement strand
GTCATCACCAGAGCCAGTACCAGAGAAAGGAACTTCTTCATGGGGTTTCCTCCTTATAAAATGTCGAAACAGCGCCTTGGAGTCCCCGCCCCCGGGTTCCGGGTTTCGTGTCGGGGCTAGCCTGCTCGTCGATGGCTCTGAGATATCGCCGAACCGCAAGCGGTTTGGCCGATATCGGACGAGCCTTCTCCTCGCTTTTCCATCCGCAAACGCTTCGCTGGTTTGCGAATGGAGAATGGGAACGGCCCGACTTGCGTCGGGCGTTACGAGCCTACACCAAGCACGGAGCTTAGAGGCAGTTTGCCCGCAGCTTTGTTTCGCAAGCTCAATTTAGCAGGGGGCGGGCGGAATGTAAATAGATTTGCGCGGTTCGTAATTCAGATGTAAAAAAACACGGAAATAACGCAATTTCCGTGTTTTTTGTTGTTTGCAAGTGTGGCGTTTGTGAGGAGGGTCAGTCGGGGGAATCGGTGGGGAGGGCGTAGCGCTTGCCGGTGAGGACGAGGCGGCCCTCCGCCGCCATTCGATGCAGCAGCGCGGCGGTCTGCGCCGGGGGAAGGCCCAAGCGGGCGGCGATGGCCTTGCGGGCGGCAGGGCCGTTTTCCCGGAGGAAAGCCAGCACGGCGGCGGGCTGGGCGTCCGGGGGCGTGACCGCATCGGCGGGGTAGTAGCGGCTGCCGACGCGGAGCACCGCGCCCTCGGCGCGGAGAGCGTTCAGGAGCGTGAGGGCGGCATTTTTCGTGATGCCGAGACGGGTCATGACCTCCTCGCGGGTCAGGGAGCCGGTTTCCTTCAGGGCGGCCAGCAGCGCACGGCGGCGGTCATCCCGGCGGCTCCAGCGGCAAAGGTCACCGAGGCTGACGTCCTCCAGCCCGCCGTGGATGAGGGCCGTGCGGGTGATGGTGGAGAGGCGGGCAAGGTCCATGGGGCGGCCGGTGGCCGGGGCCAGCATGATGCGGGGCTGGGCGGGGTCACGGCGGTGGTCCCAGGCGTCCCGAAGCTGGCGGCTGAGGCGGCTGCCCATGGGGATCTCGCGGTCCGGAAGGGTGATGACGTCGCGGTCGAAGTCCACCTGCGGCCATGTAAGCTCCAAGATCTCGCCGGGCTGCATATTCAGTTTCCAGCTCATCCACAGGGCCATACCCACAAGGGAGCCGCCCTCCTGCTGCAAAATCCGCCAAAGGAGGTATTCCCGCTCCTGCATATTGCCCGGCGGCTCCGGCCGCTTTTCCTCCTTAGGGCGGAAATATTGGGAGAAGGCGCCCCGAAGGGTGGAGACCGCCATGCCGCTGACGCGGGCGGCGTAGGGCCAGTCATGGGTTTCCAACTGGCGGATGACAAAATCCTGACGCAGATCCTTCAGGCTCACCCGCAGGCCCTCGGCATCCAACGCGTTCCGGGCCAGACGGGACACGGATTCCGGCGGCATGGGGCGCTTGTAGCGGTCCGAGATCACCACATGGTCGGACACGGCGGCGTACCGCTCATGGCGCCGGCGGAGGCAGTTCAGGGTGTCGCCCTCCAGCGGCACGGTGCGGTCGGACAGGTACAGGACGCTGTCCGTCAAATCCACCTGCGGCCATGTCAGGCCCGCAATTTCCTCCCGGCTGAGGCCCGCCTGCCACGCGAGGCGCAGCACCGCGCCCTCCGGGTCGGCGGGGTGCCGCGCCAGCACCCGCTCCATGGCCGTTGCGTCCGGCCGTTTAAATTCGTAGCCCATCCCCGGTCCTCCCTGCTTTCCGGGACAGCGGCAGACAAAATAACCATTTTGTCAACAGCGCGGTCAAAGGCCCACGCACTGTCCCGTTCGTTGACCCAATCATAGCGGAAAGCCTTTAAAAAAGCAAGCAATTCCCCTAAAAGAAGCGCATGAGAGCGGACCGGCCCCTTGTTTTTCGCAGAGCCGGTCTGTTTCCGTGCGCTTTTTCTTGAAAAAATCCCTCCTGCTTTTCCTGCGGCGACAGGCAAAGCGCTATTTGTTGACAAAATGGTTATTTTGTCTAACAGAGGAGCCGCAGCCGCTCCAACTGGCGAAGGTGCTCCGCACCGGTGGTCAGGAGGTAGAGCCGGGTGGTCTCCACGGAGCTGTGGCCCAGAATGTCCGCCAGCTTTACAACATCCCGGCACGATTCGTAAAACGTGCGGGCAAAGAGGTGGCGCAGATTGTGGGGAAACACCTTCTCCGCCGCCACGCCCGCCTTGGCGCACAGGCACTTCATCTCCGCCCAAATCTGCGTGCGGCTCAAAGGGCGGCCGCTTTTGGTGAGGAAGATCGCGCCAAAGGCGATTTTGTTTTTCCCGGCGAATTTCAAGAGCCGCCGGCAGAGACGGGCGGGAAGGAGAATCGTGCGGAGTTTTCCCTTCAGCGCAATGTCCGCGCGGCCCCGCCGGGCCGCTTCCACCGTGATATAGCGGACCTCGCCCACCCGAATCCCGGTGGCGCAGACCGTTTCCATCAGCAGCGCCAACCGTTCCCGGCCCTCTGCGCGGGCGGTACAGACAAGGCTGCGGTACTCCGCGCGGCTCAGCTCCCGCTCCGCCGAGCGAAAGCTGCGGTGCTGGAGCCGCAGCGGGCGCACCCGGCAGTCCTCCCGGCCCGTCAGAGTGAAAAATTTACTCAGCCCAGCCAGCATGGCGTTGACAGTGGCGGGGGCATGTGTTTCCGCAAGGCTTCGCCTCCACTCCGCGGCGCGGCCGCGGGTCACAGGGGCCTCCCGGTTCCAGCGGGCGAAGGCTCGAACGCTGCGGATGTAATTTTCCACCGTACCGGGGCTGCACTCCCGCTGTGTCAGCTCCCGCCTGAATGTATCGATCTGCCGCGCCGTAATAGGTACGGGCGCTCTGCGCTGTCTCATACCGTTTCCTCCCAATCCTTTTGACAGCATTGTCGCACAGGGCACCGCCGCTGGAAAGCCGGGAGGCGAAAAAATGCCCCGGAGAGAAGTTCTGACTTCCCTCCGGGCATTTACATTTTCAATTCAGTCGATCATGCGAACCTCGGTGATGACCGGCTGCTGATCCGCCGGGATGGTGCCGTTATCGTCCGTGGGCTGAGCGGCCTCGCAGACCGCGTCCACCACGTCCATACCGTCCGTCACATAGCCGAAGCAGGCGTACTGACCGTCCAGAAATGTGCTGTCGGCATGGCAGATGAAAAACTGGGAGCTGGCGCTGTCCATGTCCTGCGCCCGGGCCATGGAAATGGCGCCCCGGATGTGGGACAGGGGATTTTCCACACCGTTGGCGGAAAATTCGCCCTTGATGGTATTCTCGGAGCCGCCGGTGCCGTTGCCGTTGGGGTCGCCGCCCTGCATCATGAACCCGGCAATGATGCGGTGGAACGTCAGGCCGTTATAAAAGCCGGCGTTGGCAAGGTCCATGAAGTTCTGCACGGTGATGGGCGCGGCGTCTCCGTCCAGCTCCACGGTGACGGTGCCATAGTCCTGAATTTCAATTTCGGCGCGGTGGGTGCCGATACCCTCTGTCTTAGGCTCAGTTGTATCGGTTTTAGCAGCGTCAACAACAGCCGTGTCGGTCTTGCCGCACCCGGCCATGCTCAAAAGCAGCAGGGCGGCCAGACAGGTGCTCAGTAATTTTTTCATACAATACTCCTTTGCTTAAAACACAGCCCGCCGGGGATGGCTCGGCGGGCTGTACGGTTTTTACTTTTTGCCCTTCAGGGACTTCATGCGCTGCTCGTGGTTCAAAATGGCCTTGCGCATCCGCAGGCTCTTGGGGGTGACTTCCAGCAGCTCATCGTCCGCCAGGAACTCCAAGCACTGCTCGAGGCTCATCTGGCGGGGCGGCACCAGCCGCAGAGCGTCATCAGAACCGGAGGCACGGGTGTTGGTGAGCTGCTTTTTGCGGCAGGCGTTCACCACAATGTCCTCGCCTCGGTTGGCAACGCCGATGATCATGCCCTCGTACACCGGGACGCCGGCGCCGATAAACAGCGTACCGCGCTCCTGCGCATTATAAAGGCCATAGGTAATGGACTCGCCGGTCTCGGTGGAGATCAGGCTGCCCATGCCCCGGCGCTGGATGTCGCCCTTATAGGGGGCGTAGGAATCGAACACGGAGGCCATGATGCCCTCGCCCTTGGTGTCGGTGAGGAAATCATTGCGGTAGCCGAACAGGCCCCGGGCGGGAATCAGGAACTCCACCTTCATGCGGTCGCCCACAGGGGTCATTTCCACCAGATCGCCCTTGCGCTGGCCCAGCTTTTCAATGACCGCGCCTACGCAGTCGCTGGGAACGTCCACCACAAGGCGCTCAATGGGCTCGCACTTCTTGCCATCGATCTCCTGATACAGCACACGCGGGGGGGAAACCTGAAACTCGTAGCCTTCACGGCGCATGGTCTCGATAAGGATAGACAAAGACATCTCGCCCCGGCCCGCCACGTTGAACGCGGTATCGCGGTCGGTATCCGTGACCTTCAGGGAAACGTCCTTCAGCGTTTCGCGGTACAGACGCTCGCGAATCTGACGGGAGGTGACAAACTTACCCTCCCGGCCGGCATAGGGGGAATCGTTGACGGAGAACGTCATCTCCAGCGTGGGGGCGCTGATCTTCACAAAGGGCAGCGGCTCCACGGCGGAGGGTGCGCAGATGGTATCGCCGATGGTAATGTCGGGGATGCCGCTCATGGCGATGATGTTGCCGGCGGTGGACTCCGTCACCTGCTTCCGAGCCAGACCCTCAAACTCGTAAATGGACACGGCCTTGGCCTTCTTGGGGGCGGCGTCCGGGTCATGGTAGTTGCAAACGGCGATCTCCTGATTCTGCTTCAGAGTGCCGCGCTCGATGCGGCCGATGGCGATGCGGCCCACGAACTCGTTATAGTCGATGGAGCTGACTAGCATCTGGAACGGCTGGTCCACATCCGCCTCGGGAGCGGGGATGTACTCCAGAATGGTCTCGAACAACGGCTTGAGGTCCGTGCCCGGCACATCGGGGGAATAGGAGGCCGTGCCCTGCCGGCCGGAGCAGAACAGCATGGGGGAGTCCAGCTGCTCGGGAGTGGCGTTGAGGTCCATCAGCAGTTCCAGCACCTCGTCGATGACCTCGTGGATGCGCTGGTCGGGACGGTCGATCTTGTTGACCACCACAATGACCCGGTGACCCAGCTCCAGTGCGCGGCTGAGGACGAAGCGGGTCTGAGGCATGGGACCCTCAGCGGCGTCCACCAGCAGGATGACACCGTTGACCATCTTCAAAATGCGCTCCACCTCGCCGCCGAAGTCAGCGTGACCCGGGGTATCCACCACGTTGATCTTTACGTCCTTATATCGGACGGCGGTGTTCTTGGCCAGAATGGTAATGCCGCGCTCCCGCTCCAGATCGCCGGAGTCCATCACGCGGTCCACAACCTCCTGATTTTCCCGGTAGACGCCGCCCTGCTTGAGCATCTCGTCCACCAGCGTTGTCTTGCCATGGTCAACGTGGGCGATAATAGCTACGTTTCTCAAATGTTCGTTCTGCATAATCTGAATGTCCTTTCCTATCTAAAGGATTTTTGCACAGCCTATTATTATAATGCACGCTTTCTCTAATTTCAATGGGAAATTTCATATTTTCCGCTGAAATTCCGAATTTTTTTCCATTTGTTTCCCCGTTCGCGGTCAAACCGCCCTTTTCGCCAAAGAACACCGGCAAAGCCCGCCGTTTTTTGACTGTTCGGACATTGATTCCCCCGGCGGTTCCGCTATAATGGAAAGTGCCTCGGCGGAAGCGGCGCAAGCGCCGCACGTTCCGGTGGGAGTAATGCGGCTCGCTGGAGCCGCCAAGGAGATCGTGAATATGTATCGCATTCAAACCATGAACAAGATTTCCCCTGTGGGCCTGAACCGTTTTGACGCCGCACTGTATGAGGTGGGCGATGAGGTACAGGACCCTCAGGGGATTTTAGTTCGCTCCGCCAAGCTGCTGGACATGGAGTTCAACCCCAGCCTGCTGGCTATCGCCCGGGCGGGCGTGGGCGTGAACAACATCCCGCTGGACCGCTGCGCGGCGGCGGGCATCCCTGTGTTCTCCACCCCCGGTGCCAACGCCAACGCCGTAAAAGAGCTGGTGGTCTGCGCCATGCTGATGGGCTCCCGGGATATTCCCGGCGCTATCCGCTGGGTCCGGGAGCAGGCGGCCTCCGGCGTGGAGGTGGCTACTGTGGTGGAAAAGGGCAAGTCCGCCTTTGTGGGACCGGAGCTTTACAAAAAGACGCTGGGCATCATCGGCCTCGGTGCCATCGGCTCTATTGTGGCCAACACCGCTATTTCCCTCGGCATGGATGTTTACGGCTATGATCCCTTCCTGTCCGTGGACACCGCCCTGCGGCTGGACCGCCACGTTCATGTGGTCAAGGATATCAATGACCTTTATAAGCGGGCGGATTACGTTACTCTGCACATCCACTACACGGGAAAAACGGCCCACATGATCGACGCCGATGCCATTGCCGCCATGAAGCGGGGCGTACGGGTCATCAATCTGGCCCGGGGCGAGATCGTGGATGATGAGGCCATACTGGCGGCACTGGATACCGGCAAGGTGGCGGTATACGTCACGGACTTCCCCAATAACCGGCTGCTCACCGCGCCCCATGTCATCGCCATGCCCCATCTGGGCGCCTCCACACCGGAGAGCGAGCAGAACTGCGCCGCCATGGCGGTGGACGAGCTGACGGACTATCTGGAAAACGGCAACATCCGCCGCAGCGTCAATCTGCCGGATATGGTGATGGACCGCAGCGGCGTGGAGCGGCTGTGCATCCTGCACAAGAATGTTCCCGGTATGCTGGCGAACATCACCAGCCTGTTCGGCCGGGACGGGGTCAACGTGGAGAACCTGAGCAACAAGTCCCGGGGCGAATACGCCTACACCATGGTGGACCTCGGCACGAAGGTGGCGGAACGCGTCATTGAGGACGTTCAGCACATGGCCAATGTAATTCGCGTCCGCGTTCTGGAGTGGTAAGTAAATTCATTTTAATTAAGCGTGGGACCGCCTTTCGGCAGTCCCACGCTTTTTTCCGCTCACCGCCATAAATTTTCCGTTCCGGCACATACTACCCCTATATTGCGGGGGTGCTTATGGAAAAACTGACTTCAAATTACGCGGCAAACGCCGCGGAGCTGGATTTGCTGTTGGGCGTAGGCCGGAGCTGCGATATGGTGTGCCGGGATTATGTCATCGGCGGGCGAAGGGCGCGGCTGTGGGTGGTGGACGGTTTCGGCAGCGACAGCATCATTGAGCGCATGGGCGCCTTCTGGCTATCCCTGAAGCCGGAGCACGTAGCAGGGCTCACCCAGATGCAGGAGTTTTTGGACCGGTTCATCACGTTTTCCGAATCCAACGTCACGTTTGACGTATCTGACGCCGTGACCTCCGTATTTCTGGGAAAATCCCTGCTGATCATGGAGGGACTGTCCGGCGCCGCGCTGATGGACGCCAAGGGCTATCCCAGCCGGGGCGTGGACGAGCCGCCGGATGGAAAGGTGCTCCGGGGCAGTCATGATGGCTTTGTGGAGGCGGTGGTTCCCAATATGGCGCTGCTGCGCCGACGCATCCGGGACCCGCACCTGACCATGGAGGGCCACAAGGTCGGCTCCCGGAGCCACAATGACGCCGTGCTCTGCTATCTGGATGACAAGGTGGACCAATCGCTGCTCCGCAAGCTCCGGGGCAAGCTGCTGGGACTGGACATCCGGTCTCTTTCCATGGCGCAGGAAAGTCTGGCGGAGGCCATCCGCCCAAAGCAGTGGTACAATCCATTCCCAAAGGTCCGCTACACGGAACGGCCTGACGCGGCGGCGGCCAGCATCATGGAGGGCAGCATCGTTTTAATAGTGGACAATTCACCCTCCGTGATGATTCTGCCCACCTCGTTTTTCGATTTTACCCAGGAGGCCAACGATTTTTACTTCCCGCCCCTCATCGGCACGTATCTCCGTATTCTGCGGGTGACGGTATTCCTCCTCTCGCTGTTCATCACTCCGGCGTGGTATTTGATGGTCAGCGTGCCTGACCGTCTGCCGGGATGGCTGGATTTCCTGTCCTCACCGGAGCCGGTGTCCCTGAGCCTTTTGAGCCAGCTTTTAGTGGTTGAGTTTTTGATTGACGTATTGAAGCTGGCGTCCTTGAATACGCCGGACAGCCTCTCCAACTCCTTTTCCATGCTGGGCGCGCTGGTGCTGGGCGATTTCGCTGTACAGGCCGGATGGCTGGGGCCGGAGGTGCTGGTGTATATGGCCTTTGTCTCTGTGGCGGGCTTTGCCCAGCCCAGCTACGAGCTGGGCTACGCCTTCAAGCTGCTGCGGGTGGCGCTGCTGCTGGTCACGGCGGCCTTTGACGTCTGGGGTTTCGTGCTGGGCGTGGTGGGAATTTTCGTTCTGCTGTGCACCACAAAGCCGCTGGTGGGTAAGGGCTACCTCTATCCGCTCATTCCCTTCAACGGCAAAGCTCTCCGACGGCTGCTGGTGCGGGAGCCTATCAGCCGGGACAATACCTGACGGATTTTCAACACGCTGAAGCGGCGGAGCAATGCTCCGCCGCTTCAGCGTGTTGAAAAAGCCTCACAGAGTTTCGCGTCCGCAGACGCGAAAGCTGTAAAATTTGTTTTTTGCCGCGACCTGTGCGTGGCAGAAAACACTTTGTGCAAAGCGAGCGTCGAATTGTCCGCTATCAGCGGACAACTGAGGCGCAGAGCGCAGCGAAACTTCCTCGAAAAAGTGGCAATGCCACTTTTTCGACGGTCGCAAGCGGCGGAGCGTTTGCTCCGCCGCTTTTTCATGGGCTTCAGTTCTCGATGCTGATGGCGCTGACCGGGCAGCCATCCCGGGCGGTCTCCGCCTCGGTGCGCTGGTTGTCTGGAATTTCGCCGCCGTGGGCCAGTCCGTCATCCCCCATGGAAAACACCACAGGGCAGGTGCCGGCGCACAGGCCGCAGCCGATACAGGTGTCATTGACCGTTGCTCTCATTTCCTTGCCTCCATTTTCCAAATGTCAATCCAGAATGCTTCCATCCCGTCCCAGCGTCACCACCTGCCACGGGAGGAATTTGCCGCTGTTTTGCAGCGCGGTCTCCGCCGCCCGCTGAAGGCCGCCGCAGCAGGGGACCTCCATGCGGACCACTGTGACCGCCCGGATGTCATTGAGCCGGAGGATGTCCGTCAGCTTTTCCGCGTAATCGCCCTCGTCCAGTTTGGGGCAGCCGATGAGGGTAATATGGCCCTTCATGAACCGCTCGTGGAAATCCGCCCGGGAAAAGGCCGTACAGTCTGCGGCGATGAGCAGCTTTGCCCCCTGATAGAACGGGGCCTGCACCGGCAGCAGCTTGATCTGGATGGGCCACTGCATCAGGCGGGATTGGGCCATGGTCTGCATGGGGGCCTCTGCCGCAGTCTGCTTCAGCTCAGCGGCCCGGCTGCCAGGACAGCCGCCCATTTGCAGCGGTGCGCTGCCGGGACAGCCGGTGCGCGTCACCGGCGCACTGCCCTTCAGCGCCTCTGCCCGCTTCTGGAGCTGGGCGGCGGCAACGGCCTTTTCGTCAAAGGCAGCGGCCTCCCGCTCCACAAAGGTGATGGCGTTGGTGGGGCAATGGGGCAGACAGTTGCCGAGACCGTCGCAGTAATCGTCCCGCAGCAGGGCAGCCTTTCCGTCCACCATGCCGATGGCGCCCTCCTGGCAGGCGGCCGCACAGGCACCGCAGCCATTGCATTTTTCCCGGTCGATCTCAATGATTTTCCGTATCATATAGGGTATCTCCTTTTTCCTTGGCTATTCAGCCTTGTCTTTCCGTAGATAGTATCCTATAATATTTATGTAAATTCTGTTGCGTATGCAACTTTTTTGAAAGAGCCACTGTCAGATACAGGAGGAAGTGCCATGAAGCTGCGTGTCCCGGATTATTTTGACGATTTTTCCTGTCTGGCGGGGGCGTGCCCTCATAGCTGCTGCATGGAGTGGGAGGTTGTTTTGGACGAGGACACCGCCCGGCGGTACCGCGCTCTCCCCGGCCCGCTGGGGGAGCGGCTCCGCGCCGCGATGCAGCTTGACGGAGAGGACTGGTGCTTTCCGCTTCGCGGCGGGCGCTGCCCCTTTTTGAATCAGGAAAATCTCTGTGAGGTGCACCTCACCTTGGACGAGGCGGCCACCTCTGTCACCTGCCGGGAGCACCCCCGGTTCGTGGAAGATTACGGCACGTTCCGGGAGGTCACGCTGTCCGCCTCCTGCCCTGAGGCGAACCGGCTTCTGCTGAGCAGCGAGGCCCCGCTGCTGTTTCCGGAGCGAACGGACGATACGCCCGCAGAGGCGGGGGACGAATGGCTGACGTGGCTTTTGCCCCTGCGGGAACGGATGCTGGCGCTTTTGCAGAATCGCACCCGCCCTCTGAACGCTCGGCTGCGGGATATTCTGCTGCTGGCCCAAGGCGTACAGGAGCGGCTGGACACAGAGGACGAGGATGCCCTGCCGGAATTGGTCGAAGGACCGCTCCCGGCGCATTCCGCCGCGCCGGAAACCACGGGGCTGTTCCCTTACGCCCTGCAATTTTTGGAAACGCTGGAGGTTTTAGAGCCGGACTGGCGGGACCTTCTGCACCGGGGAGAAGCGGCGGAGCCGGCACCGGTATCCGAGGCGCTTTTGGAGCGCATTGCCGCGTATTTTCTGTTCCACTATATTTTAAAGGCGGTCAATGACGGGGATGTGCTGGGACAGACGCAGCTGTGCATTTTCGCCGTGCTGACCATCCGGCGCCTTGCGGCGGTATGCGGTCCTGCGGAGGCGCTGCGCCGGTTCAGCTGTGAGATCGAGCATGATGAAGAAAACCTGTCCGCACTGCGGGATGGCTTTTGGGTTCAAGAAGAGTTGTCCCCCACGCATTTTTACGCCGAGCTTGGCTGATCGCGTGCTTTTGTGTAGATTGCTCGTATATTTTCAATTTTATTTATTCAAAATATAAAATATACACAAAATCTATTGACATTTTCAAGGGTTCATTGTACAGTAAAGGCACAAGGAGGGCAGTGCTTCCGAACCCAAATCCGCCGCTCCTTGAGCGCCGCTTCAGTGGGCCGCACCGTCAAATACGAAGTGCCATCATTTAATGAATCGCGTGAGATGAGTCTCTGCACGCACCCGGCACCTCATGGATTGGCAGTCAGTGTTCTGCAGCAGCGGCAATATAGATGGAAGCAGAGGTAACCATATTGAAAGAAACACAGCAGAAGTAGCCCCCATTCGCCGTTGGAGCGAGTGGGGGCTGATGCTTTTTCAGAATAAAGTTTTTATTGGCAGTCAGAAAGCAAAAATTTGCTTCCTGACTGCCGTTTTTCAGCGGTCTAATTGATTGACAAACTGCTGCGCCGTGCGGCCGGAACGGCTGCCGCTGCGGACCTGCCATGTGGCGGCCGCCGCCCGGAGCTGCTCGGCAGTCAGGTCCGTTCCTGCCCTTTCGGAGAGGACGGAGACGATCTGCTGATATTCCTCAAAGGTGGGGGCAGGATAGAAAAGCTGCAAACCGAAGCGGCTGGCAAGGGACAGCTTTTCCTCTACCGTATCGGAGCGGTGGATGTCACCGTCATGCTCTATATCGCTGCGGTCGCTCCATACCTCCCGCACCAGATGGCGGCGGTTGGAGGTGGCGCAGATTCGCACGTTTTCCGGCGGGGCCTCCGCGCCGCCCTCCATGACCGCCTTCAGATATTTATAGGAGGTCTCGTTTTCCTCAAAGGAGAGATCGTCCAAAAACAGGAGAAAGCGGTAATTGCGGCCCTTGATCTGCCGCAGAAGCGCCGGAATAAGGTCATACTGCTCCTTATAAACCTCAATAAGCCGCAGACCCTTCGCCGCGTATTCATTGGCAATTGCCTGAACGCTGGTGGACTTGCCGGTTCCGGCATCGCCGTAGAGCAGGACATTGTTGCCGCCCCGGCCATGCAGAAATGCCTCGGTATTGCGGACCAACTGCTCCTTTTGCTGCCGGTAGCCCACCAAATCCGCAAGGCGCACCGGGGGCCGGTCCCGCACTGGGAGCAATCGGACGCCATCGGCCTCCCGCCGGACGCGGAACACCTGTCCCAGCCCTAATGGACCGACGCCGTGGCTTTGATAAAAAGCAGTCAGACAGTCCAGCAGCGCCGCCGGGGAGGCGGCGTCTGCCAGCGCGGCGGCCAGCTCCGTCAGCGGAGCGCTTTCCTTACCCTGGCGGCTCTCGTGGTGAAAATTTTGCAGAAGAGGCCATGGCCCCTCCTCCGGCGGGGTGGACAGCAGGGCATGGAAAACAGCCATGTCCGCCAGCGCCAGCGCGCTGAGGGTGTCCTCCGGGCCGGTGCGGCGCTCCCATGAGAGGGAGAAAGGGTTCTCGTGCTCCGTCAGCGTCCACGCGATGCAGCAGCGCCACAGGTCGCCCTGCCAGCCGTTTTCCACGGCCAGCGCCACCAGCTCCCCCTGAGCGGCCACGCGGACGGCTTCCTCCGACGACATAAGCCGCCGGAGAAGGCTGTCCGGCTTCTGCCGGAACAAAATCAGACGGTCTAATGCCTCAACTGTGTGCATAAGCCCCGCCCTCATTGCAGAATAGCGCCCTTGTCGGCAGAGGACACCAGCTTGGCATATCGGGCAAGGTAACCGGTTTTGATCTTCGGCTCAGGACAGACCCAATTTTTCCGGCGCTCCGCCAGCTCCGCGTCCTCCACGCACAGGTGGAGGGAGCGTCCGGGAATGTCGATCTCGATGAGGTCGCCCTCCTGCACCAGACCGATGACGCCGCCGGAGGCGGCCTCCGGGCTGACGTGGCCGATGGACGCTCCCCGGGTCGCGCCGGAGAAGCGGCCGTCGGTGATGAGGGCCACGTCCTTGTCCAGTCCCATACCGGCGATGGCGGAGGTGGGGTTCAGCATTTCCCGCATACCGGGGCCGCCCTTGGGACCTTCATAGCGAATCACCACCACATCACCGGGATGGATGCCCCCGGCGTAGATGACGGCGATGGCCTCCTCCTCGCTGTTGAACACCCGGGCGGGGCCCTTGTGCCGCAGCATTTCCGGGGCCACGGCGCTCTGCTTCACCACGCAGCCGTCCGGGGCCAGATTGCCGAACAGGGCGGCAATGCCGCCGGTCTTGGAATAAGGCTCCTCCAGCGGGCGAATGAGACTGGTGACCAGATTCTCCGCCGTTTCCAGATTTTCCCCTACGGTCTTACCCGTCACGGTAGGCAGCGAGGTATCCAGCAGACCGGCCTTGGTCAGTTCCTTCATCACGGCCCAGACGCCGCCGGCCCGGTCCAGATCCTCGATATAGGTGTCACCGGCAGGAGCCAGATGACAGAGGTTGGGAGTTTTGTCGCTGATACCGTTGACCATGCGCAGATCCAGCTCCACCCCGGCCTCGTGAGCAATGGCGGGCAGGTGCAGCATGGTGTTGGTGGAGCAGCCCAGCGCCATATCCACAGTCTCGGCATTGTGGAAGGCTGCCTTTGTCATGATGTCACGGGGACGGACGTTCTTTTTCACCAGCTCCATGATCTTCATGCCGGTCTCCTTGGCCAGCCGCAGACGGGCGGAATACACGGCGGGAATGGTGCCGTTGCCCCGCAGGGCCATGCCGATGGCCTCTGTAAGACAGTTCATGGAGTTGGCGGTGTACATCCCGGAGCAGGAGCCGCAGGTGGGGCAGGCATTTTCCGTGTAGTCCGCCACACCGGCCTCGTCCAGCTTTCCTGCGTGATAAGCGCCCACCGCCTCAAACATATGGCTCAGGCAGGTGCGGCGGCCATCTCTGAGGCGGCCTGCCAGCATGGGGCCGCCGGAGCAGAAGATGGTGGGGATATTCAGCCGCGCCGCCGCCATCAGCAGGCCCGGCACATTCTTGTCGCAGTTGGGCACCAGATCGGAAGAGCG